>Ga0209062_1000911_pt1 | contig 65737 bp, 64 predicted proteins | sample Coa_R2_2_FD_187158 | JGI IMG/M metagenome (GOLD analysis project Ga0209062, IMG submission 187158) | Surface soil microbial communities from Centralia Pennsylvania, which are recovering from an underground coalmine fire - Coalmine... | ecosystem: Environmental > Terrestrial > Soil > Unclassified... | reverse complement strand
ATAGCGGATATAGCGCAGGTGGTCACGAACACGCTCCTGATCGTAATGTGCTCGCCGCTGCTCGATCTGCTGGCGATAGAGTTCTCCCTTCGGGCAATCACAGTATGCTTTCGGAGCGGCAAATCCATTGGGCTCATAGATGAGCGCCACATCGTTTCCATACATATCCGTTGGATTTCCCTGACGAGTACAGCCAATGCACTCGCCCTGGTTGTGCAGCTCCAGGAGACGCTGTTGGAGAGGTGTACGTTCCTGCTCTGACAATGCGGCAATGCTCTTCGCCAGGCGTGCGCTGCGTTTTCCCGCCGTATGAGGATGGCGAGCAATATCTCTTGTGCGTAACTGCTTCTCAAAAAACTGTTGCATCGGTCTCTTTCTCACATCTCTATTCTAGCTAGCGATTTGTTTCAACAAATGGCTAGCTTTTCTCCGTTGGACGCTCTGGACTACTTAAGCTATGAATGCGCTTATTCACTGGTGTTGGACGGCCCGTGTAGGCGATCCCATAGGTCCGGTTTCCCTTCTTGTAGGTCTTCTGCCGCCCGGAAGGCACTTGGGTATTTGAGGCAGCCTTCTGCGGCCCAGTAATAAGCGAGGCCGGTTCGGAGACGTGCGGTGCTGCTGGAGGTGCCGTTACAGCAACAAGGAGTTCAGGATAGGCAAGATGTCCCCAGGCGTTGAGCCATGCTTCCACTTCGTCGAGGGTATAGTCAGCCAGCGGTTTCAGCCCGCTTAGTCTCTTACATTGAGTCGTAAACGTTGCCCCGAGGCTGTCCACCTGCCAGCCCTTGCCATGCACCAATACGATTGTGACCAGGAAAGCTCGCCCAATCACATCGGGCGTATACTGCTTGAAGGCTTTGAGATATTTGGAGAACGTGGGATACCCATTTTCATAGTCATTCTTCTCAAGCGCTTTTGCAAGAAATTGCGCGATCCGCTTACGTATAGCGTTATCCCCTTTAGTAATATTATTTATAAGATAAGAAACGTTATACGTATAGAGGGCATCGACCTGTACGTCTCCGGCAGATTGGGTTTCCGAGTCTCCCTCTTTGAGCTCAATGGGCACATTCGAGTCTCCCATATGCCCTTGGCCGTGTGTTTGCGAGTCTCCCCGTGTGGCGCTCAGGTCTCCCATGGGTTTTGCTGTTTCCCCATCTTGTAACGAAAGCTGTGGTGTTGGGTCTCCTTGTCCATCTTTCAGGTCTCCCTCTTGCGTGGTTTCATGTGTCGACGGGAAAGGTGTTGAGAGTGTTGGGTCTCCCTGATGGGTATCCGAGTCTCCCTTATTTTGCTCGGCGGATCGTAATAGGGGGGATGTATGTTCAATCGGGTCTTCCTGCACGGTTTTCAGGTCTCCCACTCTGAGGGCGGGATCTGGCTTCTGCTGTAATGTATCTGCTGGTACGTCGCCCTGGAAAGCCTTTGGGTCTCCCTGCTGATGTCCTTGCTCAATCCCGGCTCCGGCCAGGCTCGCAATCATCTCCGCTATTTTCATCTGGAGCCGTTCGCGTTTTAGTGGCTCCAGATGTTCGTCTTCCAGAATCGTTTTGATGCCGTGCAGCGTCTGCCGCAAGTGCTCTGAGTGGTTGCGGGTTGGGTCACCAAAACGCAGGATATAGCGGGTTTTCACTTTGAGCGCCAGTTGTCGTTGTTTGTCTCGCTTCCCGGCCAGCTCGTCTAGGGCCGAGAATGCGGTTAGTGGGGTATAGGGGCCAAGAGGCAGTAGTAATTTTCCCCGATAGTGGGAGACCAGTTTGATAGCGCGGAAGACCGCAACATAGCGCTTCACGGTATCGGCGCTCCACCCGAGCTGTCGAGCGGTATCGGCCAGGCGCGTCAGGTTGACGACAGCCGTATTTCCCTCTCCTGTGGAGGAGGATGCCAGGAAAAATGAGAAGAGTGCTCGGCCTTTCTCTCCACAGAGCTGGACCACCTCTTGCCTGGAGCCATCTAGATCATTCCAGTGTACCCCGCTTCCTGGGTCGAGTCCTTGCGCGTGTGACTGTGTTTCTAAAAGAGACATCATACAACCTTCCTTCCTACATGGGCATTCGTTTTGGAATGAAGGCAGACGCTCGAATGGTTTCTCATCTGTTCAGAGGCGACAAGATACCTACTACAGTCCCTTGACATTCTTGCTTGCGAACGTGGTATACTGTAGCTAATAGAGCGCGTGCCGAATAGACTGAGCGTGTGCCTAGCTTTGAGCCAATGTATGCCTTGCTTAATTTGAGCGCGCTTTTGAGTTCGTCTATAGCATTTGCGTCATGACGCCAATGGCTGTCCTCTGCACAAATGCATTCTGCCAGTTATAGGTTCGTTACCTTCATGGGCTTTGGCGGGCACTCGACGAGGGAACGAACTTGCACACTGGCTTTCTTTTCGTATTAAGCTTTTTACCCTCAACTCATTGTGCTTTCTCCAATCAATAATAGGACTCTGCTGGGAGAAACCCTGCATATAGAGTAACCCAAACCATTAGAAAAAAAAATAGGGGCGTTTCTTATTGCGCACATTTTTCGCTGATTTTTCATCGTATCATCCTCCCCAAGTGGCTTCTCAAGCCGTAGTACGGATTTTTTCAATAGAGCGGGAGCCGCCAGATAACGTCGCGGGAGCCGCCAGATAACGTCGCCTATTTCTCCTTACCTTGGGTGTCTATGTCCTGCTTCCGCCGTTTCCGTCTCTGCGCTTGGAGGTGTTCCATAATCGCTTCTTCCTGGACTTTGGGGAGAGGAGCTGCCTCGATTTCGATTTCATAAGCAAGCCAGATATCTATCCAGTTATATCGTGGACGTTGCTCCATCGCCTGTTCATACAACCCAGCTGGACCCCATGAGGAAATAATCTTATCATCCAGCAGGCGAGCCATGGCTTTCTCAAACCGCTTTTTTGTCTTTCCTGGATCATCCTCGTTGAGAGGGAGTGCCAGTTCACTAATGAGGTTGCCTATCGTACGCCTGATGGCTGTTCCTCCAAATTCCGCGTTCATGCGCAGTTGGAATGTAAAGTATCTCGCCAGCCTTTTCTCCCACTGCTCATGGTATGGATCGTATCGGAGTGCCTGCTGGAGCAACCAGGATGCCCGGTAGTTCGGGCCAGAAAGCAGCGTTTCTAGGCTTTTTCCTGGTTTATAGTACCAGGCAACGGCGAGGGTAGACTCTGGATCTGTCTCCATCTCACTCTCGGTAAAAAGTTGTGATTGTTGGATGAAATCAGTGATATTGATAAGGTAGCTTTCCTGTTGAAAAACCCGTCTTCGTGTCGGCTTGCTGTTTGTCTTCCGCTTATGGCTTTCTTTCCACGTGCGTACAGTTATATGGGTGTCGCGAATGCGATTCACTCCCTCTGCAATCTCTTGCATATCCTCAAGTCTGTGCCCTGCGCTCCGCATTGAGACACCGGCCTTCGGCTGTTCTACCTTGTGCGTTTTCGGTTGAATGCTCCGATACTCTAGGATCTGCTGGGTCGTAATCCACACACCGCCTTCTGCATCTGGAGGCGATCCAAGAACCTGGGCCAGCATAGCCAGAAAGATATCTCCATCTACATCGTTGAACTGTCGAACCCGTTTCCAGAGCTGGCCAGTGATATCACCTGTGGCCAGCGTTTCTTGTGGACGGACGGTTATTTCTGTTGTGCTGCTTTGCCGTTCATGTGTGTACGTAGGAACCGAATTTACAACGTTCCAACCTCCGTGCTCATGTTGAGCATGGCTCAGTGCGAGAATGACTCCTTCGACTGGATCGAGTTGTGGAATAATCATGCCCTTTCCACGGAGCACATTCGGCGTTTGGGGGAGTGGACGTTGAATTGAGACTGTTTCTTGCTTTTTCAGTTCTTCGTGAAGCTGCCAATAGAGGATCACAAGCTCTTTTGATGCCCGCGTTGCCCGCTCCCAAAGTTCGTTTTTGACAGTGTGGCTAGCATTCATGTCCTCCAAGGTGTGTTTTTGGAGTGTACCACGAAGCGGAATGAGCGTCGTTCCTTGTTTGAGTACCTGCCATATCTCTTGTCCGTGCTCCCCCAGTTGATCGAGCGTGCATAAACGCATCGTGTTTTTTTCCAAGATGAGGCCATAGGTTCCAATGAGCATTTCATCGGGCCTTTGCGGTGGAACAGTAGCAGGTGTCCGTTGTGCAAGCAGAACAGGATATCGATCTGCAAATTGAAGGTCTTCTGTTCGAGCAAAAAAAGCTCCAGCCGCCGATCCCTGCTCGTTGACCCGAGCCGCAACTTGATGAAGCTGACTACTTACAATAAGGAAACGATCATCTTCAGACGCCATCTCCTCCCATATTTCTGGTGGAGGTGCGCTCCCATACACATGGTCAAGGGCGACCCAAATCCAAAAATACGTGTTTGGGAACTCTTTAAATGAAATCGGGCGAGCTACAAGCGGACCGACAGGAGGTCGGGAAAACCTCATCATGTTAGTTTTCCCTCCAGCTGTGACTCTGCCGTCGTCTCATAGAGCATTGATTTGTTGCCATAGATTGTGCCTATCTTTCTTTTGTTTGCAAAAACGCTCTTGTCTGGCCAGAATGTCACGCGTTATGTTCACCGAATTCTGGTGCTGGTGTCTAAAACGAACGAATATGTGAGTGATGAGACGAGCCGCGCCTGGAAATGGTCATTGTTTCGACCCATTTCAGAAAAGGCTGTGCTGTTCTGGATCTTCTTTTTTCTCCTGTACCTGTGGAGCCTTTGCCTGGCCAACAGGCGGGAGTCGCTTTTTTTGCCTTTTTCCTGGATCAGTCAGGAAGTTCTGTGCGGAGACCACTGGCTCATTGAGTCGTTGTTCCACGATACGCCGTGCATCTGCGGCGGTATCTCCCGCCTCTATGACATCCTGCTCGATTTCGTCGTATCCCTGGCTGTCATGTTTTTGATGCAGACCTGTTGCCGTTTCTTCAGCTAGCGAAGAAAGGATGAGTTCCATGCGTGTTTTGTGATCAGCCAGGTTTTGTTTCGCTGGTAATCCCTTGAGCGCCTTGTGCTGTGCTGTTGTCAGCCCAAAGGTACGCAGGTTCAGTAGCGAAGTCAGCTTCGCAATGCTCAAGCTATCATCAACACCTCGGAACTGGATCTCGCTTGTCCACGCATTGCGTGTTGCAATATATAAGATCCGGGCGTTAATCCACTCTTCGTCACGTCGGAGCCGACGGTAGTGGTCACGCATAGCTTCCAGTGTGTCGCTCCGCTGTTCGATTTCTGTGAGCACCTCTTCGCCAGCCTGAGCAAGAAATAGTTTGAATGGCTCAACTTTTGGTGACGGAATTGACTGCACCAGGCGCAACAATGTTTGTCGGTTCATGGCGTCAGTCTTGCGTAGTCTGCCGTCGGCGGACTTCATCGGCAATTCGATGATCTGTGCGAGCGTCTCTTGTGCGCCTTCACTTCGCATGCGGCTCCGCATGGTGTGCCAGTACTTGCTAGGGTTGGCTGCTTCAGTCAGAAAGCCAACCACATCAATCACGCTCCAGTACTCTTGCCCTTCATGCATGACCCGGCGAATACGTTCGATCCCCTCAAAAGGGATAAGTGTTTGCTGCCTCTCTTCTTCTTGCGCCATGACCGCTTCCTCATCCTTCTATTTGCTCGCAACTTTCCACAAAATGTGGAAAGTTGGCCTTGTTACAGGTTTCTTTTCTGCTACGAGAGCGCGATTTCCCGCTTTCCCCTCTCTTCATCTGCTATCTCCGGGTAATCAGCCGTCCGGTTCGTTTTGGGTCACTTCTGTGTTAGGATTGTAGGAGAATGTTTAATTTTCGTCCAGTTTAATGCTCATCCTTTTTTCTCTAGAAACTGTGCCAGTATAGGGCCGACATCGCCTTGCGCCACACACTTGTTCTCCATGTATGCAGTTTACTACGAAATGCCTTCCGTACAAAATAGTGTTCCAAAGGTTTTTCTGCCCACACCTGCTCATTTGTCCTTGTTATTCGATAGGTTGTGATGTTATGACCGTAACGTCACCTTCATGGAATTGTTCTGGCACCCTCGTTTTTGCCAATCGGAGAGCAGTCCGCTCGTCCTGAGCTATTACAGCGACAATCCGCTCGGAATTCCTGCTTCTGTCAAAAACACGAACATCGTAGTTTCTCATACGGGCAAGAAGAAGAAGCATCTCGTGACAATTTCGGAAATGTCGCTTGATGTGAACCATCTTCTTGGTAAGTTGGTTTCTCTGTTGGTTAACGGTACGTTTGATGCATTGGCGAATGTAAGAGGTCTGTTTTCCGTAGGTTTGTTGTCCTGTCTGAAGTAGTAGGAGGTCAAGCGCAGCCTCCTGCTGTTCTAATTCCGCAAGGGCATTCTGCTGATTTTGTTTTATTCGAGCGATTTGTTCGCGGAGCCAAGATAGGTTCGTTTGTAGATAATCTGTTGGGATTTGGGCACGAAGGGCTGTGGCCTCTTCTCCAGATATCCTCCGTCCAGGATTTTCATACATCCATGAGGACCAGATAGGCAGACCATGATAGGATGGATGCTCATAGAGGGCGTTCCACGCTGGTGTGTTATCGTATTCTTCGCGGGCCATCTCTGCCTCGCCCTTCTCATACACAATGGTAATAACTTCCTCTAGCTCTGGCAGGCGAGGGCAAAAACGAAAAAATTTCATGGCCATAAACACCATGTTTTCACCCTTCTCTCGTTCGTTGATTTTGCTTGTCAACCTACGTGTCCTTTTCTAAAAATCGTATGGCATCAGTGTTTCCGGTGAACGGTTTTTCCTGATGCCATAGCTTGTTTAACGGCGATCGCGCGGTTTGTAGATGTTCAACCCGATCTTGACCTCTTCCCGGCCAGGCACCGCGACGTTTCCTTCAGTGGAAGCAATGGTGGTCGATTTGCCACTGCCGGACGGGCCGAAGTCCTGGTCGAGATCTACCTCGATAGTGAGTTTGTTGCCGTTTACCATCATCTGAATGTTTTTCATAGATTTCTCTCTTTTACTTACTACTCGGCTACTTGGTAAAAGGACAATAAAAGGACGATGAGTTAGGTAAGCTGGATAAGGTTATTAACCGCGAACCAGTATATTGAAGAGCACCATCCCATCACCTAAAAGAAGTCTAACAAATAAATGTAGGGAGACCATAGCGTAAATTCCCCACATCGTTTAGCTTTTATACAATACTAGATGGTGTACTGCTTTCAATCTAGGAGTGAAGCGGAATAGGGAAAGTCCTTATTGATAGATTTTACTCCAGGTAAAATCTCAAAAAAAGAGGTATGAGGCGTTTTCCCCTACATCTCAAAGAGATGTAGGGTATTTCCCCCGCATCTCAAATCATTGGTATGCTATACTTCTAGCGATGTTAAAAGACTTTTCGTAACTTAGCTTTTTGCTCTAAAAAACGATGAGATCCAGAGGGACATTTATGCAGCAGGTACGGAGAACCCAAGAAGCAGGGCGGCAGGTGAGAATTGTGCCGTTGCAAACCACCAAACGACAAAAACAATTACGTCGCAGTCATTTTGGTGCACTTTTGCTTGAGAAAAGGAAGGAGTCTGGCTCCAGCCAGCAGGATGTTGAAAGGGAATTTGAACACTACAGTTCCAGAAAAATACTTGCTGATTTGGGCATCACCTGGCCACGACATCTGCTTGAACGTTTGGAAAAGGTCAAACCACTCACCTCAAGAGAGTATGGCAAAATTGAGCTAAATAGAAGATCGCCGTGGTTTGCTTGGCTACCCGGCCTCTATTTAGCAGTAACAGCTGGGTGCGGTTTTCAAATGACTCCGGAGGACCGCCATGAGTTTATAGAGTTGGCCCGAGAAAAGATCGAAGAAAAAAAAGGCCAGTATCGTGAGCCGCTTACAGATGATGACTGGCAATGGTTGGAGGAACAACTTCGCAAGGCTGATGGCGACAATGGCGTAGTGGAAGACGAAGCAGAACAAGTGTTAATACGCCTCTCGGAAACACAAGGGACGGAGAACCTAGCCCAGCAGGTGCGTGAGCAAAAAGAAAAATTTCTAAAGGAACTGGCCGCTGACACTAGCCATATTCTGGGTCGTGAACAATGGATGAATAAGATGCTATCTTATTTGAACCCCCAAGAAAGCATACGTGAGAAAGTCATTGTGATCCAAGCAGGACTCGGAGCAGGGAAAACCAGTTGTTTCAAATTACTTCAGAAGAGACTATTGGAATGCGATGACATTCATGTTATCTACCACGAATGCAAGAAATCTATGGATCTTGACGCGTCACAGAAAGGGAAAACACCGGAAGAGCATCTTGAAGCACTTTTAGCTCATATAATCAATGATTTACAGCCTCACCAGGCAGAGAGACATGAAGAGGCTTCTGTAACCGAACGGGTTCGTCTGGTGCTTCAAGCCATGGGCGAGAGTTCGACGCGTATCGTTATTCTAATTGACGATGCGCAGGTTCTTCTGGATGAAGATGGAGAACTTTCATCCGGCTGGCAACTTTTCCTTGATGAGGTGATCGCGCATAATCATCCGGCAACGCTTTTTGTTGCTACGCGTGTGTGGCCTGGATGGACAGAAAGAAAAGATCCCTATCTTTTCCAAACTGATTTAGAAGTACTCTCATTAGAGACCTGCATAAAGGTATGGGAACAGCTAAGGTGTGGTGAGGAGCAGGAAGATATTTTACAAGAAGCAGCAGATCTTTGTGGACGTAATCCTCGTATGATGGAAATCGTAGCCCAAAATGTCGCAAAACCCGTTTACCCATTCGGTTGGGCTGGTTGGCAAGATACAGTAGACACTGATGAGCAGCTAGGTTTGGCTCGTTTTGTCAGAGATCCACATTATCTGAGCTACGCTATGATGAATGCCTACCCGCTTGTTGATGACATTATAACGGCACGTCTTTCACCTGATGCGAAGCAACTAGTAGCTTTTTTAGCAGTTTCTACAATTCCATTGCCAGCTCCGTTATTAGCACAACTTGTACAACATCCACAGAGGTGCGTCAAAGAACTCATGCGTGTATCACTTCTCGCACGTGATCCGGCACGTCTTCGTCTCCTACCACTTGTTACAGAATCTGTCTTGCAGCAACTCTCTCAAGACGAGCGCTGGAGCATCGAGAAGCGTCTTATTATAGTCTATCAACAATGGATGCGTGAAGGTAGCTATCGTGATGAGCAAGAGCAAGCGACAATTATTGCAGAGCTTGCTATCCTACATCTAAGACACCATCAATTTCTTGAAGCAGCACAACTTGTAATAGGCTACGGATGGCTGAGTTTTCAATTCGGTCATGCTTCCCGTATTACTCGTTTTGTGCAAGATATTATAGAAGAACCCCATCTAAATAATATGCCGCTTGAGCAAGACATTGCATTGCAGCTATTAAGCGGTCGCTTAGCTAAGCATCGGGGAGAAAAGCTGACAACTAAACATCGTGGTCATATCTACCAACAACTTTATGCAAAAGCAGAGGAAGAGCATATTGTACTTTCTCCTGCAATTGAGATATATCTGATGAAGCCAATTATCATCTCGTTGGCAGATACCGATCAATTTGAAACTGCACAATCACTCGTAAATGGTCAACTCAGTCGTGTAAAATCCCTACAGGAAAGTGATCCAGCAACCTACGAGTCTTATCTATATTATCATGCATATCTGTTTGCGAAATGGGGCGAGCATCAAGAAACCCTTGCTCAAGATCAACAAGATGCAGAGGAAATCAAACAAAGTTTAGCCCAAGCCAGAAAGTTCTTTAAAGAAGCCGCTTTATTCTATAAACAATGTGTCAATCTCCTGAAACGAAGCCTAAGAGGATCTGCACCGATCAAAAGAAGCTCAATTTCTTATAATCTGGCGCGCCGTCTTCATGATTATGCTCATTATGCAAGAAAGAGTAATAGCAATTTTGAAGATGTAGAAGAAGCTTTGCGGGAGAGCATCAACCTCAAAGAACGTGGCTACACTCTGCCCTTATCGTTGCCAATCTCTCATGCTGAATATGCTCAGTATTTGATTAGCATTGGGCAATACCAGCGGGCTTTGGAACGTAGTGATTTGGCTCTGCAACAAATGGAACGTCTTGTGCAAGATGGCATTTACTCATCAGCAAGACGAGAGCTTGCGGTTTTGCAGATTGAACGAGCAGAGCTTCACCTTCTATTAGGAAACTTGGATGAGGCTGAGCAACTTTTTACCCAGGCAAAAGAGTATGTTCAAAGAAGTGTCAGACGAAAGCGATTTGTAAAAAGCGTGGAAAAAGGAATGGGAACAATCGAACGGATTAGAGCAACGCTTCCATTAAGCAGAGGAGTACTACGAGGTCAGTTAGACTACCGCTGGTTTGGTCGATATAAAGAGATTGCTAATTACGATACTTATTGGTGGCTTGAACCAGCGGGTCCTTTTAACCAAGAAGAAGAACAAGAGTGGAATCGTATTACTTCTCAGGACAATCAGGATGGGACAAACGATAATTTGAAACTGCTCATGAAGAATGCTCTTCAACGTGAGTTGGATAAAGCAGTCGCAGAGCAGTGCAATCCTCGCATTCTGTATCCTGTAATACCCATTAGCTTGGTTAGACAAAAGATCAATATGTGTCTTAAGTTGAGAAGCGACATAGAAGACGAGGAGCCAAATATCGTTGTCAAGTCCCTTTATCTCGGTTCCTTGGATGAGCATCTTGATCTCTTACATCTCATTGAAGCTTGTTATCTAGGGGATGCCCAGGCGTTTTCTCTCTATAACGACCGACTCAATACTGCTCCTACAGCACAAGAGATGGAAATAGCCGCCCAGGAACTGGTAAACATTCTCAAGAGGGGTATGGCGTCTGAGCAAACCGCTTCCTTGAGCCAAAAAATCTTTCAGACACTGCAAGATCTTGCGTTAATATCTCCTTATCGGGATATTGCAAAAGAGTACGCGGAAGAGCATAAGCAAGTTTCTCCAAATCATCAGGAGGACGATACTACATATGTGGATAAATATAGTGCCGAAAATCCCCTTTTGTCTATTGAGGCAGTCAAAGCTTTTTTCGATCACGTCTTTTCCCTCTACGAATTTGATGATTGGAGTGTGAAGCTTGATCCTTCTGCTATTAATACAAGAGTGGAGCAAAACACGCACGAGCTCATCCTTCCCAAAAAATCTATGAGATTGGACAAAGTGTTGCACTTGCTGGCTCATGAAATTGAATGCCATATCTACCGCATGGCAAACGGTGAGCGAAGTAAATTGTCATTGCTTGGCTATGGAACTGCCAACTATCTGCCGACAGAAGAGGCTTTTGCAACGCTCTATTCTGTTCAAGCTGAAGGGAAAAAGGAGTCTGCCCCTTGGATTGGAACATTAGCAGTGGGATTGGTGGTGGGGTCAAGAAGTCTACTGGGTGGGAGAATTAAGCCCCAAAGCTTTTACGAGCTTTATACTATTATGCGTGACTACCATCAACTGAATCTTATGCTGAATGGAAAGGATGAGGAGCCAGCAAAAAGAAGCGCCCATCGGCTTGCTTTGTCTCGCTGTGTTAGAACCTGGAGAGGTGTTCCATCACCATTTCCATCAGGTATATGTTTCACGAAAGATAATTGCTATTTGCGCGGCTATCTGCTTCTTCAACAAGAAGCGGTGCATGCACGGAAAAATGGCATAGATTTAATGGAGCGTCTCCAGATTGGGGCAATAGGAGTCGAACACGTTCGAGCTTGTGAACAAATTGGGATTATAAAGCCTGTCGTAGCACATAAGCGGCTTGCATTTGACCCACAAATACGTCAGCATATAGTTTCTTTCCAAACAAAAAATCAAACTCTTGATAATGCCAAAAAACCTCTCGGCATTGAAAATGAATGATATGTATGCTATTCTTCTTCTTAAGAAGAGCCTCTCCTCACGGAGAGCTGGAGATAAGGTTTGCCGGGGTTAGCGTGATTATGCACATATGTTACTTTATGAGAAAGGAGGACTCGTTCATGGAGCAATGGGAACTAGAGAGCATGCCACCCGAGGATGAAGATGAAGACGAGGATGAGGATTAATACTCGTACATAATCTCATATGAAAAACATGGAATGCGGTCCTCTCTAGGGCCGTATTCCTTTTCTAACAGCTTGAAGAATTAGTGAAAAGGAGATTAATACAGTGCAGGAGCAAAACCAGGAAAAAGAGACGATAGATATCGCCATGCCAGAGATCTATCAAGGGATGAAGATAGCTAAGATTACCTTCTGGATCTTTGAGGAAGACGAAACGAATATTGTTGAACCTAACGACAAGCTGTTACGCGTAGAGACAGAGCGTGCATTTTTTGATATCGAAGTACCACCTTGGGTTACTCAGAAGTGTCGTGTGAAAATACTTTATAAGAAGGCTGGAGAGCAAGTGATTCCTGGCGAATTACTTATTAGCCTAGAGCCTTTCCCTGAGAGTTAATCATAGATCTGGGGAGAAATGAAACCCATAAGTGAGTAGGGCCATTTTGACAGGCTTATGTGCATTTATCTATAATTACCTCAAGTTTAGTTTTTCACCCATACAACCATAACAGTCAGAAGAGAAGAGGATCGTATGATGCAAAGTAATCTTCCTCCAGGGTACGAAATTGTTCCAGGCGATACTGAGTTTTTTGTCAAGAAGCATGGACAATACGTTTTGATATCGAAAGAGAGGAAGATGCAATGGCCTAAAAAGGCATCTGTGGAAAAATCAATATATAAATGGTGCTGGGAGACATATAGGGCTGAGGAAAATATAAGATTTGAAGATTATGCAGAAATCGTGCAAATTATCCCAGCGCAGCCTAGTTGGGGAGCCGTTATTCTTCATGATGGTAAGGATGACCTCTATGAGATAAAAGAGCTTGCTTGTTGGGCCAGGGTAGAAATTTTCTATGGTCCTTATAAGAGGACTCTTGTCGTGGGTATGGTTGCAAACGAAGAAGCGGATGAGAATGATACTGTATTAACCGCCATCAGTAAGGATAATGCATCTTTTTTAGGATACACCTTTCCGGGCGATGAAAGTGATTGGAAGCATGTGGCTTATAATTGTATTTTGACAAGGCCAAGCGTTTCCTCTTATAAACCTGAAGATGTATTATTGTGGATGCAAGAAGAAGCAGAGCAACAAGAGCAAAATCCATCTCAAGAACTGGACTAAGAGCTTATCCGAAAACTATGTGATACAATGAAAAGCAAAACGACCCAATGAGGAACCTGATGGCATGCCCCCGACCCTAGGAGGTCAGTGATGCGTTTTGGGCACGCGTCGAACCTTTGATCCCTGCTCGTCCTGCCCACCCCAAAGGAGAATGGCCCGCCAACGACGATTGGGCAGATGTTTGCCTCAATCGTCGACGTCTTGCGCGTAGGCATTCCAGGGAATGCTGGCTTTGGAATCCTTGCCGCGTGAACCGGACGCTTCTAGTAGTGTTCATGATCGCTTTCGTCTCTGGGAAGGCTAGGGCTTCTTCCATCGTTTATGGCAAGCTGGCCTGCAACAAGATGAGGAGCTGGAAGGCTAGGGCTGGGACTGGTAAAGCCTGGACACCTCCACGGTGAAAGCCCTTTTGACGCGTCGGCGGCCGCTACGGGCGCGTCTTTGTAGGCCAGGAATATTTGAACGATGTGGTACTGGGACGACGCTTCCGCATCTCCGCGGATTCTTTCTTTCAGGTGAACCCCATCCAGACCTCGGTCCTAGTCGAGCGCGCGCTGGCTATGCTGGAACCACAGCGCTCAGAGATCGTCATGGATGGCTATAGTGGCGTTGGCCTCTTCTCTACTTTCCTGGCCTCCCTGTCTTCTCGCGTCATCGCGATCGAGTCGCAACCAAGCGCAGTGATGGACGCTCGTGCGGGGGCAAGGTAAAAATGCAGAACGTTCGTTAGGCCGTCGCACTCCAGCGGGCTATCTGCGTACTGGCCTATAACCTCCCTCACTTGGTCAAGCGTTGGCCACTTCTGCTGTTTTTGGGAAACAACCGTTTCCCGCTGCTTTCTGCACATAGTTCTCTTTTTCTATCATCGCTGCTTCAGTTTTCTATCTAATTATCAGCCAGGTGTTTGTTGCAACAAACACCTGGCTGATAAATCTGGCTAAGTATCTCGCGGTTAACAACGGGAAGAGTTTTTTCATCGTTGAAGGGATGTGGGGGAAATACCCCACATCCCTTTTTTTGCGGCATATTCTAGATAAATTTTTCAGGTAAAAAAATCGTCGCCCGGCTTTATTCCTAGATGGAGAGCATCATATTTCCAAGAATTTGATGTGGGGAGTGCGATGTGGGGAATTTGCGCTATGGTCCCCCCACATTTTTACGCTACACTCTCATCAAGGTCGTGGACGGAGAGTGTCCAGCTTTAGTAGTAGCGGTCCGCTAACATGAGGGAAGGGAAGAGATAATGATCCGTGTATTGATTGTACATGAAAATCCTCTGTTCAGGGCGGGGCTTTGCTCTGTGCTTGAGCGTCGCGAGGAGATGTATATTGTGGGGCAAACAGTTGAGCGGGAGCAACTCCTGGAGCTGGTGGCCATCACGAAACCAATAGTGCTCTTGGATGGAGCGCTTGAGTCCTGCCAACCGATGTATAGTGCACCGGAGATCGTCGTACAGATGCGTAGCGCTGGCGCGCGAGGAGTTATCGTGTTTGCGCCTTCGCTGGACGAAGAAAGTCTATTCGTTTTTCTCATGAGCGGAGCCGCGGCATATGAGTTGCCGACTATCTCCGGCGAGGACCTAGTGGAGAAGATCCGACGGGTTGCTGAAGGGGAGTATCTCATCTCTGATGCTATTCCGCAGCTGGCGCGGTCAAAATCCTCTCGGCAGAAAATTCCTGAGAACATTTCATGCGAGCGAAAAAAACCGGCTCCCTCTGAGATCTCGGCCCGTGAGATTACAGTCCTTCAGCAGGTCATGTGCGGCCGCAGCAACAAGCAGATTGCCCTGGCACTCGGCCTCAGCGATCAGACGGTGAAAAATCACATCACCTCGATCCACAAGAAGTTGAATGTGAACGATCGCACGGCAGCAGTCGTCTATGCATTGAAGCAGCGCTGGATCTCGTTTCCTCCAGGCGAAGGAGAAGTCATCGTCCAGAGCAGACAACAGATCGTCGAACGAGATCTATCGTGCTCCTACGCCCTTGCTGTAAACAAGTAGTTTTTTTATGGACGTGGCCTGGATACGTGGCATCGCAAGCACTCCAGGAAGCGTGAAAAACAGAATGAGGAAGGAATCCCAAGCATGTCAGCTTTTACTGCAACATCCGCGGTTCGTCGAGATCGTCACCCTCTTAGCGACTCTGTATATGACGAGGTTCAGCCTCCGATACGTCCGACACGTCGCCGCAGCAGTCTCCCTGTCGAGGCTAGGAACGCGTATGCCGTTTATCCTGCTGATATCGTTGAGGGCGTGGCGGGAGACGCCGATGATTTGTCTCTCGTTGAAGATCCCATTACGAACTCGGAGAAAATCAGCCCACGTACAATGAGGCGTGCGCTTGTCGCTGTCCAACCACCGCAACAGCAGGCGTTTCCTTGTTGGGTCAAGATTGCCTTTTGGGTGGTTGCCATCGTTGTGGTCATCTGGATGGTCGTGCGGCTTATTCTCACCGTTATGGACTTCTGTACAGATGTTTCTAACACTTACCATTATGGTCCGACTCGTACCACAGTCGTGAGTGGCGTCTTCGGTCACAACGACTCCCCGACCAATCAGACCGAGATCGTTGCTGTAAACCTGCATGGGACACTTTTGATCCAGGAAGTGCCGGGCGGCGATGTCCTGAAGACGAGAACCTACCCAACTGGCCTGATGCTTGTGGGTGATGCTGCGGCAAAGACCCCAATCATTCTCAGTATCAAAGATCTCAACGGTGACCACCGGCCAGATGTGTTGATAGAGATACCCGGACAATCGATAACACTCAAACTTTTCAATACCGGGACAGCTTTTACTCTTGCGAAGTAGCACGGAAAAGTGTCTGTAGCTACAGACAAAATGAGGTTTATCGGTATGAATGCGACATCGTGCATCCTGTTTCCGCCCATACAAACATTGCTTATCTGTGTGAGCCTCATAGGGTTCATCGTGGGATTGACCCTTGCGCGCCTGGTGATGGTGGCGGACCGCCAATGGCAGAACTGGAAAGAGCGACGGCTCCGCCTATCCTACGAAAAGGCGGCACTCGCTCAACTGGAACAACAGCAAGCGATTGACACAGAGATGGATGAACGATTGATGTGCAAGGTGTGCTGGCAAGAGCAGCACCCGGGCCAGCGCTATCCACTGTCTGGACCGCACCTGTGTCGTGAGCACGTAGCACACCTTGCACAGAAAGAAGTCGATGAATCTGGAGCGAAGAAGATTGAAACCCATGAAGAGGTGTGTGCATGAAGGCGCAGATACGTCAGACTAGTGCTGACCAGCTTGCGAGAGAACAGGAATTTTTACGAACCTTTTATGGAGAGCTGATCGATTGTATGAAGTTTTTACGTGAGCCGATTGCCCAGATTTTTGAAGCCATGCGCCTCGAAGACTTTACCAGCGACCGGTGTGATCTGATTGAGCCAATCCTTCAAGCCATGCGGCTCATCGTCAGCGCCAGTATTACAGTGCTCAGTGGGCCTGTTGTGTCGGCGGAGACGCGTCCATATCCGCTCATCATGCATCTGAGACTCTCAACCCAGAATATATTGGGCACGGTAACGTTGGTGAGGAATGTGCGGGGTCAGTGTCGATGGAACAATTTTGCCAATGATCCCACTGGGTCCTATTGGCACCTGCGAGCCTCTCTCCAAGATGTGGTGCGCGATTATCATTGCCTGCTGGCCCTGCTGGCCCTCCTAAGACAGGGACAGAACGATGATCTGCGATCATATTTTTCGGCGACCGCATGAGGAAGTGTCTGTAGCTACAGACATTTTCGGGAGAGTGAGGAGCTTTTTCAGATGCTCTGAGCGAGTCGAGACCCTATTTTCCCCTTTTTCTGGGCTCGCCACTCCCCAAGTGTGCCTGAGTATGCACTCTTGGACAGACTTGGACATAGTTGGGGCGTCAGGAGCCCACATCTGGAGATAACGAGAGCCGAAAGGAGGGGAGGAAAAACAGAAAAAGCCATTCAAATCTTCGCTGTTTGAATGGAAAATCGAGCAAAACTGGCTGAAGCATGGCCTTTTGCTTCTGAGGGAAAGGAAACGGGCAATCAAACAGGAGATGATTGATTGCTTTTGAAAGAAAATCGCGTCAGAGAGCCTGTTCTTCATTGCCTATAGCACAACGAGGTGAAGAGAATATCTATCATTTGAATGTTTTTGATTGTATTTATTCGGGAGAAATGACATGGTTGAGACCGTAACGAACGTTCCAGAGGGCATCTCACAGCATGATAAAGAGTTTGTGCGCATTGGGACGCGCGGCATTACGTCAAAATCGTCCTGGTTTTATCACCTTATCAGCAAATCACCATTGGTGTATGCCAAAGATGGTCAGTGGCATTACATTCCACGCAGCTATCGCCTCCTCAATCAGAAGAGGACCGATTATGAAACCCTGGAACCCATCTCCATCGACCAGGGGAATGGCTTTTTTAAGTTGGCTGGTCAGGCGTTGGACCATCACATGGAGAGCATTGTTATTCCAAGCCGGGTCGAAGTCGTCGAGGATCAAGTTTTGCATGGAGCGAGAAAGCGTTCGACCTGGCGCGTCGGGACTCCAGAGGGGATCGTTCCCATGCGTGTACGCGTCGGCGAGGATGCGGATGGTAAGAAGGCTCGCGGCTTTGCCGTTGGAAAAACGAGCGAGCGCTTTGAAGATCCCATGTATGCAATGACGCTCAAAATCGCAGTGGTGCAACTGCTCAAAGCTCTGGGACATCAGCCTGGCGAACATCAGCTCGCCGTTGGTCTGGCGCTGCGCATCCCCGAAATTGCGACCGACGAGAACGGCAAGCAGATCGTGGATGCCGACGTGAAACGAGCGGTTCGGCAACTCAAAGGCACCTTTGTTGTCGAGGAAACAGTCGGGAGCCAACGCCATGTCTGGACCATTACCGTGGCTCGCGTGTTTCCTACCACACAAACTATCGGCTCATACTTTCTCTGGAACTTCAATTTGCTGTGTGAGCCCGCCCAGGATAAATTCCGTGTTATCCGCGTTCTCGACGCGGGTACAGGCGATCTGGGTGAGGCTGTTGCCCGGCAACGGCCAGGCAAGCCACTGGTGATCGAGGGCCATGTCGTGAGTGAGGGAGCGGTCCAATTTGCCAACGCAGTCAATGAGGCGATGCGAGCCAGTTTTCCTTCCACCCGTTTTACTGTGGCGAAGGCACAGCAGGCTATCATAGAAAACGAGTTGGAGATCGGCGGCCAGGCATACCCGCTTATTGTCTCGGAAGACCTGATTATCGACGATGAGGCCGATGAGGCGGATGAAGAGGCCGAGGGGCAACCTGTTGCTCCTCGACAGCAACAAATCAGCTCGCAGACCCGCGATGCCGCCTACAATGTTAACACGGAGCTGAAGATCAACGGTGTCCGACGTAACTATCGAGATGCCATCGAGCAGCTCATGGTGGACTGCAATCCTTATCTCCAAGACCAATCAGCTTTCCTGATCGTCACTGGCGGGACGTTGAAAAATCCGCTCTTTGCCAGCAAGCTGGAGCGGCGTATACGGACCCTCAACCGCACGTATAGCGATAGCCTCTGCATGCCGGTCGAGGACGATTTCAACGTCAAGGCGAATGCTTTCGGGACGTACGTTTTCACCTGCTGGCAGATCAATCGACTGATCGCCGAGCAGGGGATGGAGTAGCGTGAGCAAACGATACAGGGAGGCCCGTTATGGCAGAACAACAGGAGAAGGCCAAGGCACCGAGAAAATCGACACGGCAGGCGAAGCCAGCGACGGCACCATCTGTGACAAAGCAGGGGGAACCGTCGGTGCGCAAGCAGGCCCGTTCGGTCTCGTTCCAAATTCGCACCTCGCCTGAGATCAAAGCGTTGGCCGAACGGGTCGCCTCCGAGCACAATGTTGGAGGCCGATCCAAACTTGATGCAGACATTTACAAGCGGGGCCTTTTGCTGACCATGTTATTCCTTGGGCCAGGACCGGATGGGGCATATGTAGGGCAACGTGAACTGGAGGTTGCCAGGCAGTTAGAGCCGTTCTTTGACCGGCTCTATGCGGTCCTTGATAGACATCAATTGCTCGCAAGCTATGTCTATCGTGTTCTTCCGCCTGGTGGAGCGGCTGGCACCATTACCTATATTCAGCCAGCCACTCAGCCGGGAGGACAGAATGGCGGGCAGGAGACTCAGGCAAGCGACAATCAGACATCGTATCAGCTCAGCGAAGAAGCAAAGGCTAACCTGGATAACTTTGCTGAGGAGATCTAGTGTTTCAAACCTTTACGGGAAGATCTCTTTTTCTCGCTTGTTCAGGTTGAAGTAGTAGCCCAGACAACCAAAAAGATCAAGTCGCGGAAAGCAGCATAGTGATAAAACGATGATAACCGGACGTAAGGAGGGCCTGTAGACATGCTTAGTAGAGCGTTGGTAGTAAGACCATTTTTTTGTACGCTTCTTAGTGCATTGGTTCCACAGCGTACGCTGCACAGGATAACATTCGCAATAGTGGCCATGTGCCTGGCAAGCGTCGTGATTAACGCCGTTTTGCTTACTCATGCTCAAAGTACCCGCGTGTTTATCTCAAACATAGGAACGCATTTGCCGACGGCTTCAGGCCCTGCGAGCACAAGGCCAGTTGGTGCGATCAATGCCTCGAAGAGCCTGGTGCGCATTGACCAGAGCAGCATCAGTCAGTATAGCAGCCAACTCGAACACGACACGTGGTGGAGCAGCACATGCTCGGCGGCTAGCATGACAGAAGTGATGAACGCATACGGCCATCACTACAAGATTACCGACGTTCTTAAAATCGAAGCTAGCCTGGGAGCAATCACTCCGGATCAGGGATTACTTGACCCAAAAGGGATCGATGAGACGGCCAACAAGTTTAGCTTTACGACGCAGACACTGAATACCCCAACGCTTGACCAGATCATCGATATTGCCAACGGCGGCAAACCTGTAATTGTGAACTTTCCACCGCAGACGTGGGCAGGTGGCCATTTTTTGGTCGTGGTTGGTGGTGAAACGATTGATGGCGTGGCGTACGTCCATTTGGCGGACTCATCGAAGCTGAACATGCAGTATATGCAACAAGGCCGGTTCCTTTCGTACTGGAGGGGTTTTGCAAAGGTGCTTTCTCCCCGGACGGCGAGCTCAGCATCAACGTCGGCCGGCCCCCATTCTGTGCTGGGCGCACCGTCGATGAGTGTGGATGCCATTAACCGTGTCCTGCAAGCCTACAACTCGCCAGCCGCGGGCAAGGGACAGGCGCTGTACGATATGGGTAAACAGTATGGCATTGATCCCGCCTTTGCCCTGGCTTTTTTTATGCACGAAAGCTCTTTCGGTACAAAGGGAGAAGCGAGAACGAGCCTCTCGCTCGGCAATCTGCGCTGCATTCCGAATGCCGAGTGCCGGGATGGCTACGCCTGGTTTCCCTCCTGGGAAGCGGGTTTCAATGCCTGGTATGAGCTGATCCGCAATCTCTATGTGACAACCTGGGGACTTACCACCATAGAACAAATCATTCCCAAATACGCGCCGGCTGCGGACAACAATGATGAGCAGGCATACGTCAATGCGCTGACGCATGCCCTTGATACGTGGCACGCAGGTGGACTCAAGCCATGAATTGGTAATCTCAACGGGAACCATTGTAGAGCTTTTTTCTAGTATAACCCTTTAGGTAGAAGAGAAAAAACGATCAGCCCCGGCAGTTTGGAAGCCTCTGGAGAACTGATCGTTTTAGCGGAAGCACCGCCATATTGAACAAGTATACGGTGCTCACCGCAAATATGCAAGATTATGGAGGCACCGCTACTATGGATCATGCGCAACCAAATAATCCCGATCAAAATCAAATCAATTTAGATGGGCCAAGTGCGCCGATATATCATGACGCCCAGGTAAATGACCTGTATACCAATGGCCTCATCAGCCGCGTTGAGGCAGACGTATTCGATCTAATTGCTGAGTTTAACGATGGATCTTCCGACCAGCTTGGCACGAAGTAGCATATCAGCTAAGTTAGCGATTTAACAAAACAACCCGCTAACTTAGCGATAGAAAAATGCGAGGAGGTGTTTGGAGTGCGGCGTCATCGATTCCTATAGTCCCCAAAGAGTATGGTCGGAGACGCCATGGTGGAGCGCCTGACACTGTATATTTTTCCTGAGGAGGAACACTTTCATGGCACGCGAAGAAACACACGACGGCGACTTGTGGGCGTTCGCGCTTCTCAAAGCGGTTGACTTCGAGGGCCAGGATCGAATCGTTTGTGATGCTGGATCCATCCAGTATCGTCCAGACGGATCGATAGTGAGGATCGCGGTCGAGAACAATTCAGGGCAGGGAACAACGGTCCCTGAACGGTACACCTACCGCGCCCTCGAAGAATTGGGACTGCCGGCCTACGCGCACTGGCAAACGAAGAAGCAGAACGCATAGCCCGAGCGCTAACCGAACGAGACACCCGGGAGGTTCTGTACCGTACCATATGGTCTCCCTGGGTAGAACTGAATGAAAGGACCCTATTACCAATGACTATTGACGAAACCCTGACCGCCCTCGCTGACCTGCTTGCGCTGGAAGAAGCCGAGGCACCCATTGCCGGCATTGAGGACCTGCTGTCGCACCAGGAGCGGCGATCCACCATCCTGCAGCACCTGCAGCAGCTGGACACACAGATCCGCCCGTTCCGTGAGCGTGTGAAGCACCTGCCCGAGATCCCACCCCTGGCGACGATCCGACGGGCACAGACGTTGCTCGCCATGCCCAACCTGGTGTTCTTGGAGTTGGATACCACTGGCCTGTTCTCCGATGCTGACATAATCCAGGTGGTGCTGCTGGAGAGAGATGGTCAGGTTTTACTCGATCTGTATGTACAGCCGGCGCAACTGCTCGCAGTCACCGAGTCTATTCAAAATTTTACGGGGATCACCATTGAGCAGTTGGAAAACGCACCAACGCTGGCAACGGTGATCGAGCACCTCCGATCGGCCCTGGTCGGGAAATATCTCATCTCGTATAACCTGGGTTTTGATCAGACGAAGCTACGAGAGGCGACGAAGCGCCTGCATGGAGAGGACGTGTTTTTCATTGGGGAGGACCTCATGGGGCTGGCCATGGAGTACTTCGGTCTCTCGTCCTATCCCAAGTTGAGCGACCTGTGCGCGCACGTCGGGCACCCGCTCCCTGAGCAGCCGCATCAGACGGCCATTGATCGTGCCCTGGGACAACGGACGCTGCTCATGGCCATGGCTGATGCCATTACCGGGACGCCCAAAGCTGCGGTGGTGGTTGCCGACGACGGCGAGGACGATTTCGACGAGGACCATCCCTTTTGACACATTGCTCATCATCCCTGTTATCTCGTGCACATTCCTGCCAGCACTCGGCGGGTGAGTACGTCTGGAAAGGAGACCTTTTTTTGCAATGCAAGGAGAACACACATTGAGAGCAGGTATCACGGCCATCGAGTTTTACGCCGGCGGCGGTGGCTTTTCCCGGGCCTTTCTTGAGGCCCTCACCCTCCTGGGGTGGTCAGGAAGACTGTTGCTGGCCGTCAATCACGATCCCGAGGCGATCCAAACCCATCGGCAGAATTTTCCGGACACCGAACACCGCCAGGCCAACGTTGAGCAGCTGGTGATGGAGGACCTCGCAGATGCCCTGGTCCTCTTCGGGTCACCGGAGTGCCGCTGCCACGCGAACGCGCAGGGGCAGAAACACCACCAGCGCAGAAAAAGACAACTCGTCCTCTGGACAGACGCTCATACGGTTAGCGAAGCCGAGAAATCGCGGGCGAGCATGTGGCAGATGTATGAGGCCGCCAGGGCTAAGATGACCCAGGAAGGGAAGTTCCAGGTGGTGCTCGTTGAAAACATTGTCGAAGCAGCGACCCGCTGGGCCGATCATGACGACTGGGTGGAGGCCTTTACCTCCCTGGGCTATCGCTATCAGGGCCTGTTTCTCAATGCTCGCTGCTTTGGTGTGCCTCAGAACCGCGATCGCTATTTCGCCGTTTTTACCCTGGCGACGCTGCCTGTACCGGACCTGGACCTACGCCCGCAGGCACCCTGCCTGGCCTGCGGACAGGCGGTAGCGGCCGCCCAGTGTTGGAAACCTGCCGTGACGAGGAGGCAAGGGAAATATCGCACCCATTATGATTACCGCTGCCCGGCCTGCCACGAGGTCGTCGAACCGTTTTTTCGTCCGGCCGTGAGCTTCCTCGATCTCGCCGATCGCGGGCAGCGTATCGGTGAGCGCACACGCCCGCTGTGTGCCAATACGCGCCGGCGGATTGAGGAGGGCCTGGCGCACTTCTGTCGGCAGGGGCAGGTACGACCGCCACAGGCCTACGATGTCCCCGACGATCTGCCTCCGGTGTTGCCGTTCCTGGTCAAATACAACTCGAACGGCAAGGCCGAGAGCATCTTTCAGCCCCTGGGCACCGTCTCGTCACGGGACCGTTATGGGCTGGTCTTCTTGCCGGAGGATTGGACGCCTGGCACGATCCCGGCCCTGGAGGCGTGCTCGTTCCGCATGTTGTCGCCTGGGGAAGTCCAGCGGGCCATGTGCCTGCACGACCTGGTCATTTCCCGACGCAAAAACACGATCATCAAGCAATGTGGGCTGGCGGTGCCACCACCCCTGGCCATCGCCATCCTGCTGCGGCTTTTGCCCATCCTGGCCCATGCCGCGGTTGACCATTCACCTTCTCAGGAGAGACAGGAGTGCTCCGCATGAACAGCATCAACGACCCATGTGGCACCGTTGGCAAGGCCACGGACCCGTATACGCAGCTCCTCACCGAGCTGCAGCATTCTCACCCGCTCAAAGCCCTCACGCTCACCCAGCCGTGGGCCACGTTGATGGCGGTGGGTGCCAAACACATCGAGACCCGGAGCTGGTCGACGACCCATCGAGGCCTGCTCGCCATCCATGCCGCAAAAGGCTTCCCTGCATGGGCTGAGGATATCTGTCAGGAGCCGTTTGTTTGCGGAGCACTCCTGGATGCGGGCTATGTGTCCCGTGGGACGACCCGAACCAATCCTCGCGATCTCCCTCTTGGGCAGGTGGTGGCGATCGCCTCCCTGGATCGCGTCGAGCGCATCACCCAGTCGTATCCTGTAACGAAGATGGAACGGGCCTTCGGCGATTATAGAGTAGGGCGTTTCGCTTGGCATTTCTCGGCGATCTACCGCCTGACGTCACCGATTGCGGCGCGTGGATCCCTTGGCCTGTGGACCTGGGACCCACCAGTCTCCTTCTGGGAAGCAGTGCGGGCAGCAGGTCATGAACAGGTGCAACCCAAGGAGACCCGATCATGACAACAACGCTCTTTCCGGACGAGGTGATTTCATCGCATCGGGTCGAGATCACCTCGTCCATTACAGACCTGCTGAGATGCCATGTGCCGGTCGCCATTGGCGTCTCAGGGGGCAAGGATAGCACGGTGGCGGCCTTCGAGACCCAAGCCTACCTCCAGTCGATAGGACACCGAGGACCATGTATTCTCATCCATAGCGATCTCGGGCGGGTCGAGCACACCGACTCACGACCGTCGTGTGAACGCCTGGCACGTCGTTTAGGGCTAGACCTGATCGTCGTTCGACGGACATCAGGCGACCTGATGGATCGTTGGCTGCAGCGCTGGCGAGACAATCTGGAGCGCTATCGACACCTCAAATGTGTCAAGCCGGTGCTTCCCTGGTCAACGCCATCGATGCGTTTTTGCACGAGCGAGCTCAAAACAGCCATCATCTGCCGGGACCTGATAGAACGCTTCCCCCATCAGACGATCATCTCGGTCGCAGGTCTCCGCCGCCAGGAGAGTCCAGCTCGCGCCCTGGCACCAATCGCGGCACCGCAGACGAAGCTGGCAAGTAAAACGTTCCAGACGAGCGGCTACACCTGGCATCCTATCCTGTCCTGGACACTGGAGGAGGTTCTTGCATCTCATGAGGCACGGCAGTTCCCACTGCACGAAGCCTACACCCGCTACGGCATGAGCCGGGTGAGTTGTGCCTATTGTATCCTGGCTGGGGTCGAGGATCTGGCCGCATCGGCAACGGATCCACGTAATCACGACCTCTACCGTGAAATGGTCGATCTGGAGATTGCCTCCTCCTTCAGTTTCCAGAGTGAGCGCTGGTTGGGTGATGTGGCCCCTCGTCTCTTGTGTGGCGAGCAGCTGGCAGGGCTCCAGGAGGCGAAACGGCGAGCGGCGCTCAGAGAGCAGGTCGAACGCCGCATCCCCGCGCATTTGCTGTATACAAAAGGCTGGCCCACCGTCATGCCCACCCGACAGGAGGCGATGCTGCTCAGTGATGTGCGGCGTTCCATGGCTGACATTATGCGGATCGACCTCCTCTATACCGACCCTGAAGCCATCCTGAACCGGTATGCTGAGCTCATGGCTCTCAATGCCAAACGGGGTAGAGCAGTGTCATCAACGACGAGCGGGCCGCTATCACAGCGGCTCCTACTGGAAGAGGAGGCGTTGGTATGAGTGACGAATGGTACACGCCCTCTCGGTATATCGAGGCGGCGAGGGAAGTGATGGGGACGATCGAACTGGACCCCGCCTCCTGTGCGTTCGCCAACCGTGTTGTGAAGGCCGAGCAGATCTACACGAAAGCTGATAACGGACTGCTGCATCCCTGGAGCGCGCACAGCGTTTTTCTCAATCCGCCGTACGGACGGACCTCGGAGGGACGAGGCAGCAACCTGGAGCATTTTACTCGATACGCCCTGGAGCAGTACCGGTGCGGCAATACCACGCAAGCGATTCTGCTGATCCCGGCCAACACCGCGACCCGCTGGTTCGCGCCCCTGTGGGCCCATCCGATCTGTTTCCCTACGTTCCGGATTCGCTTCTATACCGAACGAGGCCCCAGCGATGGGAGTTCCTTCGGTACATGTTTCATCTATCTGGGGCCGCACGTGGAGCGGTTCATCGACGTCTTTCGCGCCTTTGGGCCGATCGCGCAAGCGGTCGCGCCAGCGCGGGGGCAGCTCCAGGCGCGAGAACTCTGGACGGAGGCGCTCACATGAACAGCCTACACCAGCCCGAGGCCATTCGCCAGCGTGACAACAATCTTGGGGTTCCCACGGACGCGTTAGCCGACCATGTAAAAGAAGAAGTTGCCAACAGCTTCATGGTAGAAACATGTACAAAAATACTTGATTGAAACGAAAGAAAGGTGATTTATGGAGAACCAACTAGAGAACCAGCAATTTCCAGACCAGCAGCAGGCCCCGTCGCTCGACGTGAACATACTCTCACGCGCGCAAGCGGCGCAGCAGCAGCTGCAACACTTGTTTAAAAATGTATCACAGTCCCAGTTTCCCACCGTGGAAGTGACGCTCAGCACATACGGTCTGAAAGCCTACTATTGTCTCTCACCTCACGAGACGGCACGCATACCGCATGAGGCATCGTCTTTTGACGTATATGTCTCGCGTTTCGCGGACATACGTGCGCTCAAGGAGCATCTGAAGCAAAATGGCTTCTACCGCAGTGAGCCGCGACAGGTGGTATTCATCGGGGTATTCCTCGATGAATATGAAGAGGATGGGGACGACACAGAGTAAGGATACGCGATGGGGACCAGATCCGTCAAAGTGGGAGCTGGGGTGAGACCCCCCAGCCTAGCTTTCCGCCAGCATAGTATACATGTAACTAGCCTGGCGTGTAGCAATTATGAAAAAGAGAGGTAACGCGATGAGCGGAAAATCTTCAATCGAATGGACAAATGCAACTTGGAACCCTTCGACAGGCTGTACGCGCGTCACGGAAGGGTGTGCTAATTGCTATGCCTTTACACTCCATGACATGCGCCATGCAGCCTACCTCAAACACCAGGGCATCTATCCCAAGACGGGCGCGCCCATGCCGAAACAATATGCCCAACCATTTGCAGCAGTGCAACTGCTTCCCGAGCGGCTCGCATGGCCATTGCATCAAAAACGGCCCTTGAAGATTTTCGTCGACTCGATGAGCGATCTCTTCCATAGCCAGATCCCAGACGACTACATTCGTCAGGTCTTTGCGGTCATGCGCCAGGCCCACTGGCATACCTTCCAGGTGTTGACCAAACGGCCTGGACGCCTGCGCCAGCTCGGTCCACAGTTGGAATGGGCTCCCAATATCTGGATCGGGACGAGCATCGAGCAGGATCTGCTGACGCCGCGAGCAGATGCCCTCCGCCAGGTCCCGGCCGCCTGTCGCTTTCTCTCCTGCGAGCCCCTGCTGGGGCCGCTGCCGTCGCTCAATTTAGATGGTATCGGTTGGGTCATCACCGGCGGCGAGAGTGGGCCCGATGCCCGTCCCTGTGATCCTGCCTGGGTGCGCGATCTGCGCGACCGCTGTGTGGAGCATAACATCGCTTTTTTCCATAAGCAATGGGGCGGACGGACGCCCAAAGCTGGGGGGCGCATCCTGGACGGGCGCACCTGGGAACAGTTTCCCGTGATCGGGGGAGTGATTCAAGAAAGGAGGGCTTCTTCTTAAGCTGCAAGCTAGCTATTTGGTGAGACAAATAGCTAGCTTGACAAAAGCAAAAAGATCGTGTAAACTTATACTGAGGTGATGTCGTTTGGATGTCCATGCAAAACATCAGAAAGGGTTTTCATCACATGAGTCACGTCGTCGAAGCAAAAACAAGTATCGTTCATCCTAATGTAGTGTTGTTGCGCCAAGCGCTTGAAGTGGTTGCTGGCCAGCACGATGGTGGGCGTGTTGCTGATCATTACCTAACCTATGCGGGTAAGCGTGTGCGTGTACGCTTGGCACTGTTCAGCAACGTGATCCATCGAGGCATTGGCATCGTCATCAAGAAAGAAACTGGCGAGTTGGCGTTCATCGGTGATCCATTTACGTACGAGTCTGAGGCAGAAGCTGCTCAGCAGCAGATCATCCAGACGTATGTGTCTCTCGCCTCAATGCAAGCCCTTCAGCAAATGGGCTACACGGCCACGGCTGAAGACGGCGAAGAGGGCCAGATTTATCTCACAGGAGTAAGCCAGTATGCCTAAAATTATTGTCACGGTTAATCCTGATGGCACAACCAAAATCGACTTCGAGGGCTATGAAGGGCCAAGCTGCATTGAAGCCGATGACAAACTGCGGGCGCTTCTCGCGTCACAGGGTGTTCAGGTGCAGGAAACTTCGTTCGTAGCCAAACCTGAGCTGAACCTGGAAGCACAGTCTCACACACAAGGACAACACGAGGAGGCTTAGTCTATGAACGCTACACTCGCAGCACCAGTACTCCATCTCAAGATCGAGCGTGATGGGGCGCTCAAGATTGGCACCTGTGAGCACTGTGTCCTCCAAGAACCGGGCCGTCCAGATCGTTCCTGGGACGCAGATGGAGATCGTGAATTGGACTTTGACCGTGACAGGCTTCTCCACCACCTGAAAACATTAGGGGTCACGGTCGAGATCGCTCAGGAGTATGTGTGTCCTTGAATGGGTACCCGTTCCAACTACTGAGAAGGGACAAGCTTCTCAGTAGTTGATGGGAGGAGAGGAGTCACCCGTTCCCCAGGTGACTCCTCTGATTGATACCAACTCTCAAGAGCTAGCATACATAAAGAAAGACGAATGATATGGGAAAGAAACAACAGACCGCTACCCCAGATTGGGGGCGAGAATTTTCCTCCAGGTACTTGAGCGGGATCGCTCATGCGTTTCTGCTTCATGGCAACATTCAAGATTATGTAGCGGCTGTAGCTGGACAGACGCTGAAGAATTACCTCATAGGAAGCTTTGCTGAGCGTGATGTCGTTGTGTATTGGCATCGAGCGCATGGGTTTTACTTTCCTTCGGCGGCGATGAAGAAGCGGTTCGCCGAGGTGGTCGGCTTGGCGGCGGCAACCCCAGCTTCAACACGAACTGGGGGTGGCCTCGCTTCGGGAATGAATGCAGCGGCCGGAAGTGCTCAAAAAGCCGATCCTTTGGCCGGGATCGATCAAACGAAGCCATTAGTTGCGCTCAGTCTCCTCAATAAATTGCTGCATGTAAAGGCTCCACGAACAGAAACGCGTGGTCGCTCAACCTCTTCCTATGGCTTGTCTGAGGTTGAGCAGCAGCCTCAGCCTTTCCGAGCTGCCGTTATTATCGATTATGCGGAGACCATCGTTCCCCAAGGAGATGCGGCTGCGCCTGCTGAGGACCGTACAGCGCTTGTGATGCTGGACGAAATTGGCCGTGACAGTCAGATCGGAGAATTGCAACATATTGTGGTCGCGATTACTTCTGATTTGCATGACATGCATGAGCGATTGCGCCGAAGTGGTGCTCGATGGGAACAAATCGAGATCCCCTTTCCTTCTTTTGAAGAGCGGAGCACTTTTATCCAATCTCTCCTTCCTACAAAAAAAGAGCAAGACAATGAACAATACCAGGTATGCCTGGCTGATGGCTTGACCTGCGATGATGTGGCAAGGCTCACAACCGGGCTACGTTACATTGATCTGGAAGATATCGCCCTGCGTGCTAGCTATCAACAGCTTGCCATTTCCGTCCCACTTGTCAAAGCTCGCAAAGACGAGATTGTCGCCTCCGAATTTGAGGAAGTACTTCAAATTGTCGATAACGAGTTCGGATTTGAGTCACTTGGGGGAATGGCTGAAATCAAAGAGGATCTGCGCGAGAATGTTGTGCAGCCAATGCGTAGCGGAGATTATCGTATTGCCCCGCAAGGGCTCCTATTTATGGGGCCAGCAGGTACAGGGAAGACACGCCTGGCGAAGGCCCTGGCGAAAGAAGCGGGAGTGACCTTCGTAGAGCTACAACCCTCGAAAATATTCTCGAAATGGGTAGGCGATACAGAACGTCGCCTGGAGCGCGCCTTGACAGCGATCAAAGCGATGACGCCCTGCATGGTTTTCATCGATGAGATCGATCAAGCCGTGAGTCGTGGCGAAAGTGGCGATAATGGCGTTTCCAATCGCGTTTTTAAGCGCTTAATGGAAATCATGTCAGATACCACCTGGCGTGGGAAGATCCTTTGGGTGGGCGCATCCAACAGGCCAGATTTGCTGGATGCGGCGCTTCTACGACCTGGTCGCTTTGACAAGAAAATCCCCATCCTGGCACCTGATGAAGAGGAACGCACCAGCATTCTCCAGGTACTGACGGCTCAGGCATTCCCCCACGTCAAGGACCTTCCAACCGCACAGCAGTACCAAGAACTGGCTAGCGAAATGATTGATTATACTGGCGCAGAAATTGAGTCAATTGTGGGAAAGGCCACCCAACTCTATGCACGATCTGGCTCCACATGGAGTATCGCCCAAGCCCTTCAAGAAGCCTTTGACCGGATTATCCCAAGTACGCAGAATATTGATCAAATGACGCGCTTGGCCTTGCTCCACTGTAATGATCTTGACCTCGTCCCGGCTCATCTCCGCGATCTTGCACGTGCAGTACGCAAGCCTTCTCGCACTGAAGAGTCAGATGAGGCGGAGCAACTACTATCCGCGCGGCGCTCTCGACGGGACTCATTATAAAGAAGGAGTCAGAGAGTGCAGGAATTCCTCTTCTCCGATCTCACCGACCTCTCTGGGGCAGTCATTGTTGGGAGCTACCGGTACACGCTCTGGCGTGTATGGGACCCAGCTCTGCCCCGAGCGGTATTTATTATGCTGAATCCCTCGACCGCTGATCACGTCCAGACTGATGCGACGCTTCGTCGTTGCATCAGCTTCGCTCGCTCCTGGTCATGTGGCTCTCTTGAAATCGTGAACTTGTACGCATTTCGTTCTCCTCATCCAGTGGTCCTTTCGCACGTTGCGGACCCAGTGGGGCCTGAAAATACGGTGTACATCCAGCAGGCAATAGCGCGAGCACATTTCATTATCTGTGCCTGGGGCACGCATAAAACAGTGGGAACGAGAGATAGAGAAATACTATCCTTGCTTGAGGGGAAAGAAGCCTATTGTCTTGGCTGCACCAAGGGCGGGATGCCGCGTCATCCTCTCTATATACCAGCAGATACACCACTACAGCACTATCCATAAATCAGAAGGGAACGGTACCTGGATGCAACAGGATCAATCATCATTGGAACACGTATCATCAGCCTCGGCTTCCAACAGTTCAACATCGCCGACCGTACAGGCTACCGAAGAGAATGCGGCAGAAACGATTGACGAAGCGAGAGAGGTAATGGCCCAGCAGATCGCTGAACAACCGAGCCGTCTGCGCAAGCGTCAGGACATAACAGAAATCTTAGAGCACATGACAGATGGGGTTGTCGTGGTATTGCACATCAATCGTCCGCGCTTTACCGTCTCAGTTGCCCCCAAACGTGGAGGCGTGGGATTTGGTTTGGAGATGCTAGGCATTGCGAATAGTAACGCAGCACAGCAAGTCGTGAAGGAGTATTTCTCACTTGGTCGCCACAGCTTGCTTCCCACAGACTTACAGAAAGAACTCGCCAATATTGAGAACTCTGCACGTGCATGTTTGGATCGCTATAGCTTCCGAACACACTGGGGAGACTTTGTACCGACCAGCAACTATGTAGAATGGAAAAAGCAAAACGAAAACTTCCAGCAGCAATTTGAACAGAAGAAGCAATATGTCCTTGATCATTATGATGAGATTGTTCATCAAGTCCTTACAGCGTACCAGACACTTGCAGAAGATGCCTGGAAGCAAATACAGTTTGGCACCTTAATTGTAAGGGAAAACAATCTTTCTGAGGGAGTGTTCGAGCAGCTTCAGCATGCTTTGGCGACTGGAGAGGGCAAGCAAGAATTTATCCAGTCCTACCTTGCTTATATCCAGCAAAAGATGCCGACCCTGCAAGAGATTACGGACGCCTTTGAATATGATATTGACATCGGCTATATTCCGCTCCCATCCCAGCTCGCTCGCGATATGGATGAGGCGGATCATGTGGTACGAAGCCGTGCTTTGCGCGATGCCAAACTCAGAGCTGAGATGGAAGCCATTGAAGCCAAGCGACGAGCAGAGCTAGAAACTATTCAGGAACAACAGCGTTTGGAGGAAGCCAGACAACGTGCCGAGTGGCAGAAGCTCAGTGAACAGCAGCGTATTGAGCGCCAAGCGGCATACCTGAAACTGCAAGCCGAAGAAGAAAAGATTCGAGCCGAGCGAGAAAAGGTCGATCTCCAGCGTGCCATGGACAGGGACGTGATAAACAACGCACGCAAACAAAAAGATCAGCTTATCCAAGATTTCTATCGGGATATCATTGCGCAAATCAATCAGATGATCCAGGGCGTCTGTACCGAAACGTTGGAAAGCCTGGATGAACATGAAGGGGTATTGCGCGGCCCTGTTTCCGTCAGGTTGGGAAATCTGGTCAAGCGGCTACGTAACCTGAATTTTATTGAGGATGAGCAGATCGAGCATCAAATTAGCAGGCTGGAGGCTGTGCTGCCTACACCATCACAACGAGAAGAAGCTCGGCGCGGCGTCGCTCGGATTGAGACCACTGGCATTCGCAAGATCGTCCAGCAGATGAACCAGGAGGCAGAGGCGACGCTCCTAGAGCTAGGTATCAGTCCAGTGCAACGAACCCACCGAAAGATTGCCGATATGGCGCCAGAGGGAGGGCTTATAATAGATGCACCCCGACGGTCACGTCCGGGAGCACTTAACCCGGACGGTAGTGCTACGGAGGGAACGGGAACCCGTCGGCGAGCCCGCAGCTCGATGAAATTATAAAGAATGAGAAAGGAAGGATCGTATGATGCGCCACCTTTTTCAAGCGTATTCGATGACAGAGAAAAAGGTGAAGATCGTATCAGTCGAAAAGCATCCGGACGACGAGAAAAGGAGAATATATACCATGACGCAGATTATTATCGCAGGGCAAGGCGGCCAGCGGAAAACATATTGTGTCGAATGTGCTGACTCAAAGCCGGAAATACAGGTCGAGCTTGAGAAGGCAGATGCTCAAGATGAACTGGAAATTTCGGATCAGCCAGAGGATGCATTGGGCGAGGAGTGTGTCAGTTGCCAGCGGACCATTGACCAGGTACGGGCGGAGACACGTCTGTATCGTGTCAAGGCAACCCTAACCATTGAGATCGAAGTTGATGTGGAAGCGAACAGCGCCACAGATGCCCAATACGCGGTCTATTGGGCGCTCCCAACACTGGCCTTGCCAGAGGATGAGATCACGAGCGCTATGAAAGAGCACATTCCTGCAACGCAACAGGCAACGGTCAACGATTGGACCTGTGTGGTTGAACCGGCAAAAGTGATCCCGCCAGAACAAAATCTTTTTGTCACTCCTACCCAGGAGCGTTTGTGTTACTAAAATTTTTCAAAAACTTTAGATCATTCAGACCACTAGTAAAAGGAGTAGAAAACCATGGACACCTTGTATATCTGTGTGGAGCCGGGATGCGCATACACCTGTCGCCAAGAAGCTGGAGGCATCTATCCGGCAAATGTCCCAGTACACCACGGCAAAATCATGCAGCCGCCCTATGAAGTCCCCGGAGATTGGGTAAATATCATGGATACAGCCAATCATCGAGTGGTTGTCAGTTCTGGTGGTGTGCTGATCATCCCGCTTGAGGCCATTGAATATGAAGAAGAGAAACGGGCAAAAGATCCCGGAGCGCTAGTGGGCTATGATGAATGCCTGCAGCTCTCATTTGAAGATGCCATCCGTTTGCATGAGATCCTGGGCGAGCATATCACCCGGATCAAACGTGAGGCCCCCTTTGTTGATACCTATCATGAGCGGGCTGCACAAGCTCTGCTAGAAGCCTTTGCCCCACGGGCTGAAAAGCTTTGTAGGCAGGGGAAATACTGGTGGCCTGAAGTGAGGCGCGAAGCTTATCTTCACCTCACTCAACTCATGGTTGAAAAAAGTAACGAGGTGATCAACCAGTGGCGCGCACAAGCCATTAATAACGATGGATACCCCCAAGATCAGCAAGAGAAGGAGCTACTCCGGCATTTTGCTGTTTTATACTATCAGAAATATCCTCAGCCTGTCAGAGAGGATGACGAAGAAGAAGGGGGGGAGACAACGAATGGAGAGTAGCACCAGGGACCAGCAGAACTCGGCGATGATCATGATGATCAATGAATTTATGAGGAAAAAGTTATGATAGAACACGTGGTATTAGCACAATCACTGATCACAGCGGAACAACAACGCTTTCGTGGCGTCTGCCAGGACCCTGAGCATGCCTACCAACCAAACCATCTTCCAAGATTGGAACAGGAAAACAGGCCAGAGAACGTTCGTCAGGACCTGGGATATGATTCATAGCGAGGAGAAAGAAAAGCTGCTCATCGCACACGTTCTCCATTGGCCTATTCTGCTCTCTTATAAAGTCAAGGCGCAGATTACCATTGAGCTTGAGATCGGCCTGGAGGCCGCCAGCGCGACCGAAGCGCAGTGTGCTGTTACCTGGATGCTGGCAAATATCGACTTTTCAGAGAGCGAAAACGAAATCGAAGTGGCACTCGAACACAATGTCCCGATGAGGGGAGCAGGTACACATCAATGAGTGGACTTACCGGGTCGAACCAGCGAAAGAGATCCCTCCAGATCAAGATCTCTTTATCTCTCCCACCCAGCAGCGTCTGGGCTATCATTAGAGTATCTCTGGTGAAAGTTAGCGGTTTGTCAGAACAAACCGCTAACTTTCACCGGTCGCGATTGATAACTGGTGGGGATAGCAAGTGTGAGGATAGTATGAAGAAACTGGACAGTTTAAGAAAGAAGAGATACAGTAAAAAAGTGTCTGTAGCTACAGACGCTCTCAACGCACAAGGAAAGGAGTCAGGAAGTATGGCCGCACGTATCATGTTTGTTGGTGGAGGGAAAGGGGGCACTGGCAAGACAACGACAGCGCAAAATCTTGCTGCCGCGCTTCTTGCGCAGGGGATGAAAGTGCTCGGAATTGATGGCGACGGGCAGGCAAGCTGGTCGCATCTCAATGGACTCTTCCCGCGTAAGGGGCGTCCAAACATTTATACTGCTGTGAAGGGCATCATCGACGAATTCAGAGCCACCGTCGCGATCTTTCATTTGCCGTCGGGCTTAGACTTTATCCCATCTTCTGCGGCACTCCATAAAATTGTTAGTGACCTGGCGAGTGTCGAGAGAAGCGAATATCTGTTACAACAGCTTTTGACGCCCCTTGCAGATCGCTATGACATCATCATTATAGATTGCCCCCCGGCATTGAACGCTTGGACAACTAACATTTACATGGCGTCGCACGAGGGAATCATCACCGTTCAACTCGAACCGCTAGGGATCGCCAGCGCGGGAGAGACATTAGAGTATCTCCAGGCGCTCAAGAAGCGCGGGCTCTTCCACAATCACGACCTTCAGATTAGTGGGGCACTTATCACAATGATGGATGCTCGCACGAGTATCCACCGGAGCCTAGCGGAGATCGCAGAAGAGAAGCTGGGTGAGCACGTCAATTTTTTCCGCACGCGGATTGAGCGCACGATACAGTTCCCTGAGTCGCAGTACTTTGGTCAGCCCATTGCCATCTATAAGAAGGACTCGAAGGGGACAGCAGCATATCAAGCACTTGCCGAAGAGGTTTTATCAAAAGCATGTATCAGCAGTGTTTCCAGTCTCAGTGTTCCTGCTGGATTTGCAGATAGCTTACTATTAGATGCATCTTCAATTGAAGAGCAAGTTGCCGAAGACGGCTCTGAGATTAAGTGGGAGGAAGTCAATGTCATCATTTAAAGCAAAAGTGGAAAAACAGAAGAGCGCACGGGCAGCCAGGAAAGAAACGCCATCAGGGACCTCTACGCCCAAAGAACCCGCTGAAGGTACGACAGAGCCGACGCCGGAGCAGGTTCCAGCCGTCACCGTCGCTACAGAGCAGGCATCCCCCAGTAGTACTGAAGAGTATTACGGCGAGGACCAACAGGAGGAGGTTCAAGGCAAGCCCAAGTTCGAGCGTGCGATCCCCCTAGATCGCATCCGCCCAAATCCTCACCAGCACCGCCAAACATTTGATCCCACAAAGCTAGAAGAGCTTGCTGCTGGGATGAGAATACACGGCTGGGTCGGTGGTGGTCTCCCCGTCCGCGCTCATCCGACAGAAGCAAACATCTATGAACTCGTCTGGGGAGAGCGGCGCTGGCGAGCTGCCCGGATGGCCGGATTGGCCACCATTCCTTGTGTTGTCTCTGATTATTCAGATAATGATCTCATAGAAAAGGGGCTCCTAGAAAATATCCAACGCGAGGACTTGAGCAATCTGGAGGAGGGCCTCGCATATGTGAGCCTGCTTGCCTTACGAACGGAGAGCGGGAAACCACGCTATTCTATAAGAAGGTTGGCTACACAAATTGGCAAAGATAAAAGTTATATTGAGGACCGCTTGCAATATGCACGAGTGCCCATAGATATCCAACAACTTGCTGAGGATCAACCGGATATCTCACCAAGGATCATCCGCGAGTTGGGCGAGTTGTCGAAGATGCTACCACCAGAAGAACGTGCACCAGTCATCGAGGGGGTACGCGCCGGAAAATTGCGCATCGAGGATGTGCGCGAGATCCGCCAAGACATAGCAGGTTCCAAAACTGTTTCTATTTCGACTCCCATCGACCAGCTTATAATACATCCAGGCGAAGAAGGGTATTCTCCGGAGAGCGAGCGACCGGTTACCGCGTCTGTAGCTACAGACATTCTACTGACCACGGAAGAGAGGACCTCGGGTATTGAACAGGAACCTGTCCAGCCTGTCGCTCCTCTATCACCTCCATCTGTGGCAGTTAAAACAGTAGACAGACCTTCTCCCACACTGTTAACACCAACCATTGTTTTCGAGAAGAGCCTCAAACGTGACCACGAAGCCATTGATCGTATACTGCTGCGATTGCAGTCAACAATGACATCTCTCACGAGAGATGAGCAGGCGGTGTTGGTCCGCTATCTCAAACGATGGAATGGAGGTATCAAGAGTCTCCTCCGCGAACTGGCAGTACCAGAAGCAGAGGAGTAGAGAAGGCACCTCCCCGCAGGGAGGTGCTGTGTTATCGAGAATTGGACAGACTTTGCCTGCGGTGTGATGACAATAGGAAAGAGGGAAAGGTAGGTATGGTCACGAGGACGAATGCATCGATAGAAGCCGTAGCCGCATTCCTTTACAATGTGGTTTATGAACAGGATGGTGGCGAAGGGTGGAAGCCAGAAGAGCCAGGATCTTATGATGAAGGGGCTTCATCATAGGGGCGCGGCGATCCTGCTGGCGCATGAACGCGATTTCGCGGATATCGCCGGCCGCCAACGGACGCTGCGCGCTACAACTCTCGGGTCACTCGCATGCGGACAGATTCGCGTGCCCTTCCTTGGCGCCATCCAGGTCCCACCGCTCGCCAGCAGATACCGGGACGGCCTCTACCACGTGGGCCAGCTGCTGCACTACATGAACCGTGGCCTGAGAATGGTCGAGTCGCACGTGCGCCTGAATTGCCAGCCCGAGATTGCCATCTTCGTCTGCCAGACACAGACGTGAGCCACGAGCTCGCCTGGGAGGGTGACTTCATGCCTGCTGCGTTTCGGCTGTAAACAGGTACGGATGCTGGATTTTGAGCAGCTTTCCACCCAGGCGAGCAACGTCCGGGCATTTTTTGCATTTCTCATCTTGTTTGAGTGCTTGATAAATATTGGCAATACGTTTCACAAAAAGAGATGATTCCATGTCAGTAAGAAGCTCCAGAGCATTCTCGGCACAAGCAACTGACATTTCTACTTGCCCCTCAGTCAGATGCGCGTCTGCCTCCACAATATCAGCGTAGACGTATCTTCGCCTCTTCTGAGAATTACTCCTATCTATATTTTCTAGCTCAGCTATAGCGTTTTTTTCCCATTGGAGAGCGATATATGCTTCAGCCTTATCGATGTGATACCACTCATCATTGACATGCAGAAACAAGGGATCTCTATAAAAATCGTGAGATTGAATCATCGACCCTGCCTGATCGATCATGCGCAACGCACACGTCTTTTCCTCTGCTGTCTGTGCGCAGTATGCCTGAACTAGCCCTAGTTCTGCAGCGATAGCGCTCATTAGTGGTCCATTTGTACCTGCGTGCTTCTGACTTTCATGAGCCCATTGTAAGGCTGTCTGGAAAGAGAGGGAGGCCTGCATGAGGTTGGTACGTTCCTGTATGCGATCAGCTTGTATCCCCCATATATCAAATTGAGCATATCCTTTGAGGTAAAGTGCTTTGGCTGCCAATCCATCATAGTGTTTTTCAAGAGCAAGCTTGACTGCTTTATCGAAATACGCGATGGCTGAATCGGAGTACCCCTGATCTCTCCGAATATTGCCATAGAGGATAAGATACTGGCAGAGCAGCAAACCTACCTGTTCACGCTGACCGGTACTACCATAGATGAGCGTCTCTTGCAACGTAGCGATCCTAGTCAGAATCTCTACCAGAGCCTGCTCACTATCACAGGCAGACCAGCGAGCCCAGAAAAAGTGTAGCCGTTGCCTGTATTCCTCTGAGTCCATCAAACTCATGGGCGAAGGGGCGGCGGGATGAGTCCCTTGAGAGAGTGAAAACGGAGTAAGTGCTGAGCGAGATAGAGAAAATGTAGATCCTACTATACCTAACATATGGTTTAGCAATTGGCGGCGTAATTTGTCCATGTCCTGGCCCTGACTCTCACCTAGGTCTTTTACAGCTGCTAGTATACCTTGTGAGACAGCCTGAGAGAGCAGAGAAACGTCAATCTGGGTGCCGACCTGTGATGGGGCTATAGCCTCTTTTTCAAGTGCTGGCATAAAGCCGAGTTCCTCGGCGGTCACACCGAAGAGAGCGCAGAGCTTCTCTTGATAATAAGGACTCGGAGTTTTATGACCCGTCTCCCAGCGACTGACGACATCTTTGCTCGTATCAATTTCAATACCCACGCGTTTTTGAGACCAACCACGAAGTTCTCGTTGATACCGCAGCTGCTTATTCGGTTTCCGCTCCTCGACTCCCATAAGAATACCTCCACAGCGGCAACATTTGTACGCAAATAACAGTATAGCAAATTGACCTCGCCGTGTCTATTGAGCATCCATCGAACATCTTTTGTCATCTAACGTCTACCCTTCTTCACAGAGAAGTAGGCTACTATAGGCCATAGATGACGATCAAAGAATGCGAAAGGAGCTTTTGCTATCATGAGTAGAAGTGATGTGGCACAACTGCGCCAACAGATTGCCAGAGAGAGAGAGGCCATGACGAATGCTCTCTCTGGCTACGCCATCACGGCACGGCACGATGTGATCACCAATAGATACAATCAGCTCGGACACTATCACGAGCAGCTTATTGCTTTGCTCGGGGAACAGGCCGCGATTGCAGTGGTGATCGAGGCACTGGAGCAGGCGGTGGAGTAATGCCTGACAAGCCCACCGTTTTACAGCTCAGAGAGCAGTATGGCTTTACTACGTGTGATCTGGCAAATATGGCCCACGTCGAACCCGATGATGTCTATTTCATGTTCGTAAACCGACCGGTCAGCCGCGAGGTGGCCACCAGAGTGCTCAAAGTCGTCTCGTTTCGCGCCAATGTTGAGTATACGCTGGAGAATGTTGACGTTGCCGTATGTGATGATGAGGGAGCGCGCGATGAGACAACGCTCGGATAGCGTGTTTGTTTGTGCCAGAGAGAAGATGCACAGCATTTCTATCGATGAGTGAGGAGGATGAAAATGTTTGCAATCGACATTGATAACACCATTACCGATCCTGCGTGGTTCGACTCTGATTTCCAGGCCACCGTTGAACAGTACATCCAGGCCAGGATTATTACCCGAGCGGATGTTGAAGGACTTCGTTTCCATCCTCAACTCTATCTGTTACCACAGGTCGCTCTGACCCATCGACCAAAAGCGCAGGCAGTCGAAACGCTCCAACAGGTAGCCGCTACCGGCTCACCGATTTTCTATTGTACTGCTCGCAATCACATCAATCCTGATGTGTGTCGACAGATTCATGCCAATACCTATACCTGGCTGGAGCAGCACGGGTTCCCTTTTTCAAGGCAGGTACAGTTTTTCTGGAACGTGGGGGATAAGCTCATCCATGCATTGGAAACATCGGAGCCACAGAGTTTTCTGGTGGACGATAGGCCGCAGGGACTCATTGAGGCCTATCACCAGATCGCCGTGTCTGATCCTGCTCTGGCTCTGCAGATACGAGAGCGCGTGACACTCATTGCCTTTGGATATACAGATGTACAGCAGTTCTCACGTTCCGATGTAAGAGTCATTCCACTCGAACATTGGTCACGCTTCGGCGAACTCCATCTCACCTTGGGATGAGTTCATAGATGGTCCGTTTCACATTACAAGAAAAGGAGTTTTTCATGGTGGTATCGGCAATCGCCATCGAGTCCCGCAAGGCAAAGGTTCTGGCAACGCAAGAGGCGATGAGAACATGGCCTCATTGGAACGAAGTATTCCTGAACTGTGCCAAGGAATCCCCTCTGTCTTTTGAAGCTTTTGCCCAGGCGGTTCAAACCGGGGATGCTTCGCGTGAGGCGTTTGAACAGGCGCTCAGAAACAGCCGCATGACGCAGGAAGCATTTCAAACGTTCCTCCCAGAGTACATCAAATTCATGGCGCTGCAGGTTGCATATAAAGATGTGGGCATGCTCAGCGACGGTGTGGACCAACTTTGGCACGCCCACATGCTCATTACCAGACGATACGAGGCCTTCTGCCAACGCTACCTGGGGTTTGTTCTCGGCCACCTGCCATGTTCGTCGTACGAACTGTACGGTGTGACCGTCCTGGAGGCTGGGGATAGCTGTCTGGCGAAATGTAATCCCACGACGTGCAAAAATGAGGGCGGCGGTGGCGGCTGTAAGCGAGCGCCAGATGAGCAGGAGGATCGGCAAGCGATTCAGCACGGTATCCTTCAGTCAGCAAGGCTGTTTGTCGAAGCCTACACCGAGGTTTTTGATGCATCGCCCTCGTTGGAGATCTGGAACCAACTATCCAGCACAAGGCGTTTTGCCACAATCTAATGTTCATCTCATCATTGCTGAGTACCATGGTTGGTACTCAGCTTTTTTTGTGCCTTTCTTTAATATGTGGTCCAACCAGGCTATGATCAGATACAACACATCCGCTCCATTACTATCCATCATCATCATGTGTGAATTGCCGAAGATGCCTGCCGCCGGCAGATCCAGTAATTCCGTGTGTGGCCACTCGCGCACGATCTGACGCACACGCGCCGCCAATTGCGCATATATGTGCGTTTTGTCGTTGAAATCAGCCAGGACAAAGAGCATACGGTTCTCCACTCCTCGATCGGTCAGTGATTCGGGCAGTCCGTGCGGTTCAAGCGCGACCACTGCCTTGACCAGATCGGGAAGCTGCAAGGCAGCCCGCACCGCCAGCCCTCCTCCCTGGCTATGACCGATCACGATACAGGGACCGATGCGCCGGATCGCGGCCTCCAGCGCCGCTTGTGCTGCCTCGCTCGTCGTCGTCCAGCGCGGCACGGTATAGCGCATCAGCATGTCGACGCTCGCCATGGGAAAGCGCTGACCGGCAAAGGGCTCACGGGTGAGCGGATCGCCCAGCTTGTAGACCGTCCAGGCCTCCGGTTCGCTGCGCAACAGGGGCTCCCCGGACCAGATGCCCGGCAGGCTGCACCACCCTGCGCGCCCTCGCTCGACGTTATCAATCACATACGTTGCGATCCCGGCTTCGAGCAACAGTTGGAGCCAGCCCGGTCGCCCGTCGGGCGTCGTCTCCCAGGTGGTCCCGGAGAGTCCTCCTCCATGGACGAGCAGGACGGGCGTCTCGAACCGCAGCCTGACCGGAATAAAATACTGGACGTAGGCCTGCTCCACGAGAAACGTTCCGTTGGGATTGGCAGAGAAGCCCGTGATCTGGTTCGACATGTTGACGAGATGTGCCGGCTGATCATGTATTTCAACCGCTCGGCCCCCCACGTAAAAACTCCCGAAATCTTGAAGCTGAATAGACATAGCATCCTGATCCTTTCTTTCGATTTTTTATCCTCGTGCTGGGAGCAGGGAACTCCGCTCCCCTTCCTGATAGGGGTTGCGCCAGATGGCGGCGAGCGCTCCCCCCGCGCGATCCAGGCGCGTCTGCGTCGTCGTGCGTGCCCGTAGACCGGCCTGCACTCCCACCTCACGCAGCAACCGGCAGATTTTGTCTTCCTGGCTCTTTTCGGGGACCACAAACAACAACAGCGGCAGGCTCTGTAGGCCCTCACGGACCCATGCCCGCGAACGCGCGTAACGAACGTAGGCCTGCAGTTTGCGTGTCAATCCGGCCTGCTGCATGGTGCCGGTGTCCCATTCGAGCCAGGCGCGGAGCTGCTGTCCATCCGCGAGCGTGAGTTGCCATTCCGCATCGGGCCGCACGTGATCTATGCGTCCGGAGTGGTGGAAACTACGCTCACACTGCCCGGCGAGCACCCACCACTCCATGCGGCCATGCTTGACACGAAGCTGCTGATGGAGCAGCACCAGGAAATGATAGACGCCCTTGGTGTGGTTAAGCTGGCGCTTCGCCAGCTCCAGCCCCTTGGGCACCAGGGCCATCTGCGGCGCTGGTTCAGCGGAGGGCGGTGCGTGGCCGGCTGCCGTCGCTGCCGTCACTGTCGTCACTGTCGACAGGCGCACGACATGGAGATGATGCGTGGCGGCCAGCAACCGCAGCCCGTGCTCCGCGACCGACCAGCGGATCTCCCCATCGGCAGGGTCTGGCCAGGAGTGCAGGCAGCTAAATCGTCGCAGCTCGCGCACATAGCGCAGCACGGACGACGGGTGCAGGCCGGTCAGGGCCGCCAGCTCGTCATTGGCGAGCAGTGGTGCCTGGAAGAGCAGGAACAGGAGGTCCAGGTGCCGTTGACCGAAGATCAGGCTGGAAAAGGCTAGCAGCTCCGCTGGAGAGGCGGCGCTTTTCATGAACGCAACGTGGCGCGCACGCGCCATGAACGCTCCCTGCACGACGCGTCGCCGGGATGGTTGCTCGTCTGATGTCGACGGTGGTTGCTGGTGAAACAGGGTGCCTGACTGGTGCACGTGGTGTTGGAGTGCTTGCACATCGTGAAGATGGGCAAGCAGATCCGGAGGCAGCGCCTGCTGATCGAGCGGGCGCAGGGCTTGGTCTAGTGTGCATGGTACGCCGGTGGCCAGTGTGCGCCAGGGCAGTTTGAGCCAGGGATTGAAGCGGCGCTCGCTCGCTGCGGCTGCGAGTGGCGCGGTCACCGTGATCACGCCCAGCAGCGGATCGGCAGCGCCCAGGATCGCCTGGGCGCTCAGCTGCGCCCGTCGCCACAGCTCAGCTCGTTGCCAGGTGGTCGTTAGGATGATCACCGTGGGAAGCGACTGGCGTGCTGCGCTTTCACGATCGTGAAAGAACGCCGTCAAGCGTTCCCGCATCAGGGCCTGCGGCATCAGCCCGCTATCGACGAGCACGAACGCACTAAACCAGCGCTCCTGGCCTCCTGCCTGCTCATCTTCCTGCGGTCGGGCGCGCCAGATGATACCGGCGTCTGCCTGCCAGCGTTCCGTTCGCTGACGGTACAGAAAATGATGGCGATAGTCGCGTTGCCAGTGCCACCGTACCTGCGCACGGCGGCCAGCATGCGTGTGCATGGCCGGGGCAAACGTCACCAACCCATGGAGAAAAGAGTCGACCAGGAAAATGGTGGGCAGACGGGGAAGCAGACGGAGCAGATCCTGCTCGCGTGTCCCCCAGCGTGTGGCCAGTGCCGCGGCACTCTCCGCATGAGCACGCTGTGCAAGCAGTGCCACCCCCTCCTGTGAGAGATGATACAAGCGTTGTGTGCCTGCTCCCTGAGCGGCAGGCGTCACCCATTCCACCATGTGACGCTCTTCGAGCATCGTCAAGAGCCAGTAAACGCGCGCTGGTGCCAATGCGAGCGCCAGTGAGAGTTGCGAAGCTGAGCAAAACGGGTAGCATAGCGTCCAGCAGAGGAGGCGCTCGGCTTGTTGCGCCTGTGTGGCCGAGCGGAACGCCAGCATGAGCGATTGGTCCTTCCTCCTCATCGTTCGCGTTCCTCGCCTTCCCATGTCTCCTCCTCCTCGCGCGCCAGCGGCACGCTCAGAATCCGGGCGGCCTGATCACGCAAGGGCGGCTCAATGAGCTTTTTGGGACCCCCCTTGCCATTGCCATAGGTCCCGCGTTTTTTGACGAACCCCCCATCATCTTGATTTTTCTGCTCTGCCTGCTCGAACGCACGCAACGCTTCCAGACGTTGGAGCAAGAGCGCATCGACCCTATCGGCAGGCCGCCCATAGTGTTGCTGATTCTGCTGGCGCAGGTACTGTGCTTGTGCCGCATCGCCAACCCCAGGCGGGTCGAGGTGCAGCGAGAAGAGCGGCAGGCGTCGTCCATCCAGAGACAACTTGGCATAACACGTGTAGTTATCCAGATTCGTGATATCCACCTCCTCAACGACGCCATCCAGCTCCGGCAGCATCATCTTGGCATCCTCGCCGCTCATATCGAAGGCGAAGAGCTGATCAACATTGGCCAGGACCGTCGAGCGCAAGGTGTCGGAGACTTTCTCCAGGTAGGCCAGCGACTGCGTGGCCAGGGCAAACGACCCGCCGTATTTGCGCAGTTCCGCCAGCATGGTCTGGTAGTCCGCACCCAGGAAGGTCTGAAACTCGTCTACAATCAAGAAATAGCGCCGCCGCTCCTCGGGGGCGATGGAAGCCTGTTCGGCCAGGCTCGTCTGGAACAGATTGAGCAGGGTCGCGCCGATGAGCGAGGAGATATCGGACCCTACGATCCCGCTTGCGGTAGACATGAGTAGGATCTGCCCTTGCTCGATCACCTGACGCAGATTGATCGTCGAGAGCGGCTGGCCTAGAATACGCCGTGCTGTGCGCGAGGAGGAATATTTCGACATTTTGTTAATGACGCTGGAGATGACCTCCGTCTGATAGTTGGGATGCATCAACTCGTAGTAATGTTCCCACCACTGTTTGATCGTCTCATCGCGCACCAGGCCGAGCACGCCGTGCCGGAAACTGGCGTTGCGCAGCAGCGGCACGATATCGAGCAAGGTATATTGCTGCTGGGGATCCATATCGACCTGCCGCTCGTTCACCTCGGCCAGGGTCTTGAGTGCGAACTCCAGAATATTCTCGGTGCGCGGGCCCCAGCTATTGCTCCAGATGGCTTTAAAGGTCACGAGCAGGTTATCGACGGCTTTGTCGCGATCTCGGCCGAGCGCCATGTCCAACGGATTGATCCCCGGCGGATGCGCGGTATCCGCCAGGTCAACCAACACGACGCGATCAGCCAGGCTGGGCGGAATGCGCCCGGCCAGCGTCGTCAGAAAATCGCCGTGCGGTTCGATGATCGCCAGGCCCATACGGTGATCCTGCGCTGAGCCCTGCAGCGCGTGTAACGAGGCCAGTCGGGCCTCGGCCAGATGCTGAAACAGCGTGCTTTTTCCTTTGCCCGTACTGGCCACAGCCAGCACATTGGCGCTCAGCGCCCGCGCGGGTAGGTAGACGGGCAGATCGTAGCCTGCGTGCAGCGAGTGCCCCAGACGGTAGCCCGTTCCATCGTTGAAGGCCAGTTCCTGTGGCACCAAGAGCGTGCGGTTCATCTCCTTGAAGAGCAGTGGGATGTCGGCCAGGTCCTGCGTCTGGGGCAGATGCCACAGCGAGGCGACCTCCGCGACGCTGAGCAGCTGCCGGGAACGACGAACGTCCTGGGACCAGCCCTGCCACCAGGCGAGCCAGCCAGTGCCCGGACGAACGACCCGCCTCGCAAACCAAGGGAGATACGACCGGGCACGGAAGAAGGCCCCTTTCGCCTGGTGATACTGCTGGTAGGCGGCCGCCAGGTGCTGAAGTTGGGTCTGGCGTTCCTGACGCAGCACACGCTGCGCACGAGTGAAGCGCACGCGCTCTCTTCTCGCGAGACGTGCCAGCCGTCGCTCTTGGCGCAGCCGGGTGGCCAGACGCCTTCTGTGCCATCTGCTCCAGATGCGGAACAGTCGAGCAGCGCGCCGGAGCCGTCCTTTCTCTGGATCGCCCTGGGCGGGCATCGGACGCACGCTCTGAGCCAGGCGACGCATCTGGCGCAAGGAGCGGACAGGTGCCAGGCGCGAGCGGCGGCTGAGCCGGGCGGCCCGACGCCGCTCGACCCACCACGTGATCCAGATGCGCAACAGGCGTCCGGCACGCCCGAGCCGTCGAACGCCACGCCAGAGCCTGCCCCGAGCGCTGACGGCATCCGGGCGATCGTGCGCCGATGCGGCTCGGTACGCCCGAGCCAGGCGATACATACGGAGGAGGGAACGGGCAGGAACCGAACGCACGCCCCAACGGAGGTGGATGGCCAGGGTGCGCAGATGGTGACGGGTGCGTGCCCGGCGGGCGCGGGGGCCAATGGCAATCAGGCGGAGCCGTGCATGATAGGCAAAACGCCGGGTCTTCTCATCCACCTGCCGCATGTCGTAGATCGAGGACTGCCCGAGACCGAGCGCGTGCAGGACGAGCCGAAACCCCAGCGAGAGCGCGACGATGCCACCAACCAGCCCCCAGAAAACGACCTGGATCGCCGGCGTGGTCAGCGAGAGTTTCCCGTGGAGTAGGTCTTCCCACCAGGGTGCCAGGCGGAGCAGGAACGCGGGTCGCGCACGCCAGAGCAGGCCCAGGGCGGCGAGCACGATCAGGCCCAGGATGACGGGCAGGCTCGGTGTGTCCATGCGGGTGATCCGTGCGCGTTGATACTGCCGTTGTTCTTTGTGGCGCTCCGGCTCCAGGGGATGTTCCACCGTCTTGCGCCAGTCGGCAGCCGACCACGCGGGTGTGGCCGGGACCAGGGCCAGTTGCGCAATGACCCGTACCTGGGCGGGCAGATGGGTCAAGGCCGCCAGAATCCCAACCAGCGGATCGGCCCCCTCTTCCTTAAGATCGCGTGGTCCCCATTGCCGCAACGTCTGATACGAGGCGGCTCCCGCCGTGAGTTCGATCACCGAGACGTCCTCTTCCACCTGGATCGGCAACGGATCGGCGGTGTCGCGCACCTCGGCTTGTGGATACTGCGCCTGCAGCTGTTTCGCCAGGTGGCGCAATGCCCCAGGCGTGGTGGCGCGTAAGAGAAAGAGTCGCTCCTGGGCCGTGCCGGCGATCTCCAGGCTGACGGGATGGCGGCGATCGAGAGTCAGGGTGTGCATGGTGGTTTCCAGGGCTGCCATGTCACGGCTGGAGTGGCTGCGTGGCGGCAGGATGGCCACGCAGGTACGCCCAGCGCTCGGTGGTGTTTCAGTACGCATGGTTCTGCGCTCCTTCCCCTCGTTCCCAGACAGTCGTGGCAGGACTGCCGCCGCTGCTGGCAGCGGGGATGCCGAAACGGGGAACGGTCGCCCCCTCCTCCACAGCAGGGGGCGACATGAGGGCGTGTCGTTGCTGTTCTTTTTCCCGTGGATCGGTGGTGGCCAGGGCATGTTCCAACGGATTGGCGTCGATCTTGATCCGGACGCGGCTGGCCCCGGCCATCAGCAGCGCCTCCTGTTTGGGCATCGTGAGCAGGAGGTGTTGCTCGCCGCTCGTCAACTGGAATTGTTTGCTCACGGCTTCACTGCTGATACGATCCTGTTTTTTGAGCACCTTGGTCGCCGCGTTGGCGGCGATGATGCTGCCCCATTCATTGGCAATAAAGCGTTCCGGGCTCTGTGTCGTCGTCACCAGGCGCAGATAGCGCTTGCGCGCACGACGCGCCAGGTCGGCCAGGAAGCGGCCTCCTTCGGGATGTTGGATCAAGCTCCACGCTTCGTCGATATACAAGACGCGGGGGCGCACCTGTGAGAGCACCTGCCCCCAGATGTAGTCGGTGATCAGCCACACGGCAATGGGCCGCAGCTCACCACTCATATCGCGCACGTCAAAGCACACCAGCGGCTTATGCAGTTCGACATCGGTTGGGGCGCTGAAGGGGCCCGCCAGACTCCCGGCCACAAACCGGTACAGCCGCTCTGCCAGACCATACTCATCCTTCCCGCAGACGCCGCTCACCAGCACATCATAGAGGTCGCGCATCATGGGCGCGGGCAGATTGTGGGTCCGGGGATCGGCAGAAATCCCAAACTTGCGATAGGTTTCATAACAGACGCGATCCAGCAGGCCCTTTTCCCGAGAGGTGAGCATGCTCGCGCCCGTTGGTCCTCGATCCGCCAGCATCAGGTCGAAGAGGGTGTGCAGGCTCTGCACCTTCTCGGCGAGCCGGTCATCGCGGGAATGCAGATAGCGTTGTTCGGCAACGTGCCTGTCCAACGAGCGATCCGCGACATAGGCGGCCAGATCCATCCCGGCGGGCAACAGGTCGAACGGGTTGATATGCTGCTCGGCCCCCGGTGCCAGCCGAATGTAGTCGCCACCCAGGGCCTGGCACAGCTCTTTGTACTCCTGCTCGGGGTCGATAATGGCGATCTGCAAGCCTTCCTGCTGGCGCAGGAGCAGCTCGCGGATGATCTTGATTTTGTTGAGATAGGATTTGCCCGCGCCGGTCACGGCTCCCACGAAGCGATGCGGGTTGTCGAAGCGTTCGTCCCAGTCGTCGATCGCCACCAGCTCGCCGCTCGCGGTCATGCCTTCGATGATCCCGTTGGGCATGAACAGGCTATTGGCGATGAATGGGAAGGCCGTCGCCAGGCTCATGGTATCCAGGGTGATGGTCCGCAGCACCTCGTTGCGAGCATGGGGCAGGCAGGACCGAAAGGCTTTGGCCTGCTCAAAGGTCGTTTTGCGCGCCGTCACAAACAGTTGATCGAGCAGCGACAGCATCCGATCCGTGCGCGCTTTCAGGGTGGGCAGATCCTGTGCGCGCACCAGGATATACAGGCCCACTTCGAGGATTTTTTCCTCGCCGGAGGCGAGGTGCGTCATCGCGTGCTCCAGGTCGGTGAGGGCGATCTGGGTGTCCGGGTCGTCCAGGCGTCCCTGCCGCCGGTTCATGCGCGTGGAGGCCGTGATTTCCGCGCGCTTGCGCAGCAGCCGGCGCATCATGGGTGCCGGCGATTGGGGATGGATGTGCAGCACCACATCTGAGATCTCGTCATGCAGGACCAACGGCGCGAACCAGCCCAGAGCCACTTCGCGTGGAAAATCGACGACGGCCAGACCACACACGTACTCATCCTCCTCCACGCACAGCCAGTGCGCCTGCTCCTCGATGCCACTGGGGGAGAGCACATCGACCAGGGACAGGTCATCAGGCGGCGGGAACTCGGGACCGCCACCGGCCAGCGTGACGGGTTCCGTGTGTGGTGTCGGCAGCGTGACGTCCCCGCTGCTCTTCGGTTCGGGCTTTCCCCGCTCACGGGATGGCCGGATGATCCGTGTGGGGCGATGGATGGCCGCGAGCGCGTGCGGGTGCAGGGGATATTTCAGGGCTTTCTGCGGCGTGAAACACGTGTATTCCAGCGTCATCAGCTCCTGCTCCGCCAAGATGTGCCCATGCAATCCCAGGGCTCCCAACTGGTGCAGGAGGGACTCCGTGCGCAGGTCCAGGTACTTGCGTGCCGCCTCCAGGGATGCTTCGCGCGCTTTGCGTTTTGTGGTGCGACCGAGCAGTCGGGCCAGAGTGGACAGGGAGAACGCGCCCTCACCTGCGGGCACGACGATATAGAAACGGCGCTCCAGCAGCGTCCGCTGGCTGGCCAGTTTCACCACAAAGTCCTTGTGCGCCTGTGCCAGGTGGTGGTGCATCGGATCGCGCTCGGGATCGTGCAGGATCCCCTCGATGCGGGCGAGATAGGGCGCCAGGTCCAGTTGTTGATTTTTGATCAGAATCTGCACGGGAAACGAGAGGGACTTGAGCAGGACACGAAAGCCTTCGACCAGCGTCGCTTGCTCCTCCTCACTGCGCAGGTGAAAATTGGTGCCGACGACCTCAATGATACTACAGTAGTCGCGGTGTTGTTCCGAGGCGGCAGTCAACACGAGCACCGAGCCAACGATCTCACGCACCGGCATGAACTGCCGTTGCACGCTGGGCGGACTCGCATGACGTTTCCTCTGCTTTTTTGGTATGTGTTTGCCGTCGTGCTTGTTGTGGTGCTCCCGCTGCTCGGGAGTCGGTGTGGTTGCCATTCATTCTGCCCCTTGTGTGAGAGGAGCGAGCAAGTGTGCCTGCCCCTCTTCCTGTTCCTCTGCGTCTGGCTCCGTGTCTGACGCGGCCGGGTCGCTGGCTGCCCAACGGAGGCTGTGCCAGATGAAGCGCCGGGGGGTGAACTGGTACTGCACGATTTGCAGGAGCCAGCGATCAACGCCCTGTCCTTGCACCCTGCCAAAGGTCACGACGAGCATGCCCACGACGATCAACACGAGCAGCAGCACCCGTGCCAGCATGCCTGGCAGACTCTGGGCCAGCCAGGCCAGGTCCGTGAAAACTTGATAGGCCAGGGCCCCAGTGATGATGAGCTGCAACAGTTGGCGCGTGCTGACACCGAACAGACCAAGCGAGAGGATGTGCTCCTGCTGGCGCAGATGGGTCGGAATGGTATGTGTGGGTCGGGTCATACGGTCTCTCCTGTTTATTGGCCGGTGGCACTCTGGGTGGCACTTTGAATGAGCGCAACAATGGGGTCCGACAGCAGCGCCAACACGAGCCCGATCAGTGCTGCATACAACGCGACGCGGGCTGACTCCAGGCGGCGTTCGTTATGGCCGGCCGTCGAATAAAGCACGGCACTCAACGCAAAGCAGACTCCCGAAATACTCAGCGCCAGGCTCACAATGTCGGTGCGCACCGTCGTAAAAAAAGCCTGCAATTTCGCCAAATTGGGATCGGGCGGAGCCGGGGCTGCGGCGTGAGCGGTAGACGATTGCGTTACGATAGGTGCCGTGGGCGCTTCAGGAAATTGCGTGGTCATCATCGGCAGCAGATAGACCCAGAGCGTCACCGACGTCCAGATCGTCGCGAGTGGTTTCATCATGACGGTCGTTCCTTCTCTCTTTGTGCCAGACGTCGTGTCGGTGGGCAGGTCGGGCCGCAGATAGCCCCAGACCGTGACGCCAGGATCGCCCCACAGGAACGGCACGCTCCCGTCTGGATGGACGGCAAACGTGTCGTACTGGACGTCGCTATTGGCATTGGCGTAGCGCACCTGGCGATCGCCATGGGCGTCGGGCGCACTGACTGCCGTCACAATGCCGGTATGCCCGGCATTGAAATCGGTATATTTGCGGATAATGACGATATCACCGGGCAGCGGCAGGCCACGTGGGGCGTCGGGTGCGCCGGCGGCAATGGCCTTCCAGCCTGCGCGATGTTTGTAATCGCCCCAGAGCTGAAACGCATTGTTTGAGGTCGGCATGGGGTAGACCAGCGCGTAGGCACCCCGTACCAACGACACACATTGAAACCGCTCTGGGGTCGTCAGACCCCAGACCATGCGGCAGTCGGACGAGTCCCCGTTTTGCGCGCACCAGTGCTCCGAATAGCGCGTGACCTCCTCGGGGAAACCGGGGGTTTTCCAGGTGTAGAAACAATCGGGAAAACGGCGGAGCGCGCCACACGCCTGATCCACGGTGAGGTGATCGGCGATCTCCTCGGCCCAATACACCACCGTGGCCGCCACCTCGTTGGGGGCGGCGCACCCCTGCGAGGGATGCGCCGAGGCACACGGGGTCGGCGTTGACAGCGTGGCGGTCTGCCCGGTCAGCAGTGCTTCAGCCGCCGAGAGGAGCAGGAACAGGCCCAGCGCGCAGAGCAGCAGGGCGGCCAGACAACACCCGACCACACCACGGAGCAGCGTCATCCTCTCGTCTCCTTTCTGCACACTTACAAGAATAACCGGGCAGCAGTGGTCAGCGCCGATTTCACTCCGTTGTCTATACGCTCGCCCGCTTTAGACAGAGATGCGGCATACGACACAGGAGCGAAGGACGCATTGGTTGCGCTCGTGGCCACGCCGGAGAAGACCCACTCCCGCAACATGCCAGGGAATTTGAGTGCCAGGTAGAAACAAATGACGGCCATCGTCAACCCGAGCAAATTGAGGGGTAGCTTGATGACCGAGGGGATCAGCAACTGCCAGAGCGGGGTGTTCTCATTATTCAGGAACTGCATGCCTAACGAGCACCCCAGGGCCACGATCACCGTCTGGAAAAACTGCACGAACACAGTGGTGGTTGTGTTGCGCAACCAGAGACTGCCCCAACTTTCCGTCAGAGGTAACGCAAAACATAACAGCCCCAGGGGCGCCATCACCATCAGAAAAATGAGCATGACGAGACGGACAAACATCGACCACACGAGGAACAGCACCAGAATTGTAAACATGAGCGAGAGCACGGCGAGCAAAGGCTCGCCCAGGAGATCAATGGTGACGAACGAGGTCACGATGTGCTTGAGGACATCCAGTAATGTCCGGCTCATCACAAAGAGGGTCAAGGCATTATTGCTATCGATGAAGAGTTGCATCACAAAGAGGCTCACCTGGGACGCAACAAATGCCAGGGTGGCACGCAGCAATGCTTCGCTGTACTCTGCGGAGCCCATGCCCAGTTGCCTGCCGAGCAGCGTGGCAACTACCGCCAGGACAAAGAACACACCGAAGACGGCAGCGGCAATTTTCTGCATATCCTGCGTAAAGGAAATAACCGTCGGATTGGCATAGGTGAATTCTTTGGGTGTCTGGAAGATGATGTTCACCTGAGACTGGAAAATCATTTGATAAAAAGGATTGATGGAGTCGTAGAACCCCTGTGTCGTCCAGCTGACAACATCGGTGATGCGCGTTTTGACCCAGCAGGAAGGGTCATTGAGAATGCTATCGTTGCAACCGGCAGACGCGCTGCGCGATCGACTGGTGGTCGTCTGCCCGGTGGAGGTCATGCCTGCCCCCATACCGGGATAGGTGGAGGTCTCCACCGTGGACAGGGCCGTCGCGGGCAACGGTGATGCGCGATGGCCGGTGCTGGGTTGCCCGCTCACAAAGATCGCCAACCCGATGCCCACACAGAGCGTGCGCCAGCAGAAGCGCGTGAAGCGTCCCTGTCGGGATGGCCGTGGGGTCGGTGGAAAAAGGACGGCCGACAGAAACCGCATCCATCCCCGGTTCCAGGCATACGGCTGCCCGGTCCCTCGATCCATCCTGCTCGTCTCTTGATTGCCTGTAGAGGCGTGTTGCTCGTTCATACGTTCCTCTCTGCTCGTATGCTCCACCACGCTAACACGTGGACTGGAGTTGCTGAAACTCTTTGCCCATGGCCTGATATTGCTGTTGAAGGCGTAGATCCTCTGGATGATATGTGGTGTAAGTCTGTTGGAGACCCTTGAGGGCCGCCTGCGCGGGGTGCATGGCATGTTCAAGCTGCGACACATCCCGCTTCCAGGGCTGCGGGACGCGGCGCACGGATGACGGCACCGGGGACGCTTTGACGGCCTGGACCGCCTGTTGGGTCTGCTGAAGCTGTATCGCGATCGACGTCTGTGCGGGATCGGGCAACAGGGTGTAGCCACGCTGATAGCTGGATTGGAAATCCCACAGGTCGAGACAGCGCCTGCTCTGATCGGTCTCTTGTTCCAGGTTGTCCAATTGGGTGGTCAACGCTTTGATGGTGGCCCGTCTGTCTTTGATCCCTTGTTCCAGCGACGCGCTCGTGACGAGATCGGGGGGATCGTCTACTGTTTTCGTGAGCAGGTCGACCTGCTGCTGGGCACGGATATGGGCCGGAAACGCCTGTTTGAGCGCCTGCCAATCGGTCGCGCTGATCCCGTACCAGGTCACAGCAGTGAGTGGCTGCTGCGAGTTCCCCTCCTCCAGCTCCAGCGTCTGGTCCGTTTTGATCGTTCCTTGCAGCGTACTGGTGGGGGTATCCTGGATCGTCACCTGGCTAGCATGCCTGGTGCCACTGATCGACAAGAGGCGCGAGTCAATCGTGTGTACATCGGGGTTCAGACGTTCCAAGGCCAGCGTCCCGGTCAGCGTGCCGTTGCCGCTGTCCGTCCAGGACAGATACTGGATCTCGCTGGCGGTCGACAGGACATAGCCATCGACACTGGACGGTTGCGACGTGCCGCAGGCGGTCAACCCGAAGGCCAGGACGCCCGACAGCGCCAGGATCAAACCAGGTAGCCATTTGTCGAACCAAATGGCTACCTTGGAGGATGAAAGGAAGAGGCTCATATAATCCTTTCTAGTTGGAGACCTGGTGGTTGAGCCAGGTCACGATACAGCTATTGGTGAACGGGGCCGTCACATGTAATGCCAGATCATGGCCCGTGTTTGGGACCAGCACGATCTGAAACTGAGCCTGGGGAGCATAGTAAGGGGCCTCCTGCTGCATGACGGTCGTCTGGCTGGCACAATTGGACCCCTGTGGGCCACAAAAAAGCCGGTCGTCCTGGCCGATGATGGAGAGGACGGGCACGGAAATTTGTTTCGTGATGGCAAAGCTCTCTGCGGAGGCAAAGAGCTGCTGCGCCTCCGCAAGCTCGCCCGTCGTGGTCGTCTGCTTGATCTGTTCATCAAAGGCCACGACCGCGGGATCATACACTCCTCCATAGAATGATGCAGCGCGGGTGTTTGGCGCTGTCGTCAGATAGCCTGCATCCAGTTGATCAAAGCGGTGGCTCGGATCGCTTTGCGCGGGAATAAACTGCAAGAGGGCGTTGGCGGCTGGATTGGCCAGATGAAGCACCCCGGTGAGAACCACCCCGTCCACGTCGTGATACTGCGCCGCCTCTTTGGTCGCGGTCATCGAACCGAGCGAATGCCCCACAACCACGATGTGGGTCGCTGTGCCAGGAGGGAAGCCCATTGCGCCAGCGCGAACCTGTTGAATCAGTTGATGCAGCACAAAGGCATTCGCATCAATCGTGAGCGCTGAACTGGCCGGGTGCGAACTGCGGCCGATGCCAATACGATCGATGGCGAGCGTCGCGTACCCCGCCTGATTGAGTGCCCCCACCGTCGAGTAGATCTGTGGCCAGTCGGGATGGCTTGGCCAGGCGGGATCAAGCGTGCGCGGATCGGGCCAGTCAAAATAGTTGTGGTCATAGGTGGCCCCGTGCACCAGGATAACGAGTGTCTGAGTCTGGGATTGTGTGGGAGAGCACAGTCGTCCGTAAATCGTATTGTCTGGTAAAGGATCAGTAGAAGACAGCCCAATGTGAGTAAAAAAGACATCCTGGCAGCGTGACTGTCCTATCTCCGCTCTGGATGAAGGGAACGGGGAGGCATAGGCTGTCACGGGCACCGCTGCCAACAGAGGCATTGCTGCAAAAAAGAACGCAAGCAACAACACCACTCCACGGATATGCACAGCATCGCGAATACGCATCATTTTTTCCTTTCCAAATCTGTTATTCAAATCATTTCAGATGGACCAACAAGGGCCTTGGGGCGTGTCTCATCCCGTCTTTTGGCCGTTGGTCGTCGTGAACAGGTGCGGCCAGACGCAGGCCGGGGAACCGTTCACAGAACAGTTCCAAAACAAGCGATATCTCCGCGCGTGCCAACGGCGCGCCCAGGCACACATGTTCTCCGTAGCCAAAACTCAAGTGAGAGCGCTCTCGGCGCGGGAAGATAAAAGACTCGGGATGAGGCCACCACTCATCCCGATTGGCGGATGAGAGGAGGAGGGCAAGGCATGCTCCTGCCGGGATGGTCACCCCGCCGACCACGGTATCCTCGGTACAGGTCCGGGTGAGGGTGGGTATGGGTGGATGCAATCGGGCCGCCTCCTCGATGGCAAAGCCGATCAATCGTGGAAAGAGGCAGACCTGGTCCCAGCGCCGCGGCGGCCGCAACAATTCATAGATCACGTTGGTCAGAAGCACATGGGTTGCTTCATTCATTCTCAGCAGATACAGCAGCGAAGAAAGAATTTCTTTGTCGTTGCAGGTCTCGATCAGCAGGGAAATGACATCTTTTTGGTGATGGGATGATGATTGAGAACGGCGTCGTGCTATTGCCGCCAGGAACACGGGACGGAGCAACTGCCAACTTGTGCGCTCGGGTCTGACGGGCAACGCTGGATGGTAGCGCTGAATCTTCTGTGCTTCCTCGGGGGTGATGCCTCCTAGTTTCCCGAGCACGAAGGTGGAGAGTGGCACCACGATCGCCTGGATCAGATCAATCGGTGGTGTCTGCATACTGACGCGATCAAGGAGCTCAGACAGAAACTCGCGCATCGAGGGCCGCAGCGAGCGATAGAGATACATGTGAAAGAGCGGCTCCAGGCTCGCTCTACGGCGACGATGAGTCACTCCCTCCAGTTCTGCAATGGTTGGGGGGTCACTCGGCCTCCTGAACACAAACGTATCCGCACTCGAAAAGACCGCCGGACGCTGCAGCACGTCTCGGATGTCTCGGTCGGCCATCACTATAAAAAGGTGATCTGCGACGTGCCTTACTGGTGTTGCATCCATTTCAATGCTCCTCTGTACGATGATCATGGGCTACGGTTTCTTCACCCCTGTGGCAGGATACCGACCCTCCCAGGGGCGAATCTGCTCGAAGAGCCGTGCGAGCGCCAGGACCTCCCGGTCCTGCCAGCGCCGCCCAATGATCTGCATGCCGATCGGGAAACCATGCTCGGTGAAGCCAGCAGGAATACTGATGGCTGGATGGCCGGTCTGGTTGATGGGATGGGTCAATGCCCAGCCAATGCCGGGATCAACGGCCACGCCATTCACCGAAGTCGGACCAGTGGTGCTGCCGTCGTCTCGATTGGGAATCGACACGATGCCAACGGTTGGAGTGATCAGAAAGTCATGGGTTGCCAGTACATCCTCAATGCCGCTCAAAATACGTGCCCGCTGGAGAAAATCCGCGTTGCGAAACGCGCGGGCCGAGAGCCCGTCGGCAGGTGTGAGGGTGGCCAGAAACGCCGGATCAAGCTCATCTTTGTAGGCATCCAGGTCGATGTGATCGTTCCAGGCGAAAAAATCCATGACGCTGCTGGCGTTGAGCACCGCCATCTGGAGATTCCAGAGGTCACTCATCTCCCGTTGATCGGGAAGTTGTGGGGTAACTGGCTCCACAGACAGCCCACTATGTACCAGATCCTGTACGGCCCGATCAAGGACCGTGCGCACCGTCTGCGCGATGGGATAGCTTCCCAGGTCGGGACTGTAGGCGATGCGTTTGCCCGCAACCGAGGGCAGCTGACGGAAATCCAGGCGGTCCGGGAGCGAAAAGGGATTGCGCGTGTCCGGCGCGGCCATGAACTGCATCATGAGGGCAGCGTCGTCCACCGTCCGGGTCAGCGGCCCTGGATGCAGAAACGGCGTATGGGAGAGGAAGGCGAGCGGGCCTTCCGCCTCGGGAATGCGCCCGAAGGTTGGCTTGAAGCCCACGACGCCACAGAATGCCGCCGGGATACGCACACTGCCACCGGCATCGCCACCGGTGGCCAGCGGGGTCAGCGAGGCGGCCACTGCCGCTGCCGCGCCGCCAGAACTGCCCCCGGCGTTTTTGGTCAGATCGAAGGGGGTGCGCGTGACGCCATAGGCATAGTTATCGGTCACCCCCTTAAAGGCAAACTCTGGCGCGTTGGTGACCCCGATATGAATGGCCCCCGCACCGAAAAGCCGTTGCAGTTGTCCACTGGTAAAGGGGAGTGTGTAGTTGAGGCGCTTCAAAACGCGGCACCCATGCGTCGAGGGGACTCCCGCAACGAACTCAAAGGCATCTTTGGTCGCTAGGGGAAGGCCTTCCAATGGCCGGGCGGTGCCATGCATATACCGCGCCTCAGCAATTTTTGCCTGTTGGCGTGCGTACTCAAAACGGGTCCGTACGAAGGCATTTACGAGTGGGTTCAGTCGCTCGATACGATCAATGGAGGCATCGATCAATTCGACTGGTGAGAGTTTTTTCGCTCTCATGTGTGATAAGAGCGTGGTGGCGCTTTGTTTGCAAAGCGTCTCTGTTGCGTTGTCTTGCGGGAGTTCTACCGGACCTGGATCATTTGGCAGAGGCAACGCGCTGCCGGCGGTAGCGACCGCGACTGACTGGAGTAACTGAAGCAGGTGACGCCGTGAGATCATCGCTAGTCCTTTCTGTTGTGGTGTGTGTGGCGAACGCAGCCACAGAACGACGGTAATGCCGTTACCGTTCCGTGTTCCCCTGGAGCAGGTTCTCCAGCCATTGACGTTTGATGCGATAACTCTGGCGGCCGGTGTGCGGAAGAATCACCACATACATAGGATCAATAGCCCCGCTCCGAACATGCCTGCGGATCGTGGTGGTGTCGAGACGCAGGTACCGGGCCACCTCGCCGATGGTCAATAACTGGTTATCTGTCATCGCTCATTCCTCATCGCCAAAGATCACGATCCCCTCGCCACTCTCGGGCACATACACAGCGCCACTGCTTGACGCCGTGACACTATGCGATCCGGGCGCAGTGGCAATGCGCTGCAGGAGACGCCCATGCAGATCGGTGACGAGCAACGCCGATCCTCGGGTATCCCCGGAGGCAGCGAAGAGAAAATATCGCGCGCTGGCAGCCACAAAATCGCTCCCATTGCCGAAAGGGACCTGGACAAAGCCGCCTCCAGGGAAGAGCAGCGGGTTCCCGGCGGCACAGGCGAGGGCGACCGTGCCATCAGACGTTGCCAGCCCAGATGGATCACAGACGTACGGGATGGCATAGGTATGGATGACCCGCTGTGGCGACAGCTCGACAAGCGCTCCATATGGGTAGGGGGTTGCTGGCGTACCGCTGGATTCGGCGGACAAGAAAAAATGGTGGGTGAGCGGATCGAACCGGATATCGTCGAGCCCACGGATGCCCTGAGCCGTGGTGAACGACACCTTCTTCAGGATTTGCAACGGCCTGGTGCTCAGGAACGTGACAAACGAATCCGCAGGTGCAGAATTGACGACGGCCAGCACCTGGTCTTCGCCGTCCCAGGCCATGGCGTCGGTGCGCCCCGTTCCCCCAAGCCACATTTTTTGTACAAGCTGCGGATGTGTCGGAGACTGGACATCAAAGATCTTGATGGTCCCATCGCCGTCAGACACGGCGATCTCCTTCTCCTGTCCAATGCCAAGCACATGGTTGGGGCCGTTGTGATCGATGCCCATGGAACTCAGGCCAGCAAATCCATGGATGAGACCAATTTCTTTCCGTGTGGACAAATCAAAAATATGCACGGCAGCGTTTGTCGTATCCGTCTGATAAAGACGGTGGGACAACTCGTCAACATATCCTCCATCAAACCGCCAACGGATGCCAGGAGCTGGCAGCGATGAGGGAATCAGCAGGCCGTGCTGCTGCATGAGCGTGGTAGCGGCATGCGCTCCTGAAGCGATGAACGCGGCACACAGCGTGATCACGCAGAGCAAAGCGCCAAGGGCAGGGTAGAACCAGCTATATCGAGAGAGAACCTGACGCATGTGAAATAATCCTCCTTCTGTTCCAGTCCGGAACCTCTTCAATCAAGAAGAAGGATACCTGAAGATGAGGAGTCAAAGGAAGCTTTTTTTACCCCAAATTCAGGGAAACATTACCCCCAAATTCAGGGTAATGTTTCCCTGAATTTGGGGGTAACGAGTGGAAAATGAGCGGACAATTTGCCCGCTCATTTTGATCGCGCCAGCTGATATCCCAGTCCCTGTATCCGGAGGATACGGAGACCCATTTTTTTGAGACCTGGCCTGACACTAGGCAGGAGTTTTCGTTGGATCGTTCTCGGGTTAAACCCCCGTTTTATTAATTCTGTATCTTCCACATACTCCGGATACAGATTTAATAAAAGATCTATGAATTGTATCTGAGACGTGTTCCAGCGTTCTTCAAAAACGACTAAAGAGTCTCTGATTAACGCAATAGTTCCCACATCCTCATTCAGATAGATAACACCATCATCCAACAAATCCACTACTTCGAGATGTCTGATATGTCTGATCATGGTTACGTCCTCTTTAGTATAGCCATGACATTTTGCAACATTTAAGAACAATGTTGTTATTAATGTTGCCTGGATCTCACGCTGGTGCTATACTGTGAACACCCCACCGAGAGATCACAACCCGAGGGGAAAGAGCTACGCCAATACCTCTGTTTCCCCTTGGGCTACCTGGATTGCTGAATATCTCCTTTCTAGTCCCGCTCTTCGTGAATCAATGACCCTGCTCATTGTTTCTTCTTTCCCAACACGACCGAGCAAAATATCCCATCTTGCCTAGTCGTCTGCTTGTATAAGCACTTGTAAATCTAGCACCCCTAGTATAAAATGTCAATGTGTCTATCAGATGAACGACATGCTGTCATTATCCATAAGAGGGGGGTAGGGAATATGCCATCCGGCGAACCAGAGCCGATAAAGATAACTTGGAGAACGTTTCTCGGAGACGCTTTGAAAAATGAGGTGGTGAGAGAAAGACTGAGAGAACTTGTCACCGATCGCACCTGGACACGGTATGTGAATGGGGAGACAACGCCTTCACCACACTTGTTTCCCGTTATTGCGGGTAATCTTCCTCATGAGATGCGGGCAAAATTTATCCAGCTGGTGAAACAATCGTTCCCAGAGATTGTGTTTCCATCTCAGTCTGATGAATATGGTATACACATCCCTCAAGCGTTTTTAATCAAAATGATGGAATCGTATGCCGTGACAGCAAGAAGTCTGCAACGATTCACCGGAACTCGTCTACCAGCCCAACAATTGGAGGCGATCCTCTACAGTCAGTGGCATGAACCATGTGATATTGTCTTAGCGTCGTTGATTTCGCACAGACACGTTGAGTTCGAATCTTTTTCCCCTAGCAAAATAGGAATTACCTATGGCACCATCCAGGAACCCACTCTGGAATGGTTGAGCATGAACGTATGCAAAACCGCCAAGGAAACAATTATCAATGATGTTTTGAACACACTATACTCTTTTCATGAAAAAATCGGTAGTATCGCTATTTTTCCAATATTACGGTCAGGGGATGTTGCTGGTGCTTTGATCTGCACCAGTTTAAGGAAAAACTTTTTTGATGCAGAAAAAACTGAGCTCTTGTCTCGATACGCTTTGTTTTTCGCCCTAGCCTATCGGGACAAAGATTTTATCGCGCCCGACACAATTGTCATTCCTGAAGAGAGACTCCTCACCGTGCAGGCCGAACGCCTTGCACAAATCCAGACCCGTTATGTAAATGATGTAAGATCCTACATGATTTTACACAATGTTGGTATTGAAGAAGCCGAGGAAGCAGTTTTTCATGCTATTTTTGGAGGGAATCATGAGTAATGGTAATGAATCACCAGACCGGTACATTTTTGGACGTGACGCCAATTGGCGAAGGGGGGCGGACGAAGTAACCCGCCTGGTAGTACAAGAAGCTTTTCTTCATGACCAGCTGGGCCTTCTCCCCCCATCGATCGAACACATGGATAGTGTGCCCAAGCCGGTGGTCCTTGATCTGGCCTGTGGGGTGGGTGGATGGACACTCGAAATGAGTACCCGGTATCCAGAGGCAACAGTCATTGGGATCGACCGATCGACAAGCCTCATCGAGTATGCACGGGGGAGAGCCCGTGCATCAAACGTCAACGCCCTTTTTATCCAGGGGGATGTTTTACAATTTCCTCTCACAATCCAGGAGCAACAGGTTAGGGAAGGATCGGTGGATCTTGTGCATGCCAGGTTAATTGCATCATTTATGCGATGGGACGCTTGGCCCTCGTTCCTGCAGGAATGCCGGCGCATGCTCCGACCAGGGGGGATCATCCTGCTCTACGAGAGTGAACTCAGTCACTATGATGCAAGGCGATCCCCGCATATGGCGGAATTTACCGCCCTGATGCACGGCTCTCTCCACGCCTCACAGCATAGTTTCGGGGGCCCATCACACTTTGGAGTCACCACCGTTCTTCCCACGTTAGTGCGCGAGAGCGGGTTTGAGATCCTAGAGAAAAGGCCGTTTTTGGAAGAGTGGTCGTATGGAACACACCTCCATGATTCAGTGACCAAGGATTTCGAGGTCGCGTTCCATACGGCAAGGCCTTTTTTGCTCAACATTATTCCGGAACAGGATTATTCCCGTTTAATAAACGAAGCGACGCGCGAAATGCACGCGCCAAACTTCGTGGGCGCCTTTTTCTCGTTGCAGGTCAGCGCCCGCAAGTCATAACGACTACCCCAAAAGGCCCTGGAGTATTGCCAGGGCCTTCCTCATACGGATACGATCGTTCCCCATCCATGCATCGCTCCAGCTGGGAGCGCCCGGCGTTTTCCTCATCACGGGGTAGCGCTGTAGGGTAGACGGCTGGCGGGAGATCGCGCGCTGGTATCCCTTCAGCGTACGCGTGCTCATCCAGAGTGAGACAGCTCTCTGGCAGGAGCACACGCGTACGTACACGTGGGGCCAGGCAAAAGAGGCGATGACCACCCTGGCCCAGCTTCGTCGCGAGCCGTCGCCGTGTTGGGTAGTCATGAAGTGCGAGCTGCGCGGCAAGCACGGCCGAGAAAAAACGGTGCTCTGGTATCCGGGCCTGTAAATCCCAGAATTACGTGAAGCCGAATCTGTACAATGTAAACGGGAGATTTCCTCTCATTTCAGCGAAAATCTCCCGCTTACATTCCTCAAATTTCTCCCATTCAATCCTGGGATTTACAAATAACATTGCTGATCGAAAGAGCTGGATAGCTCAGAAGCAAAATCCTCACTACTGTGATGATGATCCCGTTCCGTCGAACATTCAGCCAATCTACCAACAAGAGAGAACCACCCGCTTCATTGCAGCGTTGCACGCGAAACACAATTCATTGCCCTCTTAGCGATAATATGCCCTTTGCACGAGTAGGCGGAAAAAATGATAATTTGGCTCGACGGTTTGAACAACCAACTCAGCATAAAAAAAGGTCGGCACAACAGGGATTTCATACCCCTGAACGCTAATTCGCGCTGATTGAGCAGGGCGACCAGAGAGTTCTTGAAAGAAAAAAATCTTTTCTCTTTCTTCTGGTTTCATAATTTTGTGATAGCGTTCGCGCAACCATTCTGCAAATTCTTGTGCAAGTGCCCAATCTGGTAGGCCGATGACTGTTTTTGCTTGAGTTGATTGCAATGAGGCATGGAGCGTTGCCACTAGCAAAGCATCAGAAGGCAGAGTATCATACAACGTTTCTAGCATGAGATCCCCACGCAATTGTGTTTTCATCGTGACCAGGGCGTTGCTATAGCGCTGATAAGCTGCCTCAACCTCTGGGTCCAAGATACAATGCTGCTGCTTGTGCAGACGTTCATGCCAGTCTTGAAATGCTTGTTGCAAAGAAACTGGAAATTCGGCAATTTCCTTCTCAAATCCATCTCGTACACGCTGGTCATCAAGGATATTCATCAACATGCTCCTAACAGCGATCACAAGCGTTAAACCAATCCTTTGTCCATCCCTCACAGTTCGTTGTTGCCCAACAACGGGGGCTGTACAGCACTGTCCAAGATGCCAATTTACTACCTTTGATATCTTGAAAAGCAAATACCTGGAGGAAGATGCCTCATCCTACAATGACCCGCAGATTTATGCAAGTTCCTAATATTGATATTCTTCAATTGTCAGAGAGTTGGTGTATTGATTTTCTCCAGGGAGGAAGCACTTCAAGAGGGCGCAATGGTGTAAATCCCAGGATTGAAAGGGAGAAATTTGAGGAATGTAAGCGGGAGATTTTCGCTGAAATGAGAGGAAATCTCCCGTTTGGGTGTAAATCCCAGAATTCTGTGGGAAATTTCTGTACAATTAAGCGGGAGGATCAGAGGGCTTCGATGCCCTTTTTGTATCTCTGGCTTGCGAGGATCTCCATTCTGAGCAATCAGGTAGCAGGCGAGGAGAGAGAGATTGTAGTCTTTCACGGGCCTGGCGGCTCCCTTGCCGATCTCGATCAATTTACTAGCGTCAGTAAAATGATCGCTCACACTGCCAATTGCTCGTTTCTTTGCTGGCTAAGGCTGGTGGTCATTGATGGATCAGTCGGCCCGGATGAGATGGAAGACGTTGGCGAGCGGCTCCATGATGCTGGGATAGCTGATGGCGAGGAAGGTGAGGGTGGCCAAGATAATGTGGAGGATGTGCCAGACGTGCCCCCGCAAGAGTGGGAGCGGCGAGTACAACCAGTGGGCTTAGCACATCGAGTCGGAGAGGAACTGCTAACGCATCAAGATGCAGACCAAGATCACCGCGATTGTCCAGAGATCTTAGCCCTACTCTATGGGCTTTTCCAGAAACATCTTGACCTGGAAATTTTCATCAAGTGGCCGATGGAGCCATTGTTTCGACAAAAATGTGTCAGGTTATTTCCGTAAATCCCCTAAGTAACCCGCTATGATCTCACTGGCTTGCACCTGAGATCTATAAAATTGGCAGGTGTCGGGATGAGTGGGATCAAAGAGCACCGGATGTGTACTCTCTAAAGGACAGGCATCGTAATTTTCCTTGCTGGTAGATACCCTTTTGGTATAGCGTTGCTGAGTCTCTGGATGATGCCATGCGAATTCAAGCCGGTGCATCAAATTACCATCTTGGTCTTTCCTGTCCTCACGCCATATCACTGTTGCAGTTGCCTCTATTCCATACCGTGTGAACCAGGCGTGAAAGCTGGGGGCCACAACTGCGTCGATAGTGCGCATCTCCACAAAAGGGGATACCCCGGGCGCAGCGAGAATTATGCCCAAGCCAAATATCATAAGGGAGAATAGTTGAAATGTGAGAGGTATAAAGATAATTGCAAAGATAAACACAAGTACAGTAACAATACCTATTAGGTACAGCAGTAGAAGTGGGAGGCTTCGAAGAAACATCACCCGTACAAACCGTTTATTCAAAGCTATAAGATCTTTTTGTTTTGCCTCATCCCAGGACGGGTCAGACATATCCGTTCTCCTGCTCTTCCTCTCTCACTCATTGTCACAGAAAACGAACGCTTTTGAGACACCTCCGCAAGACAGGACCACTCAACCGGGTCCAATGATCAGATTCTGCTGCGCTGTCTCGACGACATCTTTCGTTACCAACTGCATCTGGTTGGCGACCAGGACATGCTCGATCTGAAGCATCAACCGTTCAATCAAGCGAATATTCCCCCTTGTAATGCGCAGAATAGTGGCAATCGCCTCCTTATCGGTAAAATCATCGGAAGAGGGCTTCACGCGATGACTCCAACGCTTTTCCAGAAAATCGCGCGTCTCCTCATCGGATAACGGCTCCATTTCATGAGCAAATCCGACTCGCGAGTAGAGCTGTGGAGCGCGCATTAAACGCTTTTCCAGGCCGGGCATCCCAAGTAAAACAAGGCCGAACTCACCTCTATCTGCGAAATCACGCATAAGCTCTAGACCCGCGTCTTTGAGCCTGTTCGCCTCATCGACAATCAGTAGCTCAATCAGATGAGAAAAACGGCGTGTGACCAGAAATTCTTCTCGGCCCTGGTGCCCTTGTGTGGCTGCTTCCACAAGATAGGAGAAAGCGGCAAACAAAGAGAGCACTTCTTTTTCCAGGCGTGCGACAGAAGCCGAAACGGGAGGCGTATACAAGACCGTTCGGCATTCCTGGATAGCCACCTCCAGAGGAACGGAAGCAAAGGTAAACGGTCTGTAGGGATACAGGGAGTCCATGGCACTGCGCCCCGTAAAGGTGATCAAGGATTCCGGCAAGAACG
>Ga0209062_1000910_pt1 | contig 65782 bp, 101 predicted proteins | sample Coa_R2_2_FD_187158 | JGI IMG/M metagenome (GOLD analysis project Ga0209062, IMG submission 187158) | Surface soil microbial communities from Centralia Pennsylvania, which are recovering from an underground coalmine fire - Coalmine... | ecosystem: Environmental > Terrestrial > Soil >... | reverse complement strand
TGCCGCCGACCCGGCGTGATGGTCGGCGGCGAAGAAAGAGTTATCGCCGCCGACCGTGCCGCCGACCATGCCGCCGACCGTGCCGCCGACCATGCCGCCGACCATGCCGCCGACTCTGCCGCCGACCATGCCGCCGACCATGCCGCCGACTCTGCCGCCTTAAAAACGTCGAACCATCCAGCCTCGGCGTCTTTAACCCAGCGGATCGGCGGGCACGGAAGCTCGAGCCGCGCGAAGTGCTCGGCGATCGCCCGCTCCGCGCGCGCCTTGTCGAGATGCGGCCGCGCGCGATCGATCGCGGCGAGGCGATCGATGATGTTCTGGGCCCCGGCGGAGATAGCGGTCATCGCGGGATCAGTCCGCGACCTGGCGGATCGCTTCCGGCGAATACTCGCGCTGCCGGACGACCTCGTAATCGCCCGGGGGCACCGCGATCGTCCCGTGCTCCTCGTGCTTGAGTTCCGCGGGCGCGTCGCCGGCGACACGGATGAATGCCTTCGCAGCGACGCCGCCGGAACCGGTCTCCATGAAATAATGCACGCGTCCGCCATAGAAGGCGTGCGCATGGCCGGTCACTTCGCCATAGGCCAGCACCACGCGGCCGTCCTTGGGCTTCTCTTCCTTGGCGCTCGCGGGGATCGCGGCGATCTGCCGGACCATCACGTCGCCCTGTCTCGCGCTGAACATCCTGCTCTCCTGGTCGCACTTGCGGCCGATCCCCGGCCGCGGGGTTTGCTTCAACTCGCGCCGATCCTCTCCGCGATGCTGGCGCGGAGCATGAGGCCGGCGCCGGCACCATAGGTGACGCAGCTCTCGGCGGGCTCTCCCGCGTCCATGGGGCGGACGACGATCGGCTCGTCCTGCAGGACGCCCATCGCGATCCGCCGGCGCGTCTTCTCGTGCGCCAGGCGCCGCTCCCGCCGATGCGCAAGCTCCTTGACCCCCGCCATCATTTCCCCCTTTGTTAGAAGCGCGTTAACCGAAAACGGGTTAACGAGCCATCCATGGCCAACGCCAAAGTCAGGAAACTGCTCGCCGATCTGCCGGCCTTCCGGTCGCTGTCGCTCGAGTACTCGCCGGGCGCCGACAATGTGGCGGAGCTCGCCGATCGGCTCGGCCGCGTTGCGGCCGTGCGGGCGGAACTCGTCGCCTACGAGGACGCGCTCAAGGAAGTGATCCGCGAGCACGGTGCCGCCGCGATCGAGGGCCGGCTCTTCCGCGCGACGCTCTCGAGCTACGAGCAGACCCGGCTCGACACCAAGGGGATCCGCGAGGCGAAGCAGCCGCCGGTCGTGAAGCGCTGGCTCAACCGGTTCTGGATCACCAGCGCCGTCATCGCGGTCAAGGTGCATCCGCGGCTCGGCATAGGCCTCGAGGAAAAAGCGGCCTAGCCTCACGGCACGCCCCAAATCGAGAGCGCGATCGCCGAGACCGCGGCCACCGCGACGACGATCCACATGACGCCCGAGAGAACCGGATGGTCGCCGCTGCCCGCCATGGCGATCACGAGGAGGCTAGCGCCACAATGCCAACGGCCACGATCGCGAAGCTCAGGAGCCAGAGCAGCGCGCGCACCGTGACGACTCCCGCGACGATCAGGCGCTCGGCGCCGACGAGCGGGCGTCCCGCATGCAGGTCGCGCCGCAGCCGGCGCCAGCGGCGCAGGGTCTCGCGGAGCGTGAGAGGCCGCGGCTCGAGCCATTCGACCTCGGCCGTGGGCGTGAGCCACGCGGGCGCCGGCGAGTTCTCGAAGGTTCGCCTCGGCTCGAACTGCCCGACCGGCTCGATCGGGCGCCGGCCGGCGTCGCGGATCAGGCTGAGCCGCCGACGCGCATCGCCGCGCTCGACGTCGCGCGCCGCATCGGGAAGCGCCCTCAGCGGCTGAGCAAGGTACCGGGCTGGCGTCATGAGGAACTCCCTGTGGGCGGCGGTTCGGGCGGCGGCAGCGGCTCGGTCAGCAGCTTCGCCAGGTGCGTGCAGGCCTCGCTGTTGAGGCGTGCCCTGAAGAGGGCGCCTCCGCCGTCGACGAGCTCGAGAAGGCGGCCGCCTTCGGGCAGCTCGTTGAGCTGGATCGACTCCCATTTTCTGCGGGTATGGGCGATCATGCGCGGCTTGCATTGCCAGACGCCGGGGGGATCGATGGCGCTGGGGTCCGCGATCTGGTCAACCATTAAACGCTCCTGGTCCTGGGTCCGCGCCGCGGGCCAGTGGGCCGCGATGCGCGCCGAGCTGGATCAGCTCCGGGGCCGTGTCGAAAGGCTTGAGGCAGAGATGGCGCGCCGGCCGGGCCCGGAGTTCTGCCCTTATTGCTCGGCGCCGCTGAAGGTCGTCGATGTCAAACCGCTGATCGGTGGCCTCGAGCAGAAGCAGTTCGGCGAGATCCGATATTTCGCCTGCACGCGCGCTCCCGAGTGCCGCTACACCCGCGAGCAGCTGATCGAATTCGACGGCTGACATCAGGCCACTTTCCGCGCGGCGTCTTCGACCGTCGCGGTGGGCGCCTTGATGAGCGTGACCCGCTTCTCGGCGGCGCCAATCACGCGGCTGTGATCGCGCAGCAGCCGGCCCAGCATCGCGCGCGGCACCCGAACGTCCTTGCTGCGGCCCTTGTCGTGCAGCCGGCAGAGCTCGGTCAGCTCGTCGTCGGAAAGCTCGAGATTGAGGTTCGACATGTCGCGGCCCCTGCGTCGATGGCTTGACGCTATTCAAGCCGCATGAACAATGCAAGGGCTTTTTTCAAGCCACTTGAATTTGGCGGATTTACTCAGAAAATCATTGGTTGCAGTGCGAGATGACCCTTTGCCATTTTGTGGTAGTCGGAGAAGGGAGATAACAGCCAGGGAGGACGAGCAATGCGGGTATTTCGGGTAGTCGTTTTGATCGCTCTCATCGCGACCGCTTGCGCACGCGGCGGCGGCACGCGAGTCACCGACGATCAGCTGTCTGGGTTTGTCGACGGTAGAACGACTGCCGCCGAAGTGATTGCGGCCCTCGGGCCGCCTACCAGCGACGTGCGCGACTCGACTGGACTAAGGGTGCTGGGCTACTCGTTCATCGGCTCGAGGGTGAACGGCGCAGCCTTCATCCCGGTCGTCGGGCCATTCGCGGCACGCGCGAGCGGCGAAATCCGAACCGTTACGTTCACCTTTGATGGTGCCGGTATTCTGACGAAACACACGGTCATTGAATCGCACTTCGGGAGCTGATCGCTACGCGGCTGCGCCGGCGAGCGCCTGTGCCAGGCGATGCGGCAGGCCACTGGGATCGCCGAGATAGATCCAGTCGAGGGTGACTCCGTAGGTATCGCAGAGCTGCATCGCCTCATCGATGCGCGGCCGGCCCTTGGCTGATTCCCACTGGCTATAGGTATTCCGGGCGATCCTCGCCCGGTCTGCGAACTCGGACGGCCGCAATGCGAGAGCCTCGCGCGTGCGCCGCAATCGCGCGGCAATCGCATCGACGGTTCTAGGATCAGACCGGGCTTGCGCCATCAAGAGATTCAACGCCGCAAGCCTCGCCGCTGTCATTTCAGGTTCAAGCCGCTTGACATAATTCAAGGGGCATGAACAAATGCGCGCATGCTCACCGAAGCCTCCGATCTCATCGACGCGCTCGGCGGTAACGCCGCCGTCGCTGAGATCTGCGATGTCGGCGTAACAGCCGTCTGCAATTGGCGCACGTGGGGTCGCTTTCCTCCACGCGTCCATAACCGGCTGCGTCAGGCCGCGAAGCGCAAGCGCCTGAGGGTCGCCGAGGATCTTTTCGCGAACGAAACTGCGGCGCCGCCCCGCCGCCGCAAGGCCGCCTGATGAGCGCGCGTCTCTCCCGCCGAACCATCTTTGCCGCGATGATCGCGTTAGCGGCCACGCCGGTTGCCCGCGCATTCCCTAGCGCAGGCCTGTGGGGCCGGCCAATCGATCTGCGATTCGGCGAGGCGCGCGTCCCGGGCAAGCTGATCGCCGCGTTCGATTTCAGTCCTCCGCCCGCGCGGATGTACGACTTGCAGGAGGAGGATTTCCTGACGGAGGCGGAGGCCGCCGTGCCCGCCTTCACAGGCAGCCGGCAATACCGCTTCACTCTGCGCCGGTATGCGGTGAGCGAGCTTTCGCCGCTTGTGCCGGTCCGGCGGCTATAGCCCCGCATGAGCCGATCGGCGCACAAACGGGATCCCTGGCTCGAGCGCTGCATCGCCGAGGTCATGCGCGCGATCGCGCGGTATCTCGACCGGCGCGATCGACGGCTTCGGCGGGCGCTCGGATACAGGCGCGGCCGACCGCCCTTCGCTACGCTGTCGGATCTGCGGGCGCGGCAGGAGGAGAGCCGCCGCCGAGAGCAAGCCGCACGTCGCGCAAAATCGCGGCCAGCTCGTCCCGCGCCTGACCCGCACAGGGCTTCGCCGCGAAATCGCCGGCCTGCTCCGGATCGAGGCGCACGATGACCCGATCGTACAGCGCGGTCAGGTATCGGTCCGGGTCCGGCTGCGACTTCGCCAGATCCACCACCAGCTCGCCGGCGAGCAGGCGCGCGGCGAGCCCCCAGGCCTGCGCCACGAGAATACCTTCGCCGAGGTCCTTGAAGACCCTCATCCAGTCCTTGTCGTCCTTGTCCATGAGTTCCGCTCCTGGGTTGTTTGACCGCTCCCAGTGTAGCGGTGCGGGGGCCGGCGCGCCGAGCGACAGCGCCGGTCCCCGTCTCGATCTGCTCCGCCCCTCTCATCTGGTTCCGCGACGCGCCGGTTCATTCGCTTGCGCCGGCGTGCCCTTCGCGGCCGCGGCGCCGGGCCTGCTCGCATCAGCCCGGCGTCGCGGCCGTGATTTTTTCAGGAGTGCACGATGGCCCGATGGACCACCACCGAGATCCGCGTCCGCGCCCTCGAGCTCGCGCAGGAGGCCGAGGGCGTGGGCGCCCAAGACCACGGCGCTCCCGTCGTCAACGACGTCGACAAAGTGCTCGCCCGCGCGGGACGCTACGCCCAGTTCCTCCTGGCGGCAGAGGGCTCGCGAGCTAAGAGCCGCGGTTCGCGGGCTGCCTAACCGTCTTGAGACACTCGGCGTAGGTATCGAGGATCCATTTACGGTCGGGCTTCTGCCCGGCGCCGGACAGCGTCTTGCCCTCGGCGTGTGCCGTATAGACGAGCAGCTGCAGCGCCACGCCTTCCGCGGTGTACGGCAGTTCCTGAGCCATGTGATTTCTCCCGTTGCTGGCAGGTTTACCAGAGCCCACAGCATCGGGGCCGGCGGACGGAGGCGCAAGCTTCCGTCCGATCCGGCGATCGCATGCGATCGCATGGCGATGTTACGCGGGCGGCGAGGGTTGGCGTGGCGGCTCGCCGCCCGCGGATCAGCGAGACCCGTCGAGGGGCGCGTAAACCGCGTCGCCGACGAGCGTGCCGCCGAAGACGGGAGGCGGCTCGGGCTGGCGGTTCGCGTGCTCCATCGGCGTGTCGTCGGGCGAGGCGATATAGGCCACGCCGTTCGCGAAGGTGCGGGTCGCGTTGAAGGCCTGGAAGCTCGGGTCCTGCTGCGCGCAGGCCGCCAGTCCGACCGCCGTCGCGATCGCGCCGGCGGTCAGCGTCTCCTGCAACAAGTCGGCGATCTTCATTTCTGTTGCCCCTTGAATGTCCGCATTGTCGCGAATGTCGGGTGCAGGGGGCGTTAATGCAGGGGACCCAAGCGTGCCAGGCACTCCCGATGGCGGGAGTCCGACTCCTCTACCAGCGGCACGCCGCCAAGGCCGTCATGCGGCTCTTCCACGTGAGCCTGCGCACCGCGCGCCGGTGGCTCGCGAAGGGCTTCGTGCCCGCGCGCGTGGTCGCCTGGGCGCTGCCCATCATCGACGCCGAGATCGAGCGGCGGGCGGCGCGGCTCGAGGCGCTCCACCGTGAAATCGTCGCGGCCGAGGCTGCTCTGGCTTCGGGTCCTAACGGCGCTCGAGACGAGTGCGATCTCGAGGCTGCGCCGGCTCAAGCAATTCCTGTCCCGACACCGGAGGACTGAGCGCTAGAGGGCTCGCCGCCCAGGAAAACGGACGTCTTACTCGAGGCGAGGGCGAGCGCGGTCAATCGCGCCGCCCGGGGGTGATAGCGATGGGCTACGTGAGCGTGTGGGTCGATCCCGTGGACGTGATCGACGAGCTCAGCGACGCGGAGATCGCGTCGGAGCTGGCAAGGCGGCGGCGGCGGCTCTCCGGCATTCCGGAGGCCGAGGACCTCCCCAAGGATCCGCTGCTCGAGCTGATGGACCTTCTGGCCGAGGGCCGCACGGCCGCGGCCAGGTCTCTCCTCGAAACGATCCTCTGGCCGGAGCGCGCGGAGCTGCGCCAGGCGCGGTACGAGCGCGCGAAGATGGCGCGCGATCCCGCCACCGGCCGGCCGGTGGCCCAGTGATGATGGGGTACGACCCCGCGATCCACGAGAGGACGCCGTCGCCGGTCGCGCGCCGCTACGTCGACGACTATCTGCCGCCCAAGAAAGCCGTGCGCGTCGAGCTCGGCATCCGGCAGCGAAGGGCCGAAAGGGCGCGAGCGAAGAGGCACCGGGAGCACGCGCGCCGCGAGGCGATCGCACAGGTCGCGCGCGACGTCGGCATCCCGCCCGACAAGCTGCTTCCCATGCTGGTCGCCACGCCCGCGGGCCGGCAGCTCCTCGAGTTGTGCGTCGACCAGCAACTCGTCATCTGGCGCTTCCAGTATCCGCGCCGCGGGGTGCCCGCGGAGGGCGATCTCGCGGCCTGTCCGAGAAGGGCCGTTCTCGGACGGGGCGCGTTATGAGGTCCTCCTCGCTCGCGCGCCGCCCTGTCTCGGCCGAGCGACCCGAGCAGCCGGCCACTCCCGCCGGTCGAGCGGCAGCCTCTACCCTGGGGGCTTTGCCCAGCGCGGGCGAGGAGGCGCTGTCCACGAAGGCCGCGGTGGCGCGGCTCTGGCGCGCTGGTTGGCGCCCGCACGAGATCAGCCGCGAGCTCGGGCTCACGGCGGGCCAGGTCGCCGGAATCGCAACGCTCCTCGAGCTGCGCGGGCCACACCATCGACCCTGGTTCAAGCCGCCGCATGCGCTCACCATCAGGACCGGCCTTTCGACGCCGTTGCGCGCCCTCCTGAAACGCATGGCCTGGACCGGCCCGGTACGCGCGACGGAGGTGCCACATCCCGGCCGTCTTGTGAGGCTGCTGGGATTCGGACTCGTGCGCGAAGACGAGCGAGGCCTCCTCACGTTGAGCGCCGCCGGTCTCGAGACCCTCGCCGCGCTCGACGCTACGCCCGATGCCGCGGCTTAAGCTCACGGCCGCGCAGGTCCGCCTTATCGCCGCGCGGATGCACGCGCGCTTCTGGCGCGCCGTGCGAATCAATCGCCGCTTACCGGTGCCGCCGTTCGACTCGCTCGACCAGGCCGAGCAGCGGCACTGGTGCGTCGCGGTGCGTGAGTATCTCGGGGAGACGATCGCCGCCGGTTTCGACATCCGGCCCGCTCCCGCGCAAGCCGCGGCGGCGCGATCGCGGGATACGCCGCGCCGGGCTCGAGCACCGCCTCGCCCCTGAAAAAGGTGAAGCGCCCCGGCGGGCAAACACCGGAGCGCTTCGGACGTCATCAAGGCAGGCCGCAATCTGCCAGAACGGGGCGCGGCCGACAACCGAGAATCGGGGACACCAAGGATGAGCCGTACGTTTCCACTGCGCGAGCTCGCGCGGATGAAGGCCGCGCATCTCAAGGTCATGCTCGCCCTCCTGGACCACGACACCTATCGCGACGGCGCCTGCTCGCCGGCGCTTCGGTGGATCGCGGCGCACGGGCAGCTCTCGCTCGCCGCCGTCCAACGCGCCGTCAAGGAAATGGCGGCGCTCGCCTACATCGCGGTCGAGCCGGGGCGGGGCCGATCATTCCGCTATCTGGTTGCGGAGCGGTTCAGGCGGATCCTTGAGCCCGTCGCGACGGACCTCTTGCCGGATCCTGGCGATCGCGCTCTGCGCGACACCGGCGCTACCGGCGCGGCGAGGGTTGGCGTGGCGGCTCGCCGCGGCGGGGCGAGCGACCCGAGTCCCACCAGTGGGACTCAGAGTCCACCAGGTGGGACTCAGAGTCCCGCTGGTGGGACAGAGGAAGAAGGGAATCCCCCTGAGTATGTATTAACTACCGAGACTGTTGCTGCGCGCGCGCGAGAGACGCTACCGGCGGAAGCGATTCCAAATTTGGATTCGGGTTCCCTTTCGCGCTTCGCGCGCCCCGATCCCCGGGAAGCCGCAGTGCCGCCGCCGCGCGACGAGGCCCAGAAGCGCGCCGCCCGCGATCGCTGGCTCGAGCTGCTCTGCGTCTTCGTCAACACGCGCTACGGCAACGACGAGGCGAAACGCGACCGGTTCTTCGGCGCGCTCTACAAGCCGCCGAAGGAGGCGCGTCCAGTCCTCAACCAGTTCGATGACGAGATGCGCCAGAGCACCTGGTGGCGCGAGCGGCAGGCCTCGCTTGAGCTCCGGCGCGCGGGCGGAACGCGACGATGAGCGCCCGGCTGTTCGTGCTCGCCGCCTACCTCAACGAGACCGAGCTCGGCCTGCGGAATCACCGGCTGCAGCGGATCCTCGAGGGGCGCGCGCGCCGCGACCAGGAGCGCCTCGAGGCCGAGCGCCGCGAGCGCCAGGCCCAAGCCGCGCGCGACGCGGCGGACCGATCGCGGCAGCTGACGCTGTCGCTCGGCACGGCAACAACGTCGGCGATGGAGGGCGCGGCATGAGCGACGATCAGGACGTCGACGTCGCGAAGCTGCCGGGCATCAAGGAAGCCGAGCTGCTCGCCCTCGGCCGCTGTGCCATCTGCCGCAAACGCCTGCTCGAGCCCGAGAGCCCGAACCTGACGTTCTACCGCATCACGATCAGCCATGCCGTTTTGGTGCCGGGGGCGCTCGATCGGCGCGTCGGCCTCTCGCTGCTAGTCGGCAATGACGCGATCGCGCGAGTCATGAGCCCCGACGAGGATCTCGCGAAGATCACATCGGGACCGGTTAGCGTGCTCGTGCACGAGAGCTGCGCCGGCGACGTCGCGCATCTCGGCATCTTCATTGAGGTCGCCGCCGAGAAGGAGAGGGCCGGCGACGCCCAGCCAGGGAGCGCACCGCATGCCTGACGGCGAGCTGAGACTTTGGGTGCCGCCTCCGGAGCGGGTTGAAAAGTCTAGCCGCCCGCTGCTGTGGGTGCTGCTCGTCGCGATCGCTGTCTGGACCACGATCGGAGTGCTGATCGCCCACTTTGTGCGGAGCTTTCCATGAATGATGACGAGCTCTACGACGATCCCTACGATCACGACGACTGCCCGCTGTGCGGCGGCGCCGGCGTGCTCGAGGACGAGTGCGAATGCCAGGCCTTCGAGGACACCTGCTGCTGCCTCTATCCGCAGCCGCCGGTCTGTCCTGAATGCAAGGGAGCCGGCTGACCCATGAGCGGCGACGAGCAGCGCGACGAAATCAGGAGCGCGCTGTTGCCGGGTCTCGCGAGCGGCGACGCGGCGCCCATCCGGTGATGGCGAAGCAGGAAGACGGCGTGTTGCAGGAAGAGGCGGCAAATGGCTGAGCAATCCGCGATCGAGTGGACGGACGCGACTTTCAACGCGTGGGTTGGCTGTACCGAGCTCACGCGCGCCTGCGATCATTGCTATGCGCGGAGCTGGGCGAAGCGCACCGGTCATCCGGAGCTCTGGCAGGGCAAGCGCCGGCGCACCACCGAGGACTATTGGCGCCAGCCGCTCAAGTGGAACGCGAAGGCGGCCGCGGCCGGCGTGCGGACGCGCGTCTTCTGCAATTCGCTCGGCGACTGGGCGGACGCAGAGGTGCCGCACGACTGGCGCCGCGATCTGTTCGCGCTGATCGACGAGACGCCCTATCTCGACTGGCTCCTGCTCACCAAGCGGCATGCACTCGCCGAGCGCTACCTCCCGGCGGAGCCACGCGCGAACATCCGCGTCGGCATGACAGTCGAGGACGAGGACAACGCGCGCATGCGGCTGCCGGCGCTGGCGATGCTGGGCCTCAAGGGCTGGCAGACCTTCGTCTCCTACGAGCCCGCGCTCGGGCCGGTGAATTGGTGGCCGTGGCTCGACCCCGAGGGCATCGCCGGCGGCACCCTGCACTGGCTCATCTGCGGCGGCGAGAGCGGCCGTGAGGCGCGGCCGATGCACCCGGACTGGGCCCGCGCGGCGCGCGATGCCTGCGCGCGCGCCGGCGTGCCGTTCTTCTTCAAGCAGTGGGGCGAATGGCTGCCTGGCGAGGCCAATGACGGCTGCTTCGGCCCTCACTTTTTGAATGCCTATCGGCGGTGCGACGACCATGGCTTCGCCTGGCCCCGCTACGCGGATCGGGCGGTTGAGAATTTCGGCACGGACCCGGACAAATGGTCGGGCCAAATTACCGCGCGCCGCGTCGGCAAGAAGCGCGCGGGGCGCCTGCTCGACGGCCGCGAGCACAATGAGTTTCCGGCGCCGGCGCGCGCGATCGCCGCGTGATGGCCATGGCGCTCCCGGCCGAGGCCCCGCATCCGCGTGTGCCGCTCGGCAAGAAGGTGCGCTTGCGCGCCTGCGAGCACGGCCACCTGGTGCTGGCGATAGACGATGCGCGCGAGCGGGCGCTCGCCGAGGTCCACATCGAGCTGGAGGAGATCGAGCCGATCGTCGCCGGCATGGAGCGCATCGGCAACTCGCTCAAGTCGGGGACGCGGCGGTGAAGGCCCTCACCGTCTGGCAGCCCTGGGCCACGCTGATCATCGCCGGCGCGAAGCCGTTCGAGTTCCGGCGCTGGGACTATCGGACGCGCGATCGCGGGCTCGAGGGCCAGCGGATCGTGATCCACGCGGGCGCGCGCCCGATCAAGCGCGCTGAGCGCCCTCCAGCCACCGCGAAAGGAAGTCCGCGCATGAAGATGACGCTCGAGAGCACCACCAAGATCGTCGAGCTCCGCAGCCGCAACGGCGCGGTCATGCAGGCGAGGATCTGGGAAGGGGTCACCGAGAACGGCGTCCCGGTGCACGCCTTCATTACGCGAGTCGCCTGTCACAAGGAGCTCGACAACAGCGAGCTCGTGCGCGATCTCCGCGAGCACAAGCCGGCGACGCCCGAGGTCGAGCGCGCCTACGATCTGCGGCTGTTCATCGACTGATGACCGCGCGCAAGGCCTGGCACCGCAGCGATAGCAACACGTCGGCAGCCCGCGCCGAGAACCAGGCGCGCACGGTGCCGACGCAGTACGGGATCCAGCCCGGCTTCAACGGAGCGCTCGCCGGCGGCTGTCAGTTCATCGAGGGCGAGGACTTCATCGACGTGATCCGCGCCGGCGGCGACCCGCACTGCGGCGCGCCGAGGCTCGAGGGCGAGCCCTATTGCCGCGAGCACCACCATCGTGCCTTCGCCGGCGTGCGGCCGCCACCGGGTTATTGGCGCTAGGCCGGGCGAGTGGGAGCACAGGCTAAGCGGTGAGCTCCTTCACGATCCACATGATCGACTGCTCGAGCGACGTGATCGCGAGCGAGTTGTAACGGCCGGGCTTCACCTTCGTGAATAGCGCCTCGAGTTCCGTCGCCTTCGACTTGATCTCGTCGTGGAGCGCCTTCTCCTCATCGCTGAGCGCGCGGTAACGCGGGCGGAAGCGACTCACTGGGAAATCCTGCTCACTCGACTGGCGCTGATCGGTCGCGCCTTCGAACACGTGCTCCATCGTTGGTTCCCCTTAGGTTGCTTGGCTTCTAAGCCGCCCGGAGCAGCTGCTCGAGCCGGCCGCGGACTCGGAGGATCTCGCCGGCGAGCTCGAGGAGAGCGCCCCGGCGGGCATTGGGCGCGAGCTCGATCGCCTCGCCCTCGATCAGCATCTGCGCCTCCTTCAAGGCGCGCTCCGCCGGCGTCTCCGCGAGGCGGAGAGCCGGCCTTCGAAGCGCCAGTTGGGGTCGGTCGGTGGTCGGGCGGTCGTGCATATCCCGCCGAATATACAGCAAAAAGCGTTAACCGACTGTGGTAGTAGGACATTCTCGCCCTGACCCTCAAGGGCGCGGGGCAAGCCTTTCAACTTCTACGTACGATCGCGGATGGCGAACCACAACGCATTCATGTAATTAAGGGTTCGGCAATAGCGGACGGGTTAGGAACGGCGCTCGGGCGCCGATCCGGTGCCGGGACCCTCGATGTCAAAGCCCAGGCTGGGCGTGCCCTTCCAGGTGATCTATTCCGAGCCCCTCGCGCAGGGCGAGATGCCCCAGTTTCGCGTGCATGCCCGCGCCGGGTCGCTCGACTGGCTGATGCGCAAGGGCTCGACCTACCAGGTCACCGTTTATCCACAACCACCCTCCGGGGACCTGGCGCTGGGCATCCAGGCCTGGCTCCTGCTCGAGTATCGCCGCCACGGCGAGCGCCACCACCTGCCCGATCCCACCGGCTTCGCCATGAGCATGATCGACATGCTCGAATGCGTGCCGGCTCGGCCCGGCGACCTCGACTGGGAGGTGATCGCCGTGCCCTCGGACTGGTCCGTCGCGGTGCCGGTCGCGGCGCTCGCCACATGATCGACGTCGACGACCTCGCCCGCCGCGCCGCCGCGCCGCTCAAGGGCCGCGTGAAGCGCCGCGAGGTGCAGGAGGCGATCGCCGCCGCGCTCACGGTGGCCGTCAACGAGGCCGTCGACAAGGCCGCCGTCCTGCTCCGGCCCGAGCGGGTGATCGCGGCGCTCTCCATCCGCCGGCACCTCGGCACCACCACCGTGGCGCGGCTCCGGCGCGAGCTCGAGGAGATCCGCACCGAGCTCCATGCCCTTCGGGTGATGACGCCATGCCCAGACCCTTCGACCAGCGCCGCCGGCGGCCGAGCGCGCGCGCTCTCGCCGCCGCAGCCACACTCCACCGTCCCCTGACCTGGCCAACGGGCGGCCCGCCAGCGGGCCCCGCGAGCCTGTTCTCGAGCGAGGCACCCCCGCGTGGGCAAGCGATCCCGAAACCGAGCCGGCCGCCCACCCAAGGCTGACGCCAAGCGCCGGCAGACCACGCGCGCCGGCCGGGCCGGCGAGCCGCAGCGGTGCGGGGAATGCGGGACCCGGCTCGACGCCCCGCCCGAGCTGCTCTGGCGGCGGCTCGCCCTTACCGGCACCGCGACGGGCATCGACATGGAGTTCCCGCCCCACGTCCTGCATGCCCAGAAGCTAATTACCCAGGAGATGCGCGACGAGGCGGAGCGCTTCGCCATGCTGGCCTGGTGGCTTTATGGCACGCCCAGCGCGTCGTGCGCCGCGATCTACGAGCGGATGGTGGCGGGCGGCATCGGCGGCGACGACTTCACGCCGCGGCGCGAGGGCGAGCTCGACGAGCGCGCCCAGGCCCGGATCAGCGCCCAGAAGGCCCGCTTCGCCCGCATGCTCGAGGCGCTGGGCGCGATCCGGGCGGCGGCGATCGAGACGGCGGCCGTCGGCGGCACCCCCGTGATCTACCGGCCGCGCCGCTTCACGCCGATCAAGGGGACGGTCTTCGAGGCCGTGCGCAACGCCTGCCAGTTCCTGGAGATGCCGGCGATCGTGCCGAAGCTCGCCGCGGCCGAGCCGCCCTCGGTTGAGGACTGGGACGCCTTCAGGCGGCTCCTCGAGGGCCTGCGCCGCCTGGTCGCCGCCCGCGACGCCGGCGCACGCTACTGGCGGCGGCGCCGGGCGGAGATGGTGCGGCAGCTCAAGGAGGGCTGATGCTCAATCCGCGCTATGACACGCGGCGCGGGGGCCAGGGCCGGAATCCCTGGCTCCCACCTTTTTAGACGCGGCCTTCCGGGCTGGAGCGCGAGGTACCCGACAACATGATCGGCGAACAGCGTCCAGTACCGATGATCACCCGGCGCGGGCTGCTGCGCGGACTCGGCGGCTTCATCGCGAGCGCGCCGGCGATCGTGCGCGTGAGATTAAGAGCGCAGAAACTTCTCCGCGCTACGGTGCACGTAATTTATCTCCCGGACTGCGTCCGGACCCTCGAAATCCTCCCGAGACACGGACCATCGGTTTCTCCGACTGAGACAAGAGCGGTCCTGGAGATGAACGTTCTCGGACACAAATAGGGCGCGCGCCGTTCGACGCGGCGCCGCTGTCCGAGAAGAGACCTTCTCCGACACGCGCCAGTGTCAGCCTCACCAACATTCTCGGACACACGCTCGATGCCCGACTTTGCCGGCACGCTTGAGGCCGCAAGGGCGATCGCTGAGCAGAAGCCGTCAATATCGTACCCGTCGGGCGTAGCTGCCGAGCATGTCCGATCGGTCGTCCGTCGGCTTATCGCCTGCCTCGAGCAGGCGCGCCCCACGAAGACCGCTTCCGCGCGTCGGCCTCCTCTGGCGAGAAGGGATGATCCTTGGGGAGCGCTGGGCGCTCGAGTTCATCCCGAAGTTCGCTGGCGCCGCGCGCGCCTTCGGATACGGCGTGTTTCACGGCGGGACGCTGGTCCGAGACATCGACCTCGTGGCCGTGCCCTGGATCCAGCCGCTCCCGCACGAGACGACCGACGCCTTCGTGCGCGAGCTCCTCCATGTGCTCCCGCTGCAGCTCGGCAATCACGGTGAGACGCTCTACGGCGCTGGTATGCGCTATGGGACCTGAACCACCGCGATCATCAGATCGATCTCAAGGTGATACGCCCGTGCGCCTGATTGATCTGGCGCCACGCTGGATCACCTTCCCGAACGTCGCCGATGGCGTCCGCTTCTACTACGGGCTCTCATTTCTTTGCCCGCACTGCGACCACTCCGCGTGCCCGACCTGCGGCAGCGCGCGAGGCCGAAGGCTAGGAATCAACTTTTGGCCGCCGATCGATCCGGACGAGATCAACGAGCGGATGGTTCCGCTGCCGCACGACGGATTCGCGGATCGCCTGAGCGGCGACACCTTCGAGACACTGACGATCAAACAGCGCATCACCGTTGAAGGCCACTGGCGCGGCCATATCGTTTCGGGAGCGCTGGTCGATGCGCCTGATCGAACTTGAACCGCGCTGGCTCGACATCGACGGCAGGCGCGTCGGCATCATGCTGCTGTGCCCGCATTGCCGGAAGACTCCGCTCTCGTGCTTCTTCATCCCGACCAAGCACATCGCCGGCGGCGACTATCACGATAGCCAGTACGCCCTGTTCGCGAAGCTGATGCCGACGTTCGGCGATCCCTACGTCGACATCCCCGTCAACGACGTCGTGCCGTGCCGCCGCGGCTTTGCGTGGCAGCGCACCGGCGATGATTTCGCATCGATGAGCATTACTCCCTCGCTCGACGCCAGCGCCGCGGGGCACTGGCACGGCTTCATCACGAGCGGAGAAATCCGCTAGGCGCGCGGGGCGGTCGGTGATCGACGACGACGGCCTGGTCGCGCTCTGGCTGCATGGTCGGCCGGCGTCGACGACGCGCGTCTATCGGCGCGAGCTCGAGAGCCTGCGGCACCAGTTGGTACAATCTGGTACCAACCTGACCACCGCCACGCTCGAGCAGCTGCAGCGGCACCTCGCGGCGATCGCCGCCAAGGCGCCGCGCACGCGGGCGAAGGCGATCGCGGCGATCCGCTCGTTCTACCGGTTCCATCAGAAAGTCGGCACGATCGCGACGGATCCGTCGCTGGCGCTCGTCGCACCCAAGGTGCCGCGGGATCTCGCCGAGCGGATCCTCGACCAGGCCGATATCGCAAAATTGATATGCGCGCCGGCGACGCCGGCGGAGCGCGCGATCCTGCGGCTGCTCTATGTGGCAGGCCTGCGCGCCTCCGAGCTCGCCGGGCTCTACTGGCGCCAGGTGGCGCCACGGGCCAACCGCGAGGGCCAGGTCACCGTCACCGGAAAAGGCGACAAGACGCGCTCGGTGCTGATCCCCGCGGATCTCTACCGCGCGCTCGTTGACTTAAAAGTCAACGCTCAGCCCTCTGATCCCGTCTTTCCGTCCGCCAGGGATCCTGCAAAGCCGATCGGCACGCGATCGCTGCTCCGCGTGATCAAGCGCGCGGCCGCGGCCGCCGGACTCGCCGACAAGGTCTCGACGCATTGGCTGAGGCATAGCCACGCGAGCCACGCGCTCGACAACGGTGCGCCCCTTCATCTGGTCAGAGATACGCTAGGCCACGCCAGCATCTCGACGACCGATCGATATCTCCACGCGCGCCCCAACGACGGCAGCGCGCGCTACCTCAAAGGCAAAAGCCGATGAGTCGCCGCTACACGGACATCACCGGACAGCGCTTCGGCATGCTCGTCGCGCTCGCGCCGGCGCTGCATCGTCGGCGGAGCCACCAGGGCGCGATCATGTGGCACTGCCGCTGCGACTGCGGCCGCTCGTCGATCGTCAGCGGCCACGATCTGCGCAAGGGTCACAAGCAAAGCTGCGGCTGCGCTCGAGGCGGCGCCCGTTTCGCGGCCGAGCGCCGCGCGATGAACGCCGCGCTCGCGCCTGTGATCGCGGACGAGGCGCGCCGGCGCCAGCTCGGCGAACAGTTCGGAAGGGGCGAGATCAGCTTCGCTGTGCTGCGCCAGCGCATCCGCGCGATCCGCGCACGGCCGCCGCGCATCAACGTCGACCGCAATGCCGCGCCTTCCGACACTCACGAGCTCGCTGCCGACGCTCAACCCGTCGATCGCGCCGGCGCCGCCCAAGACTGCTGATCCGCACTACCTCACACCCGAGCACCGCGCCTGGCGCGACGAGGTGATCAGGCGCGCAGGCGGTCGCTGCCAGGACCCTGACTGCAAGACGCCCGAGCGCAGCGGCATCCGCATTTTCGCCGACCACGTCCGCGAGCTGCGCGACGGCGGCGACCCCTACGACCCAGCCAATGGCCTCGGCCGCTGCGGCAGCTGTCACACCCGAAAGACAGCTGCAGCGCGCGCCGCTAGACAGCGTCAGCGAGCGGATGGGTAGGGGGTCTCGAGTTGCGGAGGGCTGCTCTGCGCCGAACCGCCTTGGTGCTCACGCGCGAAAAATTTTTCCTGGCGATTTTGTGAAAAAATGTTGATCGCGCTCACAAAAAGGCAGCGGCGGTTCGTAAACGCTTATCTAGCTGATCCCAATGCTAAAAAGGCCGCCGCCGCCGCCGGATACTCCGTTAAGACCGCCGCTCAGCAGGGCTCGCGGCTGTTAAAGCACCCCGCGGTCGCCGCGGCCATCGCCGAGGGCCAGAACCGGGTCAGCGAGCGCACCGGGGTCACCGCCGAGATGGTGGTGGCGGAGCTGGCGCGGATCGGGTTCGCGCGGATCACCGACCTGGTCACATGGCGCAGCAACGTCCGCGAGTGGCGCCTCGAGGAGACCGAAGAGGGCGAGGACGAAGTCGCCTTCACCATCACGAACCAGGTCCAGCTCGTCGACAGCGACAATCTGCCGCCGAAGCTCGCGGCGGCGATCGCCGAGGTGACGCGATCGGCGAACGGCACGATCAAGATCAAGATGCACGACAAGGTCGGCGCGCTCACCAAGCTCGGCCTCCACCTCGGCGTCTTCGGTCGCATCGACAAGCCCGAGGCGCCCGGCAAGAAGCAGGCCGCGCAGGCCAAAGCCGACGAGGTCCGCGGCCGCTTCGCGCCGCCGGAGGCTCCCAAGACCCTGCAGTAGGACGCGATGGACTGGACGACCGCCTGCCCCGACTGGGAACAGCGGATCGTGCAGCGCCAGTCGCTGATCCCGTTCGCGCCGCTCTTTCCCGAGGAGGCGGCCGCCGCGCTCGACGTCTTCCGCGCGCTCAAGGCGGTCGACGTCGCGGGCTCGCCCACGCTCGGCGAGATCGCGCGGCCCTGGATCATCGATTTCGTCGCCGCGATCTTCGGCGCCTACGACCACAGTTCGGGCCGCCGGCTGATCCGCGAGTTTCTCGTCCTCATCAGCAAAAAAAACGCGAAGTCGACCGCCGCCGCCGGCATCATGATGACGGCGCTGATCCGCAACTGGCGCCGCTCCGGCGAGTTCGTGATCCTGGCGCCCACCAAGGAGATCGCGAGCAACAGCTTCATTCCCGCGCGCGACATGGTGCGCGAGGATCCCGAGCTCCGCGAGCTCATGCACGTCCAGGAGCACTTCCGGTCGATCACCAATCGGGCGACCAAGGCGACGCTTCGCGTCGTCGCGGCCGATAACGAGACCGTCGGCGGCAAGAAGACCATCGGCCTTCTGGTCGAGGAGCTCTGGCTCTTCGGCAAGCGCGCCAACGCCGAGAACATGCTGCGCGAGGCCATGGGCGGCCTCGCCTCGCGGCCCGAAGGGTTCGTCATCTACCTCACGACGCAGTCGGACGAGCCGCCGGCGGGCGTCTTCAGGCAGAAGCTCGACTACGCCCGCGGCGTGCGCGACGGCCGGATCTCCGACAAGCGCTTCCTGCCGGTGCTCTACGAATTCCCGCAGGCGATGCTCGACAAGGGCCTGCACAAGGACCCCGCGAACCTCTACGTCACGAACCCCAATCTCGGCGCCTCGGTCGACGAGGAATTCCTGCTCCGCGAGCTCGCGAAGGCGACCAACGCCGGCGCGGAATCGCTCTGCGGCTTCCTCGCGAAGCACCTCAATGTCGAGATCGGCCTCGCGCTGCGCAGCGACCGGTGGGCCGGCGCCGACTTCTGGCAAGCCCGCGCGGACCGCACTCTCACCCTCGAGGCGCTCCTCGAGCGCTCCGAGGTGGTGGTGATCGGAATCGATGGCGGAGGCCTGGACGATCTCCTGGGCCTGGCGGTTATCGGCCGCGAGCGAGAAACCCGCCGCTGGCTGCTCTGGAACAAGGCCTGGTGCCACCGCTCGGTGCTCGAGCGACGGAAGAGCGAGGCGCCGCGGCTGCAGGACTTCGCCGCCACCGGCGAGCTGGTGATCGTCGACGAGCCCGGTGCGGACGTCGAGGAAGTCGCCGACCTCTGCAAGCGCGTGTCCGACGCAGGCGTGCTGCCGGAGAAGAACGCGATCGGTGTCGACCCCGTCGGCATCGGCGCCGTGGTGGACGCTCTCGCGGAGCGTGACCTCGGCGGGACCGATCGTCCCGACCTGGTCGTGGGCGTGCCCCAGGGCTGGAAGATCTCCGGCGCGATCAAGACGCTCGAGCGGAAGCTCGCCGACGAGAGCCTGATCCACGCCGGCCTCGAGCTCATGGCGTGGTGCGTCGGCAACGCGAAGGTCGAGCCGCGCGGCAACGCCATCACCATCACGAAGCAGGCCGCCGGCGTCGCGAAGATCGATCCGCTGGCTGCGAGCTTCGACGCCGCCGCGCTCATGTCGATGAACCCAGAGGCCGCCGGCTCGGTCTACGAGGAGCGCGGGATCCTGGTCGTCTGATCCGCGCGCACCGCCGACGGCCAACCCGGCGGCGCGCGTAACGCCCCGCTACTCGCGCGACCGGGGTTGGCGGGGCGGCCCGAGGAAAACGAATGTCCATCTGGTCGCGCATCGCCGGGCTCCTCGCGCGGCGCGAGAAGATGACGCCGGAGGAATGGTTCGAGAGCTTCTACGGCGGCTCCGCCAAAAGCGCGACCGGCGAGGTCATCAACCAGATGGCGGCCCTCAGGGTCGCGGCGGTCTGGGCCTGCGTCACGATCCTCGCCGAGGACGTCGCGAAGCTTCCCTGGCACGTCTACCGGCGCCGGGCCGACGGCGGCAAGGCGATCGCGCAGGACCATCCGCTCGAGGCGCTGCTGCAGCGGCCCAACGATTATCAGAGCAGCTTCGAGTGGAAAGAGCAGATGATGGCGGCGCTGGTGCTGCGCCGCAACGCCTACGCGCCGATCCGCCGCGACTGGCGAGGCGCGCCGACGGCGCTCATTCCCGTCAATCCCGACTGGGCGTCGATCTATCAGGCCCCTGACGGCCAGATTTTCTACAGGGTCGCGGTCCAGAACCAGCACCTGGCCGCGATGCTGCGCTCCTTCCCGGAGATGATCCCCGCCGAGGACATGCTGCACATCCGCGGCATGAGCCTGAACAGCCTCTGGGGCCAGTCGGCGATCGGGTCCGGCCGCGACGCGATCGGTCTGGCGCTGGCGCAGCAGGCGCTGGCCGCCGTGTTCGCCAGCAACGGAACGCAGCTCTCGGGCGTGCTCGAGGTGCCCCAGAAGCTCAGCCCCGACGCGTATGCGCGGCTCAAGGCGAGCTGGAAGAAGGCTCGCTCCGGCATCAACAATGCCGGCGAGACGGCGATCCTGGAGCAAGGCGCCAAGTTCAGCCGCTTGGGCATGACCTCCGTCGATGCCGAGTTCATCGCGGCCCGCAATTTCCAGGTCGCCGAAGCCGCGCGGATGTTCCGCATTCCGCTGCACAAGCTCGGCATCTCCGAGCGCTCGACCAACACCACGATGGCCCAGGCCGAGCAGGAGTATGCCAACAACACCGTGCTTTCCTGGGTCACCCGGATCGAGCAGAAAATGAACCAGGCGTTCGGGCTCTACGACGACGGCGCGTTCGTCGAGTTCGACATGTCGCACTTCCTGCGCGCCGACATCGTGAGCCGTTACAGCGCCTATCGCACCGGCATCGTCGGCATGTTCCTGACGCCCAACGAGGCGCGGCGTGCGGAGGGCCTGCCCGAGGTCGACGAGGGCGACACGCTCTATCAGCCGACGAATGTGGCGCCGATCGGCTTCGAGCCCGCGGGCAAGGAGACCGGTCCCGGCAGCGACGTCACCGGCACCGCCGCGCCGGGCGGCGCCGGCGATCCAGCGGCCGCTCCGGACGAGGACCCCACGGCGCCCCAAGGCTGATTTTCGCGCGAGGAGATTTTCATGCGCCATCGCGCCTTTCCCGGGCCGCGCCTAGAGACGCGCGCTCTCTACGAGCGGGCGGGCAAATTCCTGCTGGCCACCATCTTCCGCGACGATGACGCGCGCGCGTGGTGCAAGGCCAATGGCATCGCGATCACGCGCGCCGCGGACGAGACGATGGACTCGACCGGCGGCTTCCTGGTCCCCCACGAGCTCGCCGCGGCGATCCTGGACCTCCGCGACATGTTCGGCGCCTTCCGGCGCCGGGCTCGGATCATGCCGATGAAGCACGACTCCATGGGCGTTCCGCGGCATGCCGGCGGCACGAGCGCGTTTTTTACCGCGCAGAACGCGGCTGTCAGCGGCACCAACGCCAATCCCGACAGCATGTCGCTCACGGCCAAGAAGATCGGCGCGCTCGTGCAGATCTCGAGCGAGCTCGAGGAGGACGCGATCGACAGCATGGTCGATTACGTCGCCAACGAAATCGCCTTCGCGTTCGCGGCCCAGGAGGACGACTGCGCCTTCAACGGCGATGGCACCTCGAAATACGGCGGGATGCTCGGCGTCTCGGCGATCGTTCTCGACGGTAACCACAACAAGGCGAAGGTCACCGCGGCCTCCGGCCACAACACCTTCGCCGGCCTCGACACCACGGATCTCGGCAACGTGATGGCCGCGGTCCAGGCTTCCGCGATCCCGAACGCCGCCTGGTTCTGCTCTCAGACCGCCTTCGCGCTCACGTTCTGCCGTCTCGCCGGATCGGGCGGCGGCGGCTATCTCGACACGCGCCTGGTCGATGGGATTCCGACCCCCTGTTATCTCGGTTTTCCGGTCGTCCTGACCCAGAAGCTGCCGCTGGTCACGAGCTCGCTCTCGGGAAAGGTGATGCTCGCGTTCGGCGACATGTACGGGGCGGGCGTGCTCGGCGAGCGGCGCGGCATCACGATCGCGCGCTCTTCCCACCGGTATTTCGATCAGGACCAGATCGGGGTGCTCGGCACGGAGCGCTTCGACGCCGTGCTGCATCAGATGGGGGACAACGCGAATTTCGGGCAACTCGCCGCGCTGGTGGGGAACTGACATGCTCAAGCGATTGACCATCGACGAGTTCCGCGCGGCCGCTCGCGAGAAGCGCGCGCTCGAGGGCACGGTCTCGCGCCTGGCGCTCTCCGACGGACAGGCGGTGGACGGGCAGGCCCGCACCATCCGCTTCGTCTTCAGCGACGGCACGGTCGACCGCGCCGGCGACCGCATCGATCCCGAGGGCTGGGACACCGAGGATTTCCTCAAGAACCCGGTCGCCCTCTGGGCGCACGACAGCTACTCGCCCCCGATCGGCCGCGCCTCGAACATCGGGCCCGTGGCCGGCAAGCTCATGGGCGATATCGAGTTCATGCCCGCTGACATCAGCGCGTTCGCGGACAGCGTCTTCCGCATGGTGCAGGGCGGCTACGTGAAGGCGGTCTCCGTCGGCTTCCGGCCGATCGAATGGACCTTCACCAACGACAAAGACCGGCCCTACGGCATCGACTTCACGAAGCAGGAGCTGCTCGAGATCTCGGTCTGCCCCGTGCCCTGCAACCCCAATGCGCTCCTCGAGGCGCGCGCCAAGGGTATCAACACCGCGCCGCTTCTCGAGTGGGCCGAGCGCCTGCTCGACACCGGCGAGAGCGTGCTGGTGCCGCGCGCCCTGCTCGAGGAGACCTTCAAGGCCGCAAAGACGCCGAAGACCACCCGGCAGAAATATCTGGCTCCTCGCGCGAAGACCGCCGACTGGAAGGTCGGCGCGGCGCGCGATCTGCCGCTCGACCAGTCCGACTCCTGGGACGGCGCCGCGGCCGCGGCCTCGATCTTCGAGCACGCCGGCGGCGACGATTTCAATCCGGAGGTCGCGAGGAAGGGCTTCCTGGTCTACGACGCGAGCGCGCCCAAGCTGCGCGGCTCCTACAAGGAGCCTTTCGCACACGTCGTCGACGGCACGCTGAAGGCCGTCAAGGGCGGGATCCGCGCGGCGGCCTCGCGCCTGCCGCAGGCCGACATCTCCGACGGCGCCCGCGCCGAGGCGAAGGGCGTCATCGAGCATTACGAGAAGGCCTTCGGCATCGGCGAGGGCGACAAATCGGTCTCCGGGGAGGACGTCCCGACCGGTACGTGCGGCCGCTCGAAGGACGAAGAGTGCCTCATGAAGGATCCGCAGAACTGCGCGGTCCATTACGTCCCGCCGGCGCCTCCAAAGTCGAAGGCGGGACGCCGCATCTCCGCCGCGACGAAAGCGCTTCTCGAAGCCGCAGCCTCTCATCATGCCGAGGGCATGGCCTGCCATGCCAAGGCGCTCGATTGCATCAAGACGGTGCTCGAGAGCAACGATCCCGCCGGCGACGGCGACGACGACGCCAACCAGCCGACCGATGACGAGGATACGAAGCGCCATCGCCGGCAAGAGGCGGCCCGGAAGCTCCGCGAGGAGCTCGGTATCGAGAACTAGAGCCGTCCGACCGGCTCTTCGCCCAGACGGCCCTTGGGCAAGGCAATCCCGCGGCGCCGAGAGTGCGCCGCATCCCACCAACGCCACGCAGATACCTTCCCGCGAGCAGGAGCCGACGGTTCGGCCCGCGTGAGGGAGTGGCATTTGACGGAGCCCACCAGCAATGGCGAAGAAGCATGAGCTCCGCCAGGCCCTCACTAAGGCCGTGGCGGAGTTGGAAACCATGGCCGGCAAGTCCGAGGCCGAAGGTTTCAAGCAGGACGTCTACGACGCCCTGAACGAGAAGATCCTCGACCTCAAGAAGCAGCTCGAGCGCGTCGAGCAGGCGGAAAAGGTCGCGGCCGCGCTCGCGAGCCCGGTGCCGGACGCGGACCGCTTGACGCCGCTGGCGCCGCCCTCCGCGCACAAGCTCTACGGCACGCTCAAGCATTTCCGCGATCGCGAGGTGAACGGCCGCACGATCCGCGCGGTCGATCAGGCCTATGCCGCCGGAATGTGGTTCAAGGCCACGATCTTCGATCACGCCGGCGCGAAAGACTGGTGCAAGTCGCACGGCATCTCCATCGCGAAGGCGCAGGGCGAGGGCATCGACAGCGCCGGCGGCTTCCTGGTCCCCGAGGAGCTGCTCGCCAACATCATCGTGCTCCGCGAGCAGTTCGGCGTCTTCCGGCGCGAATGCCAGGTGGTGCCGATGGGCAGCGACACGCTCAACTGGCCCCGCCGCACCGGCGGCCTGACCGCGTTCTTCACCGGCGAGAACAGCGCGGTGACGGAATCCCAGGCCTCGTGGGACAACGTCAACCTGACCGCCAAGAAGCTCGCGGTCCTCACGCGCATGTCGAACGAGATCGCCGAGGACGCGGTGATCTCGGTCGCCGACTGGCTCGTGGGCGAGATCGCCTATGCCTTCGCGCTCAAGGAGGACGACACCGGCTGGAACGGCGACGGGACCTCGAGCTACGGCGGCATCCGCGGCGTGCTGACCGTCTTCGCCGACGGCAATCACACCGCGGGCCAGTACCAGGTCTCGAGCGCGACGCTCACGTCGCTGGTCCTCAAGGACCTGACCGGCACCATGGGCGTGCTGCCGCAATACGCGATCGGGTCGGCCAAGTGGTACATGTCGCAGCAGATGTTCTACTCGGTGGTCGCGACGATCACGGCAGGGGCGGGCGGCAACCGCCTCGACGTGTTGACCGACCCGGTCAACCCGCGGCTCCTCGGCTTCCCGGTGGTCTTCTCGCAGAAGCTGCCGGTCGCCACGCCCGGCTCCGGCAAGGCGATGTTCCTGTTCGGCGACCTCGCCAAGGCCGCCGCGATGGGCGAGCGCCGCGGCGTCACGATCAAGCGGTCCGATCATCGCTACTTCGAGAACGATCAGATCGGCCTGCTCGGCACCGAGCGCTTCGACATCAACGCGCACGACCTCGGCGACACGTCGAACGCCGGCCCGCTCGTCGCCGCGAAGTCGCCGTAATGGTCCCGGCGCGACGAGCCGCCACGCCACACCAACCCTCGTCGCGCCGGTAACGCCAGGTCTCCCGCGCTACGCGCGCCGCCGGGTTGGCCGGCGGCGGAGGCGCGCGGGAAAAGACCCCCAACCGCTCTTCCTGAAAAGGACCTCTCCCATGCTCCCGCAACTCAAGCAGATGCCCCTCCTGAACGGCTCGTCGGTGGCGACCAACGCCACCGTGACCGCGAACTTCGACACCCTCGGCTACGATTGGGCCACCGTCGACGTCTTCGGCGCCACGGCGGCCACCAACAACCAGCCGACCGTGCTCAAGCTCAGCGAGGGGGATACCACCTCCTCCTTCACGGACATCACCGGCTTCGTCGGCGGCACGGCCGTTGACGCGACCCACGGCTTCGTCATCCCGGCGCAGGTGACGACCGGCTTCTACAACACGAAGTTCAACATCGACCTTCGTGCCCGTAAGCGTTACCTGCAGATCAGCATCGGGTCGCCCGGCGCCGCGACGGCTTTCTCGGCCGTGGCGAACCTCGGCCGCGGCGAGCAAGCCCCGGTCACGGCTTCCAAGGCGAACGTCCAGGCGCTGGTGGAGGGCTAACCGCATTCCCGGCCCGACAGCCGGGAGCGAGGTCAGCGCTGATAGGCGGGCGGAGTGTCGGCTCCGCCCGCTGCTTCTCCCCGACAGGAGAGTTCCGACATGGACAACGACACACGCGAGCATCGTGAGCTCGCGGAAGCCTGCGCCCGACCGATCAAGCTCGACCTCGGCGCCGGCCCGGTCTCGCCCGCAGGCTTCACGCCGATGGGCGCGGATCATGGCTCCGCGATCTTTCCGCTCGACTATCCCGACGACTCCGTCGACGAGATCCGCGCGAGCCACGTGCTCGAGCATTTCCCGCACCGCCAGGTGATCGACGTCCTGCGCGAGTGGGTACGCGTGCTGAGGCCCGGCGGGCGCATGCGCATCGCGGTGCCGGACCTGCTGGTGATCTCGCAGAAATACATCGCCGGCGAGCCGATCAACGTCCAGGGCTACCTGATGGGCGGCCAGATCGACGCGAACGATTTCCACAAATGCGCCTTCGACGAGGAGGCGCTCGGCGAGGTGATGGCCGCGGCGGGCCTGCTGCTGATCCGCCGCTGGACCTCCGAGCTCGAGGACGCGGCCGCGCTGCCGATCTCGCTCAACCTCGAGGGCCGGAAGTCGATCGGGCCCAAGCCGAAGATCCACGCGGTCATGTCCGCGCCGCGGCTTGGCTTCATGGATAATTTCGTGTCGGTGATCGAGGGCCTGGTCCCTCTCGGCATCCCCTTCAACCGGGTCACCGGATCCAACTGGGGCCAATGCCTCACGCGCGGCATGGAGTCCGCGCTCGAGGATCCAAACCTCGACCTTGTGCTGACCCTCGACTACGACACCGTCTTCAAGTCGGTCGACCTGGTCAATCTGATCCAGACCATCATGGTCTACCCCGAGGTCGACGCCTTGGCGCCGGTGCAGTCGAGCCGCGGCAACTCACGGCCGCTCCTCGGCATGACGCTCGAGGGCGAGGCCACCACCCGCGTCCCTTATTCGACTTTCGCCGGCGACGTAACCGAGATCGCCACGGCGCACTTCGGCCTGACGCTGCTGCGCGCGCGCAAGCTGCGCGAGCTGCCGCGCCCATGGCTACACCACGTTCCGGATCCGGACGGCGGCTGGAACGACGGGCGCGTCGACGACGACATCGCCTTCTGGCACAAGTGGAAGCAGGCCGGGAACCGGCTCTTCCTGGCGAACCGCATACCGGTCGGCCATGCCGAGCTCGTGGTGCTGTGGCCCGGCAAGGACCTCTCGGCGATCTACCAGCCGATGCGCGACTATCACCGGGTCGGCAAGCCGCCCGAGGCCTGGTCGTGAGCTTCCGCTGGCTCAACGGGCGCGCGGCGAACGTCTATTCGCAGTTCGGCGAGGATGGCGTCGTTGCCGCGGTCCTCGAGGTGATCCGTCCGGCGAACCGCTGGTGCTTCGAGTGCGGCGCGGCCGACGGCCTGTTCTTCAGCAACACCCGGCGCCTGGTGCGCGAGGGCTGGGACGCGGTGCTGGTCGAGCAGGACGCGGCGGCGTTCCAACGGCTCTGCGACAATACGCGGGACGATCGCGAGCACGTGCACCTCGTGTGCGAGAGGCTCGACACGATCGATCCGGTGCTCCGGCACGCCGGTGCGCCCGAGGACATCGACCTGGTCGCGATCGACGTCGACGGCCAGGACTATCACCTCTTCAACTCGATGCTGCGCTACCGGCCGCGCATCGTGATCGTCGAGTACGATCCGAACGCGCCGGCCGATTTCATCCCCGACGTCGGCGGCGAAGGGCAAGCCGGCCTCGAGGCGATGCGTCGTCTCGCCGCCGGCCGCTTTTACACCGAGGTCTACCGCAGCTGGTGCAACCTGGTGCTGGTCCGGCAGCCGCTCGACCGGCTCCTCAAGCTGAGCCCAGAGGGCAAGCTGCACGTCTGACGCGAAAGGCTCCTGGCCATGCTCGAGGCGTCCATCTCGACGGTGGTCGCGCCGGCCTCTAGCCACGACTTGACCACGCTCGCGGCCGTCAAGGCCGAGCTCGCCATTCCCTCCACCGACACATCGAACGATAGCTTCCTCTCGCCCGCCATCACCCAGTCCTCGGCGGTAATCGCCAGCTATTGCGGCCGGATCTTCCAGGTCGAGGCGCTGCAGGACCTCTTCTACGTTCGCCGCGGTGCCTTTCCCTGGCGCCCCGCGCCGCAGCCGGATCCGCTGCAGCTCGCGCGCTGGCCAGTGACGGTCGTGACTTCCGCGGTGCAGACGCTGAGCGACGGAACCACGACCACCCTGGTCCAGGGCACGGACTTCACGCTCGATGCCGCCCGCGGCTGGCTCTACCGGCTCGATTCCCAGGGCCGCATCAGCTGGAGCTGGGAGCCGCAGGTCCTCACGGTCCAGTACTCCGCCGGTTACACGAAGCAGATCGCCGGCGAGGCAGCGACGGTCCCGTCGAACCCCGGGCCCTACACGGCCACGGTCGCGAACGCCTCGAGCTTCGCCGTCGATCTCGGCGTGACCTATGCCTCGAGCGGCGCGGCTCTCACGAAGGTCTCGAGCGCCCCCGCCGCCGGCCAGTACAGCGTCAACACCGTAACGGGTGTCTACACCTTCGCCGCGGCTGATGCCGGCGCGGCCGTGAAGATCGGCTATAGCTACGCCGCGATCCCCGACGACGTCGCCAGCGCCGCGCTGCGCCTGGTCACCTCCCGCTACCGGTCGAAAGGCCGCGATCCCGCATTGAGGAGCGAGATGCTGCCGCAGGAGGGCTCGCGCCAATGGTGGGTCGGCCCGATGCCGGGCCAGGGCGGCTCGCCGTTCCCGCCGGATATCGAGGCGATTCTCGACCCCTATCGGGTCCCGGGGGTTGCATGACCGCGATCCATTTCGCCGTCACGGGCGATCGCGAGGTGGCGCTCAAGTTCGAGGAATTCCCGCGCCAGGTCCATGACCGGCTGCTGGAGCGGATCCGGGATCTGACCGCCGAGCTCGAGACGAACGTGCGGGCGGCCGAGCCCGAGCGCACCGGACGGCTGCGGAGCGAGACCTCGAGCCGGATCTTCGACCAGCCGACCCGGATCCATGGTCAGGTCTCGATCGCGGCGGAGTTCGGCAAAGCCGGCGCGCTCGAGTACGGATCCCACCGCAAGATCGAGGTGCGCGCCCACCAGGCCCGCCTCGACCATGTCTTCTCGCGGCTCGCGGACCTCGAGGTCGAGGTTGGTGCACATGCGCGTCTCACGGACGTCGCCGAGCACCGCTTCCTGCGCGGCCCGCTGGAGTCCATGACGCCGGAGATTCTCGCGTCGCTCGAGGAGGCCTTGAGCGCGGCCGCCCAGGCGTAGCGAGCCATCATCGAGCGATTGCGGGCGGGAAGGAGCTTGAGCGGTGGGTCAGACCAGAGAACCCATCATGCAGGCCCTCCAGGCCCGCATTACCGGCGCGATCGCGTCCTCCTTCACGGGCAATATCGCCAACACCGGCCCCGGCGGCGTCGCGCAGATCTCCGCGATCGCCGACACCTCGAAGCTCTTCGCGGGCCTGCCCGCCGTCGGCGGCACGGTGCCGCCGGGTACGCTCATCCAGTCGATCGACAGCGGCTCACAGATCACGCTCACCCAGCCGGTCGGCACGCCGGCGGACGGCGTCACGTTCCTGTCTGGCTTCCAGACGGTGAGCCGGAGGGTCAAGTCCTGGAACCAGGACCTGGCGCAGCCGGCGCTGTTCCTCACCAACGTCGACGACGAGCGGCAGGTGCGCGAGGGCTTCCCTCCCAAGCGCACCATGATCGTCGAGCTGCGGATCTATACCGACGTCGCCAAGAACCCCGACCAGGCCGCGGGACCGGTGCTCAACAATTTCCTCGACGCGATCGAGGCCGCGCTCCAGCCGCAGCCCGGCCAGGAGCAGATGCTGAACCGCGTCACGCTCGGCGGCCTCTGCCAGCACTGCTGGATCTCCGGCAAGAGCGAGTTCTACCCGGGCGACCTCGGGACGCAGGCGAAGCTGCTGATCCCCGTGTCGATTCTCATTCCCTGAGGCGCCACATGGCGAAACGAGACGAAACGCTCGCGACGGACGCCGCGCCGGCGCCCGCCGAGCCCGCGCCGCCGACGGAGCCCCCGCCATCCCCTGCGCCCGCGCGCACGGACGAGATCGTCGATCGCTGGCTCGGCGACTACGCGATCCCCAACCACTTCCGCACCGCCGTCGACGAGCTCAAGCGCCGCCTGCGCGCCGGCTGAGCCGGAGCCGCTCCCTGCCTCTGTGCCGCCTTCCGCGGTCGCGCTGACGCGCGACGCCGGCGGCGGCCTTTGACGATCTAAAAAGGAGATCGCAAATCATGTTCTTCTTCGGCTCCGGCGTGCTGCTCGTCCAGCGCCAGGACATCGCCAATGCCACGCCGGTCAACATCGGCCTGCTGCAGGACGTCGCCTTCGATCTCAGCTTCGACCTGAAGCAGCTCTACGGCCAGTATCAGTTCCCCGTGGCGCTCGGCCGCGGCAAGGCGAAGCTCGCAGCCAAGGCCAAGGTGGCGCGGCTCTCGGGCCGCGCGATCGGCGACATCTTCTTCGGCATTTCGCCGGCCGTGGGCGAGCTCCTGACGTCCTTCGGCGAGGGTCCGACCCCGATTCCCGCGACGCCGTTCCAGATCACCGTCACGCACGGCGCCACCTTCGTCGACGACTACGGGGTGGTGAACGCGGCGACCGGCCTGCCGTTCGCGCGCGTCGCGAGCGCCCCCGCCGCGGGCCAGTACAGCGTCTCGAACGCCGGCGTCTACACCTTCGCTTCCGCCGACAACGTCAGCGGCATCAGCGTCCTCATCAGCTACACCTACACGGTCAGCACCGCCGGCACGCAGCAGATCGCGATCGCGAACCAGCTGATGGGCACGACGCCCACCTTCCAGGGCCAGTTCTACGGCACGTTCCAGGGCGTGCCACTCAATTTCAAGGCCTATCAGTGCGTCTGCTCTAAGCTCAATCTGTCGAGCAAGCTCGACGATTTCATGATCCCGGAGTTCGATTTCGAGATATTCGCGAACGCCGCTGGGGCCGTCGGCAACATGTCCTTCGGCGAGGCGAGCTAGTTTAGAAAGGGCTCCGATGGACATCACTCTCGCCGGCCAGGTTTTCACGATCCAACCGCTCAACCTCGGCCAGATCGAGGAGATCGCCGACGCGCTCGGCGGTGGCGCGGGGGCGCCTCTCTCTCCCGGCGCCCCCCCGCGCGCCTTCGACCGCACGCTCGCGATCGTCTCGGCCGCGCTCAAGGCCTCCGGCAAGCCCGAGCTCACGCCCGACGCGCTCCGGCAGCTCATGATCACGCCGGACGAGATGAAGGCGGCGCAGGACGCGATCCTCCGCCATTCGGGCCTGATCCCCGCGGGGGAAGCCAAGGCCCCGGCCGCCTAGCGCACGGCGGGCGGGGCGGCCTGGATTTCGGCTACATCATCGGCCGCATCGGCACGGCGCTGAAGAAGCTGCCGTCGGAGGTCCGGCAGATGACGCTGCCGGATGTCCAGCGCCTGTTCGACTATTGGCGCGAGCACCCTCCGGAGCATGAGCTCGTCGCCATGATGGCGCGCGTCTATACGACCTGGCGCCCCGAGGCCGCGGGCCCGCAGCCCTGCACCAAGATCAGCCCGTCGATCGGCGACTTCCCCCCGGTGGCCGTGAAGCGGCCCTCCGGCGCGGGCGCCGGGGCGCCGGAAGCCCGCAAGCGTGCCCTCATGGACGCGCTCAAGGCCAAAGGCGGCGCCGTCTCGCTCGAGGATCTCAAGATCCTCGGCAACGCATGAGGCTCCCGCGCTACTCGCGCGGCGAGGGTCGGCGTCGGCTCGTGGAGAATAGATGTCCTCCCTTTCCGTCTCCGTCACCGCCGAGACCCAAGACCTAGAGGCGAAGCTCGCCGTCGCCCAGGCGCAGCTCCGCGCCTTCCAGGCCGAGCTGCGCAACACCGCGAACGCCGCGGTGCAGTCCGGCACCGCGCTCGACGACATGAGCCGCGCGAAGCTCGGCCAGCTCGCGAGCCAGGTCGACCAGGCGCAGGGCCGGGTCAGCTATTTCAAGGCGAGCCTCTCGGAGCTTGGCCCCGCCGCCAACCAGGCCTCGCTCCACGCGAGCACGCTCACCCGCGAGACCCGCGCCCTCATCGCCGAGCTTAGCCGCGGCGAATTCTTGCGCGCCGGCGGCACGATCGCGCTGCTCGGCGAGCATCTGGCCGAGCTGGGACCCGCGGCGCTCGCCGGCATCGCCGGTGTCGCCGCGATGGGCGCCGGCCTCGCGTACATGATCGTCCAGGGCCAGTCCGCGCAGAAGGCGCTCGACGATATCCAGGGCCAGATGATCCTGGTTGGCCGCGGCGCGAGCTTCTCCGCCGAGGCCGCCCAGGGCGCCATGGACCAGCTGGAGAAGAGCTTCGGGCTCTCCGCCAGCAGCGCCGCCGTGGTCGAGAAAGAGATCGCGAAGATCCCGATTGCCACGGACGCGACGCGCCAGGCGGTCAGTCTGCTCGCCGTGGCCTATGCACACCTCAACAGCGAGACGCCGGAGAAGGCGGCCCAGACGGTCGCCAAGGCGTTCGCCGGCGGCGGCGAGGCCGCGCTCCAGTTCGCCCAGCAGCTGCGCGCCCTCACTCCCGCGCAGCAGCTCGCGCTGCGGGAGGCCCAGCGCCACAGCGATGTGCTGGGCGCCCAGGCCATCCTGACGGATGCGCTGAGCTCGCGCCTCGGCCACTTCGTGGATTACCTGAAGCAGCTGACCGAGTGGTGGGACAAGGCGCGGATCGCGGCGCTCACCGCCGACACGGCCATGGGCCAGACCGTCGAGGATATCATCGGTCCTAAGCCCACGATGCCTACCGGCTCCGGCCCGGGCACCGGAGCCGCGGACCAGCAGGCGCTCGATATCACCCTGCGATACCGCGACGTCGTCGACCAGATCCGCGATCGCGAGAAGGACATCAAGATCCTCAAGGAGGGGATCAAGACCGCCTCCGGCGACGTCCTCGCCACCGAGACTCACGCGCTCCAGGTCGCCGAGAAGCAGCTGCAGGATCTCAAGACCCAGGGCCAGGGCTCGGCGCTCGAGCAGGATCGCGCGCAGCTCGTGCAAGAGCTCGCGCTCTCCCAGGGCGGCCATCAGCAGCAGCTTCAGGAGACCGTCACGTTCTGGCAGAACGTCCTCAACACCCAGAAGCTCTCCGCCAAGGAGCGGCTGCAGGTCGAGACCGAGCTCGCGAACGCGCAGAAGCAGCTAAATCAAGCGAAGCACGCCGACGATCTCGCAGAGGCCCAGAGCCACCAGCAGGTCGTGATCGCGGGCTATCAGTTCGAGGAAGAGCAGGCGCGGACGGCGCTCGCCACCGGACAGATCACCCTCGAGCAGGAATACCAGCGGCTCAAGGACGTCGAGAACCGCAAGATCGCGGCCGTCATCGAATACCTGCAGCGCAAGATGGAGCTCGAGGGTGCGAGCGCGGCCGCAATCCAGCAGCTCAAGGACCAGGAGACCATCGCCGAGTATGAGCATGACCAGAAGATGCTGCGGATCGACCAGGACTATTACCAGCAGAAAAAGCAACTGGCTGAGCAGGATCTCCAGTCCGAGAAGGGCATCCTCGGCGAGCTCACCCGGCTCGAGTCCGGCCTGGTCAGCAGCATCCTGTCGAGCCGGCAGCGCCTCTCGGTCAGTCTGATCCAGCTCGCCGAGCAGACCGTCGCCCGCGAGATCGAGGCGGACCTCAAGGCTCTCACGATCTCGCTGTTTTCCGACAACGCGAAGAAGGCCTCCGAGCAGGGCGGCGTACTCTGGCACGCGATCGCCGAGGCGACCAAGACCAAGGAGACGATCGCCGGCGTCGCGCAGCGGACCGGCGCGGAGAACGCCGGCCAGACAACCTTCCTCGGCCGGATCGTGCAGGGCATCGCACGCTGGCTCGGCTTCGAGACCACCAAGACCGCGACGACGGAGACCGAATCCGCCGCCCGCACTGCGGCCGAGGCCGCGGCCGCCACCGCCTCCAAGGCGGTCGAGGTCGCGACCGGCTTCGGCGAGATCCAGATTGACGCTTCCGTCGGCGCCGCCGCCGCCTTCGCGGACATGGCGCAGCTCGGGCCCGAGGGCCTGGCAGCGGCACCCGGCGTCGCCGCCGCGACCTACGCCACGATCCTCGGCTACGCCAGCGGCCTCGGCGCCGCCATGTTCGACCAGGGCGCCTGGGAGCTGCCGTCGGACATGCACGGCGTCACCGTGCACCGCGGCGAGACCATCATGCCCGCGAGCTTCGCCCAGGGCTGGCGCGACGCCGTCTCCGGGGGCGGCGGTCTTGGTGGCGGAGGGCCGATCAACATCAACGTGAGCGCGGTCGACGCCCGGAGCTTCATGTCGATGCTCCGCGATCCGACCTCGCCGCTCACCCGCGCGCTCGCTCATGCGGCGCGCAATAACGACAGTCACCTCCGCGGGATACTGAAACGGTAGCGACCTTCGGAATTCACCTCATGTCGCTCGCCGTCTTCCCCACGCTCATCGGCCTCGGCTGGAACGTCAAGCACGGCAAGCTCTGGAAAACGCGGTCGCAGGAGGCAATCTCCGGCAAGAGCGCGCGGATCAGCGACTGGGTCTTCCCGAGGCACCAGTGGGAGCTCAGCTTCGAGTTCCTGGGCCAGGGGACGATCAGCGGCCAGGTCTATAGCGACCTCGCGAACCTCATGGGGTTCTTCGACCTGCGCCAGGGCATGTTCGACAGCTGGCTCTACCAGGACGCCGAGTTCAATTCGGTCACCGATCAGTCGCTGGGCGCGGGCGACGGCACGACCACGGTCTTCCAGCTGCTGGCCACGACGAGCGCGGGTTTCATCGAGCCGGTGCTGGCGCCGAACGTCGTCACCGCCGTCAAGATCAATGGCGTCACCCAGGCGGCGAACACCTACTCCGTCAACGCCAGCACCGGCCAGATCACCTTCAACAGCGCGCCCGGCAACGGCCTCCTCGTCACCTGGAGCGGCACCTATTACTGGCTCTGCCAGTTCGCCGAGGATCACATGGACTTCGAGAAGTTCATGCAGGGCTTTTGGCAAGCGAAGAGCGTGAAGTTCCTGTCGCTGAAGAGCGCGTAGATATTGCCGCGCTACTCGCGCGACCGGGGTTGGGCAGGCGGTCGGTCGCGCGAGGATCAAATGAGACTCTGGCTCCTGCAATTCCCGCCGGAGTCCGATGTCCCCTTCGCATCGATCCGCGTCGCCGCGCGCACGAAGCTCGAGGCCTGCACGATCGTCGCGGGGCAGCTCGAGCTGCCGATCGACGCCGAGAGCCCGCACCCTCTGGGCCGCGGCACGGTGGCTATCAACCACGTCGGGCAGAGTGCCGCGCTGGAGCCGGGGATCCTGGGAGCCGCGGCGAGGTGATCCTCGCGTGGCGAGCCGCCACGCCAACCCGCGCCGCCGGGTTGGCCGGCGGCGGAGGCGCGGGGACAACAATCATGAAGCCGGCCAGCGTTTTGTTTCAGACGATCCTCGGCCAATCCGAGTGGCTGGCGCCCGACCTCTACACCTTCACGCTCGCCGACGGCACGGTGCTCCGCTACACCAATCTCGACGTCGACGTCCTATGCCTCGGCAACACCTTCTCGAGCGGCGGGCTCACCGGGCCGTTCTTCGATCGCCAGGACAACAAGGCGAAGTGCCACTGGAAGATCGGCGTCGACGTCGACACGCTCATCTTCGACGTCATCCCGGGATCCTCGACGATCGAGGGCAAGCCGTTCCTCCAGGCCGCGCGGCTCGGGATCTTCGACGGCGCGGAGCTGCAGCTCGAGCGCGCGGCGATCGCGCCGCCCACCGGCGCCTTCCAGCCGCCGCTTCCGGCGCCCGCCGGCACGGTGATCCTGTTCGTCGGCCGCGTGGGCGAGATCGATTTCGGCCGCTCGCTCGCGACCTTCAACGTCAACAGCCATCTCGAGCTGCTGAACCTCAACCTGCCGCGGAACCTGTACCAGAGCGCCTGCGTGAACTCGCTCTACGACGCCGCATGCGGCGTCAATCGCGCGGCGTACCAGGTGAACGGCGCCGCCGCCGCGGGCTCGAGCACCTCCGCCGTGACCGCCACGCTGGCGAGCCCGACCGGCTGGTTCGACCAGGGCTCGCTCATCTTCACGAGCGGCCAGAACCAGGGCTTCGCGCGCACGGTCAAGAGCTACGTCGCGGGATCTCCGGGCACGCTCTCGCTGATCGAGCCGCTCCCCTTCGCGCCGGCGCCGGGCGACACGTTCCAGGCGTTTCCCGGCTGCGATAAGACGAACGGCGCGGGCGGCTGCGCGAAGTTCAACAACACGGCGCGCTTCAAGGGATTCCCGTTCGTGCCCATCCCCGAAACGGCGGCCTAGCGGTTCGGAGGCTGCGATGCCGACCGAGCTCGAGCAGCGCGCCGCCGTGGTCGCCGAGGCTCGCTCCTGGCTTGGCACGCCCTATCACCACATGGGGCGCATCAAGGGCGTGGGCGCGGACTGCCTCACCGCACCGCTCTGCTGCTATCAGGCGGTCGGGCTGGTGCCGCGCAGCTTCGCGGTGCCCTTCTATCCGCTCGATTGGAACCTCCATCGGACCGAGGAGCGCTACCTCGAGGGCGTCTTGCAATTCGCCCGCGAGATCCCGGGGCCGCCGCAGCCGGGCGATCTCGCCCTGTGGAAATTCGGCCGCTGCTTCGCGCACGGCGCCGTCGTCGTCGATTGGCCGAGGGTCATTCACGCCCAGATCGGCCACGGGGTCCGCCTCGAGGACGTCGAACGCGCGGTCTGGCTGAATTTTGTCGGCGAGCCCGGCCCTGATCGCGGGAAGCCGCGACCGCGGAGGTTTTTCAGCCCATGGGCGGCCTGACCGGCAAAGGCGGAGCATCTCAAGCCGCCACCAACACCCGCGCCGCCGGCCTGCAGATCCAGACCAGCGTGCTCGGCGCCGCGGTCGCGTTGATCTACGGCGCGACCCGCGTTGCGGGGAACGTGATTTGGGCCGGCGACTTCAAGGCGATCGCGCATCAGAGCTCCGCCGGCGGCGGCGGCAAGGGCGGCGTGGTCGGCGGCGGCGGCAAGGGCGGCGGCGGAGGCGTGACCTACACCTACCAGACCGGGCTCGCCATTGCGCTCGGCGAGGGGCCGATCGCCGGCGTCAACACCGTCTATGTCAACAAGAACGTCGACACGCCCGCGCAGCTCGGCTTCACCGTCTTCGACGGGACCTACCCCCAGGCGCCCTGGGGCGTGCTCGCGACCAATCACCCCGATCAGGCGCTGCCCTATACCGGCATCGCCTACGTCGCGGCGGACCCCTACAACCTCGGCAGCACGCCGACGCTTCCGAACCACAATTACGAGGTCTACGGGCGCCTCTATGCGACGGCCGCCAACGGCGTCGACGCGGAGCCCTCGCAGGTCATCACGGACCTGCTGACGAACCCGGATTACGGCGCGGGCTTCCCCCCGGCGCGCCTCGGCGACCTGTCGCTCTATCGGACCTATTGCCAGGCAGTCGGGCTCTGGGTCTCGCCGGCCTATGCCTCGCAGACGTCGGCATCGCAGATGCTCGACGAGCTCGCCAAGAACACGAACAGCGCCTTCGTCTGGTCCTCGGGCGTGCTGACGCTGGTGCCGTTCGGCGACACGGCGGTCACCGGCAACGGCGCCACCTATCAGCCCGCGGCGGCGCCGCAGTACGACCTGACCGACGACGACTTCTTGCCGAACGCCAACGCCGCAGGCTCCAGCGGCACCAACAGCGACCCCGTCCTGGTGACGCGCAAGCGGCCCGCCGACGCGCTCAACAACATCAAGATCGAATTCCTCAACCGGTCGAACCAGTACAATCCGGAAGTGGTGGAGGCGATCGACCAGGCCGCGGTCGACCGCTACGGCCGGCGCACCGACGGCTCGCGCAGCAGCCACATGTTCGCGGATCCCGCCGCCGCGAAGCTCAGCGTCCAGCTGCAGCTGCAGCGCGAGACGATCAAGAACGTCTACCAGTTCACCCTGGGGCAGCGGTTCATCCGCCTCGATCCCATGGACATCGTGACGCTCACCGACAACGCGCTGGGCTTGAACAAGCAGTGGGTCCGCATCACCGAGATCACCGAGCAGGACGACGGCACGCTGCTCGTTACGGCCGAGGAGTACCAGCAGGGCACCGGCCACGCCGCGCTCTATAATTTCGGCACCAGCCAGGGCTACAAGGCGAACGCGGACGCGGCGCCGCCCTCGACCAACGCCCCCGTGATGTTCGCGGCGCCGGTGCAGCTCGCGCAATCGGCCTCGGGCCTCGAGCTCTGGGTGGCGCTCTCCGGCCCCGCGGCCACCGGCGCCCAGGCGCAATGGGGCGGCTGCGACGTCTGGGTGAGCTCGGACGGCGGCAACTCCTATCCGAAGCAGCTGCCGCGCGTGCTCGGCGGCTCGCGCCAGGGTGTCATCTCGCAGGCCCTGCCGAGCGGCTCGGATCCCGATCTCGCCCACGCGCTCATGGTGGACCTCACCATGACCAACGGCGGGGCGCAGCTCCTCTCGGGCACGCAGGCCGACGCGGACGCGTTCCACACGCTCTGCTACGTCGACGGCGAGCTGATCTCCTACGAGACGGCGACGCTGATCGCGACCGGAAAGTATGCGCTGACCTATCTGCGCCGCGGCGCCTACGGCACGGCGGTGAAGCCGCACCTCGCGGGGAAGCAATTCGCGCGGCTCGACGAGTCGATCCTGATCATCCCCTACACGGCCGACCAGATCGGCAAGACGCTCAACATCAAGTTTCCGGCCTTCAACATCTTCGGCGGCGGCCTTCAGAGCCTTTCGCAGGTGCCGGCCTATTCGATCGTGCTGCCGGCGCCGCCGGTGCCGCCCGACGTCACCAACTTCGCGGTCGCCAACTCCGGCGAGGTGGTGGCGCTCACCTGGACCCAGGTCGCCGATAACGCGATCCTCGGCTACGACATCCGCTACGGCGCCTTCGGCGTCACCGACTGGAACCAGATGATGCCTCTGACCGAGGCGAAGAAGGGCACCGAGATGACCAACGCCGCGGTGCCCCCGGGCCTCTGGACCTTCGCGATCCGCGCGCTCTCGATCGACGGCAAGACCTGGTCGACGCACATGGCGACCCAGACGCTCCAGGTGGTGACGACGAATCCGGTGCTGGCGACCCAGCCGCAGGCGCCGGTGTGGGGGAATTTGGGCGTGGTGTAATCAGCGCCGTCTCTGCACGGTGGAACCCGCAGCGTCGTTTGGCGAGAGCGCGAGAGGTGGGATAGCAACGAAGGCCTTCAGCTTCGGATAGTGCGCATTCATGGCGACATCGAGCCCATAATTGTCGAGCTCCTTTTCGAGCATCTGAAAATGCACCCTTACGGGCCGGAGCGGCAGGCACAGCGCCATGAGGGCCGCCGCGCCCTTCGGTGAAATCGAGTAGCAGACCAGGCCGAGCATCTGTTCGAGCCGGTCTAGTCGAACGCGCGCGCGGGCGCTTTGAAAATCCGTGAACGCCGTTTCAAGCCGCACAACGTCGAACCCGATCGAGCCCCCGATGGGGCCGTGCGCGATGTGCGCGCCGACGTTGCACCCCCAGAACGCGATGTCCCAGTCCTCGGGAAGTCGTTCGATGCCAGCGGCGGCCTTGCCCTCGAAGTCGCGCCGCAGGATTGCATCATCCTCGGCGATCGTGGCAGCGCTCCGCCCGGCAATGGCCTCCTGCCAGAGCGTGACATGTGAGAGGGCGCACCCCAATGCGCCCCGCGTGTAGAACGGCAACGCCGCCGGGGTGATCAGTCCTGCGCGAACGAACTGTTCATTGACGATCTGCGCGCCGTCGGCGGCAGCAACTCGGCGGATCTCCGTTAGGTGACGATTAGCGGCAAGAAACGCCGCGAGGCGGTCAGCGCTCCTGTCGAGATTGATCACGTGAATCCGCATTTTGGGAAGCAGAGGCCGCCGCCGGCGCCTCTGTCAAGCGCGAGGTCCTGTCCATGATGGAGGTCGAGCTCGCGGCTTCCGCGGGGATCTCGCTGTCGCTGAACGCGCCGATCGAGGGCACCCTGACATGCAGACTGGGTGACTGGATCGAGCCGGTCCTGGCGCTATCGCCGGAGGCCCCGCCGGCGGCCGAGCTCGAGCTCCCGGTTCCGGTTACCGGACCGGCCATCGAGGGCGACGAGCTCACGCTCCATCTGCCGTGGCTGGACCGATACCCCTTCACGGTCCCGCTGACGCGCTATGCGGGCATCGGCACGCCGGTCAATCTCGGCAACGTCCACGGCAGCCTGATCGTCACCACCGCGGCGGCTAACGCCGGCGACGCGATCATCGTGGCGCTCTCCTCGAAGAATGCGACCGCGCTCACCGTAACCGACAGCGGCGGAAATTCTTACGTCCAGGACGTTCAGGTCGCCAACGGCAGTTCCATCCAGTGCGCGATATTCCGCAGCAACAATGCCAACGGGCTCGCGAGCGGCGGCACGATCACCCTCGGCGGAGGCGTCTCCGGCGGCGGCGCGGCCATCGTCGTCTCGGGCCTGGATGCCTCGCCGGTCGATGGCACCGGGACCGAGACTGACTCCGCCACTACCGGGACCGTTTCCCTCACGACCGGCGCGGCGAACGACATCCTGATCGGCGCCGTCGCCAGCAACGGGCCGAATACCGTCAGCAGCGAGAGCCCCGGCTTCACCTCGCTCACGGGCAATGCGACCTCGGCCTCGATCGAGTGGGCTTACAACAACGGAGTCGGCGCCGGTGCGCAGACCTATGCGCCGACCATGAGTGGCTCCAACGGTCACGCCCGCGTCTGCGTCGCCTATAAGGCGGCCCAGACTTTCGTCCCTTACACGCCCTGGCCTCAGCTCGGCCCCATCCTCGCGCAGTGAGGCTCGCGCATGATCCGAGATTCCGTGCTGCTCACGGGCCGCGCCAACGGCGAGACGTATGTCCGGGAGAACCGCACCGAGCGCTATGTCTGCATCCCGCCGGCCTACATCATCACCGACGAGACCGGCGCGACCTGGACGTTCGGCCACAGCTACGTGCGGCACGGCGACGGTTTTCTTTTCTCCGTGATGCGCAACGACGTCGATACCGGCGAGCTCGCGGAGAAGATCGAATTCAGGGCCACGCGCATGAATCCGCGCGGCTCGGTCACGATCTATGGGCCGGGCGGCTGCAAGGTCTGGAACGGCCGGGCGTTCATCTGAGCTTCACCCGTCTCCGCGCGGGGCTTCCGCGACGATCGCTCATGCGATCGCGTCTGGCGCCCGCCTTTGAAAGGAATTGCAAATGACGCGCGAATTTTCGATCTCCGCCGCCGGCGTCACCGTCGCCGGCGCCACCACGCTCATCTTCGTGAACCCGGCGGCGGCGCCGAACTTCAATCTGGAGTTCCTCCGCTTCTGGATCGGGCAGAGCGCCAACGCCACGTCTGCGCAGCAGCGCGCGCAGCTCGAGACCCAGGTCTCGGCCTTCCCGACCTTGACCGCGGCGACACCGGCAAAGCTCAAGCCTGCGGACCCGAACGCCTCCATCATCACCGGCGGCACCGCCGGCGCCGCCGGCACCGCCGGCACCAACGCCTCGGCCGAGGGCGCCGGCGCCAAGACCGCCGTCTACGACGACGTCTTCAACGTGCTCAACGGCTGGCTCCATGTGCCGACACCCCCGGAGACGCGCATCATGCCGGCGGGCTTCGCCTCCGGGCTAGGTCTGTTCTTCCCGGTCGCGCCCGCGACCCTCACCAACTGGGCCTTCGGCCTGATCTTCAGGGAAGTCTAGCCGTCGCGTAGCGACGGTCTCGCGCCGCGGCAGCACCACGTTTCAACCTGTCTCTGTGCCTGGCTTCGGCGACGATGCTTCGCATCGCGCCGGCGCCGGCCTTTGACAATCCAAGAGGATTGCAAACACATGCCCACCATCGCCCACAAGACCGTCACTCGCGACGCCGACAAGAAGGTGTTCACTTCCGGGCACGGCCAGGTTCACCACGGGAAGACCTGCACGGTCGTGCGCGCGGTCACCGAGGAGGACAAGGAGTGGGACCGGGAAATCGGCAAAACCTGGGTCCGCCTCGAGGACGGAACCGAGGTCGCGGTGCTGAACGACGAGGTCGTTCACTGATCCTTCCGACACGCCGCTGCGCGGCGCGCTCAGGATGAGGGGAGCGCTGGCTGAAAGCTGACGGCTGACGGCTGAGGGCTGACAGCTGATGGCCATCTTTTACCCGCCGCCGCCGCCGTTCGTCGGAGGCCAGCAGCCCCACGCGCCGAAGCCGCTGCCGGCCTCGATCGAGGCGGTGCCGGTCGACGAGCCGCCCCACCAGCACCCTGCGCGATCGCCGGCGCTCTCGGCGATCGTGCGGGCGTGGGACCCGCCGCCGCCGAACGCCTTCCTCGGCGGGCGGCAGCCGCTCCAGCCGCTGCTCCCGAGCGAGCTGTTCCCGCCTGGCCCCAGCAATCCTCCGTTCAGCCACCCCGCGCGCACGGCGGCGCTGCAGTCGCTCCTCCGAGCCTGGGACCCGCCCCCGCCCGACCCGCGCTTCGACGGCCGCCAGGCGCTGAGCCCACGCCGGCTCGCGCCGGCGATCATCGCCGTCCCCGTCAGCGACCCGCCCTTCCGCCATCCCGCGCGCACGGCGGCGCTGCAGGCGATCATGCGGGCCTGGGACCCGCCGCCGCCGAACGCCTTCCTCGGCGGGCGGCAGCCGCTCAATCCGCCCTGGCTCAATCCGTCGATTACGAATTACGTCCCAGACAATCCGCCCTTCGGGCACTTCGCGCGCACGCCCACCTTCGCGCAGATCCTGCGCATGTGGGATCCGCCGCCGCCCGAGGCGTACCAGGGGCGGCAGCGCGGCGATCGCCGGGATCTCGCGGCGATCCTCGAGTCGCTGCCGATCCCGGTCAACGCGTCGGGCTGGGTCTACCACTACTCGGGCGTGCTGGTGCCCGACAGCTACCTGGTCGCCGCGAACGACGGCGGCTTCGCGGTCTTCGACAATTACGTCTGGTCGCCCGTCGCCCAGGGCATCTACGAGGCGCCGGGGATCTCGCTGGCGAAGACGTCGCTGATCCGCGCCTGGGCGACGCTGGTGCAGGTGCTGGGCCCGGGCGCCGCCGGCAAGATCGCGCCGCAGCTGCAGCTCCGCTATTCCACCAGCGCGACCTCCGACCCCGCCATGTGGGGCTCGAGCTCGTCGCTCATGTGGAACGTCGATCCCTCGACGCTCATGTGGGCGGGCCTCTCGGATTGGGTGGGCCTGCCGGCGAAGGCGACGCTCCGGACCGATTACGTCCAGATCCGCGTCGTCAACGACTTCACCCAGGGCCTGCCGATCTTCCAGGCCTTCACGCCCGTGATCGACCAGCCGGTGATCTCGGACTCGAGCCTCTACTCGCCGAACGGGCCGAACGTCGCGGTGGCGCGCGGCGGGACGCGGGTCAATTTCAACACGGCGGATTTCCTGAACCCGCCGCACGTGGACGCGGTCTTCGTCTCCGCGACCGGCGACACCAGCGGCACCGCGACCGCGACGGCGATCGACAACACCGGCTTCACGCTGCACGTCTTCGACACGATCGGAAACGACGTCGGCGGCGTCGCCGGCTGGCGCGCGTCGACGTAGTCGATCGCTGGCGCCCGCGCAGAGCAGAAAGAGACGCATGACCTTCCGGCGCCCCATCAGCATCGCCTGCGCCGGGCTGATCGCCGGCCTCTGCGGCTACGCGGGCTCGGCGATCCATGACGGCGATATCCCGCGCCTCGTCGCGCAGGCCCAGGCGCAGGTGGCGTGCCCGTCCGTGCTGCCGCCTGCGGCGAACTTCACCGGCGGCGGCGTGACGCAAGGCGGCTTCAAGACCGCGATCACCAGCCTGATCAACAACCTTACCTGTCTCTTCGGCACGGACGGCACCGCGGCGACCGCGAAGAGCACGCTCGGCCTCGCCACCGTCGCGAGCTCGGGGCTCTATTCGGACCTCTCGGGATCCCCGACCGCGCTCCCGCCCAACGGCGCCGCCGGCGGCGATCTAACGGGCAGCTATCCCAACCCGACCGTCGCCAACATTCGCGGCGTTCCCGTCTCCAGCACGCCGCCCACGAACGGCCAGCAGCTGCAGTTCAACGGCAGCCAGTACGTCCCGGTCACGCCCTCGAGCAACCCCGTCGGGCCCGAGGCCCCGCTCGCGGCGGCGGCAACGACGGATCTCGGCTCGACCGGGGTGCTGGCGGTCAAGATCACCGGCAGCGGCGTCAACATCACGAGCCTGGGCTCGAGCGCCTCGACCGCCTACCCGATATACTGGGTGCGCTTCGCCGGCGCGAACACCGTCAAATACAACGCCACGACCCTGCAGACGCCCGGCGGCGTCGACATTCCGGCAGCGGCCGGCGACGAGATGGTGGCGCTCTACCTGGGCGCCGGCAATTGGCGCGTGATCATGTACAAGCCGGCGCTGGCGGCTTACGTGGGCGGCGCCACCGGGACCTGGGGCGCCACCAACGGCACCCAGGCGATCGGCCAGCTCGTGGTCGGCGCCGACGGCCGCGTGACCGGCCTCACGGTCATCAATCTGCCGACCTCCGGCTCCCCCTCCGGCGGCGGCAGCTGCGGCAGCTCGTGCGGCGCGAGTTGCTTCCTGCTCTCGGCGCTGGTCACCATGGCGGATGGCGCGACGAAGCCGCTCGGCCTCGTCCGGATCGGCGATCGCGTGGCCGACGGCCGCGGCGGCGTCAACACCGTCGTTGCGCTCGATCGCACCGAGCTCGGCGAGCGGCTGATGTACCGCCTCAACACCGAGCACTACTTCTCGGGCGAGCATCCGCACATGTTGGCCGCCGGCGGTTTCGTCGCCGCGGAGCCGATGGCGATCTATGCGGAGTGGGGCGACGCGCATCCGCTCATCGTGAAGGGCGGCGGGATCGAGCGCCGGCTCAACGTCGGGCTGCCCATCGGCATGGTCCAGCAGATGCGCGCCGGCCAGGTGCTCCGGAAGCACGGCCGTCCGGTGCCGCTGATCACGCTCGAGATCTGCGATCCCACGCAGTTCCCGCCCGAGACGCCGCTCGCCAACCTAGCCGTCGACGGCAGCGGCACCTGGGAGTGCGACGGTTACGCCGTGACCGGCTGGCCCGATCACACGAAATTCGACCACGCGGCGTGGAGGCCGAAGACGGCCACGTCCGAGGCGGGCATCGGCGCCGCGGCGTAGCCGCGATCGCGAGAGCCCGCGCCCATGAAGGACAGAACCCGCTGCACCCGTCCGCTCAGGCTAGTCGGCTCTGTGCGGGCTTCCGCGATCGCGCTGCGCGCGACGCCGGCGCCCGCGCTCAGCGGCATCTGAGCGCAGGAGCGCTCTGATGCCGTTTACTCGCACCGACATGACGAACCAGACCGGGTCTGGCTACAAGGCGAACATCGACGCTGCGACGGCCGCGCTCGCCGGGATCTACGGGAAGCGCCGCAATGTCAACGGCGACGGCCAGGTGAACCAGCTGGTCTCGGCGGTCGCGATCTCGAATTCCTGGCAGTACATCCTCGACATGTGGGAGCTGCAGTCCTCGACGGCGAACGCGTCGGGGAATTTCGGGCAGATCTCCGACAGCAACTTCCCCGCAGGCGTGGCGATCGGCACCTCGAGCTTCTCGACCTCGGCCGCGCTCAACGTCTCGTTCCGCACCAAGATCGAGAGCAAGAACATCCGCGACATCGCCTCCGCCGCGGCCTTCCAGTATCCCGTCACCAACCCCACGCATTACTTCGTCTCGCTGAGCCTGCTCGCCTACCAGGACACCGGCGCGGCGATGAACGTGACGCCGTCGCTGCGGTCGGCCGATGCCGCCGACAATTTCTCGGCCATGACCAACTCGGTGGCGGGGAACGCGCTTTCGCTGCCCTCGGGCGCGGTGACGCTGCTCACCTGGGAGGGTGCGGCGAACGCGCTCCAGGTCGATACGCTCACCAACTTCGCGAACGGCGTCTGCTTGCAGCTCGACGTCGCCTGCCCCAACGGCATCGCCAACAAGAATCTGCGCATCGGCGACGTCCAGCTCGAGGGCGGCCAGGTCGCCTCGCTCTTCGGCCGCGCGAGCTTCGCGGACGAGCTCGAGCGGTGCGAGCGCTACTACGCCAAGACCTTCGCACTGGGGACGGCGCCGGCGCAGAACGCGGGACTGGTCGGCTCGCTCTTTGCCCAGGCGACCGGCAGCGCCGCGGGCCAGCTGTCGACCCAATGGCGCTTCCCGGCGAAGATGATCAAGGCGCCCGCCATCACGACCTATAACCCGGGCGCGGCGAACGCCAACTGGCGCGATGTCTCCGGCTCGAGCGACGTCGTCGTCTCGGTCGACCCCGACACCGCGATCGGCGCAGACGCGGTGGTGATCGGGTCGCAGACGACCGCGCTCACCGCCGGCCACCGCTGCTACATCCACGCGGTGGCCGACGCCCGCCTTTGATTTTTCCGCGCGGCGCCGGCGCCAACGGCCGCGCGTAGCGCTCCGGAGGTCTCGACATGCACGATCGCCTGATGACGGCCCTGGCCGTGCTGCTCTCGCTCGCCCCGGGCCTTGTGATCCTGCCCGACGCGCCCCGGGCCGAGGAGAATCAAGCCTGCCAATCGAGCTGGGCGCATGAGCTCGCGATCGCCCATGGGGGGGGGCTGGGCGATCCGGGAGCTCAAGGCCGATCAGCGCGAGAGCTTCATGGCCGGTTATAACGCCCACGAGCCGAAGACCGATTTTCGCGCCGACCACGTCTACGTCGGGACGCATCCGGACGCGACGCGTTTCGTGGTGGTCGCGATGGTCGAGGGCCTGGATTGCGTGGTTCAGATCGACGAGATCCCGATTACAGAGATGCAGAAGCTGCTGGGTGGCGGCGATGGGCTCTGAGGTCCTCTCGCGCGGAGCAGCTTGGCGCCGGAGCCCGATCATGGATCAGCTCTCGAAGCATGCGCTCGACGGCGCCGTCGGCGCCGCCGCCGTGACCGCGCCGCTCTGGCTTCAGCTCGTCCAGAGCGGCAGCCAGGCCCTGGTCGCCCTCGGCGGCGTCGTGCTGGTGGCGCTCCGCATCGCCATTGCCGTGCGGGACCTGCGGAAATGACCTATGACCGAGCGGCGCTGGCGGCGCAGCTCCGGATCGACGAGGGCGTGCGCGACCGGCCCTACCGCGACAGCCGCGGGATTTGGACCGCCGGCGTCGGCCACAACCTCGAGGCCCACGCGATCGACCCCGCGTGCCTCCCGGTGCCGATTCCGAGCGCCACGATCGACGCTTGGCTCGCCCAGGATATCGATGCCGCCGAGGCCGCGCTCGACGCCGGCCTTTCGCCGTGGCGCGCGCTCTCGGACGGCCGCCAGCGGGCGCTCCTCAACCTTTGCTTCAACCTGGGCTGGGCGAAGCTCGCGACATTCGGGACCTTCCTGGGCTACGTGCTCGCCGAGAACTTCGACGCCGCGGCCGAGGATCTCCTGGGGACGCTCTACGCCCGCGAGGTCGGCGCCCGCGCGCAGCGCGTCGCCGCGCTGCTGCGCCAGGGCTGACGGAGGGGCCGATGATCGAGCGGCTGGGCTCCGAGGCCTGGCTCGAACGCGTCGACGCAGTCATCAGGCTCTACCGATCCGGCGGGGGCAGCTATAACGGCCGCGACTATTTCGGGCCGATGCCGCTCGAGGACGCGCTCGAGGCGCTCCGGCGGCTCGGCCTCGGGGAGGGCGTCGCGCTCCGCTGGCTCGGCAAGCGGACGCCGCCGCTTCCGGCATGAGCCTCGACGGCGTCACCCAGCTCCTCGCGTTCCTCTGCCTCGTGGTCGCACTGGTCGGGCTGCTCTATGACGATTTCAGACCGTGATCTCGCGGCGCTCGCCGAGGCCGCCTACCGAGGCGTGCCAACCTGGCGCGGACCGAGCGGCGCGTGCGCCGACGCCGCCGCCACGCTGACGGTTCTTCCGCGAGCCGCCGCGGCCGACGAGGTCTGCGTCGTCGCGTGCCGCGGCACCGGGCACGACGAGCTGCTGGTGCTGCTCGACCTGCTGCACGACCTCGACTTCCGGCGCGCACAGGACCCGGACCTCGGCTGGTGCGACGAGGGCTTCCTGAGCCTGATCCTCGCCCTGATCGATCCGATCGCCGCCGAGCTCGAGGGCAAGATGGTTCAGACGGTCGGCCATAGCCTGGGCGGCGTCATCGCGCTGGGGCTGGCGGCCAAGCTCGCCGCGCGCGGGTTCCGCGTACTGACGCCCGTCACCTTCGGCGCGCCGCGGCTCGGCATGGGCGACAGGTTCCTGCAGGCCTTCGCGGCGATCGGCGCGCGCCAATATCGCTGCGGCAACGACCCCGTCCCGGACCTGCCGCCGGCGGGTCTCGGCTGGCTCCACGTGCGCGACCCCGTCTCGATCGGCGCGCCTTGCAGCATCGCGCTCGAGGCGCACCTGATGGCCCGGTACCGGGCCGCGCTCGGAGACAAGTCATGATGAATTCCGTCTCGCGGCTCGATCGCGTCGCCATCCGGATCGCGCTCGCGCTCTGCGCCGCGCTCGTCGTGGCGGCCGCCGTGTCGCTCGTCGAGGTGGCGCTGGCGCAGAGCACGGTGGACGCCGTCGCGGCTGACCTCTGCTCCAACGATGGGGCGCTCATCCATTGGGCCTGGGCCGCGGTCGGCAGCGCGCCCGCCGTGGCCTCCGCCCTCGCGGCGGTCGCCGTCGTCCTGCGGCGCTGGATGCCGGCGCCGATCGCCAAGCTCCTCTATGCGCTATCGCTGAACTGGCTCAAGGACCTCGCGGACCGCGCGGCCGCGAAACCGGCCCCGTCTTCCGCGGACCCCGCGCCAGGCTCCGGCGCCGACTAGGCGCCCCTCACGCGCCGCTAGAAGCGAAGAGGACCGCGTCATGCCCCGCCGATTTCTCGCCCTGGCGCTGCTGCTGGCGCTCTGCGCGTGTGCGAGGCCGTCCGACTGCGCCGCTCCCATTCCGCTCGATCCCCGCTGCCTTCTAACCCAGGAGTTCCCATGATCCGAAAGATCGGCGCATTCGCCCCCGCCATCGGCGTCGCCAGCATGCTCGCGGTCGCGGCGTGCGCGCCGGGCACCGTGCAGTCCGAGATCGCGGCCTTCAATTCCAAGGTCAAGACGCTGGTCGACGACTTCAACGGCGACGTCGCCGGCATCCAGCAGGGGCTCTCCGACGTCGCGAGCACGCTGCAATCGGGCGCGGTCGTCACGCTGCAGACCGCCCAGAAGGCCTGCGGCGCGGCCTCGATCCTGAACGGCTTCTACCAGGTCGCCGCGGCGATCTCGCCCACGGTCGCCGCGACCAAGGGCGACGAGGCGAAGGCTATGGGCGACGCCGAGGTGTTCTGCAGCAATCAGGTCACCGACCCCGCGTCCGCGGCCAAGGCCGCGATGTCGACGGTCGACGCGGTCAAGGCCAGCGTGAAGCAGGACCCCGCGATCGCGATCGCGTTGCAGGCCGCGAGCCTGCCGCCCACGGCGGTGAAATAGGCGCCGCTCGTGGGGCTCTCGCGACGATCGCTGGCGCGGTCGCGCTGGCGCGTGCTCGCAATGCTGTGCATTGCGCCTGCGCTCTCCGGGTGCTGGGCCACGTTGGGCGCGGCGGTGCTGACCACGACGCTGCAGATCGGCGCCAATGCGCTCAAGCTCGACACCGCCGTGCACGAGTGGGCCCACGAGCGCCAGCTCGAGAAGGCCGGGAATCCGGCGCCGGCGCCGGCGCGCGAGGGCGCGAAATGATCGGCCGGCTCCTCGCCTGGCTGCTCAGGATCCTCGGCGGCGGGCAGCAGCGCGCGGCTGACGCGGCGGCCGACGCGCGCGTGATCGCGGCCGAGCGCGATGCGCCGCAGGACAGCGTCGCTCAGGCCGAGCGCGACGCCGCGCGGGGGAAATTCTGATGGTGGCTCGTGATCCGCGCGGCCAACCCGCCGGCGCGCGCCTCATCCTGGTCGCCCTCTGCATGAGCCTCGCCGCGTGCGCAGGCCGCGCGCCGGCCTCTCCGATCGTCTGCCCCGAGCCCGTGCGCTATACGACGGAGCAGGAGGCGCATATCGGCTTCGCGATCGCCCAGCTCGAGCGCACCAACCCGGACGGGGCGCAGGCGCTCGCCGACTACCACAACGAGCGCATGAGGCTCTGGCGCTGCCGCGGAGAGACGCCGCCCTAGGAACCGCAGTTCACGGTCATTCACTTTCATCCGCGTCCTGAGCGCGGATGGACGACGCGCCGCCGAGGCCTCCTTCGGGAGAGCCTCGGCGGCGCTTTTCGCGTTTCTGCGGGACGGCCGGCGACCGCGGGATCGCCGCATCGCCGGCATCGAGCCGGCCGGGCGGGGGTCTTATAATCCCGATCTGGTGGCTCGAGCCCGCCATGCGCACTCGCCGCCGATAGGTCAGAGCGACGTCGCGCGCGATTGCGGCGTCGCCGGCATCGAGCCGAGCCTATGCGGCAGCGGCCTCCAGCGCGCGAATCACGGCCTTGGGCTCGTGCGCGATCACGGTCAGGAATGCGCGCACCGCGCCATCAGGCACGCGGCGGCCCTGTTCCCAGCCTCGGACCGTCCCGATGGGAAAGCCGAAGCGCATGGCGAACTGTTGCTGGCTCATTCCCAGCTTCTGTCTGATCTCCTTCACGTTGACGGTCCGGACGCTGACCGTGGTGGCCTTTACGCCCGACCGCTCGCCCTTCGCGTGAGCGAGCGCGTCACGCAAACCGGCGATGATCTTGGCCCCGTTGGACATAACTGTTCCCTTCGCCTCTATCGGTTATCAGAGTGGTCAGCCGGCTTGTCGGTGCCGTTTGAATGACCTAACTATCCGCTTCACCAAATCCTTCATTTCCGCCTTCTCGTCGGCAGACAAATCCACCTTCTCGTTCTTGGCGTAGATCGCCAGCAAATAAAGCGGGATTGTCTCGTCGTGGTAGAAGTAGATCACGCGACCGCCGCCTCTCTTGCCGCGACCGCCCAGGCCCACGCGGGTCTTTCTGACGCCGCCGGTGCCGGGGATCACGACGCCTTCCTCTGGGTTACGGGCCAGCCGGTCGATCAGGCTGGTCAGCTCGTCTTCCGTCAGCAGCCGCCGCGCATCCTTCATGAACGGCTCGGTCTCGCCGACCACTACCCCAACGACCAAAACGTAGCGTTCCATAGTCGTCTCCAAAGTCCCTCTTGGTTTTGCCCTCCCGGCTACCCGTATATAGGTCATTGACGCAGTACGTCAAGAGCGTAGCGAGGGATTTTTGCCGCCAGAGCAAACGTCAATAGATCAATGGTTTATGCTGCCGTCCGAGAAGCGACGTTCTCAGCCAGGGTTCCCTATAGCCCCTGGTGCGACCGCGACGGGTCGATCATCTCGTCCGGTATCTCGGGCTCCCAATTGAGGCCCCGCCACCGAACCTTGCCGCACTTCTCGCACCGGAATCGAGCTGTCGCGCCAACGGCGCTCCACCAGTCAAAGCCGACCTTTTCGTCGAGCTCCCAGCGATGCCAGCACCAAAAGCGACCCCGCTCGCGGCCCGGCTCGAAACGCGGGTTTTTCATCGTTCAGCGGTCGGCCGGAGGTTCTCCGGCTGGGCGTCCCGCGCGACGCGCTGCCACGCTGAACCGATGCCGAAGCAAAAGACCAAACTGAGCGACGAAGAACGCGGACGCCGCCTCCGTGCGACGGCGCGCGAGGTGGGCGCCGATGCCTCTGGGAAGGAATTTGAGCGCGTCTTCACAAAGATAGTCCGCCCGAAGGCCAGCCCGCGAATGGGCAAGAAAGGCCGCTAGAACTCGCATATAGGCACCTTCATCTCCCCAGGCTTCCAGGCTCATCGCGGCCCTCTGGCGAGGCGCTCGATCCGCTCGATGAGGGATTTCAGGGGGCTTATATACTTGACTCCCCATGATGGGTTAGGCCGCCACGATCTTCCGCTCAGCGATGTAGCAGAGCAGCGAGCATTCGGCGGCCGGTCCTTCATCGCCATCGTCAAGGGTCGGGTCCAACTCATCCAGAAATATCCGCTCCCGGTCGCCGCTGGTCATCTTCACAAGCCGCACGCCCAAGGCGCGGCTGAGCCGCGCTCGCTTCTCGAAATCAACCGGGAAATGACGCCGGGTCCGGTTCCAATAGCGAGGCGATTGAGCGTTAACGCATCCTATGCAATTCGCGTTTGGAAAGCCCAGCCGATACATGATCGGCAGGAGGATGCCCGCACGGATCACAATGGCATGGCAGTCATCCTTGGTGAGACCGGCATCAATCAGGGGCGTGACGAGCCGGACATCTGGGTTCTGATCCCGGAACCGTTCGGCCCGCGCGCGCTCATCAAAGGTAAAACCAAAAGCCTGCAAATCCGGGTGCCACTCCCTCTCGAAAGTCCAGCAAACGGCCTTCTTCATTTCCTGTGTGCAGGAAGCCCCTTCGACGCCGCTCATATATCGGCGTCGGGTCCACACGTCCTCGCAACTCGAATACTCCGCGCTCTTCAGATTCAAGATTGGGCGCCCGAACCATCGCTCACAGTCGGCGGCAAAACGATCATTGTCCTCGTGTTCCTCGGGCACCAGACAGCGGGCAATCTCCACGTCATGCGTGTCCGAATACTCGGCGAGTACAAGCCGACTTGTGACAGCGCTGGCCGTCCCCGCAGAAAACCACGAAACAATGCGAGGCCGATCAGCCATCGCGTACGATCTCCGCCGCGCGCCGACCCTAGCGACCAAAGAGGAATTCGAGCGTCTTCCGCACCCGGCGGTGCCCGAAGGCAACACGCAAACCACGACGATATGCCTGGGCGAGCACCTCCTCGTTCGCGTCATGAGTTCGGAAATCGGCCACGATATCATTCGCCGATGGAAGAATCTTAGGGGCAGAACCATGTTCAGCCAAAGTGATTACTCCCGATTTCAGCCGCTCGCCGGCGGCGCCGCCGTGGTCCGCCATTTCATGCTCCTCCGAGTGGACCCGCGCACTTGCTGCAGAGGTCGCTGTCGTTGACCCAGTGACAGCGGCCGCCGCTCCGGATATCGACGCAGGCGCGGTCCTCGGTGCAGCCGCAGAGCCGGCAGGCGATCATCGGGGTCGTCTGCACGCCCGCGACCTCGCCGAGCCCGAAGCGATGGGCGGTCGAGGCCAGCTGCTGGACCTGGAACTCGTCCGGCTGCTCGAGCGAGACCGCCTCGAGCAAGACGCGCCGGTACCGGTCGACCACCTGGTTGCGGAAGATCTCGGGCATCACTCGGGCGCCTTCCCTTGCTCTCGCCGCCGCTTGATCCGACGGCGGATCAGCCAGGCGAGCGGCGCCAGCGCATAGGCGACGATCGCCGGCAGCTGCGCAGTTCCGAGGGCCCCGCTCACAGCGCGAGCTCCAGTTGCGCCTGGAACCAGATTCGCAACGGCCGCCGCTGCGGAAGCGGACGCCGGCACGCCGAGCACATCTCTCGGTGACCCCGATCGGCGGGATCCGGCAGGGGCGCGCTGCCGAGCTTCACGCCAACGAGCGACATTTCGGCGCCCGGCCGGGTCCGCCGGAGGAAGGCCGGGATCTCCCAGGGGTCGGCACTCATGCGCGGCCTCGCATGAGCTCGGCGTCGAAGAGCTGCTCGGCCGCGCGGATCGTGCCGTCGCGCTCGGTGACGACGAGCTCGCGGGCGCCGAGGCGCTGAAGGTAGGTGTCACGGCTCGAGCGCTTGTAGCCGGTCGCCTCGGTGAGCGCCTCGCGGCTCACCGGCTCCGGATAGGCCGGCAGCAGCCGCTCGAGGATGACGCGCTCGCCCTGGGGCAGGCGCTCGAGCCAGTACCGCTGCAGCTCCTCCCCAGTGGGCAATGGCGCGAAATCGGCGCCCAGGGCCGCGATGCCGGCATCGGTCGCGAGGATCCGCTCGCCCGTCTCGACGTAGCCCGCGGCGCCGAGCCGCTGCACGTAGGTGTCCCGGCTCGAGCGCTTGTAGCCCGTGAGGACGGTCAGCTGCTCGCGCGTGACGCCCTCGGGATGCTGCGCGATCGCGACCAGGCACGCGCGCTCGCCGCGCGCCAGCGGCTCGCCGGCGCCGTTGGAAGATGGAGCGGGGTCCCGGCGTCGCACCGGGCTCATGCTGGTCGGGCCAGCCCGTCGAACCGACACCCCGCCGGGCGCCGGAGTCGTTCCGACTCCGGATTTCGTCAGCGCGTCGTTGAAGAGCTTGAGCGAGGCGAAGGCCTCGGTATTCCCGCCGAGCTTCTCGAGCTTCGGGTCCTTGAGCTCGTCAATGAAGGCGCGCAGCCCGGTCACGCTCTCCGCGAGGCGGCCGAGGTTCGCCATCAGCGGCGCGATGTGCTTCGCCGCACGGCGTAGACCATCGGTGACGCCTTCGGCGTGACCCTCTTCGCGGGCCCGCTTCAAATCGTCCTTCACCGCCTCGAGCGCGGTCTTCAGAGATGACCTGAGGTTGGCAACCTGCTCGTGTGCCTTCGCATCCGGCGTCGTGGCCGCGGCCTTCAGCTGCCGCTGCAGCTCCGCGATCGTCGCCTTGAGCCGGCGCGGGTCATTGTCGGCGGTCTCCTTCTCGACCGTCGCGAGCTTGCCGCGCAGCGCCTCGACATTGAGCGGCTTCAGGTCGGCGGCGTGCTTGCGCTCGCCGCGCTTCGGCGTCGCCGAGCTGTCGAAGGTTGTCTTCGCCGGGAAGTCCGCGTCCTTGATGATCCCGCGGCCGGGGATCCACACCAGGCCGTGGCCGCGCGGAAAGGCCGCGAGCTCGCCGTAGAGCTCCTTCCACCGCGCCTTGTCGGCCTGACCCTCGACCCAGTCGCCGATCGCGTCGCGGTCCTGGGTCGAGGTGAGCTTGAACGCGACGAGCCCGTCGATCTGGGAGAGCACGTTCTTCGAGAGCACCGCCGGCCGCTGGGTGATGAGCCAGGGGATGAAGCCGAGGCGCCGGCCGCGGCGGACGATCGTCTCCATCTGGCCCAGCAGCTTCGCGGCCTCGCCCTCCTTGTCGAGGAGCCGCTGCGGCGCCCAGAGATCCGCCTCGTCGAAGATCAGGTGCACGGGCTCGCGCGAGGCCTTGCGGTAGATCGCGGTCAGCAGGCCCAGCATGAAGCGGCGCTCGGCCGCGTTGGTGCCGAGGCTCGAGAGCGAGACGATGCAGCTCTCCGCCATGCCGGCGACGGTCTCGCCGATGAGCGCGCCGGCGTGCTCGTTCAGCGGCAGGTCGCCGTGCTCGCCGCCGAAGATCACCACCTTGAACGGCGATTCCGTCTTGCCGTCCGCCAGCAGCCGCAGGCCAAACCACACATCCAAGGGGTCCAGAATGATGCACCGCGCCCCCCGACGGAGAAGCTGCTCAACGCAGCCGGAAGCGTTGTAGGTCTTGCCGGAGCCCGCCGTGCCAACGAACCCCAGGCGATCGTCGAGGGCGGCAGCGGGTATGGGGTGCTGCGCGCTCATAAAGCTTCCGCGCGGACGGCGCCGTGCTTCAGCCGCCAGACAGTCGATTGGCTTACGCCGAATTCGGCCGCGACGGCTCGCTGGCTGATCCCGGGCGTGTTCGCCCGGCGCCGAAGCGCCGCTACCTGGTCGTCGGTCAGGTCGGCATTCCAGTTGTTCTCGCCGCGCGGCCCGACTTTGCGCGCCCGACCCTTGGCCTCCATATCTTCGACGTTCTCGGCTTGCGTGCCTTCGAACAGATGGCGCGGCCGGACGCAATTGGGCACGTCGCACTCATGCAGCACGTGGATGCCGTCGGGGATCGGACCGTTCGCGCAGGCATAGGCGAGCCGGTGAACGTAGACCTGTTGTTCCTTGTACTCGATCCGGCCATGTAGTCCGCTCGGTCGATAGCCCTCGAAGAGCCAGCAATCGCCAGCAGGGCGCACGAGCGCCAGCGTCGCCATGATGCGTTCGATCGAAACAACGGCGTTGCGGTCGACGATCACCGGCGCGCTGCGACCAACCAGCCGCATCTCGGCGAGCATCCGATGAATGAAACTCACGGCGACCAACCCCGCCAGCGCGCGAGCGAGAGCCCGCCGTTAAGAGCCAGCGCGGCGACCGCGAGCCAGAAGAACCATTTCGCCCGGCGGAGCGCATGGCCCGCGCGGTCCAGATGGCTCTTCGCCGTCTCCGCGCTCTGCTTCGCGGCCTCGGCGAGTCTCACCGTCGCTGCCACGCCCTGCTCGGTCGCGCGCCGCAGTGCCGTCATGACCTCGAGCGTGTTCCGCTGCGCGAGCAGCCACGGCAGCGGCCAGGACGGGAAGTCGGCGACCCGCGCGAGCGGCCCCGTGGGCTCGTCGACGAACTCCTCCTCGTGAGCGCGCGGGCTCATGGCGCGACCCTTCCTCGACGATCGAGCCATGCGCGATAGGCTGACTGATGGTCCGGGCAGAGGTGCTTATCGGCAGCGACCTCCTTCGCGCAGCGATGGCAGATCGGCCGATCGCAGGTGCCCGACTTCCGGTCGCTCACCTTCCAATCGCAGAGCAGCTCGGCGCGGCCGCCACAGCCGCAGCGCCGCGCCCGCTGGTGCGGCGTGCAGACGATCGCCACCGTGTCGCCGATCTTGACGGGCGTGCAGACCATCAGGCCCGTGCCTTCCCTGTCTCGAAACGCTTGAGCCACCGTTCCACAGTCGCTCGGCGCCACCACTTGCGTGCAACCTTGCCGTCACTCCGACGAGCGACTTTGTCCGGCGCAGGAAAACCAAGTTCGCGCGTCCAGCGCCACAGCGTCATCTCGCTGACAGCGTCGCCGAAGAACGCGCGAACCTGCTTAGTGCTGAGAAGCTCGCCCATTAGCGGACCCCGCGCCGGAGCAGGACCTCGCTTATCGATGCGCGCGCCTTCTTGAGGCGCTCGACCTCGTCATCCCCGAGGGCGATGCCCTCCTCGACCGCCTTGCGCACCATCTCGGCCTGCGCCGCGAGCGAGACGATGACGTCCCGCGTGCGCAGCTCCCGCGTGCCGCCGCGCGCTTGGGCCATCAACACACCTCCCGCCCGAAACGCTCGCGGCTCTGATATTGGCCTCTTTCGCGACGGGCCGCTCTCATGGCGCTGATAGCCGCTCGGCGGTTCGGGAAGCGTCCGAGGAAGATGCGCCTACCGTTGTCCGAAATCCGCGCAAACCAGAGGCCGGTCTGCCTGCAGAGGAAAACGCCTCGCGAGGCTGCGGCCGTGCTGTTCAGCAGATTGGCAGACCGAGTGCATCGCCGGAGATTCCGGCGAACGTTCAAGAGCGTGTCGCCGTTCTTGTGGTCGACATCCTCGCCAGGGCGCGCCCGGGCGATCACGCGGTGCATGAAAATGGTGGTGCGCTTTCGGACGCCACCGATTGTCCTAGTCACACGGCGAGCGGCGTAGAACCGACCAGGAACGGATGCGTGGGCGAACCAGCGATGCTGGCGCAGCACTTCAAAGTCGCGGGGTTCGACGACGGCGAAGAGGCCGCGCGTGAGAGGGATTCGGCAGATGCCCGGCGTCATGCCGCCCACCACCGCTGTGCCGGGAATCGTGCCGGCTTGTTTTCCGATTTTTCCGATCCTGCGAGCGCGATCGCGCTGGCGCGCGCTAGATGTCGGGAGTCGCGGTCGCGGGTAACACCACCGGTTCTCTTAAGCGCCGCATGGGGTTGCGGACTAGTCCTCCGCGGCGCCGCCGGGCCGGCATCGCGCGATCGACTGTGCCGACTCTTGTGCGGTCGACAGTTCCGGGATTTCCGGGATTTCCGATCCGACGCGATCGCAGAAACGCCGATTCCATCGGCATTAGCCTGGCTGGGGCGCCAGGATTCGAACCTGGGAATGGCGGATTCAAAGTCCGCTGCCTTACCGCTTGGCGACGCCCCACCGAGGCGGGCCGGGACCTTACCGACAAAGCCTAGGGCTCGCAACCGAGGCACGAGCACCGAGGCATCAGCAACCCGGGAGGCGCCCTTGCACATCTCGGGCCCCGGTACTAAGTGACCTGAATTCGCGCCCGCCCTCTTGTGAGGCCTCGTGCCCTATCTCGGCGTCGACCCCTGGCGTTGGCAGTATTTCGAGCACGAGCCCTGCCCCGACGACGTCGTGGTGCCGATCGACGACGCGACCGGCTGGACCATCTTTCCGCGGCATCGCTGGGTCTACAACAAGCTGCTGATCTGCGAGACACAGGGCCTGGCCCACGGGCCGCACGGCACGACGCCCGAGCGTTTCCCGGTGTTCTCGAAGCCAATCTACAACATGCGCGGCATGGGCACCGGCAGCCGCGTTATCGAGTCCCTCGCCGACTACGAGGCGGCCATCGAACCCGGCTACATGTGGATGCCCTATTTCGTCGGCGATCACGTCAGCACGGACGTGGCGCTGCGCGACGGCAAGGCGCTCTGGTGGCGGCACACAACGGGAATCGCGGGCGTCGAGGGCACCTTCGACTACTGGACCGTCCACGCCGAGCCGATGCCGGCGCTCGAGGCACGCATCCTGCCCTGGCTCGAGCGCAACCTCGCGGGCTTTACCGGCGTGATCAATCTCGAGACCATCGACGGCGCGATCATCGAGTGCCATCTGCGCATGGCCGAGCAGTGGCTCGACCTCAACGGCGAGGGCTGGCTCAAAGCGGTGGTCGCGCTCTACACGAGCGGCGGCTGGCCCTTCGTCGACCGCCGGCGGACCGGCTACAGCGTCGTCTTGTTCGGCGCCCACGGTGTGCCCTGGCGGGTCGATCGCGCGCGGGTCGCGGAGCTCACGCGCATGCCCGGCGTCTCCTCGATCCAGATCACCTTCGAGGAAGACGTGCCCGCGGAGCACCATGCGATGCCACCCGGCGGATTCCGCCTAGCCATCGTCAATTGCTGGGACCTCGAGGCCGGCCGCGCCGCCCGCGCGCGCCTCCGCGAGCTGTTCTCGGCGGGATTTCGGGAGAAACCAGAGAAACAGCGGCGCGGCGAATGGTAGCGGTCGCCGCTAGCGGATTCCGCGCTTCGCTTTCGCTTCGGTGAACTCGGTGAGGCGTGCCGCCTCGAGCAGGGCCGCAACTTTGGCAAGCGGCGCCAGCGGAGTGGGATCCGGTGGCTCCGCAGTGGAAACGCCGTCAACCACGCGCGCTGCAGGCGGCGGGTTGACCGACCCGACAGCTGAGCACAAGCGCCGCGCCCGAGCCGCGCGAGGGCGCGCACCAGGAGGAAGTTGGTTGCTGTGACCCCGCAGTCTCGGCATCTCGAAGCCAGCATGGCGCCGGCGATGCCGCATTTCAGGTAAGCTCGGCGATGCCGCAACCGAGTTGCATGCTGGCTGGAGGGCGCTATGATCGCCCCGCCCTGCTCACGCAAAGGAGTTGCCGCCGCACATGATCGTCAATACAGAAAATGGCCTTTGGGTTTTCATCCCGATCATGACTGCGCTCGCGCTCGCCGGCGTGGTGCTGGCTGGGCGCGTCGAGGCCGGCATGTTCCACTACGCAGGTTTGGCCCTGCTCGCGGTATCGGTTCTGTGGATCTTCCTCGGTCTCAAGGGCTATTACGACGCTCAGGAGCGTCGACAGCACCAACACTGACGGTTTTTCCGGTCGACTTGGCACCGCGCTCGGCGGCTTGCCTCTGCACCACCTCCAAGAGCCGGTGCAGGTGGCCGTCCCTGAGGCCAAGCGCCTCGATGTGGCGCACCGTGTTCTCGAGATAGTGCAGACAGAGACCGCGCTTGCCGACGCCCTGACAGATGAGGCGCGCGGTCTCTTCGATCGATAGCTCCGCCGCATAACCTGGATGGGCGCGGTCGACCACGCAGGAGAATGCATTGACGGTGCGACGCGCGAGACGCGCCTTGAGTTTGTTGAAGCGGTAGACGCCGCCATCAAGCTCGCGCTCCCAGAGATAAGCGAGGGCCTCTTCCACATTTCGCTTGGGCACGCGATAGGCGATACCCTTGCAGGCGCCGCCGCGGTCGAGACCGAGCACCAGGCCGGGCCGGGCGCGCGTGCCGCGATAATTGTAGGAATAAACGCAGAAGCGCCGGTGATAGCCGTGCACCACCGCGGGATGCGACTCCGCGTAGGTGAAGCCGGGATCCCACATCAGCGAGCCGTAGCCGAAGACCCAGAGATCGCCGCGCTCGGCGAGCGCCGCGGAGATGCCGGGATCGTCCCGGCGAAAGGTCGGGCCGCTGCTCACCGGCGTCCTACGCCTGCTTCGCTTCGATGATGGAACGGCGTATGGCGCGGGTGCGGGTGAAGAGATCCTCGAGCTTCTGCCCCTCGCCCCAGCGGATCGCACGCTGCAGGGCAGTCAGATCCTCGCTGAAGCGCTGCAGCATCTCCAGCACCGCCTCGCGGTTGTTGAGGAAGACGTCGCGCCACATCACCGGGTCGGAGGCGGCGATGCGCGTGAAATCGCGGAAGCCACCGGCGGAGAACTTGATCACCTCGGACTTGAGCGTCTCCTCGAGATCGGTCGCGGTACCCACGATCGTATAGGCAATGAGGTGCGGCAGATGCGAGGTGATGGCGAGCACGAGGTCGTGGTGCTCGGCGTCCATGGTGAGCACCTTCATGCCGGCGGATTGCCAGAGCGCGGTCACCGTCGCGAGCGCGCCCGGATCGGTGTCGGCGACCGGCGTCAGGATGCACCAGCGGTCGTGGAAAAGCTCGGCGAAGCCGGAGGCCGGCCCCGAATGCTCGGTGCCCGCGACCGGATGGCCCGCGACGAAATGCACGCCCGCGGGCATGTGCGGCTTCACGTCCCGGATCACCGCCTGCTTGACCGAGCCCACGTCGGTCACGATCGCGCCAAGCTTGAGCGCACCCGCGATCGCCTGGGCGATCGCCGCATAGGCTGAGAGCGGCGTGCCAAGCACGACGAGATCGGCGCCCGCGACGGCCGTCGCGGGATCGACGGTCGTGCGGTCGCAGAGGCCGAGCTTTGTCGCGGTGTCGAGGGTCTCCTGCCGTCGGGCGCAGGCGACGATCTCGCCCGCGAGCCTGTCCCGCCGCAACACCCGTGCGAGCGAGGAATTGATGAGCCCGATGCCGATGAGAGCGACGCGCTCGAAGTGCGGCGCGCTCATGACTTGCCGAGAAATTCCGCGCAGGTCTTGACGACTGCGCGCATCTCCTCCTCCGTGCCAATGCCGATGCGCAGCCACTCCGGCAAGCCGTAACCCGCGATCTTGCGCGTGAGGATGCCGCGCGACTTCAGGAACTCGAACGCGTCGGAGGCGGTCTTGCCGGGCTCAGGCGGGAACCGCGCAATGACGAAATTGGCGACGCTAGGATTGACCGTGAGCCCGAGCGCCGAGAGTTCGCGCGTGAGCCACGGCAGCCAGATGTCGTTGTGCTCGCGCGCGCGGTCGGTGGCGGCGACGTCGTCGAGTGCCGCCACCGCCGCGGCCTGCGCGGCGGCGTTGAGATTGAAGGGATTGCGCACGCGGTTCAGCACGTCGGCGACGGGCGCGCTCAGATAGGCCCAGCCCACGCGCAAACCACCCAACGCGTATATCTTCGAGAACGTGCGCGTCATCACCACGTTCTGATTGGCCTCGACCAGCGCCACGCCCGGCTCGTAGTCGTTGCGCTGGACGTACTCGGCATAGGCGGCGTCGATCACCAGCAGCACCGAGCTTGGCAGTCCCGCGTGGAGCCGCTGCACCTCGTCGTTCGAGAGATAGGTGCCGGTCGGATTGTTGGGATTGGCAAGGAAGACGATGCGCGTCTTGGCCGTCACCGCCTTCAGGAGCCCGTCCACGTCGGCCGTGAGATTGCGCTCGGGCGCGGTCACGGGCTTGGCGCCCGCGGCCGTCGCCGCAATCGGATACATGAGGAAGCCGTGGCGGCTGTAGAGCACCTCGTCGCCAGGACCCGCGTAGGCCCTGGTCAAGAGGCCGATCAGCTCGTCGGAGCCGTTGCCGCAAACGATGCGCTCGGCATCGAGGCCGTAGTGGCGCGCGATGATTCTCCGCAGCTTCTCGGAGCCGCCGTCGGGATAGCGATGCAGCTCGGGCGCAAGCGCCGTGTAGGCAGCCATGGCACGCGGGCTCGGGCCGAGCGCGCTCTCGTTGGAGGCAAGCCGGATCGGCTTCGCGATGCCGGGGACGCCCGCCTCGCCGCCGCGATAGGGCTCGACCTCGAGAATGCCTGCGCGCGGCTTGGGGGCGGTCGTCGCAGCCATCCGGTCAGCTCCGCTTCCGCGCCGGCGCCTTGCGCGTGCTGGTCATCTCGTCGGCGGTGAGCGGTCGGGCGTAGCTGCCGAGGAAGGAGATGCGGTCCACGGCAGCGCCCAGGGGCACCAGCGCCTTCTGGAGCGCGGGGTTCTCCGGCGAGATCAGCCCCTCGAACTCGATCAGATTGGCGGCGGTACCGGGTACCGACTCAACTGCCGCGAGGAAGGCCGGCTCGAGGCCGCTCGTCTTCAGCACGGCGAAGAGCCGCGTGCGGCTGATCTCCCGGCTGGTGTCGATCACGAGCAGGCTGCGGTCGGCGCCAGTGGCCTCGGGCGCGCCGCGGCCGATCGCCAGCGCATTGAGGATGCCCGCGCGTGCATTGCCGGGGAGCCCGAACGGCAAGCGTGAGATGACGCGCGGCGTCTGCGGATCCGCGGAGACGAGATGCGGCCACCAGGGCTCCGCATCGCCGTCCTGCGGGAGCGGCAGAACACCGACGCTGGCGCCGCCCTCGGTGACCGCGCGCAGCACCTGGCTCGCCGTGCCGAACGCCGTCATCGGCGTGAAGCTGCCGTAGTGGTCGCGCGCGACGTCCCAGAGACCCGGTGCGTTTTCCGGCACATGCACCGCGACCGCGAAGTCCACCTGCAGACGCGTGGTGCCGCTCAGGATCTCGCGCCAGATCCGCACGAGCTGCGCGCGCGGGAACTTGCCATCGTGGCGCGCCATCAGGCGCCGGAGGATCTTCGCCTCCCGGCCGGGCCGAATCGCGGGCACGCCATCGGATTTCTTGAGCGCGCCGATCGCCTCGACCAGCTTCGTCCGGCGCATCAGGAGATCGTGCATCTCGTCGTCGATCTCGTCGATCTCGCGGCGCAGGTCGTCCAGGGTCCAGTGCGGGTCGGGCATGACGGGGAAGGAGCTGTCGGGCGGGCGTTAGAGATAATCGGGAGCGCCCCGGAAAGCAAAGAAAACATTGACACCACGGCAGCTTGCTCCCTAGTTGACGGCCATGAGCGTAACGACCGTCGAGCCCAATATTGGCGCCGCAATCGAGCGCCCGGGCCACCGGCTCGTGGTGACGGAGCCTCTGGTGCTGGACAGCGGCGCGCGGCTCGGCCCCTACACCATCGCGTATCAGACCTACGGAAAGCTCAACGCTGCGCGCAGCAATGCGATCCTGATCTGCCACGCGCTCACCGGCGACCAGTACGTCGTGGAGCCGCATCCCCTCACCGGCAAGCCCGGCTGGTGGTCGACGCTGGCGGGTCCCGGCAAGGTGCTCGACACAGACCGCTACTTCCTGATCGGCTCGAACGTGCTCGGCGGCTGCATGGGCTCGAGCGGTCCGATGGAGATCAATCCCGCGACCGGCCGGCCCTGGGGGCTGAGCTTCCCGGTGATCACCATCGCCGACATCGTGCGCGCGCAGAAACAGCTCGTTGATCACCTCGGCATCGAGAGCCTGTTCTGCGTGATCGGCGGCTCCATGGGCGGCATGCAGGTGCTGCAATGGGCCTCCAGCTATCCCGACCGCGTGTTCGCGGCGGTGCCGATCGCGACGGCGGCGCGCCACTCCGCGCAGAACATCGCCTTCCACGAGGTCGGCCGCCAGGCGATCATGGCGGATCCGGAATGGGCGCAGGGGAACTACCTCGAGCTCGGCCGTCGGCCGTCGCGCGGCCTCGCAGTCGCCCGGATGGCCGCGCACATCACTTATCTCTCCGAGCAGGCGCTGCACCGGAAGTTCGGACGCCATCTGCAGAACCGCAACAGCATCAGCTACGGGTTTGACGCCGATTTCGAGGTCGAGAGCTATCTCCGGCACCAGGGCATCAGCTTCGTCGACCGGTTCGACGCCAACTCCTATCTCTATATCACGCGGGCTTGCGACTATTTCGATCTCGCGGCCGAGCATGGCGGCGTGCTGGCGAACGCCTTCCACGGCACGCGCACGCGCTTCTGCGTGATCTCCTTCACCAGTGACTGGCTCTATCCGACCTCCGAGAACCGGATGATCGTGCACGCGCTGAACGCCGCGGCCGCCAACGTGAGCTTCGTCGAGATCGCGACCGACAAAGGGCACGACGCCTTCCTGCTCGATGAGCCCGAGTTTTTCGCGACGCTTCGGGGTTTCCTCGACGGCTGTGCGGAGCGCCGCGGCCTGGCGGCGCGATGACCACGGCCGCCACGGCGTTCGCGGAGGCGCCCACCGCCGCCCGTACGCTGCCGCTGCTGCGCGGCGACCTCGCCATGGTGGCCGATCTCATCGAGCCGAGCTCGCGCGTGCTCGACGTCGGCTGCGGCGAGGGCGAGCTCCTGGCGCATCTCGCCGGCGCAAAGAACGTCGACGGCCGCGGCATCGAGCTCTCGCAGTCGGGCGTCAACGCCTGCGTGCGCCACGGTCTCTCGGTGATTCAGGGCGATGCCGACAGCGACCTCGCGGCCTATCCCTCGGGTTCCTTCGACTACGTGGTGCTGAGCCAGACGCTGCAGGCGACGCGCAACCCGCGGCTCGTGCTCGAGCAGCTCGTGCGCATCGGGCGGCGCGCCATCGTGTCATTCCCGAATTTCGGCCACTGGAAGATCAGGCTGCACATCCTGCTGACGGGACGGATGCCGGTGACGCATCTGCTCAATCACAATTGGTACGACACGCCCAATATCCACCTGTGCACGGTGCGGGATTTCGTGGCACTCACGGCCGCGCTCGGCATCATAATCGAGAAGAGCGTGACGCTCGACCGCGCGGGCCGGCCCTTCTCCCTCGATCCCCGAGGCAGCCTTGCCAACCTGCTCGCGGAGCAAGGCCTGTTCATGCTAAGCCGGCGCGAAAACTGAATACCGGCAATGTCCGAGAGGCGCTTGCATCGCCGCCCTCGTTGGCGTTCCCTCCTTTGCACTCCGCACGAGCACGGCGCGTCTCGTCCGGACCCCGATTCGAAGGAGAGAACGGTGCTCAAATCGTTCATGCTGTCGGCGTTGCTCGCGGCAAGCGGACTTGTGCCATCCATCGCCGCCGCGCAGGCTCCGAGCGTGGAGGTCCAGCATGCCTGGGCCCGCGCCACGCCCGGCGGGGCCAGGGCCGCGGCACTCTATATGACACTCGTGAACAAGGGCGCGACCGACGACCGCCTAGTCGTCGTGTCGACGCCCGTCGCCGGAAAGGCCGAGGTCCACAGCACAACCACGCAGAGCGGCGTCATGCGCATGGCTCCGGTCGAGGCGCTGCAAGTCAGGCCGGGCACACCAACGGTCCTGCAGCCGGGCGGCTACCACGTCATGCTGATGGACCTGAAGGGGCCGCTGACGGCGGGACAGAGCTTTAGCTTCAGCCTCACCTTCGAGAAGGCCGGCAGGGTCGACGCGACCGCGAAGGTCGAGAAGATCGGCGCGATGGGTCCGGCCGACATGCCTGGGATGTGAGCGCGCCCATTTGATCCATATCGCGCACGATGCGGCCTCCAGCCGAGTCCCTGGGTAGATCGAGACCGGCGGCGCTCGCCGCGATCGCGAGCGTCCTCGCGCTGGCTGTGATGCCCGTACCGAGCCGGGCGGGCTCCGGCACGGCCGAGGACTGGGGCCGCATGCTGACCCCGAGCGCGGGTCCCACGCGGATCATCGGCGGGCCCGCCAACGGCTGCATCGCCGGCGCGGTGGCGCTGCCGCCGGACGGCACCGGCTATCAAGCGATCCACCTTAGTCGGCACCGCAACTTCGGCCATCCGCAGACCGTGGCCTTCGTCGAGCGGCTGGGCAAATCCGCAGCAGCGGCCGGGCTCGCACCGTTCTATGTCGGCGACATGGCGCAGCCGCGGGGCGGGCCGATGACCTCCGGACATGCAGCGCACGAGAACGGCGTCGACGTCGACATCTGGTTCAACCTCGATCCCAAGCCGGATCTGGCGCCCGCAGCGCGCGAGGAGGTCGAACTGCCCTCGATGGTGCTGCCGGACAAGACCGACATCGACCGCGCGCGCTTCGGCGAGCGGCAGGTGCGGCTGCTGCGCCTCGCCGCGAGCGATGCCCATGTGGACCGGATCTTCGTCCACCCGACCATCAAGCGTGCGCTCTGCCAGGGCGTCGGCGGTGCCGATGCCGGCGATCGGAGTTGGTTGCACAAGATCCGGCCGTGGTACGGGCACGAAGAGCATTTCCATGTGCGCCTCAGCTGCCCGGCGGGATCACCCGACTGTACAGCCCAGTCCCCCGTGCCTCCGGGTGACGGCTGCGATGCCTCGCTCGACTGGTGGTTCGAGCCCCACGAAGCCGGCAAACCGGCGCCGAAGCCGCCTTTGCCGGCGGCGTGCAGGGCCCTGATCTCCGGGAAATGACTACGTGTGCAGCGAGGCGATGAGCGCGCTGACGCCGGCCCAGCAGATCTGGATGCCGATGCAGACCAGGATGAAGGCCGAGAGGCGCAGCATCACGTTCGTGCCGGTCCTGCCCAGTACATCTTCCAGGCGG
>Ga0209062_1000908_pt1 | contig 65831 bp, 59 predicted proteins | sample Coa_R2_2_FD_187158 | JGI IMG/M metagenome (GOLD analysis project Ga0209062, IMG submission 187158) | Surface soil microbial communities from Centralia Pennsylvania, which are recovering from an underground coalmine fire - Coalmine... | ecosystem: Environmental > Terrestrial > Soil > Unclassified... | reverse complement strand
CGAGGAAATCGCCGCCGGTCACCTTGCCCACCGCAAGGTCGCTCGCCAGGCACACCGGGTACCAGGATCGGTGGAAGCCCGCCTCGGTGAGGGTGTTATGCTGTGTGGCCAATTGTGTCCTGGAAGTTACGACACCCATGGTGCCCTCCGTCCTGTTTCGGTACTATGGGGTACCTTATGAAACAGTGTTGGTACTTGCAGGTACCAGAGTCAAGCGAGCGAATGCCGGTCACCCGCAAAAAGTCCCGCCTGCCCGCCGCCAAGCACCCCTCGCCGATCGACCTCCTGCCCGCGCGGCGCCGCGCGATCCTGATCGCAGCAGTCGGTGTGCTGATGGAGAAGGGCTATGCCCGCGCCAGCACGCTCGAGATCGCGACCCGCGCGCGCGTCTCCAAGCGCGAGCTCTATGCCGAGTTCGGCAGCAAGCGCGGCATCCTCGAGGCGCTGATCGCCACCTCGGCGGCCGACATGCAGGCGCCGTTGGCGCCGGCCGAGATCGGAGACCGCCATGCCCTGGCGGCGGCACTCACCGCCTACGGCGTCGCCGCCCTCACGACGCTGACCAATCCCTACGTGCTGGCGATGTATCGCCTCGCGATCGCCGAAGCGCCGGCCGACCCCGAGCTGGGCGAGATCCTCGACGTCAAGGGCCGCCAGCCCAATCGCCGCGCGCTGGTCGAGATCGTGCGCCGCGGCCAGGCCGCGGGCTTCGTCGGCGCCGGGGAGCCGGAGCGGCTGGGCCAGGAATTCTTCGGCCTGCTGATGGGCGACCTGATGGTCTGGCTGCTGCTCGGGGTCTCCGAGCCGCCGAACGCCGCCGACATCAAGACCCGCGCCGAGCACGCCACCCAGGCCGTGCTGGCGCTCCATCCCATCTGATCGGGCGGCACGATTGCCGCCGGGCGGCTACCACACCATGCGCAGCCCAGCCATGAAGGCGTGATTGTCCGAGCCGCCGCCGACCTCGCCGTCGTAGCGCGCATAGAGCTCGGTCGCCTCGCCGACCTTCGTGCGACCGCTGAAGCCGATCGCGGCGCTGTCGCGCTGCGGGCTGGCGCCGAACACGGTGAAGGCCATGCCCGGCGCTCCGGCGAACGAAGCCGTCATTGGACGGACGGTGTCGGCATATTCGTGCAGCCAGCCGAGCCGCAGGTGCAGGTCGACGGGGCCGAATTGGTTCTGCAGCTCCGCCCCGAGCGTCGAGCGCAGCGAGTTGGTCGTCTGCGACGCCACGCTGAGGTCGAGCGAATCGGCGCCCCATTCGCTGAATCCCGCCTGGTTGGTGGTCGAGCCCTGCAGCCGGGCGAAGGGCGTCACCGAACCGGGCCCCAGCGCGAAATGGTAGCCGGCCTCGACCTGACCGACGAACTGGTCGGCGGTGGTCTTGCCATAGGCGGTGCGCTGCAGCAGGCCCGGGATCGTGATGACGCGCGTCAGGCGATTGCTGGCGTGGCTGTAGCCGGCGACCGCGTTGACGTAGAGCGCGTCCTCGGTGAACGAGCCGTAGAGGCTGCCGCTGAAGGCGTCGACCGAGCCGCGGCCGTTGAAGCCGTTGACCCATTGCGTGCCCGTCGTGAAGCCCAGGCTGGCGCCGACCAGGACTCTCGGATCGAGCCGATAGTCGAGGCCGACGGCCGTGCCGCCGAAATTGTAGGTGAAGGTCCCGCTGTTGCCGCTCTGGCCGGGCACCGAGCCCAGGCCGCCGACGCCGCTCAGCCAGGCGCCCCAGCGCGACGGCGCCGTCGCGTCACAAGCGACGTCGCATGCTTCGGCCAGCGCCACGTGCGTCGCGCCGCCCCAGCCGGAGAGCTGGTTGCCGATGGCATTGGCGAAGGCGTAGCCCATCGCGGTGTTGACCGTGCCGAAGTTGGCATAGGGCTGACCGCTGATGGCGTCGAGGGCGCCCGGGCCCTGCGTCGCGTCGAGGCCTGACAGCACGTTGAGCACGGTCTCGAAATCGCCGGTCGCGCCGGGATCGCCCCGGTCGAGCGCCGTGCCGACGGCGTGCTGGTTGGGCGTGAGGGCCCCGCCCGAGAAGCCGCTGCGGGTCAGCACGAGGAAAACATCGTCGGCGTCGTAGCTCAGGCTCGGCTTCAGGAAGGCGAAGTTGCTGGTGACGCCGTCGAAGGTGCCGGCGACGCCGCCCGTGGCGCTGAGGATCGTATAGGTCGTCGTGTGCGCGTAGGTCCCTGGGGCAGCGGTCACCTGTACCGTGCCGCCCAGCAGCAGCGCGAAGCCCGGCGCGCCGGTCACATTGATGCGGTCGCTCTGGCCCGCGCCATTGACCTCGACCTGGTAGGTGCTGCCGCCAGCTTGCAGGTACGCGCCGGAGATGCTCAGCGTCCCGATCGAATTGCCGGGGCTGATCGTGCCGACGTTGACGACGATGCCGTTGATGGTGCCGCTGCCGCCGAGGGTGCCGGCGACATCGACGCCGACATTGCCGGTCAGGATCCCATTCACCGCGACCCGGCCGCCCGTCACCGTCGTGAGGCCGATGGTGTTGGTGCCGCTGAGGACCGTCGTGCCGGACGTTGTGGTGAGGCTCGAGTTGCCGCCAATGCCGTCGATGGTGCCGCCAGTCGAGGCGATTACCGTGTTGAGCGCGCCGTTGCGCAGGATGCCGCCGGCAAGCGTCACCGCGGCCTGGGTCTGCGTCGTGCCGCCCAGATCGAGCGTGCCGGCGGCGCCGACCGTGGTCGATCCGGTCGCATCGCCGAGCGTGCCGGCGCCGCTGAGCTGTAGCGTGCCTCCTGCAATGGTGGTGCCGCCCAAATAGGTGTTGGGCCCGCCGAGGGTGAGACTGCCGCCGCCGGTCATGATCAGCCCGCCGCTGCCCGAGATGACGCCGGAGAAGGTCGTGCTGCTGCCGTCGCCCCCGGCGGTCAGTGTGCCGGAGCGCAGGGTGACAGCGCCTGCCCCGGCCAGCGAACCGATGGTCTCGTTGAAGCCATTGAGATCGAGGGTGGCGCCGCTCGATATCGTATGGGCCGAATTGGCGGAGAAGCTGTTGTTGGCGCCGGCCCGCAGGGTGCCCTGCACGACGGTCGTGGCGCCGCTGTAATCGCTGGTCCCGCTCAGGGTCTGGACCAGCCCGCCGCTGCCGTTGACGATGAAGGCGCCGCTGCCCGTCAGACGACCGGCGAAGGCGTTGACGGCGCCCGCCTGCGCCACCGTGAGGCTGCCGCCGGCGATCGTCACCGTGCCGTCGCCGCTGCCGGTGGTCACCAGCTCGCCGATGGTGACGCCGACGCCGTTGACGGTCACCTGGGCACCGCTCGACACCTCCAGGAAGGCGGCGCTGGTCATCGCCGTGGTGCTGTCCAGCGACAGCGTGCCCTGTTGCACGGCGAAGACGCCGCCCAGCGTGTTGTTGCCGCTGAGGGACTGCGTGCCGGCCCCCGACTTCAGGACGAAGTTGAAGGCGCTGCCATTGTCGACCAGATTGCCGGCGAAGCTTTGGCTCGTCCCGCCCGCCACATTGAGGCCGAGAGCGCTGCCGGTGCCGAACTGCACGGTGCTCCCGGCCACGCCCGAAAGCCCGGCGGTCCCGACCGTATGACCGTTGAGATTGAGCGTGGTCCCGCTCGCGGTCATGTTCACCGTCCCGGTGCCGAGCGCCGAATCGTTGCCCACCTTGATCGTGCCGCCGGCGATCACCGTGCCGCCGGAGTAGCTGTTGGCGGCATTCAGCGTCAGCGTGCCGATGCCGGCCTTGGTCAGGCTGCCGATGCCGGTGAGGGCGGACGCGAAGGTGACGTTGTTGCCGTTGGTGTCGACCGTCCCGCCGCCGGCACCGAGCGCGGTCAAACGCGACGAGATGTCCAGCGTATTGCCCGTCGCCCATTGCAGGCCGCCGCCGTTCAGCGTGATCGCGCCGGTGCCGAGATTGTTGCCCGCGGCGAAGTTGATGAGCCCGGCCGTGACGGTCGTGCCGCCACTGTAGGTGTTGGCGCCGGTGAGCGTGAGCGTGCCGAGGCCGTTCTGGATGACCGACCCGTCGCCGGTGATCGCATTCGTCAGCGTCTGGGCGGTCGACTGGTTGAACGTGAGGCTGCCGCCGCCGTTGATCGCAATATTGCCGGTGAGCGACCAGCCCGAGCCGACCAGGGTGAGCGAATTGGCGCCGCCGGTGAAGGTGATGGCATCGGCCTGGACGGGGGTGGACACGCCGGGAAAGAAGCCGCTGGTGCCGCCGGCGATGCTGCCCGAATTGATGATGGTCAGGCTCGAGCCAACTATGCCCGCGCCGCCCACTCCTCCGACGCCGAAGCTCGGCCCGCCGACGCCCTCGGCCCCGCCATTGCCGCCGGTGATGCTCCCGGTGTTGGTGAAGACGACGCTCGAGCCGGTGAACAGCACCCCGATACCGCCATCGCCCCCGCTGCCGCCCTGCGTGCCCGGTCCGGAGGCGGTGCCGCCAAGACCACCATTTCCGCCCGTGATGGTGCCGCTATTGCTGCTGGCGGAGGCGCTGCCCGTGACGATCGCGCCGTAGCCTCCGCCGCCGCCGCCGCCGCCGCTGCCGAAAGTGGCGAGGCTGAAAAGGTTGAACACGCCACCGCCGTCGCCGCCCTTGCCGCCGGTCAAGGTGCCGCTGTTGCTGATCGTCACCTGGCCGCTGCCTGCGGTGCCGGTGTCGTTGCCGTTCCAGCCGCCACCGCCGCCGCCCGCGCTGCCGATGGTGATGATGCCCGACGTGACTCCGATAACGGATGTGCCCGTCTGGCCGTTGTGCGAGTTGGCAGTGCCCCCCGAACCGCCGGCCACAAGGCCACTACCTCCGGCGCCGCCCCCGGCCGCACCACCGCCACCGCCGCCGAAAAAAGAAGCGCCGGAGCCACCGCTGCTTCCGGAGTAACCCGTGCCGCCAGAGCCGCCGGCATTGCCGTTGCCCGTGCCGCCTGCACCGCCATCGGCGAAGGCAGACGGTGCCATCAGCAGGCACATCATCGACAGAACAACCACCGCCAGCTGGCCCAATAGCCGCTGGGCACGCAACGCTGCTTCCACCACGACGATCTACGCCCCTCACGCTCAACTCTGCTACGTACCATAAGCGACATAGCGTATGAAATCTCTCGGAAAAATTGCAGAGGCTGTAGATATCTGCAGCCGAGGTCAGGGCATCAGAGCGGCACCGTCGAAGCCCGTTGCCGGGAGGCCGAGATAAGCGATCAGCGTCGGCGCGATGTCGACCAGGCTGCTCGGCTTCCGGCGCACGCCGGTCACGCGGCCATCATTCACCATCAGGAACGGCCGCGTCTCGTCGGGCCCCCAGCCGCCGTGCTGGCCGCTGCCGACCGGCACCGGCTTGCCCTCCGACACCACCCAGCGCTTGCCGGGAACGCCATGCCGGTTGGCGTCCGGACGGCGCGCCATGTTGACCGCGGCGACCACGCCGCCGTGCGCTGCGAATCCCTTTTCGGCCAGCGCATCGCCGATCAGCACACTGTCGGCCCACGGCTCGCGACTCATCGCATCGATCACGCCGAGCAGCGCCGTGCGTCCGCGCTCGGTCGCATAGAGCAGCGCCGCCGTCCCCTGCCCGGCCACCGCGATGTCCCCCGCCTCGATCTGCCGCCACAAGCCGTGCTCGGCGAGCCAGTCCTCGAGGCTCACCGCCGCGCCGATCGTCTCCTGGCCATGGTCCGATCCGACCAGCAGCAGGATCTCCTCGCCCGCCGCACGCAGTCGCTCGACGGTGCGCACGACCTCCGCCACGCAGCGCTCGGCCCCGGCCAGGGCCTCGACATGCGCCGGCGATCCGAGTGGCACGCCGTGCAGCGTGTGGTCGGGATCGCAGATCCACATCAGCGCGACCGCGGGCTTGCGCTCGCTGAGCACCTCGGCGCAGAAGCGCTCCGTCATCGCCCAGTCGCCCGCCGCATCATGAGTCACCGGCAGCGCGTCGAGCGGCTCAGCGCCGGGCGCGTGGCTACCGCTGCGGTGATAGACGAAGCCATACGCATCGGGGTCGAGGAAGAACGCCGCGCCGGGCGAGACGTTGGAGAAGGCAATGAAGCCGCCACTCTTCTCCACGCGCTCCGATAAAGCCGGCACCAGCAGGGTGCGGCCGGTGGCGCGCCGCATGTGATCGCGGAAATCCGGCGCACCGACATCGCGCACGACGATCCTGCCGCCTTCGAACAGGCCCATGCGATTACCGTGCAGCCCGTGGCGCGCCGGATGACAGCCGGTCGTCACCGACGCGGCCGACGCGCGCGTGACCGACGGGAACACCGCCCTGTGGTCGTCGCACCACAGGCTCTTGCGGCGCAGCGCGTCCAGCACCGGAGTCCGCTCCGGCGCGATCCAGTTGCGTCCCAGCCCGTCGCAGCACACGAACACCGTCCTGCGAGACATGCGTTTCTCTCCTCTTGCGCGGTCCGGCGGATGGTAGTCGACTTTGAGCGATAACCCAGGAGGAAACGATGCAGTTCGGATATTTCTCGATGCCATCGCACCCGCCGGAGAGGCCGCTCAAGGCCGGGCACGACTGGGACCTTCAGGTGATCCGCTGGCTCGACGAGCTGGGCTTTTCGGAATGCTGGATCGGCGAGCACCACACGGCGCCCTGGGAGCCGCATCCCTCGCCGGACCTGGTTGTCGCGCAGGCGCTGATGCAGACCAAGAATATCCGCCTCGGCCCCGGCGGCTTCCTGCTGCCCTACCACCATCCCGCGGAGCTTGCGAACCGCGTCGCCATGCTCGACCACCTGTCGGGCGGGCGGCTCAACTTCGGCGTCGCCGCGTCGGGCCTGCCCAGCGACTGGGCGATGTTCAACGTCGACGGCATGTCGGGCGTCAATCGCGACATGACGCGCGAGGCGCTGGAGATCATTCTCAAGCTATGGCAATCGAAGGAGCCGTTCGACTACAAGGGCAAATTCTGGAACGTCAGCCAGCCGCCCGAAATGTTCGGCGTGCTGCGCCATCACATCCGGCCATTGCAGACGCCCCATCCGCCGATCGGCGTCGCCGGACTCAGCAAGAACTCCGACACGCTGAAGCTCGCCGGCGAGAAGGGCTTCCTGCCGATGAGCCTCAACCTCAACCCGGCCTATGTCGGCAGCCATTGGGAAGCCGTCGAGCTCGGCGCCGCCAAGGCCGGCCGTACGCCCGACCGGGGCGAGTGGCGCATGGTGCGCGAGGTGTTCGTCGCCGACAGCGACGAGGAGGCGATGAAGCTCTCGGCCGGCTCGTACATGGGCCGCATGATGCGCGAGTACTTCCTGCCGCTGCTCGGTGCCTTCGGCTTCCTCGAGTATCTCAAGCACGATCCAGGCGTGCCCGATTCCGACGTGACGCCGGACTATTGCGCCAGGCACAACTGGATCATCGGCTCGCCGAAGACGGTGATCGAGAAGATCGAGAAGATCTACGACGAGGTCGGCGGCTTCGGCCAGCTGCTGGTGTTCGGCTTCGACTACGCCGACAACCCGCAGGCCTGGCGCCATTCCCTCGAGCTGATCTCCAAGGAGGTGATGCCCAAGGTGCAGCACCTCAAGCCGAAGGCCACGAAGAAGATGGCGGCGGAATGATCTTGCCGGACCGCGGGGTCTCGCCCGCCTCATGATCATGATTCATGAGCGGACGGGACGCCCGCGGTCCGGCAAGAATCAGACAGTCGGATACGGCGATCGCTTCTTCGACAGCACCGCCGCTGCCGCAAACCCGGCGGCGGCGACCAGCATGATCGCCGTCAGGCCCCACAGCACGGGCGTGTAGTTGCCGAACGCGCTCCAGGCGAAGGCGCCCAGCAGCGGGCCGGCCGCGCGCATGATGTTGGTCGGCATGGTGAGCGCGCCCGACACGACGCCATAGCCTTCGGGACCGATGAACTCCGGCACCGCCATGCCGCGCAGGATGGTCAGCAGGCCGTTCGCGACGCCGTAGATGATGGCGAACAGGATCAGGCCGTAGACGTCGTTGACGCCCAGCGCCAGCATGCCCATCGCCACCGGGAAGGCGAAGTAGATCCCGGCGCCGAGCTGGATGGTGCTGATGCGATTCTGCGCCGCCATCAGCAGCACGCGACCGACCACCTGCATCGGCCCGATCAGGGCGATGATCGCCATCACCACGCCCATCTCGATCTTGCGCTCGGCCAGCAGCGGGATGAGGTGAAAGCTCATCGCCGAGAAGGCGAGGCCGTAGCCGGCGAACGCCACCACCAGCCCCCAGAAGGCCGGCACCCGGATCGCCGTCGCCAGCGGTCCCCGCTTCTTCGCGCTGCCCTGCGACGTCGAGGCCTTCGGCGCCTCCGCGATCGGCACCGGCGTCTCTTTCGGTCCCGGCACGAACAGCCAGTGGATCATGAATGCGACGCCGACATTGATTGCCGCCAGCACCATCAGCGCGGGCCGCCAATCGATCCGCTCGATCAGGAGCTGGGTGAAGGGAATGCCGAAGGTGCTCGCCAGACCGCCGAGGAACGTCATCACCAGGATGGCCTGGCGGTAGCGCGGGCCGTAGACGCGGGTGATCACCGCGAAGGCGGGCTCGTACAGCGTCACCGACTGGCAGGCGCCGAGGCCGAGCCAGACGACGAAGAACAAGGGCAGCGATTCGATGCGCGACCAGGCAAACAGCATCACCGCCGCCAGCAGCGAGCCACCCGTCATCAGCAGCCGGCCGTGGCCGCGATCAATCCAGGCGCCCACCGGGATCGAGCAGAGCCCCGCCACCAGCAGGCCGCCCGACAGCGCGCCGAACAGCTCGTTGCGCGACCACCCGAGCTCCTTCTCCATCGGCACCACGAACAAGGGGAAGGTGTAGTAGACCAGTCCCCAGGTGATCAGCTGGCCGAGCGACAGCACCCACAAAATTGTCGAAGGCCGCTTGCGCCACGGTCCCTTGGCGCTGGCGGCGAAGCGCGCGTCCTTGCCTTGTCCGTCCATCTTTGTCCGTCAGTGTCATCGAAGCGTAACGCAAGACCACCGGTCACGATACCCTGTTAGACTGTTCGCCATGCGCATCGGCATCGATCTCGGCGGCACGAAAATTGAAGGCATCGTCCTCGATGCCGACGGCACCGAGAAAGCGCGCCTGCGGATCGACACACCCGAGGGGTCGTACGAGGCGGCCGTGCAGGCGATCGTCGACGTGGTGCTGGCGCTCGAGAAGCAGGTCGGCGCCAAATGCTCGGTCGGCATGGCCCATCCCGGCGCGATCTCGCCCGCGACCGGGCTGATCAAGAACGCCAACTCCACCCGGCTGAACGGCCATCCGCTGAACGAGGATCTCGAGCGGCGACTCGGCCGGCCCGTGCGCATGGCGAACGACGCCAACTGCTTCGCCGTGTCCGAAGCCTCGGACGGGGCGGCGGCCGGCTGCGGGATCGTGTTCGGCGTGATCCTCGGCACTGGCGTGGGCGGCGGCGTGGTGATCGACGGCCGGCCGCTGACGGGCTCGCAGGCGATCGCCGGCGAATGGGGCCACAATCCCCTGCCCCATCCGCGCGACGACGAGCGCCCCGGCCTGCGCTGCTACTGCGGCCGCACCGGCTGCATCGAGACCTGGCTGAGCGGCCCGCGCCTGCAGGAGCAGTTCAGGCAGCGCACCGGCCGCACCGTGCGCGCGACCGAAATCGCCGATGCGGCCGAGGCCGGCGACAAGCAGGCGTTGGACCAGATGGAAATCTACTGCGACCGACTCGCGCGGGCGCTGTCGGTCGTCATCAACATTCTCGACCCGCACGCCGTCGTGCTGGGCGGCGGACTTTCCAAGATGAAGCGCCTCTACACGCGCGTGCCCGAGCTCTGGAAGCAGTACGTCTTCTCGGAACCCGAGCTGATCTCGACGAAATTGCTGCCGCCCAAGTTCGGCGATTCCAGCGGCGTGCGGGGCGCCGCCTGGCTGTGGCCAGCATGACGCTGGGAGCGCGGCTCTCCAGCGCCGCCCTTCTCATTGACCGCGGACCTCCAGGTCCGCTCGGACTCATGATGCGGACCTGGAGGTCCGCGGTCCAATGAAGATGAGCGCTCCCGGCAATCAGTACGGCCTGTCGCCGCGCACCAGCATGCGGTAGAGACGGCGATGCTGGCTGTGATCGTAATCGAAGCCGGCTTTGTGCAATGAGGCGCGGTCGTCGATGATCAGCAGATCGCCCTTTCGGTACTCGTGGGCATAGCAGAACTGGGGCTGCGTGATCCGGTCGGTCAGGTCCTGCAGGAAATCCTGCGTCTCTTCCGGCGACATGCCGGTCACCCTCTCGGTCTTGGCCTTGTGGAACCACACCGCCTTGGTGCCGGTTTCCGGATGGGTGCGGACCAGGGGATGCACCGTCGGCGGCTTGGTCGACTCGAGCTGCGCCTTCACGATATCCGGATTGCCGGTCTTCATCCGCGCGCTGCTGATCAGCGTGTTCTCGGTCTTCGCGTCGGCGATCTTCAGCTTGATCTCGTCGGGAAGCGCCTCGTAGGCCGCCCGCGAATTGCAGACCGACGTCGCGCCGCCTTTATCCGGGACTGCCACTGCGTACAGCATGGTGAACTTTGGCGGCAGTTCCTGGTTGGTGTGGTCGGTGTGCCACGTCGAGTTGGCGCCGACTTTTGCCGGCTGGCCCTTGCTGTCCAGGTGACGGTTGTCGAGCACGCTGATCAGCGGATAGCCGTCGACCAGGTAGCGCCTGTTCTGGTCCTCCATCAGCTCGCCGAACATTTGCCCGGCCGCTTGCAACTGGCCTGGCGTGAGATGTTCCTGCCCGCGGATCACGAGGACCACGTTCTCGATGACGGCATCGTAGAGCTTTTTCCGTGTCGCCGCGTCGATGGGCTGGGCAAGGTCGATCCCCGTGACAATGGCGCCAATGTGCTCCTTGATCTTCTCGATCTTCATTGCTTGGGTGGGGAGAATCGACGCGGCAGCGGCGCTCATGATCCGGCTCCTCATTTCCTGGCCCGCGCTTTCTGGCGGACGCTACCACTCCGGAAATCACTCTGGTCGATAGCATCGGCCGAATGGCCGCCTCTATCAAGCATTTGCCCGGTGCCGCATCGCGATAGGGCAAGGCTCGTCCGGGGGCTCCCCCGGCCCCATCCTCGACGATGACCAGTCGATACCGACCTCGCACGGCCGATGGCAGCGCAGATATCGGTTCTCCCCTGGTGTGAGCCGCGTCGTGAAGTTCGAGTACCTGACGCTGCAGGGCGCTCCTCCGCCGAAATACCCGCGCAACTGAGAATTGACGGCGTACAAGCCGGCGCTACTGACCCCCTAAGTCAGGAGAGACGCCGGCTCGTCGAAGGGGGCGCGAGCCTGCCCGCGCCTGTGGATAAGCGCTCGCGCGCGCATCCCATTATGGGCATTGGCTCGGGAATCGAAGGCCGTTTCCGAGCCTAAAAATTGCGGCCAATGCCCATAATAGGTGTTCGGGCGAGAGGCTGTCAGACTCGCCTCATGATCGGGTCCTTCTGTCTTCCTCGATCCGTCGGACACCACCGGGCAGAAAGAATACTTTTCGGGGTGGGGTGTCGCGGATGGCGGGACTCTCGGGCGAAAATGCAGCTTCGCCAAAGGCTTGGCTGGTCCGCGGGGTGGGACGGTTTGGGACTCTTTCAGCGGAACGGCGGCTCGTCGAACCCCCTCAGCTTGCGCGAATGCAGCGAGCCCAGCTCGCTGCGCAGGAGGTCGATCGCCTCGAGGCCGATGCGCAAGTGCTCGCTCACTGCGCGCTCGTAGAAGCGCGTGGCGGCGCCGGGCAGCTTGATCTCGCCGTGCAACGGCTTGTCGGAGACGCACAGCAGGGTGCCGTAGGGCACGCGCAGGCGATAGCCCTGCGTGGCGAGGGCCGCGCTCTCCATATCGACGGCGATGCAGCGGCCGAGGCTGATGCGGCGGCGCTCCTGGCTGAAGCGCAGCTCCCAGTTGCGGTCGTCGTAGCTCACCACCGTGCCGGTGCGCAGCCGCCGCTTCAGCGCGTCGCCGCGCTGGCCGGTGACCCTGGCCGCCGCCTCCTGCAGCGCGACCTGCACCTCGGCGAGCGCCGGCACCGGCATCTCGGCCGGCACGAGGTCGTCGAGGATGCGGTCGCGCCGCAGGTAGCCGTGGGCCAGTACGTAGTCGCCGATCGTCTGCGACTGCCGCAGGCCGCCGCAATGGCCGATCATCAGCCAGCAATGCGGGCGCAGGACAGCGAGATGGTCGGTCGCCGTCTTCGCGTTCGAGGGACCAACGCCGATGTTGACGATGGTGACGCCGCCCCGGTGGTCGGCGCGCATCAGGTTGTAGGCCGGCATCTGGAAGCGATGCCACGGCGCCGCGGCGACCGCCGCTTCCATCGTCGCCTTGTCGGCACCGCGCTTCACGACCGTGCCGCCCGGCAGGGCGAGACGGTCATAGGGGCCGTCCGGCCTGTCGAGCTCGGCCAGCGCCCAGGCGACGAACTGGTCGACATAGCGCTGGTAGTTGGTGAACAGGATCCACGGCTGGATCGTGCGCCAGTCGGTGCCGGTGTAGTGCAGCAGCCGGCGCAGCGAGTAGTCGACCCGCACCGCATCGAACAGCGCGAGCGGCCGCGGCTTGCCCTCCTCGTGATGCCAGGTGCCGTCGGCGATCTCGTCGCCGACGTTGGACAGCATTGGCGTCGGGAAGAACCGCGCCAGCTCGGCGACCGACAGGTCGCGATGGATGAACTCGTCGCCCTCGTCGGTGACGAAGGGATAGGGAATCTCCTGCGTGCTGACACCGACCTCGATCTCGGCGCCGAACTCGTCGACCAGCGGGCGCAGCTGCTCCAGCAGGTAGCGCCGGAAGAACGCCGGCTGGGTCACCGTCGTACAGTAGCGGCCCGGCGCCTGGAACTTCGCCCAGGCGCGCCAGGTGAAGGGAATGGCGCCGGACGGCTGCCAGTCGACTCGCAGCTCGGGGTAGCGAAACGCCGCGCGATCCTCGGGCGCCGGCGGCTCGCCGGTCGCGGTGAAGTGGGCCAGCGCCGCCCGCAGCGCCTCGCAGCTCTGCCGGTGCAGCTCTTCCAGCCGGTCGACGGCCTGTTCGGGCGTCATGCCGGACATCGGGCCGGGCATCGCGTCCTCGGCCGTCCGGTTTCAGTTGCAGGTCGGCTTGGGCAGGGGCTCGAGGCGGGTCATGCGGTACTCGATGCCGCCCTCGCCCTCCTCGTGCGTGCCGTAGAGCTCGACGCCGTTGTCCAGCATCAGGCTGCTCATCTCGTACGCCGCCTCGCCGTTCTTGTCCTTCGGATCGGGATCGAAGAAGGCGCCGCGATAGTAGATGCGGCCGCGATTCTCGGCGAGCGAGGCGCCCTCGTCGGGCACCTTGAAGTCGGCGAGCCGCTTGGGCACCCGGCCGATCACGACGTTGACCGGCTGCGGCGGCTTCACCTTCTCGCCGAAGAAGAACAGCGCATCGAAGCCGATGTCGCCCGCCTTGGCGTGCTGGATAGTCGCGCGGGTCATGGCGTTGGGGAACAGCGTCCCCTTGGGCAGCGCGACCGATTGGCCCTCGGGCTCGCCGAACAGCGACTGGCCGACGCCGTCGTCGCCGAGGATGGCCTCCCCTTTCAGCTGGCTGGTCGCCTTGCCGTTCATCGAGGCGTTGTGCTCGAACTTCAGCTTCCGCCCGTCACGGCTCTCGGTCATCAGCGAGGTCTGCTCGCTCACCATCGTGCCCTTGCCGCCGTCGAGCTCGAGCCGCATGCGCTGGCTGATGACGTAGCCATCGCAGGTCTGCTTCAGCTCGAACGCGTAGGTGCCCGGCGAGCCCACGCCGGGCTTGCCCTTCTCGAGCAGGTTCACCGCGTAGGCGGCGCGATGCGGCTGCAGCTCCTGAGCGGCAGCCGGCAGGGCGACCGCCAGGACGGCGAGGGATACGCATGACACTCTCAGCATTTAGGCCTCGGCACGGCTTGGATCTGGATCAGGCGGGCATCGACGGCGAAGTCACCATAGTCGAGCAGCATCGACCGGGCGACGCCGTTGGCCAGCAAATCGAGCGACATCTCGTACTCCGGCTGGGCCCCCTGGTCGCCATTGGCGAAAAAGGCAAAACGCACCCCCCACGCAGGTTGCCGCAGCAGGGCGACGTCGCCGCGCACCGCCGGCGCTCCCGCCGCCGGCTTGGGCGGCTTGCCGATCACGGCATTCACCTGGAAGGCGCCGTCCAGCCGGGCGCCGTCGAACACCTTGTAGGACACCGACTTGTCTCCCAGCTTGGCGTGCTTGATCACCAGGGCGAGATGGTTGGTCGGAAACAGCGTGCCGGCCGGCAGTTCGAAGCTGCGTGGCTCGGGCAGCGTGAAGCTCGCGCGGCCCTTGCCGCCGATGCCCTCGAGATCGGCCTGGCCGCGCAGCTCCTCGTCGACCTCGTCGTTCTGGGCGTTGCGCACGCTGAAGCGCAGGGCCAGCCCGTCCTTGGACTCGTAGCTGGTGAAGTTGGAATCGGTCTCGAACTCCTCGCCGTCGTTGCGCAGGAAGGTGAGCTTGATGCGCTGCTTCACGTTCCAGGCGTCGCACGAATCGGCGGTCTCGAGCACCATGTTGCCGTTGACCTCGACGATGCCGCTGTTGGGGCGCGCCACCGCGAGCTTCATCTCGTAGGTCGCCCGATGCGGCGCCATGATGACGTCGGTCGGCGGCCCTTCGACCGGCTGCGATTGCACCGGCGGCGGCTGGGTCGGCGGCTGCTGCAGCGGTTGCTTTTGCTGAGCGTCTGCAACACCACTTATCCACAGGCCCAGCAAGACGGCAGCCACAACCGCTGCGAGGGAGGCTGCAGTGGGAACGCGAGGACGGCGAAAACTATGGATGGACAACGGGCGAATGGCTGAGGGCTAGGCCTTGTAGCCGGACGCCCAAGCGTAATATCCATACCCGCCGATTACCAGAAACATCGCCTGCGTCAGGGCTGCACAGGGGGATATGTCCAATGACCAATCGCAAACCGCGCGTGCTCGCCACGCGGCACTTTCCGCCGGACGTCGAGGCGCGCCTTTCGGCCAATTTCGAGGCCCGGCTCAACCCCGAGGACAAGCTCTTTGATGGACCGGCGCTGGTCAAGGCGTCGGAGGGTTTCGACGGCATCATGTGCGCAGCCGGCGACCCGCTGAACGCCGACACGATCGCGAGGCTGCCGGCCTCGGTGAAGATGATCGCCACCTTCTCGGTTGGCTATGAGCATGTCGACGTGGCGGCCGCCGCCAAGCGGGACATCAAGGTCAGCAATACGCCGGACGTGCTGACCGACGCCACGGCGGACATCGCCATGTTGTGCCTGCTGGGCGCGGCCCGGCGCGCACACGAGGGCACGACCATGCTGCGGACCCACAGTTGGGTCGGCTGGGAGCCGACCCAACTGATGGGGGTCCACGTCACCGGCAAGCGCCTCGGCATCCTGGGCATGGGCCGCATCGGCCAAGCGATGGCCGACCGCGCCCGCGCCTTCCGCATGACCATCCACTACAGCAATCGCACGCGGCTCCCGCCGGAGCTCGAGAAGAGCGCGATCTTCTACGCCAATCCCGACGACATGCTGCCGCATTGCGACTTCCTGTCGATCAACGCGCCGATGACGCCGGCGACGCGCAAGTGGGTGAACGCCGAGCGCATCGCCAACCTGCCCAAGGGCGCGATCGTGGTGAACACCGCGCGGGGCGGCATAGTCGACGACGAGGCGCTGATCGCGGCGCTGAAGAGCGGCCACCTGTTCGCCGCGGGCATCGACGTGTTCGACGGCGAGCCCAAGATCCACCCGGGCTATTACAGCCTGGAGAACGCGTTCCTGCTGCCGCACATGGGCTCAGCGACGGTCGAGACGCGCAATGCCATGGGCTTCAAGGCGCTCGACAACCTCGAGGCCTTCCTGCTCAGGGGACAGACGCCACCTGATTTGGTGACGCCTTCTTGACCGGCTTGGCTTCGGGTTTGGCATGGGCCACCGCGTGGGTATGACCATGGGCCTTCGCCTTCTTCTTGGCCGGCTTGGGCGTCGTGACCGGCTTCTCGACGACCGGCGGCGCAGCCGGCGCCGGTTCGGCCGCCGCGACGACCGGCTCGGCGGGTGCGGCCGGGGCGGCATCGGGCTTCTTGGCGTAGGCGTCGGCGGTCCAGCTGCTGGCCGGCTCGTCGGCCGTCTGGTGCAGCGGCGGGGCGTAGGACACGCCGTCCTCGCTCGGCACGCGCTCGGCGGTGTCGTAGTTGACGTGGTACGGGTCCTTGGCTCCCGGATCGCGCGCGTGGCAAATGCTCTCGTTGCGGAACACCCGCCACAGGGCGCAGTCCTTCTTGGAGACCATCGACATGAAGTGGTCGGAGGTGCTCTTGCCGCTGTCGGCATACGACGCGCCGTCGACGCCGTAGCTCGCAGCGGTCACGGCCGAAACGGCGCAGCCGCCCGTGAGCAGTGGCAGGCCAAGCGCCAGGAGAGCGAGCCGAGGGAAGCTCATTATTCTCTTTAAGTTATTTGGTTAACGCCGTGAGAATATTGGATTTTCTGGTCTCCGTCAATTTGACTGCTCACTCTCCCGTACGGCTTGGACATAGACGTTGATGATCAGGGCGACCAGCAGGATCAGGCCGCGGATCAGGATCTTGAGGAAGCTGTCGATCTCGACATGGTCCAGCCCGTTGTTCAGGACACCCAGGATCAAGAGGCCGATGATGGTGTTGCCGATGCCGCCGCGGCCGCCGAACAGGCTGGTGCCGCCGACCACTACGGCGGCGATCGCGTCGAGCAGGTAGCCGTCGAACTCGTTCTGCTGGGCGCTGCCGAAATGGGCCACGCCCAGCATGCCGGCGACGCCCGAGCAAACGCCCGAGATCACCATGACGGCGCCCAGCACCAGCTTGACGTTGACGCCCGAATACTCGGCCGCCTCGCGGTTGCCGCCGGTCATGTAGACGTAACGGCCGAACCGCGTGTAGGTCAGCACGATGTGGCCGGCGAGCAGGAACACCGCCAGCACGATCACGATCCACGGGATCGGCCCGATCGACCCCGCCCCCATCTTCGCCACGAAGTCGGGCACCGCGTAGGCGATCTGGCCGCGAACGAGCAGCGCGCAGATGCCGGCGCCGATCTGCATCATCGCCAAGGTCATGATGAAGGACGGGATGCCGATCGCCGTCACGCCGATCGCGTTGACCAGGCCGAGGAAGGCGCAGGCCAGCAGCGCCAGCCCGATCGCCACGATGCCGGGCAGCGGCACGTTGGCGATGTTCACGTAGTTCTCCTGCTGCGTGAAGTAGGCGACGACGATGCCGGTCGCGTTGGCCACCGCCGCGACCGAAAGGTCGATCTCGGCGCACAGGATCACGAAGGTGAGGCCGACCGCGATCACGCCGGCGACCGAAATCTGCGTCAGGATGTTGGCCGCGTTGTCGAGCGTGGCGAAGGACGGGCTCGCCACGCCGAAGAACACCAGCAGGGCGATCAGCGTCACGAAGGGCGCGATGTTGCGCATCTGGCTGCGCAGGAATGCCGGCATCGTCCCCTCTTCCCTCAGGCCGCTTCGAGCAGCCGGTCCTTGCTGACCGCCTCGCCCGCGAACTCGCGCACGATGCGGCCCTTCTTCATCACCACGATGCGGTCGGCGAGCGACAGCACCGTCTCGGGCTCGGTCGACATCACGACCACCGCCAGCCCCCTGTCGCGCAGGCCGCGCACGATGCCGACCACGTCGTCCTTGGCGCCGACATCCATGCCGCGCGTCGGCTCGCTCAGCACCAGAACCTTGGGCGGCCAGGTCAGCCACTTGGCCAGCGCCACCTTCTGCTGATTGCCGCCCGACAGGCTCTGCAGCAGCGTGTCGACCGCCGGCGGCCGGATCGACAGCGCCTCGGCATGGCGCCGCGCGATGTCGCGCTCGGCGGAGGGCCGGAGCCACAGCCGGCCGATGCGGCCCAGCACGGCGATCGACATGTTCTTGTAGACCGGCTCGCGGTAGAACAGCATCGACCGCCGGCTCTCGGGCACGAAGGCGATGCCGGCGCGCCGAGCCGCGGCGGTGTTGGCAAGCCGCACGGTCTTGCTGTCGATCGCCAAGGTCCCCGTCCGCGGCTTCAGCTTGCCGAACAGCGCCCGCGCCAGCTCGATCACCCCGCAGCCCATGAAGCCGTAGATGCCCAGCACCTCGCCGGCGCGAATGTCGAGCGAGACGTCGGCGAACGCCCTACCGGCGCCGAGCCCGCGCACCGCGAGCACGACCGGCGCCTGCGGCTTGCTGTCGAGCGTGATGTTTCCGGTGTAGCTCTCCTCGAGCTCCTCGTGGCCGCGCCCGATCATGCGCTCGATCACCCACGCCTTGTCGACGCCGGCAGCAGGCTCGCTGACGATGCGCCGACCATTGCGGAAGATCGTGACGGTGTCGGACACGGCCAGCACGTCGTCGAGGAAGTGCGAGATGAAGACGATGCTGCGCCCCGATGCCTTCACGCCGCGCAGCACCTCGAACAGGCGCTGCACCTCGGGCGGCGACAAGGCCGAGGTCGGCTCGTCGAGGATGACGATGCGCGCGCCGGAGAACAGCACGCGGGCGAGCTCGATCAGCTGCTGCAGGCCGATCGCCAGCGAGCCCATGCGCGCCCTGGGATCGGCGTCGATGCCGAGGCTGGCGAGATGCTCGCGCGCGCCCTCGACCATCGCGCGCCAGTCGACGATTCCGCCGCGCGTGGGCTGCTTGCCGAGATAGACGTTCTCCGCGACCGAGAGGTCGGGCACGACGCTCAGCTCCTGGTGGACCATGCCGATGCCCGCCGCCAGCGCATCGCGGGTCGAGCGGAAATGCACCGGATGGCCGTCGAGCCTCATGCGGCCCTGATACTGGGTGTGCACGCCGGCGATGATCTTCATCAGAGTCGACTTGCCGGCGCCGTTCTCGCCCACCAGGCCGTGGATCTCGCCGGCACGCAGCACGAAGTCGACGTCACGCAGGGCCGCGACGCCGCCGAAGGACTTCGAGATGCCACTCATTGCCAGCCGCGCCGGGGTCTCCCCCGACGCGGCCGAAGACGCGTCGGACATAGCTGCGATCTGGCCCTCAGATCAGGAAGTGATCCTGCATCCACAGCATGCCGGCCGCATTGTCCTTGGTCACCACCGGACCGTCGGTGACGATGTTCTTGGGAATGCCGGCCCCCGTCTTCTCGCCGCCGGTGACGGCGGCCACGCCGGCAACGATCGCGCCGCCATGGATGCGGCTCGACGGATTGCGGACCGTCGCGTACATGCGGCCATCCTGGACGGCATTGATCGCCGGCGGCATGGCGTCGACGCCGCCGATCAGGATGTTGGTGCGGTTGTGCGCCTTCATCACGTTGTAGGCGGCGAGCGCCATGTCGTCGTTGTGGAAGAACGCGGCGTCGATCTGCGGATACTTAGTGAGATAGGTCTCCCACAGGCGCGCGACCTTGGTGACGTCCCAGTCGGCCGGCTGGCGGTCGAGCACCTCGATGCCGGGATACTGCTTCACCACCCCGTCGAAGCCGCGTGCGCGGCCCTGCGCCCCGGTGTGGCCGAGCGCGCCCTGGGTCATGATCATCTTGCCCTTGCCGCCCAGCTTGGTGACCAGCGCCTGCGTCACCGCCGAGCCCATGAACTCGTTGTCGGGGGCCAGGAAGGCGTGCACGTTGATCTTCTCGAGCGGCGCAATCAGCGTGTCCATGTCGATCACCGGGATGCCGGCATCGATCATCTTCTGCACCGGCTGGGTCAGCGTGCCGATGCCGAACGCCTGGATCGCCACGAAGTCCCATTTCTGCGACGCCATGTTGTCGATCGCGGCGCGTTGCTTGACCGCGTCGAGCTGGCCGTCGAACCAAGTGACCTCGACATTGTAGAGCTTGCCCCAGTACTCGGCCGCGGCCTTGCCCTGGGCGCACCAGGTGGCCTGCAGGCCGGCATTGGAGAACGCAGCTTTCAAGGGCTTCTCCGAGCGGCCGGCCGGGGGACCGGCGGCTATCGCCGGGCTGATGCCGACGGTACCGAGAACGGCGGCCGCACCGCCGATCGAAGCTGCCGTCAGAAAGTCACGCCTGCTTGTGCCCGTCGTGTCCGTCATCGCTACCTCCTCGATCAACCGGACGAATGCCGGTGTTGATCGAAGTCTGGCAGCGCGATCCTGCAGCGGCAAGGCAAAGGCCCTGCCCTCCAAGGGGAGTCAGCTAGTCCTTCTTGGAAGGTGGCAGCCGGAGTGCAATGTGCAACTCGCGCAGCTTCTCCGGCGGGACCTCGGTCGGCGCGTCCATCATCAGGTCCATCGCCGACTGGTTCATCGGGAAGGTGATGACCTCGCGGATGTTGGGCTCGTCGGCCAGCAGCATGACGATGCGGTCGACGCCCGGCGCAGCACCGCCGTGCGGCGGGGCGCCGTACTTGAAGGCGTTGAGCATGCCGGCGAAGCGCGCCTCGACCTCTTCCTTGCTGTAACCCGCGATGCCGAAGGCCTTGTACATGATCTCCGGTTTGTGGTTGCGGATCGCGCCCGAGCAGAGCTCGATGCCATTGCACACGATGTCGTACTGCCACGCCTTGATGGTGAGCGGGTCCTGCGTCTCGAGTGCCTCGAGCCCGCCCTGGGGCATCGAGAAGGGGTTGTGGCTGAAGTCGATCTTCTTCAGCTTGTCGTCGTACTCGAACATCGGGAAATCGACGATCCAGCAGAAGGCGAACTCGCCCTCGCGGATCACGCCCAGCTCCTGGCCGACCTTGGTGCGCGCCTGGCCGGCGAACTTCCACGCCGCCTCCGGCATGTCGGCGACGAAGAAGATCGCATCGCCGTCCTCGGCGCCGGTCAGGCTCTTGAGCTTGGCGAGACGGTCGTCGGTCACGAACTTGGCGATCGGCCCCTTCCCCGCGCCGCCCTCGAGCACGATGTAGCCCAGGCCCGGCTTGCCCTCGCCCTGCGCCCAGCTGTTGAGCTTGTCGAAGAAGCTGCGCGGCTGACTCGCCGCGTTGGGCGCGCGGATCGCGCGCACCACGCCGCCCTTGGCGACGATGCCGGCGAACACCTTGAAGTCCGAGCCGGCGAACACCTCGCCGATATCGTAGATCCTGAGCGGGTTGCGCAGATCGGGCTTATCGGTGCCGTAGGTCAGTAGCGCCTCGGCGTACGGAATCCGCGGGAACGGGAACGGCGTCACCTTGCGCGGCATGACCGTGTTGAAGCCCGAGAACTCGTCGAACACGCCGTGCAGCACCGGCTCGATCGCGGCAAACACGTCGTCCTGGGTGACGAAGCTCATCTCGAAGTCGAGCTGGTAGAACTCGCCCGGTGCTCTGTCGGCGCGCGCGTCTTCGTCGCGGAAACAGGGCGCGATCTGGAAGTAGCGGTCGAAGCCCGACACCATCAGCAGCTGCTTGAACATCTGCGGCGCCTGCGGCAGGGCGTAGAACTTCCCGGGATGCAGCCGGCTCGGCACCAGGTACGACCGCGCACCCTCCGGCGAATCGGCCGTCAGGATCGGCGTCTGGAACTCGGTGAAGCCCTGGTCGATCATGCGGCGGCGCAGCGAGGCGATCACCTGGCTGCGCAGCAGGATGTTCTTGTGCAGCTTCTCCTTGCGCAGGTCGAGGAAGCGGTACTTGAGCCGCAGCTCCTCCGGGGTCGTGTCGTTCTCCTGGTAGACCGGGATCGGCAACGGGTCGGCCATCGACTGTACGACCATCTCGGCTGCGTCGAGCTCGACCTCGCCGGTCGCAAGCTTGGGGTTCACCGTCGAGGGCTGGCGAGCCACGACCTTGCCGGTTACCGTGATCACGCTTTCGGTCCGGACGCGCTCGGCCGTCTCGAATACCGGGCTGGACCGGTCGACCACCACCTGGGTCACCCCGTAGTGGTCGCGCAGGTCGATGAACAGCAGATTCCCATGGTCGCGCTTGACCTGGACCCAGCCGGACAGCCGGGCCTCCTGGCCGACATGCTGGGGCCTCAATTGGCCGCAGGTATGGGTTCTGTACACCGATGACATCGCGATTTTCCGGGCTTGAACGGGGCGGCAAGAGGCACGGATAGCCCCGCCAAGTCAAGGGATTAGGCTCTTTCCGGTAGCGTTGACTTTGCCCCGGGGCTGCCGGCCCGCTATAGAACAGGATTAATGAAACTGATCACCACGACCGACGAGCTGGCGGCTTTCTGCAAATCCCTGGCCAGCGCCGAGTTCGTTGCGGTCGATACCGAGTTCATGCGCGAGCGCACCTACTGGCCCAAGCTCTGCCTGGCCCAGGTGGCTGGCCCTGACGAGGCCGCCGCAATTGATGCGCTTGCCGAGGGCATCGACCTCAGCCCGCTCGACGAGCTGATGGCCAACCCCAATGTGCTCAAGGTCTTTCACGCGGCCCGTCAGGACCTCGAAATATTCTATCTGCGCATGAACAAGGTCCCCGGGCCCCTGTTCGACACCCAGGTCGCGGCGATGGTGTGCGGCCACGGCGAGGCGGCCTCCTACGAATCGCTGGCGACCAAGCTTGCCAAGGCACGGATCGACAAGTCGAGCCGCTTTACCGACTGGAGCCGCCGGCCGCTCAGCGAGCGGCAGATCACCTACGCCATCTCCGACGTCACCCATCTGCGCGTGGTCTACGAGCACCTGCGCCGGCAGCTCGAGCGGACCGGCCGGCTGAACTGGATCACCGAGGAAATGGCGGTCCTGAACGACCCCGGCACCTACCGCGCCGATCCCGAGCAGGCCTGGCGGCGGCTGAAGCCGCGCGGCGCCTCGCCGCGCCTGCTCGGCACCCTCAAGGAGGTTGCAGCCTGGCGCGAACGCACCGCGCAGCGCATCGACATCCCGCGCCAGCGCCTGCTGCGCGACGAGCAACTGCTGGAGATCGCGAGCCACGCCCCCAAGACGGTCGAGGAGCTGGCCCTGACCCGCGGCCTCGGCCGTGGCTTCGCCGAGGGCTGGCAGGGCCGCGAGATCCTCGAGGCGATCGAGAAGGCCCGCAAGCTGCCGGACTCCCAGCTGCCGACGCGCGACCGGCCGCCCGAGCAATTGCGCGCGCCGGGGGCCGTGGTCGACATGCTGCGCACCCTGCTCCGGCTCAAGGCCGAGCAGGCCGGGGTCGCGGCGCGCCTCGTGGCCAGCGCCGACGAGGTCGACCGCCTTGCCGCAGGAAAGCGCGACGTCCATGTGCTGCATGGTTGGCGTAACGAGATCTTCGGCCAGGATGCGATCGCCCTGATCGAGGGCCGGGTCGCGCTCTCGCTGGATGGCGACCATGCCCGCCTGCTGCCGGTGCCGCCCAAGGCCAAGGAAAAGGACCGGTCAGCCGCCGAATAAGGCAGCCGTCAGGTCGTTACGATGACGGCTTTCAGGTCGAACGCTTCCGCCGCGCTCTCCAGGCGCCGGGCCGTGACGTCACCCAAGCTGCGGCGCAGAGCGGACGGCACAGCAAGACGCAACTCGCGATCCGTGCGCCGAAGCTGAACCTGCGGCAGCAGGCCGGGTGCACCGCCGGAGAGGTTGTAGGCCAGCCGAAGACAAGCACCGAGGCGGCGGGCAAACGCACGGCCCTTGCCGTCGCTCAGCCTCAGCGCGGTGTCGAGCGCACCCGACTTGGAATCGCTCTTGTAGCGATAGGCGAGCGTCATCGCGAGGATCGCCCGCTCGCGATGGCTCATGCCGGGTGCCGGAAGATGCAGCACGCGGATATAGGCCTGCTCGGCGCGATAGTCGGGATGGTCGTTCCAGGAGATGTCGCTCAGATGGCAGGCGGCGATGCGCAGGATGCGCTCGTTCTCGGTCTCGCCGCCGAAGATCGGCGTCAGCCAGTCGAAGATCTCCGACGGCGCGAGGTCGAAGCGCCGCCAGTCGGCGCCCTGCTCCTCGGCGAAGGCGATCAGCGGATGGCGCGCGCGCTCGGTGTCGCTCAGCCGTGAATAGTAGAAACCCTCGCGCAGGCCGAACGCCGAGAACACCACGTTGCGCGGCTTGAGCGCCGCCAGCAGCCGGTCGAGCGCCAAACAGGCGAGTGGCAGGGTGTCGACGCGGCGGCGCGACACGCCCGGCATCTTCTCCAGCGACTTGGCGCTCTGCACCGCGATCAGCCGCGCCACCGCGCGCGCCTCGTCAGACGGGATGTCGTAGTGATGGATGATGTGCAGCGGATAGCCCGCCTGCTCCATGTGCAAGCGCGCAAAGGAGCGCCAGGCGCCGCCCACGGCGTAGAACGTCTTGCCGGACTCCTCGCGCAGCCAGCGCACGTCCTCGATGGCATCGACCACGACCCGCTTGGGATCGGTCTTGCCCGAGGACACCAGGCGCAATGGCCCGATCGGCAGCGTGGTCGAGTTGCCGATGCGCCCCTGCCCCAGCGCCACCAGCTCGAGGCTGCCGCCGCCCAGATCGCCCATCACGCCCGACGCGTCGGGCATGCCGCACATCACGCCGTAGCCCGAGAAGCGCGCCTCGTCCTGGCCGCTCACGATATGCGCCTTGATGCCCGGCCGACTCGCAAGCTGCTGCATGAAGGCAGGTCCATCCGATGCGTCGCGCACCGCGGCAGTCGCCAGCAGGTCGAGCGACGTCACCTTCATGTTGTGCGCAAGGATGACGAAGCGATCGATGTTGGCGAGCGCCATCTCGACGCCTTGCGGATTGAGCCGGCCGGTCGCGTCGAGGCCGCGCGCCAGGCCGCACAGGACCTTCTCGTTGAACACCGGCAGCGGGGCGCGGCTCGCGCGCTCGTAGACGACCAGGCGGATGGAGTTGGAGCCGACGTCGATGATGCCGACCCGGCCGGGGCCGAGACGGCTATGCGCAGGGCTGCCCGCCCCGCCGGTCTCTATGGTCCGTTCGCCGTCCATGCGCGCATCCGTCTAGCCGAAACCCGCCGGGATTGCAGCGACGATTTTGACGGCGACTCGGGCTACGAGCTGAGAACGAGCCGCGGCACGGCGCCGCTCAGCCGCAGCGCGCTGCCGCGGCCCGAAAGCGAAGGGTTTGTCATGAAATAGTGATGGGCAATGAAAGGTTCCTTGCCCGGGTGCGGCCGCGTGTACGTCCCGTCGGGCGCCATGATCCAGGTCTGCCCGTCGTCCTTGAGGTTGGCGACCAGGATCTGGTCGAGCACCTGTTCGTGCACGGTGGGGTTCTCGACCGGGCACAACAGCTCGACCCGGCGGTCGAGATTGCGCGGCATCCAATCGGCCGACGAGATGAACACCTTGGCGTGCGCCGAGGGCAATGCCTTGCCGTTGCCGAAGCAGACGATGCGGGCATGCTCCAGGAAGCGACCGATGATGCTCTTGACGCGGATATTGTCGCTCAGGCCCGGCACGCCGGGACGCAGACAGCAGATGCCGCGGATCACCAGGTCGATATGCACGCCGGCGGCCGACGCGGCGTATAGCCGGTCGATCATCTGCGGATCGACCAGCGAGTTGAGCTTGGCCCAGATCGCGGCGGGGCGGCCCGCCCGGGCATTGGCGATCTCGGCATCGATCAGCGTGTAGAGATCGGGCCGCAGCGTGACCGGCGCGAAGGAGATCTTCTCCATCTTCTCGGGCCGGGCATAGCCCGTCATGAAATTGAAGAGACGCGCCGCGTCGCGGCCCATCGCCGGATCGCAGGTGAAGAACGACAGGTCGGTGTAGATGCGCGCGGTGATCGGGTGATAGTTGCCGGTGCCGAAATGCACGTAGGTGCGGATCGAGCCCGCCTCGCGCCGCACCACCATCGACACCTTGGCGTGGGTCTTGAGATCGATGAAGCCATAGACCACCTGCACGCCGGCGCGCTCGAGGTCGCGCGCCCAGCGGATGTTGGCTTCCTCGTCGAACCGCGCCTTGAGCTCGACCAGCGCGGTCACCGTCTTGCCCGCCTCGGCGGCCGCGATCAGCTCCTTGACGATCGGCGAATCGGCGGAGGTGCGATAGAGCGTCTGCTTGATCGCGACCACCGCCGGATCGCGCGCGGCCTGGCGCAGGAACTGCACCACCACGTCGAAGCTCTCGTAGGGATGGTGGACGACGATGTCCTTGGCGCGGATCGCGGCGAAGCAGTCGCCGCCGAAGTCGCGGATGCGCTCGGGGAAGCGCGCATTGTAGGGGGTGAACTTGAGGTCCGGCCGGTCGTCGACGATCACCGCCTTGACGTCGCCGATGTTGAGCATGCGCTCGAGCTCGAACACGTGCACGACCTGGCCGGCGATCTCGAGCTGGTCGAACAGGAAGTCGCGCAGCTCGCTCGGCATGTGGATATCGACCGAAATCGAGATCAGCGCGCCTCGGCGGCGGCGCTTGAGCGCGCTCTCGTAGAGCAGCACGAGGTCCTCGGACTCCTCGTTGATCTCGACGTCGCTGTCGCGGATGACCCGGAAGAAGCCGCGCTCGGTCACCTCGTAGCCGGGGAACAGGCGCGGCAGGAAGATCGCGATCAGCTCTTCCAGCGGCAGGAAGCGGATGCCGCCGCCCGGCAGGCGCACGAAGCGGTCGACCTGCGGCGGCAGGGGCAGCAACGCCATCAGCGGCCGCTTGTCGTCCTTGCGCTGCAGCTTGAAGATCGCCGAGAAGCCGCCGTTGGGGATGAACGGGAACGGATGCGCCGGATCGACCGCGAGCGGTGTCAGGATCGGGAACACCTGGTCGATGAAGTAGGTCTCGAGCCAGGCGCGCTCGCCGGCGGTGAGCTCGACGCCGGCCAGCACGGCGATGCCCGCGTCGCGCAGTTCGCCCTGCAGGACGCCCCACACCCGCTGCTGCTCGTGCATCAGGATCGATGCCCGGTCGCGGATGGCGGCCAGCTGCTCGCCGGGGGTCAGCCCATCGTCGCTCAGCAGGGTCGCCCGGTTGGGCAACATGTCGACCAGCCCGGCCACCCGGACCATGTAGAACTCGTCGAGGTTGGCGGCCGAGATCGACAGGAAGCGGACGCGCTCCAGCAGCGGGTGCCGGGCATTGCTCGCCTCCTCCAGCACGCGGGTGTTGAACGCGAGCCAGGAAAGTTCGCGGTTGATGAAGCGTCGGGGGCTGTCGGCCGTTATGGCGCCAGCCACTTCGGAAGCGAGGGCGTCCATTTGATCGTGCTTTGTCAGTTGATCGCAGGAACGGTACCGTCTCTCCATGGTCCTGTCATGGCAATTCCCTAAGCCCCTGATTCGAAAGAGTTTTGACCGGTGTACGCCATGAAGACCATCCTTCTCCTGCGCCATGCGAAATCCGGCTGGGATGACCCCGGGCTGGACGACCACGAGAGGCCGCTGAACAAGCGCGGCGAGCGGGCCGCCGAGACCATGGCGGAACACATCGTCCATAACGCCCCGCGGCCCGACCTGATCCTGTGCTCGACGGCCGTTCGGACGCGTCAGACACTGGCGCCGCTGGTCCACCGGTTGGCCAATCCAGCCCCGCCGATCGCCTTGGAGAAGGGCCTCTACCTCGCCACCGAGCGCGAACTGCTGGTGCGCCTGCGGGCCATCGGCGAGGAGGTCCGGACCGTCCTGCTGATCGGCCACAACGAGGGCATCGGCGAGCTGGCCAGCGCCTTGGCCGGCGATGGCGAGCCGGCCCTGCTGGCGCGCCTGCACGAAAAGTTCCCGACCGCCGCGCTGGCGACCCTGCGGCTCGGCGAGGGGCCATGGCAGGACCTCGCACCGGGACACGCCGAGCTCCTGGCCTTCGTGCGGCCGCGCGACGTCAGCGAGTAGAGCGCCGCCCGCCCGCCAAGTCCTAATACGTTCCCGGGTACTGCCCGCCATCCATCAGGATGTTCTGCCCGGTCATGTATCCCGCGTGCACGCTGCACAGGAAGGCGCACATCATGCCGAACTCCTCGGCGGTGCCGAACCGGCCGGCGGGATGAGCCTTGGCGGCGGCTGCGTATTCCTCCTCGAAGCTCTTGCCGGCCTTCGCCGCGCGCGTCCTCGTCGTGTTGCGCAGGCGGTCGGTGTCGAACGGGCCCGGCAGCAGGCCATTGATGGTGACGCCGTGACGGATGGTTGTGCGCGCCACGCCAGCAACGAAGCCGGTCAGGCCCGAGCGCGCGCCGTTGCTGAGGCCGAGGATATCGATCGGCGCCTTCACTGAGCTCGAGGTGATGTTCACGATGCGCCCAAAGCTGCGCTTCATCATGCCGTCGACCGTCGCCTTGATGAACTCGATCGGCGTCAGCATGTTGGCGTCGATCGCCTTGATCCAGTCGTCGCGGTTCCAGTCGCGGAAGTTGCCCGGCGGCGGGCCGCCCGCATTGTTGACCACGATGTCGGGCTCGGGGCAGGCCGCCAGGACCTGCTTGCGGCCCTCCTCGGTCGTCACGTCGACGGCGACCGGCGTCACCTTCACGCCGTGCTTCTTGCGGATCTCCTCCGCCGTCGCCTCGAGCTCGCTCTTGGTGCGCGCGTTGATCACGAGATCGACGCCCTCGCCCGCCAGTGCCATGGCGCAGCCCCTGCCCAAGCCCTTGCTGGCCGCGCAGACGATCGCCTTGCGACCCTTGATGCCCATGTCCATCGTTTCGCTCCCTACTGGCTGACTCGTGTCCAAACCTGTGTTTCGCCGAACATTGGCGAGCCGACATAGCCGCGCAGGCGCAGCTTGCCGTCGGGCTGGAGGCTGATGTTGGCGCTGTAGATCTTGCCGTTCTCGCCGTTGTAGATCTGGCCGTTCTCGAAGGTGTTCGGATCGGACGTCGCCTTGAAGCCCCAGATCAGCGGCATGCCGATCACCTTGCGGCTGCGCAGCGCCGGATCGGGATTGCGATAGTCGGTTGCCGCCTCCGGCGCCACGACCTGGCCGTCGGGCCCCTTGGGATTGACCAGCCCGACGATGGTGCCACAGATCGCGCCGGCCTTGGGATCGGCGCAGGGCGCGATCTTCACCTGCGCCACACCCGACTGGGTGAGCCACGTGCCCATCACGCCCGATTGCTGCGCCATCACCCCGGATGGCTGCGCCGACATCGCCAACAGCATCATCGAAGCCAGCCCGATCGATCGTCTCACGATGTTCCTCCCCCGAGTTCCGCCAGCACGTCGGCCGCCAATCGCCGGTCGATCTCGCGGCGCTCGCTAAGCGCGCGTTGGTCGAGCGCGGCGACGACCCGGCGGGCCGCCTCGGCCGAACGCTCCATGCGCGCGACGAGATACTGCACGACGCCGGGGCCGGCATGCAATTGCCGGTCGCTGAGCTGCTTCAGGATGATGGAGCCCAGGAGCTCGTCGTCGGGCGGCGCGACGGCGACCGCGGGCGCCGCGCGCAGGCGCGAGGCGAGATCGGGCAGCGCGATGCGCCAGTGCGCCGGGGGCAGCTCGGCGACCAGCAGCAGATGGCCGCGGCGCTCGCGCATCAGGTTGTAGAGATGGAACAGCGCGCGTTCGGCAGCACGATCGGCATGGTCGATCAGGATCGCGGCGTGCGCGCGGGCCAGCGCCGTGAGATCGGGAACGCTCTTCCCCTCGAGATCGGAGGCGTCGAGCACCGCAGCCCTGGCCTGCGCCGCCCAGATGCGCGCGAGATGGGTCTTGCCGCTGCCCGGCGGGCCGCTCACCGCCAGCGCGGGGGCGGGCCAATCGGGCCAGCGGTCGATCCAGGCCAGCGCCTCGCGATTGCCGTCGGCCACGACGAAGTCCTCGCGCGCGAAGGTCGGCGGCGGCAGCGCGAGATCGAACGTCAGCTGCTTCACCATGGTCACCCCGTGGCGCCAGTGCCGCGATAGAAGGTGCTGGCGTGGTAGCGGCCGAGCAGATGACGGGCCACGACGCCGATCACCGCCGCCGCCGGCACCGCGATCAGCACGCCGGTGAAACCGAACAGCGAGCCGCCCGCCAGCAGCGCGAACATGATCCATACCGGATGCAGCCCGACCCGGTCGCCGACCAGCTTGGGCGAGAGGAAATTGCTTTCCAGCGCATGGCCGACCACGAACACGATCGCGACTTTCACGACGCCGATCCATTCCGGCGGGAACTGCGCCAGCGCCATGCCGATCGACAGGATGGCGCCGACCAGCGTGCCGACGAACGGGATGAAGGAGATCAGCCCGGCGATCAGGCCGATCACGAAGCCGAACTGCAAACCGACGATCGACAGCCCGACGCCGTAGATCGTGCCGAGGCAGAGGCAGACCAGCGCCTGGCCGCGCACATAGCCAGCGACAGCGGCGTTGGAGTCACGCGCGAGGTGGCGGATGGTAACGGCATGGTCGAGCGGCAGAGCATCGTTGATTGCCGCGATCACCTTGGGCCAGTCGCGCAGCAGGTAGAAGGTCACCACCGGCGTGAGGAACAGGAGTCCCAGAAGGTTGATCACCGCGACGCCACGCTGCGCCAGCTTGCCGGCGATGCCGCCCACCACCGCGAGCGCTTGCCCGGCCAGTTTCGTGGCGTCCGCCTGCAGCTCTTGCAGGCTGAGCGGCGGCAGGCCCATCTTGGTGCGCACCGGCTCGATCATCGGCTGCACGCGCTGGGCCGCCTTCACGGCAAATTCCGGCGCCTTGGCAATCAGCGCCTGCACCTGGCCGACCACGGGCGGCACGACCGCCATCGCCACGCCGACCGCGATCAGCACCGCGATGATGGTGACCACCGTCGTCGCCCAGGTACGCGACAGGCCCATGCGCTGCAGGCGCACCACCACCGGATCGAAGAAGTAGGCTACCGCCGCGCCGACCACGAACGGCAGCAGGATGTCGTTCAGCAGCCACAGCAGCAGGAGGAAGCCGGCGGCAATGCCGGCCCAGAACAGCCAGCGGTTGCTCAGCGCGCCAGCAGCCGCCACTTGTCGGCATCCTTCTCGAGCTGCAGCCCGACCTGGGACAAAGTCTTCTGCAGGTCCTCGGGCGAGCCGTAATAGTCGAGATGCAGGTCGGCGTGATCGGCCTCGAGCTGGCGCACCACGACGCTCTTGATGGCGGGGATGCCGCCCAGCCGCTGGCGCACCTTCACCCAGTCGCTGAGCGCCTGGATCGGCACGACGATGTCGAGCCCCGCCTGCTGATCGCGATGCACGGTCGCAAGGCCGCGCCAATCCTGATCGAGCTTGGCGTGGATCTGCTTGGCAGCATCCGGGAGCTGGCTCGAGTTCGGGACGGTGATCGACATCAGCTCCGACCGCGCGCCGGTCTGCATGTCGTAGCGCATGCCGCCTACCTTGATCGGCCCTTCCTTGTCGCCCTCGGCGATCGCCACGATGACGACCGGCGCGCGATAGCGCTCATCGAGACGGGACAGCGCGGTGACGTCGCCGACATAGGCCTGCTCGACCGTGATCGCGTCCTGGTCGAGCTGGTCGCCGCGCACCAGCGCGACCGGCACCGACGTGCCCAGCGTGTCGAGCCCTGACCAGGCATCGCGCCAGGCGTTGCGATCGTCGAGCGGCTCCAGCCCGGTCTTGTCCTTCCACAGCGGAACCACCAAGGCCGCGCGTGCCACCGTCTCGGCGATCGAGATGCCGGCCTCGCTCAGCCATTGCTTCACCGGCTCGGCGCTGAACACCACGGCGATGGTGGCGCTGTAGCGGTTGCCGGCGGGTCGTTCGCTCTGGAACTCCACCCCGCGCACCATGCTGTCGAGCCGCTGGTCGCTGATGGCCGGCACCTTGGCGCGATCCTCCGGCGACACCATGCGCTCGACCAGCAGCTTCACCGCCTTCTGCCGCGCCTCGCGGATCGCCGTCTGCCGCGCCTGGACGGCGTCGGCGCCGGTGACATCCTCCTCGATCCCGCCGATGGTGAAGGTGTTGCCGTTGGAGACTTGGGCCTGCGAGGACCAGGGTGCGAAGACCGTCAGCACGAGGAGAATCGTGGAAAAAATGCGGGCTGACGGCATTGCTCGAGTCCGGTACTGGTTCAGGCGTCGTATTCCTAGCACGAATGAGCCCGGCTTGAAGCACAACAACCCGCCGCTGACCTACAAGGAAGCCGGCGTCGATATCGACGCGGGCGACGCGCTGGTCGAGCATATCAAGCCGCTGGCCAGGAGCACGGACCGTGCAGGCGTGATGGGCGGCCTGGGCGGCTTCGGCGGGCTGTTCGACCTCAAGGCGGCGGGCTTCAAGGACCCGATCCTGGTGTCGGGCACCGACGGCGTGGGCACCAAGCTCAAGGTCGCGATCGAGACCGGCATTCCCGACACGGTCGGCATCGACCTCGTCGCGATGTGCGTCAACGACATCGTCGTGCAGGGCGCCGAGCCCTTGTTCTTTCTGGACTACTACGCGACCGGCCGGCTCGAGGTCGAAACCGGGCGCCGGATCGTCGCCGGCATCGCCGAGGGCTGCCGCCATGCGGGTTGCGCGCTGATCGGCGGCGAGACGGCGGAGATGCCCGGCATGTACGCCGAGGGCGACTACGATCTCGCGGGCTTCGCCGTCGGCGCGGCGGAGCGCGACCAGTTGCTGCCGCGACCGGACATCGCGGTCGGCGACGTGGTGCTGGGGCTCGCCTCGAGCGGCCTGCATTCCAACGGCTACTCGCTGGTGCGCAAGGTGATGGAGCGCGGCGGCCATGACATCACCACGGTGATGGAGCCGACCCGCATCTACGTGAAGCCGCTCCTGCAGGCGATCCGCTCGACGGGAGCGATCAAGGGCCTCGCCCACATCACCGGCGGCGGCCTGCCCGGCAACGTGCCGCGCTGCCTGCCCGATGGCCTGCGCGCGCGGCTCGACGCCAGGCGGTGGAAGGCGCCGCCGGTGTTCGGCTGGCTCGCCAAGACAGGCGCCGTGCCGACCGAGGACATGCTGCGCACCTTCAATTGCGGGCTGGGCATGATCGTCGTCGTCGCGAAGGGCGATGTCGGCAAGGTTACCGGCGCTCTGGTCGCCGCGGGCGAAACCGTGCGCGAGGTCGGCGTCATCGAGCGCGCACCGACGGCGGAGGCCGACTGCGTGGTCGAGAACGCCGACAGTCTATGGCAAAGCTGAAGGTCGGGATCCTGATCTCGGGCCGCGGCTCCAACATGGCCGCGCTGATCGAGGCCGCGCGCGATCCTGCCTATCCTGCCGAGATCGTCTGCGTGGTGAGCAACGTCGCTTCGGCGGCGGGGCTGGAGATCGCCAAGAAGGCCGGCATCGCTGCCGTCGCGATCCCGCACAAGGAGTTCGCCGACCGCGAGAGCTTCGACCGCGCCGTGTCGGCCGAACTGGAGAAGCACGGCGTCGGCCTGGTGGCGCTGGCGGGTTTCATGCGCATCCAGAGCCCATGGTTCCCACAGCATTGGGCCGGGCGGATCATCAACATCCATCCCTCCCTGCTGCCTTCTTTTCCGGGGCTGCACGTCCAGCAACAGGCGATCGAGGCCGGCGTACGGGTGAGCGGCTGCACCGTGCACTTCGTCACACCCGAGCTCGATGCGGGCCCGATCATCGCCCAGGCGGCGGTCCCGGTCCTGCCCGGCGACACCGCCGACGCCCTGGCGGCCCGCATTCTGCGTCAGGAACACCGGCTCTATCCGCTGGTCGTGCGCTGGTTCGCCGAGGGCCGCATCGCGTCCAGGGACGGCAGGGTCGAGGTCGACGTGCCGCAGGGGGCCACCCTGCTCTTCTCGCCGGACCCCTGATTCGCTATAGAAGTTGCGCTAATTCCACGTCCTGTCAGGGGAACCCATGGCTGCCGACAACAGCACCCAGTACCGCGCCCATCTCGCGACCTACACAGCCTTCAACAAGCTCGTGACCTTCATGATCCTGTGGATCGTGCTGCTGCTCTCGAGCATGGCCCTTGGCCTGGTCGGCGGCGTGCACATCCTGGCCCTTCTGATGGGCGTCGGCGGCACGATCGCCCTGCTGATCGCCTTCGCCGTCTTGGGCTGATCATTGGACCGCGCCATTCTGGTGGCGCTCATCACCGTGAGCGCCCCTGGAGGGGCGCGGTCCGATGAGTCTTACCCTACGATCTCGCTGCCCGCGAAGAAGTAGCTGATCTCGATCGCCGCATTCTCTGGCGAATCCGAGCCGTGCACCGAGTTGGCCTCGATCGACTCGGCGAAGTCCTTGCGGATGGTGCCGGCCGCGGCGTTGGCCGGATTGGTGGCGCCCATGATCTCGCGGTTCTTGGCGATCGCGCCCTCGCCCTCGAGCACCTGGACCACGACCGGGCCCGACGTCATGAACGTGCAAAGACCGTCGAAGAACGGCCGCTCCTTGTGCACGCCGTAGAACGCCTCGGCCTGGGTGCGCGTCATCTGGATGCGCTTCTGCGCGACGATGCGCAGGCCCTTCTCCTCGAAGCGGGCGTTGATCTTGCCGGTCAGGTTCCGGCGCGTCGCGTCCGGCTTGATGATCGAGAAAGTACGTTCGACGGCCATGGAATCCTCTTAATGACGCCCTCCCCCCCCCCGTCTTCGGGGGAGGTGTCACCGTCTGACGCTGACGGAGGGGGTCAAGAGTCATGACCTCTCCGTCGCGGATTACCGCGACACCTCCCCCGAGGACGGGGAGGCGAAGTTAAGGCGCGCGCTTATAGACGGGGGTTTTCGGGCCGGCAAGGCGGCGCTTCGCCTTGGTTTTCGCCCATTCCGCGTGCTACACGCGCCCGCTTCATGCTCCACGTCACCGACCTCTCCTTCCGCCACGGCGAGCGGGTGCTGTTCGACCGTGCCGGCGCGGCGATTTCCGATGGCTGGAAAGTCGGCCTGGTCGGCCGCAACGGCGCGGGCAAATCGACCCTGCTGAAGCTGATCCAGGGCGAGTACGAGGCCGACGGCGGCAACATCAACATGACCGGCCGCATGCGCATCGGCTCGGTGCCGCAGGACCCGCCGGGAGGCGCCATCCCGGTCATCGACGCGGTGCTGGCCGCCGACGTCGAGCGGACCGCGCTGCTCGCCGAGGCCGAGACCTGCCACGACGGCGTGCGGCTCGCCGAGATCCACATGCGCCTCGACGAGATCGCCGCGGCCGCCGCGCCGGCCCGCGCCGCGTCGATCCTGAATGGCCTGGGCTTCGACACGGAAAAGCAATCGCGGCCGTGCGGCGAATTCTCCGGCGGCTGGCGCATGCGCGTCGCGCTCGCCGGGACGCTGTTCAGCGATCCTGATCTGCTGATCCTCGACGAGCCGTCGAACCATCTCGATCTGGAGGCGCAGCTCTGGCTCACCGAGCACCTCAAGCGCTATCCGCACACCTTGCTGATGGTCAGCCACGATCGCGACCTGCTGAACGACGTGTGCGACCACATCATCCACATCGACCAGCAGAAGCTGGTCACCTACACCGGCAACTACGACACCTTCGAGCGAACCCGCGCAGAGCGGCTGGAGAACGACGCCGCGCAGCGCGCCAAGACCGAGGCGAAGCGCAAGCACATGCAGGCCTTCGTCGATCGCTTCAAGGCCAAGGCAACCAAGGCCCGCCAGGCGCAGTCGCGCATGAAGATGATCGAGAAGCTGGGCGCGGTCGTGGCGCCGCCGGTCGAGGAGCACATCAACCTCAGCTTCCCCTCGCCGGAGCAGCTGCCCTCGCCGATCGAGACCATCGACCAGGTGAGCGTGGGCTACGACAACGGTCCGCTGGTGCTGAAGAAGCTCGACCTGCGCCTCGACATGGACGACCGCATCGCCCTGCTGGGCCAGAACGGCAACGGCAAGTCGACCTTCATCCGCCTGCTGTCGGACAAGCTCGTACCGCGCGAGGGCAAGGTAAGGCGCAGCAGCAAGCTCCGCATCGGCTACTTCTCGCAGGACCAGGAGGAAGGCCTCGACTACGAGGGCACGCCGTTCGAGCACATGAACCGCGCACTCGGCCCCGGCGTGCCGGAGCACAAGGTGCGTGCCCAGCTCGGCCGCTTCGGCTTCTCCCGCGAGCGCGGCGACCTCAAGGTCGGGCTGATGTCGGGCGGCGAGAAGACCCGGCTCCTGCTGGCGCTCGCCGCGCGCAACGCGCCGCACCTGCTGCTGCTCGACGAGCCGACCAACCATCTCGACATGGATGCGCGCGCCTCGCTGGTCGACGCGATCAACGACTATGAGGGCGCGGTCGTGCTGGTGAGCCACGACACGCACCTGGTGAAGATGGTCGCCGACCAGCTCTGGGTCGTGGCCGGCGGCGCGGTAAAGCCGTTCGAAGGCGACATCGACGACTATCAGGCGAAGCTCTTACGCGAGCGCAACGGCAGGCCGGCCAAGGAGCCGAAGGCCAAGAAGGAGAAGAAGGAGGCCAAGGCGGCCCCCGCTCCCTCGCCTGTCGCCGCCGCCGAGAAACCCAAGCGCGGCCATCTCAAGCGTGCCATCGAGAAGGCCGAGAAGGAGATGGCCGACCTGGCCAAGAAGCGCGGCGAGATCGAGGCCAAGCTCGCCGATCCCGCGACCTATTCAGCCCCTCCGAGCGTGGCCGCCGAGCTGCAGAAGGAAAAGCAGCGCCTCGAACGCGACATCGCCCACGCCGAACACGACTGGCTGGTGGCGCAGGAAGCCTACGAGGCGGCTTGATCATCGGACCGCGCCGCTCTAGCGGCGCGCTCCAATAAACTACTCCGCCGCGGCCGGAATCGGGCGGGTCGCGGTCGCTTGGCGAATGACGAGCACTACCGCGGCGTTGACGATGTACAGCCCGACGGCGGCCCAGAAGATCGCGGCATGCAGGCCGTGGCTCATCAGGAAGCCGAAGATCGGCGGCGCCGTGAACGAGCCGACATCGAGGCCGGAATAGACGAAGCCGAACACCTTGCCCGAGGCGCCGGGCGGCGTCGCGTTGCGGACGATCATGTCGCGCGAGGGATTGGTGGTGCCGCCGGCGAAGCCCGCGAGCGCCAGCAGCGGCAGCAGCAGGCCGGTCGGTACGCTCTCCGTCGCGATCGGGACGGTCAACGCGGATGCGACTAGCAGGCCGATCGCCGCGACGCGGTCGTGATGGCGCACGCGGTCGGCGAAGATGCCGCCGACCAGCACGCCCAGCGCCGCGCCGACCACGAAGGCGATCAGGCAGATGGCCGCGAGGGTCTCGCTGACGCCGAACATGGCCGTGAAGGCGGGCACCGAGAATTGCTGGATGCCGATGGTGCTGGCCGATATCAGGGCAAAATAGGCGAAGCAGAGCAGGATGGGCGCCTGCAGGAACAGCCCAATGCCCGGCGCGCGGCCCTGCGTCGCCACCGAGGCGCGCGACTTGCTGCGATGGTCGACCAGCTCGACACGGTCGGCCCACACCAGCATCGCCATCGCCAGGCCCGGGATGGCGCCGATCAAGGCGGCGCCGAGCCAGCCGAACATGTCGTTCAGGAAGTAGAGCGCGGGACCGGCCGCCCAGCCCAGCGAGCCGCCCAGGCCATGGATGCTGAACGCGCGGCCCAGCCGGCTGGAATCGACCGACGCGTTGAGGAGCGCGAAGTCAGCGGGATGGAACACGCAGTTGCCGAGTCCCGCCACGACCGCGATCGCGGCAAAGCCCGCGAAGGAATGGGCGAATCCAACCAGGGCAAGCGCAATGCCGATGGTGGCGAGGCCGCCGGCCAGGATCGGCCGCGCGCCGAAGCGATCGACCGCGAAGCCCGCGACGGTCTGGGCGACGCCAGACACCGCGTAGAAGATGCCCGCCAGGATGCCGACATCGGCAAAGCTCAGCCCGGCGGTGTCGCGCACGATCAGCAGCATCGTGACGAAGGCGAGCTGGTGGTAGTGGCTGACGCCGTGCGCAACGCCGATCAGGCTGATGACGTGCAGGTCGCGACGAATGGGAACGCTGGCAGCGGACATGCCCGCTCTTATAGCGGAATATTGCCGCGTGCGGCGTGCATTTGGGCGGCAAGAGCCATGCACGTGCGGTGTATGATTGCTGACATGATCGGGTTCACTGCCGAACAGAGCGCCATTCGCGACATGACCCGCGACGTGGTGCGGCGCGAGGTAATCCCCTACGCCGCGCAATGGGATCGCGACGAGACGGTGCCGCTCGACGCGGTGCTGCGGCTGGGCAAGCTCGGCCTGTTCGGCGTCTGTGCGCCCGCCGAATGGGGCGGCGCGGGCGCAGACTTCCTCGCCTACATGCTGATGACCGAGGAGCTCGCCTACGGCGACGCCGGCATCTGCAACATGGTGAACGCCGCCAACTCGTTCGGCGCCAAGGTGCGCGACCACGGCACGGCGGAGCAGAAGCAGCGCTTCCTGCAGCCGGTGGCGAGCGGCGAGGCGCTGGGCTGCCTGCTGATGACCGAGCCGCAGGCGGGCTCCGATGCCGCGGCCATGCGCACGCGCGCGGTGCAGCACAACGATCGCTGGGTGCTGAACGGCGCGAAGTGCTTCATCACCTCGGGCCGGTCGGCCGAGTATGCCGTGATCTTCGCCGTGACCGATCCCGACGCCGGCAAGCGCGGCCTGTCGGCTTTCCTCACCCGCACCGACCGGCCGGGCTATCGCGTGGTTCGGCAGGAGACCAAGCTCGGCCATCGCAGCAACGACACTTGCCAGATCGCCCTCGAGGATCTCGAAGTGCCGGCCGAGGACCTGCTCGGCCAGCCGGGCGACGGCCTGCGCATCGCGCTGGCGGCGATGGACAGCACGCGCGTCGCCGCCGCGGCGCAGGCAATCGGCGTGGCGCGCGCGGCGCACGATGCGGCGCTCGTCTATGCCCGCGAGCGGCAGGCGTTCGGCAAGCCAATCCTCGAACATCAGGCGGTCGCCTTCCGGCTGGCCGAGATGGCGACCGAGATCGAGGTGGCGCGGCAGATGTGCCACCACGTGGCGCGACTGAAGTCGGCCGGCATGCGCTGCGTCAAGGAGGCGTCGATGGCCAAGCTCTACGCCTCCCAGATGAGCGAGCGCGTCTGCTCGGCGGCGATCCAGGTCCACGGTGGCTACGGTTACGTCAACGACTTCCCGGTCGAGAAGTATTACCGCGACGCGCGCGTCTTCCAGATCTACGACGGTACCAACGAAGTGCAGAAGATCCTGATCTCGCGCGAGCTGGCAGCAGGACGCTGAGGAGGAAACCGATGAAGGCGCTGAGGCAGGAGCAGGTCGACTCCTATCGCTACAACGGCTTCCTTTCGCCGTTCGACGTGCTCTCGCCGGAGGAGACGGCGTCGTGCCTCGCCGGCCTGCAGCGCTTCGAGGCCTTCATCGGTTCGCCCGTGCCGAAGGCCGACATGCACTGGCGCTCGCTCACCCACGCCTGCCTGCCCTTCTACGCCGACCTGGTGCGCAACCCGAAGATCCTCGATGTCGTCGAGGATCTGATCGGGCCGGACATCCTGGTCTGGACCAGCACTTTCTTCATCAAGGAGGCCAACTCGCCGACCTTCGCGGCCTGGCACCAGGATTCGACCTACTTCGGCCTCGCGCCCTACGAGCAGGTCACCGCGTGGGTGGCCCTGACCGACGCCAGCCAGGATGCCGGCTGCATCGAGGTGCTGTCGGCGCACGGCAAGCCGCGCCAGATGCGGCATGTCCCGAAGAAGCTCGCCAACAGCATCAACCGCACCGGCCAGACCATCACCGAGCCAATCGACGATTCCGGCGTCAGCGCGATGCCTCTCAAGGCCGGCCAGTTCTCCCTGCACCATACGCTCTGCGTGCACCGCTCGGCGCCCAACCATACCGCGCACCGCCGGATCGGGCTCGGCATCAACTACATCCCGGCCCATGTCCGCGCGACCGGCTCCAAGCGCATGCCGGCAATGCTGGTGCGTGGCACCGACCGATATGGCCACTTCGATCTCTACGAGCCGCCCGTCGAGGAGCTGGGCCAGAAAGAGCTCGCGGTGCACGACCATGTCTACAGCTGCTACGCCGAGAACTATCGCGAGCAGTTGAAGAAGCACGAGGAAGAGTTTGCGTAGTCTTTGGAGCGGAGCCAATGAGTTCGATTCGTAGACGCACCGTTGTGCTGGGAGCACTGGCGGCACCGCTGATCGCCCGAAACGCGCGGGCGGCCGGCTATCCGACGCGGCCTGTCAAGCTCGTGGTGCCTTATGCGCCGGGCGGCGGCGCCGATGCGGTGGCGCGCATCATCGCCAAGCTGGCAGGGGCCAGCATGGGCCAGTCGATCGTGGTCGAGAACAAGGGCGGCGCGGGCTCGATCGTCGGCACCGACCTGGTCGCGAAGTCGCCGCCCGACGGCTACACGCTGCTGCTCGGCCAGTCCGGCCCGATCTCGATCAATCCGGCGGTCTACAAGCACCTGCCCTACGATCCGGTCAAGGAGCTGACCCCGGTCACCATGACCAATTCCTATCCTTACGTGCTGGTGATCAACAGCAAGACGCCCGTCAAGGACCTCAAGGAATTCGTGGCCCTCGCCAGGGAAAAGGCCGGCGCCTTCAACTTACGGCACGACCGGCGTAGGCGCCTCCAACCACCTGATGAGCGAGCTGTTCTGCGCCCAGGCCGGCGTGAAGATGACGCACATCCCTTATCGCGGCACGGCGCTGGCGGTAGCCGACTGCGTCGCCAACAACGTCACCATGGTGTTCGGCGATCCGGTGAGCGTGCTGCCGCACATCCACGCCGGCACCCTGCGCGCGCTGGCGGTGACCAGCCCGCAGCGCTCGCCGGCCGCTCCGGATGTCCCGACGATGGCCGAGGCCGGCTATCCCGGCGTCGAGGCCGTGGCATGGCACGGCATCTTCGTGCCGGCGCATACGCCGCAGGATGTCGTCGACAAGCTGAACACGGAGATCGTCAAGGCGCTGAAGAATCCCGAGATCACCGACCTGCTCAGCAAGCAGGCGATGTCGCCGGTCGGCAGCACCCAGACCGAATTCGCCGCCTTCCTGAAGAAGGACCTCGCAACCTGGAAACAGGTTGCGGATACGGCAAAGGTCAGCGTGGAATAGGTCTTTTCTTCGCCCACTTGGCCGGCGCTCCGGGTGCAACCGTCCGCCCCTCTCGACCGTTGCGCTAGGACATCGCCCGAGTGGAGACGTTACATGCCTGCAAACAAGCGCGCCCACGAGAAGCTGAGCGACTTGAACGACAAGCTGCAGAGCGCCAGGCACGCGGCGAAGAGTGACGGCGCCGGAGAACGGGAGAAGGCCGATCTCAAGCTGCTCGAGCAGGAAGTCGCCGCCGAGAAGCTGAAGGCCAAGCGGCCGGCTCAAAAGCAGAAGGCCGAGTCGGACGTGGACGAGAAGCTCGACAAGGCGCTGAAGGACACCTTCCCGGGCAGCGATCCCGTGTCGTTCGTCGAGGCCGGGCCGAACGGCCGCAAGCCCGGCGCCGTACCGGACGAGGACGACGAGCCCGAGGACAAGTAGCCGCAGATCGCTCAGGCGTTCGGATCGCCCGCGTTCGGAAAGAAGAGTTGCTGGCCGTCGATCCTGTAGTTGGCGATGGCGCTCTGGCCGTCGGGCGAGAGCAGCCAGTCGATGAACTGCTGCCCCTGGGCCTTCTTCACGTGCGGGTGCCTGGCCGGGTTCACCAGCATCACGCCATACTGGTTGAACAGCCGCTTGTCGCCCTGCACCACGATCGTGAGCTCGCCCTTGTTCTTGAACGACAGCCAGGTGCCGCGATCGGATAGCACGTAGGCGTCGGACGCCGAAGCGGTGTTGAGCGCGGCCCCCATGCCCTGCCCGATGGCCTTGTACCAGGGCCCCTTGTCGTGCTCGATGTCGATGCCGGCCGCCTTCCAAAGCTTGAGCTCGGCGAGGTGCGTGCCCGAGCGGTCGCCGCGCGAGATGAACGGCTGCTGCTTGGCCTCGAGGGTGCGCAGCGCCGCAACGATATCCTTCGACCGCCCAATGCCGGCCGGATCGCTGCGCGGGCCGATCAGCACGAAGTCGTTGTACATCACCGGGAAGCGCTTCACGCCGCCGCCCTCGGCAATGAACTTCTCCTCCTCGGACTTGGCATGCACGAACACCACGTCGGCATCGCCGCGGCGGCCGATGTCGAGGGCCTGGCCGGTGCCGACCGCGACCACCTTCACGTCGATGCCGCTCTTGGCCTTGAACAGCGGCAGCAGGTGGCCGAACAGGCCCGAATCCTGGGTCGAGGTCGTCGAGGCGACGACGATCGAATTCTGCTGCGCCGACGCCGGGGGGACGAAGGCCAGGAAGGCGAGAGCCAGCAGCAGGCGGCGAATCATACGAGCAACTCTCCAGCGATGAACCGCCGCGCCTCTTCGGTGCGCGGCGCGTCGAAGAACGACGGCGCCGGACGCTTCTCGACGAGGCGCCCACGATGCAACAGCACGACCTCGCCCGCCAAGCGCCGCGCCTCGCCGAGATCGTGGGTCGACATCACGATCTTGATACCCCGGCCGCTCACGGTGCGGATCACATCCTCCACCGCCTTGGTCGATCCGGGATCGAGACTGGCGGTCGGCTCATCGAGAAACAGGATCGTCGGATTGCGCGCAAGCGCACGCGCCAGCGCGAGCCGCTGCTGCTCGCCGGCGGACAGGCGCCGCGCCGGACGGTCGGCGGCATGCTCCAGCCCGACCAGCGCCAGCAGCTCGCGCGTGCGGTCGCTGCCCGCCATGGCGTAGCGGACATTGGCGGCGGCACTCCGCCGCAGCATGGTCGGACGCTGGAAGACGATCGCGCGCCGCTCGCCGGTGCGCGTGATGCGGCCGGCCGTAGGCGCCAGCAGGCCCATCGCGGCGCGCAGCAGCGTCGTCTTGCCGGCGCCGTTCGGTCCGATCAGCACGGTCGGCGGCCCCGGCTCGATCGCCAGCGACAGCCGGTCGAGCAGGGTCACCGATCCGGCCGAAACCGTGACGTCCTCGAAGCGGATCATCCGGCCATGCGCTCGGCCGCGCGCCGCAGGGTCCAGGCGAGCGCGTTGACGGCAACGACGATGGCCATCAGCACTAGGCCGAGCCCGATCGCCAGCGGCAGGTCGCCCTTGGAGGTCTCGAGCGCAATCGCCGTCGTCATGGTCCGGGTGAAGCCCTCGATATTGCCGCCGACGATGATCACCGCGCCGACCTCCGCTGCCGCGCGCCCGAAGCCCGCCAGCAATGCCGTGATCAGGCTGAAGCGAGCATCCCACACCAGAGTGACGATGCGGCGCACCGGCCCGACTTCCAGCGCCGTGAGCTCGTCGCGATATTCCAGCCAAAGATCCTCGATGGTCTGGCGGGAAAGCGCGGCGATGATCGGCGTCACCAGGATGGTCTGGGCAATCACCATCGCCTGCGGCGTGAACAGCAGGCCCCAGGCGCCGAGCGGTCCTGAATGCGACAGGGCGAGGTACACGACCAGCCCGATCACCACGGGCGGCAGGCCCATCATGGCGTTCAGCACCACGATCGCCGCATCGCGCCCCCGGAAGCTCGACAGCGCGATCGCCGCGCCAAGCGGCACGCCGATCACGGCCGCCAGCAGCACGGCCGAGAAGCTGACCGCGATGGAGAGGCGCACGATCGCGAACAGCGCCGGATCGCCCGTCAAAACGAGGTCCAGCGCGGAGAGATGTTCCGGCATCGCGCGACTTCTCGCAGAGCCCCTGGCGAGGGTCAATTTGAGCCACGACGCGCGCGCGGCGGTTGGGCTAGTCTCCCCGCCCGAAGTAAGGGGGAACGCATGAAGCGCTGGAAGCATCGTCCCGAAGGCTCGACCTGGGGTGATTGGGGCGAAGACGATCAGCTCGGGCGCCTCAACCTCATCACGCCCAAGAAGGTGCTGGAGGGCATCGACGAGGTGAAGGCCGGCCGCTCGTTCTGCCTCAGCCTGCCGCTCGACTTCCCGGGCGGGAACGTGCTGAACGCGCGGCGTCTGCCGCCGGTATTGTCGCCGACCGGCGACGAGAACGGCTGGCGGTTCAACTTCCTCACCAACACGGTCAATCCACTGTTCCAGGACGTGGCGTGCGACGATCGCGTGATCCTGACCCTGCAATACTCGACGCAGTGGGACACGCTCGCCCATGTCGGCGGCCTGTTCGATGCCGACGGCGACGGCGTGCCGGAGCCGCTCTACTACAACGGCTACAAGGCCGGTTCCGACGTGGTCGGACCGCAGGTCGATGCCGGCCGCGACGGCTGCGGCCATCTCTCCTATGCTCACAAGCTCGGGGTCGAGAACATGGCAGCCAAGGCAATCCAGGGTCGCGCGGTCATGGTCGACCTCGAGAAGCACTACGGCCGCGACCACAAGTATGTGAGCTACGACGACTTCAAGCGCGTGCTCGACGCGGACAAGATCGTGGTCGAGCCGGGCGACATGCTGCTGCTGTACACCGGCTTCAGCGACGAGATCATGAAGATGAACAAGAAGGTCGACCCCGAGCGCGTCCATGCGATGTGCTGCGTGCTCGACGGGCGCGACAAGGAGCTGCTGCAGTGGATCAGCGACAGCCAGATCAGTGCCCTGATCGCCGACAATTACGGCGTCGAGGCCGTGCCGGCGCGGCCCGGCCCGGCGGGCGAGCATCCGATGCTGCCGCTGCACAATCACTGCCTGTTCAAGCTCGGGCTGAACCTGGGCGAGATCTGGTGGCTCAAGGACCTGGCGCTGTGGCTGCGCGAGCACGGCCGCTCGCGCTTCCTGCTCACCGCGCCGCCGCTGCGCCTGCCGGGGGCGGTCGGCTCGCCCGCCACACCGGTGGCGACCGTCTAGCATACGAGCAGGATGGATAACGGTTTCCCGTCCTTCGTCGCGGCCGCGCTCGACAGCCCGTTCCGGCTGCTCGATATCGGCTGCTCGGGCGGCCTCGATCCGCGCTGGCGGGCGTTCGGCCCGAAGCTGCAGGCGATCGGCATCGATGCCAGCAAGGCCGAGTGCGCCAGGCTGGCCAAGGCCGAGACCCAGCCGGGCATAGAGTATGTGTCGACCTTCGTCGCGGGTGTGGCCGACAGGCCGGTCGATCTCGAGCGCGGACAGGCGTCGCCGCTGATCATGGCCGTGCGCGAGCGGCTCAGCTTCATGCGCACGCGCGAGATCCGCCAGGCCCGGCTCGCCCAGGCCGAGATCGAGGAGAAGCTCCGCCACAATGCCTGGGAGCTGACCGAGCTCGCCGACGAAGCGAAACCTGTGCTGGTGTCGGAGCTGCTGGCCGAGCGCGGCTGGACGGACTTCGACTATCTCAAGATCGACATCGACGGGTCGGACTTCGAGGTGCTGCGGACGTTCGACGGCAAGCTGCAAGCGGCCGGCGTGCTGGGCGTGCAGCTCGAGGTGAACTTCGTCGGCACCGACAGCGACACCGACCACACCTTCCACAACACCGACCGCTTCATGCGGCGGCAGGGCTACGAGCTGATGCGACTCGACGTGCGCACCTACTCCTCGCGTGCCCTGCCCGGCCGCTACGTCTGGCCCACGCCGGCCGAGACGCTGTTCGGGCGGCCGTTCCAGGGCGAGGCGTGGTACGCCCGCGACTTCGACGGCGCCAGCCTCGATCGCGGCAAGCTGCTCAAGCTCGCGGCGATCTATGCCGCCGTCGAGGTGCCCGACATGGCGGCCGAGCTGCTGGCCAAGCGGCGCGGCGAGCTCGCCGGGCTCGACATCGACCGCGGCCTCGACCTGCTGGCCGCCCAGGCGCAGCCCGATCGCGCTCGCAAGCTCGACTACCGGCAGTACATGCAGGGCTTCGAAGCCGATGCCGCCCACTTCTACCGCCGCGAGGGCGACTACACGCTGGGCGAGCGCCTGAAGGCCGCGTGGGACGCGTTTCGCAAGCCCAGGCGATGAGCGACGAAGCGGTAGCGCACTCGCGCCAATTGCGCGAATTCCCTTGCCCGACTGCCGCTGCCAACGACTGCCAGCCGGGTTGGCAGTGATCGGATGCAACCGGGCCAACGTTTTACGCGTGCTCTGCCACTCTGCCCGCACCCCCTGGGGCGGGGGACGATTTCGCCTGAGGAGCCGACGAGGGCCAGGCGGAACGGATGGCGAGCGCAAGCGGGTGATGATCATCAAATCTCGACCCTGCACCAAATGCGCGTGCAATACCTAATAGGGACAATGGCCGCGAAAATTCACGCGATGGTTCAGCTGCAAAGGCAGAGCCATTGCCCATGATGAGACGATGCCGCGCGTGCTTATCCACAGGACTTCATCACCGTCTTTGCTTCGAGGTAAGGAACCATTCGCGAAAGCGCGAATCGAACTCGAGCAATGCGCCGACCCCAAAATTGCGGCGGTTGCGGAAGGCGCCTTGCTCATCGCCGCTGCAGGCGCTCAACGGCGTCGGTGAGCGGGCGGATGTAGCGCAGGATCACCCAGGCGACGCCGAACACCGTGGGCGCGGCGGCGACGTAGATCACGAAGAGCTGCAACGGCAGCTCGCCCAGGAAGTCGAGATGGATCGGCCGGCTGCCGATCCAGAGCGACAGGCACGCGCCGAAATAGAGCGCGATCGATGCCCAGGCGACGATATCGACGAGGACAAGGACCGGGAGGCGACGCCTGCCCCATAGGCGACGCGCATGGTGCTCGGCCAGCCAGTAACCGCTCAGAACGGCCGGCAAGGCCATGATCAGGACGAGCTGCCACTGCAGCGACAAGTCGTCGGCGGCTCGCCGCACACGAGCCACGCGATCGAGCCCAGAAGCAGCCCCTGGATGATCCAGGCCGCGACGATCGTCGCCGCGGTCGGCTGGGCCTGCTCCTCCGTCTTCGCGTCCTGGCGACCGGCCATCGGCGACGACTCCACGCTTGCACTTGCGCTGCATGGTGCGCCTATCGAACGATCAGGACAATCTTCTTCTACGCATAGTTGTGTTTCAAATATTTCCTCGCGTGTTCTGCGGTCAGGCCTTCTTCTCCCATCCGCCGGCCGTCTGCTGCCAGTAGACCACGGCGTGCCCCGCTGCCTTGTAGGCTTTCCAGCGCTCGCGACTGTCCGCGACAGCGGCCTCGTCGCGGCCATCGAAGAGCTCGAAGCAGCGCTTGTATTGGTCGACGCGGTCCGACCTCGCGCGGTCGGCGACGAACAGGAAGGCCGCGCCGTTGGGATTCTCGTCGAGATGGGTCAGCCAGACCGGCTGGCGCTCCGCCTCGCCGTCGCGGGCGCTGCCGTGCGGCAGGAAGCCGTTCGGATCGTAGGTCCAGAGATGGGTATTGAGCGCATCGACCCGCTCGGGCGAGCCCAACATCACGACCGCCCGCTCGCCCGCCTGCAGCGTCTTCAGCAACAGGCGCGGCAGCGCGTCTTCCAGCGACGACTTGGTGAGATGGTAGAAATTGACCTCGGTCGCCATCCCTCGCGGCCCATCATCACTCGTAGTTATCGGCGATCCAGCGATCGAGCAGGCGCACACCGAAGGCCGTGGCACCCTTGGGCGTGGTCTCGTTCCCCTTGCCCCAGGCCATGCCGGCGATGTCGAGATGCGCCCAGGCGACGCCTTCCTGCACGAAGCGCTGCAGGAACTGCGCCGCCGTGATCGAGCCGCCGTCGCGGCCGCCGCTGACGTTCTTCATGTCGGCGATGTCGCTGTCGATCATCTTGTCGTACTTCGGCCCGAGCGGCATGCGCCACAGCTTCTCGCCGGTCTCCGAGCCCGCCGCGCGCAGCTTGTTCGACAGCTGCGTGTTGTTGCTGAACAGGCCGGCCCTCTCATGCCCCAGCGAGATGATGATCGCGCCGGTGAGCGTCGAGAGCTCGACCATCGCCTGTGGCTTGTACTTCTCCTGCACGTGCCACATCGCATCGCACAGGATCAGCCGGCCCTCGGCGTCGGTGTTGATCACCTCGACCGTCTGCCCCGACAGCGAGGTCCAGACGTCGCCGGGCCGCTGCGCGTTGCCGTCCGGCATGTTCTCGACCAGCGCACAGATGCCCACGACGTTCGCCTTAGCCTTGCGCGCCGCGAGCAGCCGCATCGCGCCCGTCACCGCCCCCGCGCCGGCCATGTCCCACTTCATGTCCTCCATGCCGCCGGCCGGCTTGATCGAAATGCCGCCGGTGTCGAAGCAGACGCCTTTGCCGACCAGGGCGATCGGCTTCTGCGTCTTGGGGCCGTTCATCCAGGTCATGATCAGGAGCTGCGATTCGCGGCGGCTGCCCTGGCCGACCGCGAGCAGGACGTTCATGCCGAGCTTCTTCATCTCGGCCTCGCCCAGGATCTCGACCTTGACGCCGACCTTGGTCAGCTCCGTCTTGGCGCGGCGGGCGAACTCGGCGGGATAGAGCACGTTGGCCGGCTCGCTCACCAGGTCGCGGGTGAAGAATACCGAGGGAATGGTGGGCTCGAGGCCGGCATAGGCCTTGCGCGCATCGCCGGGGCCCGCGACGACGATCGTGAGCCGCTCGAGCGCGGCCTTCTGCTCGGGCTTCTGCTTGGTCTTGTATTTGTCGAAACGATAGGAGCGCAGCTGCGCGCCCAGCGCGATATGGGCCGCGACCTGGGCCGGCTGCAGCCGGTTGCCCTTCACCGGATCGACCACCACCGTGACGTCCTTCAGGCCCGCACCGTCGGCCTCCGCCGCGACCAGGCCGCCCAAGGCTTCGGCAGTGCGCGCATCGAGTTCGCGTGCCTTGCCGACACCCAGCAGGATCAGCCGGCCGTAGCCCGCCTGACCCAGCACGGTCAGCGTCTTGCTCTTGGCGCCGGTGAACCGGCTCGCCTCGATTGCCCGTACCAGCGCGCCGCCGGTCGCCGAATCGATCGTCTTGGCGGTCGCCTGGAGTTGCTTGTCGGCGCCGACGAACATAGCGACGTTGCCGCTGAACGCCTTGGGGAAGGCCGAAAATTCCACTTTCATTCAGGTTCCTCGCTCTGTGGCAGCGTTTTCACCCCTGCGACCGTACGGCGCAAGGCGCGAATTGCGTCCGGGGCGCCGCGACAGTATCAGTACCGGCCCTCAAAACGGGAATGAAAATGACTGCCTCAGCCCTCCCCCGGATCAACGTCGTCGGCCTCGGCAAGCTCGGTGCGCCGCTCGCCGCTGTGCTCGCCAGCCGCGGCTTCAGCGTGATCGGGCTCGACGTCAACAAGACGTTCGTCGACGCGCTCAACGCCGGCAAGATGCCCATCATCGAACCGCAGCTCAATGAGCTGATCGCGGAGAACCGCGAGCGCCTGTCCGCCACCATGGACGCCAACGAGGCGGTGCAGAAGAGCGATGCGTCGTTCGTGATCGTGCCGACGCCGTCCAACAAGGAGACCGGCTTCTTTTCGAACAGCTATGTGCTGAAGGCGATGGAGACCTTGGGCAAGGCGCTGCGCAACAAGAAGGGCTATCACCTGGTGGTCATCACCTCGACGGTGATGCCGGGCTCGACCGGGGGCGAGATCAGGCAGGCGCTAGAGGCCGCCTCAGGCCGCACGGTCGGGCCGGATCTCGGCCTCTGCTACAATCCCGAGTTCATCGCGCTCGGCTCGGTCGTGCGCGACATGCTCTACCCCGATTCGATCCTGGTGGGTCAAGCCGACCAGAAGGCCGGCGACATGCTGGAGACGATCTACCGGCAGATGTGCGTCAAGAACCCGCCGGTCCAGCGCATGAACCTGGTGAGCGCCGAGCTCACCAAGATCTCGGTCAACACTTACGTCACGACCAAGATCTCCTACGCCAACATGCTGGCCGACATCTGCGACCGCCTGCCGGGTGCCGACGTCGACATGGTGACCAAGGCGCTGGGCGCCGATACCCGTATCGGGCCGAAATACCTCAAGGGTGCGATGGGTTATGGCGGCCCGTGCTTCCCGCGCGACAACGTCGCCTTCGCCGCACTTGCCCGCAAGCTCGGCGCCAAGGCCGACGTCGCCGAGGCGACGGACAGGATCAACAACTACCAGGTCGAGCGCCTGACCAACCTGGTGTCGAAGTTCGCCAAGGCCGGCACGCGCATTGCCCTGCTCGGCCTCTCCTACAAGCCGCAGACTCCGGTGGTCGAGGAGAGCCATTCGGTGAAGCTCGCCGGCGCGCTGGCCGACAGGGGCTACATCGTCACGGTGCACGATCCGCTGGCGCAGGAGGCGGCCTTGAACGTGCTGGGCGAGCGCGCGCTGGGCGCGGCTTCGCTCGAATCGGCCGTGCGCGACGCCGACCTGCTGATCGTCGCAACGGGCTGGCCCGAGTACAAGGAAATCGATCCGGCCTGGGCCAAGCGCGACAACGGCCAGAAGATCACCATCCTCGACCTGTGGCGCACGCTGCCGGCCGACAAGTTCGAGCCGGTCGCCGACCTGCTCTATCTCGGCCTCGGCCGCTAGAACATATTCCATCCGGCCGGAATCGGCCGGATGGAATATGCCTGTCGCAACAAATATCGCCCGTGCGCGCATTTCCACTCAGATGGAACTGCGCTAGCGAGGCCGATGGACAAGTGACGATCGTGTGGGCGCGGTTCCATCTGAGTGGAAATCGCTCTTAGAGATCAGCGCAACCCTGCGGGCGGCTGTCTTGCCCGCACGGAAGATTGTGACTAATGCTGCGAGACCGACGGGCGTCTGGAGGAGAAGGCGCAGATGATTGCCTCGCACAATTCGGCGCGGAAGCCCGTCAAGGACCATCCCTTCGTCACCAAGCTCGATCGCTCGATCCGGCTCGACGTCGCGGACATGGCGGCGCTCGAGCTCCTGCTGAGCCGCAGGGTCGTCGCGAAAAAGGCGAAGGACATCATCGTCGAAGGCTACGAGCACCGCACGCTGCATATCGTCGAAAGCGGTTTCGCGATCCGCTACAAGCTGCTGCACAGCGGCAAGCGCCAGATCGTCAACCTGGTGCTGCCGGGCGACATCATCGGCTTTCCGGCATCCTTTTACGAATACGCGGTCTTCTCGGTCACCGCCATTGGCGAGATGAGCCTGCATCACGTGCCGATCGACGCGTTCACCCGGCTGTGCCTCAGCCGGGCGAACATCGCGACGGCGCTGCTCTGGTTCGCCGCGCGCGAGGCGGCGATCTATGCCGAGCACATCATCGACACGGGGCGGCGCGATCCGCTGGAAAGGCTCGCCCACTTCCTACTCGAAATGCAGACCCGCCTGCATGCGGTCGGCTGCGCATCCGAGACCTCCTTCGAGATGCCGCTGTCCCAGGAGGCGATCGGAGATGTGGTCGGCCTGAGCGGCCCGCACGTCAACCGCATGATAGCCGAGCTCAGGGGCGACGGCCTGATCGCCGTGCGCGGCCACGAGATCACCATACTCGACCGCCCCGCTCTACAGATCCTCGGCGAGTTCCGGCCGGCCTATCTGGGCCGCATGCCGATCCAAGGCGTCGACGCCAAGCCGGTGCGGAGCGCGAAGCCTTGGTCTTCTCGCACTTAATCCTGAAGAGGATGCCCGGTTGTTTCGGTTCCCGGCGCGCCACGCTGCGGCGATGATCGGGCGGGCAACACGGCCTGCGGGCGAACCAGCGCCGGCAGACTATGGACGTGGACGTGCGAACCGGAGTGCTTCCTCAGGATCGCCATGGCGCGCTCCTCGTCCGCGCGGTCCCATGTCCGCACCCATAGCAGCAGACCACCGCGCTCCACCTGCTGTTGCAGATGGCGGCCATGTTCCTCCCCCAGCCATTCGGCCAGGAACGAGCCGATCAGGCCTCCAACTCCGCCGCTGAGAGCCGCGCCGATAATCGCAGCGGCCAAGGTGCCTCCGGAGGCCACGACAGCGCCCGCCGCCGCCATCGCCCCGACGTACATCAGCACGCCGATCAACCCGCCTTCGGCGCCGCCGATCGCCTCCGGCGAGACGTAGGCGGCGCGCGGAACGACTGGGTCGTCCGCCGCCGAGCTGATCTTTCGGTATCGATGACCGAGCTTCTCGTCCACGGCCCGCACGCTCGCCAGCAGGCTGAGTTCGGCGCGATTGAACCCGCATGCGAGCAGATCGTCGATCGCCTCCTGCAGCTTCTCCGGAGAGTGGAAGACTCCGACGGCCTCTCGAACGGGATGCGGTCTGGATTCCTCGTCATGATCGATGCCTCCATGTCTCGGGTAGCGCGAAATTATCCGGGCTGCCGTCAATGACGGTCTTTCCCGCGGACATTGCGCCGGCGCAAAGCAGGCCGCGGCGCGCGTCGGTACCCTCCAGCCATTTCGACGAGGAGAGTGCAATGAACGACCACAGAAAACCCGCCCCGGAACGGGAGCATCTCGAAGGCCTCCTCGACGACGCGCTCGACGAAAGCTTTCCCGCGAGCGATCCCGTCGCGATCGACTTCAGGACGCGGCAATCACGGCCGGCGGCAAACGACGATGAACCAGGGAGTGCGCACAATGACCACTAAATCCTCTCGCCGGAGCACCTGGCTGGTGCTCGGCGTCCTGGCCGTGTTCCTCGCGTTCGCTCTCGCGTTCCTCTACGTCGGATGGGGCATGGGCGATGGCGAACTCGACCGTGGTCAACAGATGTCGGGCGCGGGCTACGTTGCGATGACGTTCGGCATCGTCGTGACCTTGGCGCTCGGGGTCGGTCTCATGGCCCTGATCTTCTACAGCAGCCGAAGGGGCGGCGATCAGGCCGCAATTCTCCAACGGATCACGCACAAGAAATGACGTGCGACGGCCAAGCGCACTCCGTGCTCATGGCGGAGTCCATCTCGGCCTCGGCAGCTGGCCAGACGCCCGACTCCGACGATGGAGCCGGCAGACGGCTGCGCCCCTGCTCGGGGCGCGGCGTGCGTGACGGTTCCGGTTGAACGTCGCGCGGCCAGCCTGACGGATCGACGATTGCGTCTTCGGTCGGCGAGAAGTCGGCTGCTCCCGGCTGCTGCTTGGCCGCATGGCCCTGCAGCCCCAACGCCAGAAGCGACGTCAGAGAAAGCGCGCCGATCAGCATCGCGAGCACGACCGCGAAACCTCCTCCCAGCCTGGTCATCAGCTGTCCCCACGTACCCGCCCAATGGCGTAGGTCCACTCTGGGGCAATCTCAAGGCAAGCGCTCTACCGATGCTATCGCCCCTCTGCCTGCAACAAGAACAGCAGGCACGACCGGCCGGTCACCTCATAGGAGGCACCGATCTCGAGCTGCGGCTCTTCGCTCGCATCGGGCAAATTGGTGTCGATCAACCGGGTCCAAGCCTTCCCGTCGGCCGCCTCGGGCAACGTGAACGCGACGCCCTCATGCCAGCCGTTGAGGATGAACAGCAGGGTGGCATCCTGGCCGCGCTTGCGGATACCGGTCACCTGCGCGCGGCCGTCCAGCATCATGCCGAAGCACTTCACGTTGGGATCGTCCCAGTTGGCCTGCTGCATCTCCTTGCCGTCGGCATTGATCCAGGTCACGTCCTTGACGCCCAGCGCCTCATTGTAGGCGCCGGTGTAGAAGCGCGTGCGGCGCAGGGCCGGATACTTGTGGCGCAGCGATGTCAGCCGCCGGGTGAAGGCCTGCAGGCCCTGCCCCTTGGCCTCGATCTTCCAGTTCAGCCAGCTGATCTCGTTGTCCTGGCAGTAGGCATTGTTGTTGCCCTTCTGCGTGCGGCCGAATTCGTCGCCGGCCAGCAGCATCGGCGTGCCCTGCGACAGCAACAGCGTCGCGAGGATGTTGCGGATCTGACGCTCGCGCAGCCGGTTGATCTCCGGATCGTCGGTCGGTCCTTCGACACCGCAGTTCCAGGACCGGTTGTCGGAACTGCCGTCCTTGTTGTCCTCGCCGTTCGCCTCGTTGTGCTTGCCGTCGTAGGTCACAAGGTCGTTGAGGGTGAAGCCATCATGCGCCGTGACGAAGTTCACCGAAGCCCAGGCCCGCCGGCCCTGGCGATCGTAGATATCGCCCGAGGCGCACAGGCGTGGCGTCAGCGCCGTGACGGGTGCCTGGCCGCGCCAGAAGTCACGCACGGTGTCGCGGAACTTGTCGTTCCACTCCGCCCAGCCCGGCGGGAAGCCGCCGACCTGGTAACCGCCCGGCCCGCAGTCCCACGGCTCGGCAATCAGCTTGACGGTGTCGAGCACGGGATCTTGTCCGACCGCCTTCAGGAAGCCGCTCTGCTCGTCGAACCCATTGGGCTCGCGCGCGAGGATGGTACCGAGGTCGAAACGGAAGCCGTCGACATGCATTTCCTGCGCCCAGTAGCGCAGCGAATCGCACACCATCTGGATGACGCGCGGATGGCTGAGGTTCACCGTGTTGCCGGTGCCGGTGTCGTTGATGTAGTAGCGCCTCTTGTCGGGCAGCAGCCGGTAATACGAGAGATTGTCGATGCCCTTGAAGCTGAGCGTCGGCCCGCGCTCGTTGCCCTCGGCGGTGTGATTGTAGACGACGTCGAGGATCACCTCGAGGCCGGCCTCATGGAAACGCGCCACCATCTCCTTGAACTCGCGCAGGCTGTTGGCGACGTCGGAGGCATAGCGCGGATCGGGCGCGAAGAAGCCGATCGTGTTGTACCCCCAGTAGTTCACCAGCTTCTTGTCGAGCAGGTAACTGTCGTTGATGAACGAATGCACCGGCAACAGCTCGACCGTCGTGACGCCGAGCGACTTGATGTAGTCGACGACATGCCGGTCGCCCATGCCGGCATAGAAACCGCGCAGCTTCTCGGGCACCTTTGGGTGAAGCTTGGTGAAGCCCTTCACGTGGGCCTCGTAGATCACCGTGTGCTCCCACGGAACGCGCTGGCGGCCGGGCTCCCCGCGCCAGTCGAAGCCCGGATCGACGATCACGTTCTTGGGCATGAACGGCGCGCTGTCGCGGTCGTCGAAGGTCGTGTCGTCGCCACTCTCGAGCTTGTAGCCGAACACTGCCGGATCCCACTTGAGATCGCCGGCGTGGGCGCGCGCGTAAGGGTCGAGCAGCAGCTTGTTCGGATTGAAGCGATGCCCGTTGTCCGGCTCGTACGGCCCGTGGACGCGGTAGCCGTAGAAAGTCCCGGGTCCGACGCCCGGCAGATAGCCGTGGAAAACCTGGTCGGTGTACTCGGGCAGCTCGACCCGCGCCGTCTCGCGCGCGCCGTTCGCGTCGAACAGGCAGATCTCGACCTTGGTGGCATGGGCGGAGAACAGCGCGAAGTTGGTCCCCCCGCCGTCCCAGCTAGCGCCCAGCGGATCAGGCAAGCCTTCCTTCAGGCGGGACGGATCGAACGATGCCATGGACGCTCCATTGGGGGATGCAAGGCAACGTTCGACGACGAGAAACGTGGCTCACCGCGACGAACAAATCCGTTCTGCACACATCCCTTACGGATATGCGACAGGCCTGCGCCGCAACTCCCGCATCCGACAGTACGTTCCCATCAAAACTTGCCCCAGAAGCACTACGGGAGCTTTCGATGCCCAAGGACGACGACACCGTACATTACGAAGGTCCTTCCGGCGGCTGGGGCTCCGTGCGGGGCATGGCGCGCATCTACGCGCGGGAACTCAGCCCGCCGACCGTGCTCAAGACGCTCAGCGAGCAGAACAAGCCACACGGCTTTGCCTGCGTCTCTTGCGCCTGGGCGAAGCCCGCCAACTACCATCCCGCCGAATTCTGCGAGAATGGCGCCAAGGCGACGATGTGGGAGATGACCAGCCGTCGCTGCGGCCCCGATTTCTTCGCCAAGCATACCCTGGCCGAATTGCGCGAATGGCGGGACTACGACCTCGAGCAGCAGGGCCGCCTTACCCATCCGCTGCGCTATGACCCGGCGACGGATCGCTACGTGGCCTGCGACTGGACCGAGGCTTTCTCCGCGATCGGCCGGGAACTGCGGGCGCTCGATCCGAAGTCGGTGATCTTCTACACCTCCGGCCGCGCCAGCCTAGAAGCCGCCTACTGCTATTCGCTGTTCGCCCGCCTGTACGGCAGCAACAACCTGCCCGACAGCTCGAACATGTGCCACGAGACGACGTCGGTCGCCCTCAAGAAGCTGATCGGCGTCGGGGTAGGTACGGTCGTGTACCAGGACTTCGCGAGCTGCGATGCGATGTTCTTCTTCGGACAGAACACCGGGTCGAACAGCCCGCGCTTCCTCCATCCGCTGCAGGACGCCGTCAAACGTGGCTGCAAGATCGTCACCTTCAATCCGGTCCGCGAGAAGGGCCTGGAGACCTTCATCAACCCGCAGCGTCCGTCGGAGATGCTGACGGGTCACGAGACGAAGATCTCCTGTCAGTACCACCAGGTGAAGGCTGCCGGCGACATCGCGGCGATCCTGGGCCTCTGCAAGCACGTCCTCGCCAAGGACGACGAGGCCAGGGCGAAGGGCGGCAAGGTGCTCGACCGCGACTTCATCGAGCAGCACACGCACGGCTTCGAGGCCTTCGAGGCGTTCGTGCGCAACACCGGTTGGCGCGAGATCGAGCAGGCATCGGGCCTGTCGCGCGGCGACCTCGAAGCGGCAGGTCAGGTCTACGTCGAGGCCGAGAAGGTCATCGCCGTCTACGGCATGGGCCTGACCCAGCACGTCCACGGCTTCGACAATGTCGGGATGCTGATCAACCTGCTGCTGCTCAAGGGCAATATCGGCCGGGACGGCACGGGCCTCTGCCCGGTGCGCGGCCATTCCAACGTGCAGGGCCAGCGGACCGTCGGCATCACAGAAAAACCGGAGCTCGCGCCGCTCGACAAGCTCGCGGCGATGTACGGCTTCGAGCCGCCGCGCGAGAAGGGTCTCAACACGGTCGAGGCCTGCGAGGGCATGCGGTCCGGCAAGGTGAAGGCCTTCTTCGGCCTCGGCGGCAATTTCGTGCGCGCCATTCCCGAGCGCGAGGCGATGGAACGCGCCTGGAGCGACATGCGCCTCACCGTGCAGATCGCCACCAAGCTCAACCGCAGCCATCTGGTGCACGGTCAGGTGGCCTATCTCCTGCCCTGCCTCGGCCGCACGGAGGAGAGCCAGGTCGTGACGATGGAAGACAGCCTCAGCTGCATCCACGGCTCGCTGGCGCGGCGCACGCCGGCCAGCGAGCATCTTCTGTCGGAGCTCGCGATCATCGCCGGTCTGGCAAAGGCGACGCTTCCGCCCAATCCGAAAGTACCGTGGGCCACCTGGGCCGCGGACTACTCGATCGTGCGCGACCGCATCGAAGAGACCTATCCGGAGTACTTCCCGCACTTCAACCAGAGGCTCTTCACGCCGGGCGGCTTCTACAAGGGCAACAAGGCGCGCGAGCGGATCTGGAAAACCAAGAGCGGCAAGGCCGAATTCACGGTGCCGAAGGAGTTGGTGGCCTGCGGCTTCGCCGACGCGCCCGGCCGCTATCGACTGATCACCCTGCGCAGCAACGACCAGTTCAACACCACCATCTACGGCTTCAGCGACCGGATGCGCGGCGTCGAGGGCACGCGCGACGTCCTTCTCATCAATCGGAACGAGATGGCGCGCGCGGGCCTCGCCGAAGGCGACGTCGTCGCGCTGAGCAGCGACGCCGAAGACGGAGTCAGCCGGCAAGTCTCCGGCCTGAAGGTGATGCCGTTCGCCCTGCCGGACGGATGCGTCGCTTCCTACTATCCGGAGTGCAATCCGCTGGTCCCGCTGTCGCACCACGACCAGCAATCCAAGACTCCTGCCGCCAAGGCGGTTCCTGTGCGAATTGTGCCGCAGCGTACGGCTGCGCACGCCTGAAATGCGCCCGCGCGCCGACATGCAACGGCCGGCGGCTGCGGGCGTTTCCCGAGCGCGCCGCCGTGAGTGGGCGGCCTCACCGTTTTCCGGAGGACCTCATGAAGAACGCCCTGCTCGCTTCGGCTGCGCTGCTGGCGGCGGTCGCAGCCGCGCCGTCGTTTGCCCAGTCGATCCCGGAGAAGACCGGCGTGAACCAGGCGCTGTCGATCGCGCCCAAGACCCAGGATTTCGTCACTCTCGCCGCCCAGAGCGACATGCTGGAGATCGATTCGAGCAAGCTTGCGCTCCAGAAGTCCGACAATGCCAAGACCAAGACCTTCGCGCAGAAGATGATCGACGACCACACCGCGACCTCGACCGAGCTCAAGGGCCTGCTGTCGAGCGGCAAGGTTGGCATCAGCGCGCCGACCACGCTCGACAAGACCCATCAGGCGAAGCTCGACAAGCTCACCAAACTGCAGGGCAAGGACTTTACCAAGCAGTACGACGACATGCAGGTCTCGGCGCACAAGGATGCGGTCTCGCTGTTCGAGCGCTATTCCAAGGACGGCGACAATCCCGAACTCAAGGCGTTCGCCGGCAAGACCCTGCCCAAGCTGCAGGAGCACCTGAAGATGGCGCAGGAGCTCGACAAGTAGGAATTGCAAAGGGAACCAGCGGCGCTCGCGGACGTTATCGCGGGTGCCCTTTCCTCCTCAGGGCCAACAACAATGCGGCCCGTCGCCGGCCTTGCTGTCGGGTGAGCTGGCCAACCAAACTGCAAGAAGGCCGCCGGTTTCGGCGGCCTTTTCGTGGTAGCTTGATCGTCAGGCTTCGAACGCGATGGCGTGTGTCGCTTCCCACGACAGGCGCACCTTCGTGCCCGCCCCCCCGATGGGCGCGCTGCCAACCTGGCGCAGCACGAAGCACTCGGTACCGTCGTCGAGGCGCACGGCATACTTGCGAGCCGTGCCCACGAAAATGACGTCGGTGACGCTGCCGCCAAGACCCTCTCCCTCGGATGCAAGCGACACGCGTTCGGGCCGCACGGCCACCACCACGGATGTACCGGCCGCAATCCGCTGACGGACCGACGCCCTTACCCGGCCGGCCGGCGTTTCGACCTCGCACACGCCCTCCGCCGTAGAGATCGCCCGCCCCGAAACCAGATTGGTGTCGCCGATGAAGCTCGCGACGAAACGCGTGCTCGGCCGGTCGTAGAGCTCCTCCGGCGTGCCGATCTGCTGGATGCGACCGCGGTCGAATACGGCGATGCGGTCGCTCATGGTCAACGCCTCCTCCTGGTCGTGCGTCACGTACAGCACCGAGATGCCGCGCTCGCGATGAACCCGCTTGATCTCGAGCTGCAGCTGCTCGCGCAGCTTGCGGTCGAGCGCGCCCAGCGGCTCGTCCATCAGGAGGAGCGCCGGCCGGTAGACCAGCGCACGCGCCAGCGCCACCCGCTGCTGCTGGCCGCCCGACAGCTCCTTCGGCAGGCGGTCGCCCAGTCCGGGCAGGCGCACCAGCTCGAGCACCTCCTCGACCAGCTTCGCGATCTCCTCGCGCGGCAGGCGGCGCATCTCGAGCGGAAAGCCGACATTGCGGCGGACCGTCATGTGCGGGAACAGCGCGTAGTGCTGGAACACCATGCCGATGTCGCGCCGGTATGGCGGCAGATCGCCGACCGAGGCGCCGTTCAGGCGGATCGTACCGGTGTCGGGCCGTTGCAGGCCCGCCACCATCATGAGGGTCGTGGTCTTGCCCGAGCCCGAGGGACCGAGCAGCGTCAGGAACTCTGCCCTGCGCAGCGTGAGGTCTAGCGCATCGACAGCAACCTGGCTGCCGTAGCGCTTGCTGACGCCCTGCAGCGCGAGGACATCGCTCATGCGATCCTCGAGCTCTTGCCGGCCCGCAGCGCGAGGTCGGCCAGCAGCACCAGCAGCGCCAGCAGGAAGCAGACCGAAGCGATCGCCGAGATGGTCGGGTCGAAGTCGCCCAGCAGGTTCGACCACATCTGCACCGCGACCGGTCGCACGCGGGCCGAGCTCACGAACAGCGACACGATCAGCTCGTCGAACGTCAGGATCATCGCCACCAGCAGCGACGACAGCACCGCCGGCAGCACCAGTGGCAGGGTGATGTGCCGGAAGGCCGCCCAGGGCGGCGCGCCCAAGGTCGCCGCCGCATCCTCCAGCCGCGCATCCTGCACACGCAGCGCCGAGGTCACGGTCGCGACGACATATGGAAGGCAGAGCACGGTGTGGCCGATGATCAGGCCGGTCAGCGTGCCGTTCAGCCCGAGGCCGCGATAGACGCCGAACAAGGCCGCCGCGGTGATCATGCCCGGCACCACGATCGGCAGCATCAGGCAGGCCATGACCAGCCGCGCGCCGGGCACGCCCCCGCGCACCAGCGCATAGGACGCCGCTGTTCCCAGGATCGTGGCGAACAACGCGGCCGGCACCATGATCTGCACGCTGACCAGCAGCGAGTTGGTCCAGGCCGGCGTCGAGAACAGCTGCACGTACCAGCGCAATGAGAAGCCGGGCGGCGGGAACTGCAGGAACGGCGCCGAGCTGAAGGAGATCACCACCACGACGACCAGCGGCGCCAGCAGCCAGGCCGCCACGATGCAGCACATGACGGCCCGCAGGAGCCGCCAGGCGCCCATGCCGTCGCCTCTCATCGCGCGACCTCCTTGAGGCCAACCGTGAGCTGGAGCAGCAACAACATGCCCCCCGTCGCGGCCAGCAGCACCAGCGACAGCGCCCCCGCCATGCCCCAGTTGCCGAAGGTGGCGATCTGGTCCTGGATCATCTGCGAGATCATCTGCTGACGCGGACCGCCCAGCAGCGCGGGGATGACGTAGTAGCCGAGCGTGCTGATGAACACGAGGATGCCCCCCGTCATCAGGCCCGGAAGCGTAAGCGGCAGATAGACCCGCACGAAGGCGCGCACGGGACTGGCGCCCAGGGTGGCGGCGGCCTTCATGAAGGCCGGGTCGATGCGCACCATCGAGGAGTAGAGAGGGAAGATCACGAACGGCAGCAGCACCTGCACGCAGCCCGCCAGCAGCCCAACGAAATTGTAGAGCAGCGGCAAGGGCTCATCGACCAGCCCGAGCGCGACCAGCAGCGAGTTCACCACACCATGGCGCTGCAGCAGGATGGCCGTCGCAAAGGCGCGCACCAGCAGGCTGGTCCAGAACGGCACCAGCACCAGGAAGATCAGCCAGCGCCGCAGACGCGCCGAGCCATGCGCCATCAGATGCGCCACCGGAAAGGCCAGCAGCACGACGATCGGCGTCACCACGGCGCTGATCAGCAGCGTGTTGCCCAGCACCTTGAGGTAGACCGGCCGCTCCCAGATCGCGGCGAAGTTCTGCAGGCCCGGCTCGGGAAACGTGAAGGCGCGCGCCAGCAGCCAGCCGACCGGCCCGAGGAAGGCAACGGCCAACACCAGCACCGCCGGCAGGACGAGCCAGATCCGCGAATCGATCGACTTCATCGCCCGGCTGGGAGCGCGGCCGTCACGCGAGCTTCCACGCGGTCCAGCGCTCGGTGAGCTTGGCGAGATTGTCGCGCCAGTAGGCCTGGCTCATGACGAAGCCCTTCTTGAGGTTCTCGGGCGTCGTGCAGAGCCACGGCTCGATCTTGGGGTCGATGCCCTTCAGGCCGGCGAGATTGGTCGGCGAGTAGGCGATCATGTTTGCGACCTTGGTCTGGTTCTCGGCCACCGTCATGGTGTCGATCAGGCGCATCGCGGCGTCGCGGTTTCGGCTGCCTTTCGGCACCACGAGATAGTCCACCGCCTGGATGTTCTGCTCCCACGACAGGTCGATCTTCGCGCCCTTTTGCGCCGCGTCGTAGACCCGGCCGTTGAGGATGATGCCGGCCACCACCTCGCGGTCGACGAACAGCTGCTGGCTCTGCGAGTTGGTGCTCCAGAACACGGTCTGCTTCTTGATGCCGTCGAGCTTCTTGAAGGCGCGGTCGGCGTCGAGCGGATAGAGCTTGTCGGGCGCCACGCCGTCGGCCAGCAGCGCGACCTCGAGCGACGCCACCGGCTGGTCGAGCAGCGTGCGCTTGCCGGGGAATTTCTGGAGGTCGAACAGGTCGGCCCACACTTTCGGCGTACCGTTGTGGAAGGCCGTGGTGCTGAAGCCGAGATTGTACGACCAGACGATGCAGCCGACGCCGTACTCGTGCACGAAGCGCGGATCGATTCGGTCGAGGTGGACCAGTTTGGGATCGATCTTCTCCAGCAGCCCGTCCTTGGCTGCGACCTCGAGGAAGCCGCCGGTGACGTCGACCACGTCCCAGTCGGGCGTGCCGCTGCCCGCCATGGCGCGAAACTTGGCGACGTTCATGGGCCCGTCCTGCACGACCGTCGCGCCGGTCGCCTTGGCGAACGGCTCGCAGTAGGCCGCCTTCTCCGCCTCCTGGTAGGCACCGCCCCAGCTGGCAAACACGACGGTCGTGCCCTTGAGGTCATGGGCGCCCTGCCCAATCGCGTTGAACGGTAGCGCGCCGAAAGGCAGTGTTGCAGCAGCAGCGCCGGCGAGGACGGTGCGGCGTGTGGTCTTGGTCATCTCGCTCTCCTCACGACCTCAGATTCTCGCGCAGCGTGCGCCCGGTGTATTCCTTGCGGAACAGGCCGCGGCGCTGGAGCTCGGGCACGACACTGCGACAGAACTGCTCGAACATGCCGGGATGGTTGACGGGCGAGACGACGAAGCCGTCGCAGGCGCCCGATTCGAATACCTCCTGCAGGCGGTCGGCCACCATCTCGGCGGTGCCGACGATCTCGCGACCGCGGCCGCGATTCTCGGCGACCTGGGCGAAGGTCATCTTCTCGGCCTTCATGTGCTGCGTCAGCACGTCCTCCGAGCCCTTCATGCCCTGGTTGCCCTGCAGGCTGGCGAGCGTCATGCCCTCCTTGTACTTGGTGATGTCGGCGCCGAGGTTGCTCGAGGTCGCCGCGCGATTGAGCTCGGGGTCGATCAGGCTGTCGAGGTAGGCCGCCCGTTCGCGTGCGATCGACTCGGTCTCGCCCAGCACCACCGACACGTTCGGCAGGATGGCGCACTCCTCCGGACGGCGGCCGCGCCTGTCCATGCGCATCTTGATGTCGGCGTAGAAGTCCTTCATCTCGGCCGGCCCGCGCTGGATGGTGAAGATCACCTCGGCCCAGCGCGCCGCGAAGTCGCGGCCGCGGTCGGAGCTGCCCGCCTGCATGATCACCGGATGGCCCTGCGGGCTGCGCGGGATCGAGAGCGGCCCGCGCGTCTTGATCCAACGGCCTTTGTAATTCGCGTAGTGCACCTTCGACGGGTCGGCCAGCACGCCCGCCTTCTTGTCGAGCACGAAGGCGTTCTCCTCCCAGCCGTTCCACAGCGCGAAGCACGCCTCGAGCACCTCGTCGGCGCGATCGTAGCGGAGCTCGCGCGGCGGCAGCTCGTCGAGGCCGGCATTCTTCGCCTCGAGATCGGTCGCCGAAGTGACCACGTTCCAGGCCACCCGGCCCTTGCTCATGACATCGAGAGAAGCGAGCCAGCGGGCAAGGTGATAGGCCGAATGGAAGCTGGTCGAGAGCGTCGCGCCGAGGCCGATATGGCGCGTCGCCGCCGCCATCACCGGCAGGACGACCGTCGGATCGAGAAAGCTGATCTGGCCGCCCCGCCGGACATAGGCGTCGTAGCTGCCCCCGTGGATGTCGTAGAGGCCGAACAGGTCGGCGAAGAAGCAGCCGTCGAACTTGGCCGATTCCAGCAGTCGGGCAATGTATTCGTAGCGGCTCGGCTCGAGGATGTCGTCGAGCGTCGATTCGGGATGCCGCCAGCCGCCCGTATGCTGCGCCGTCGGCCCCGTCTTGAGGTAAGCGATGAGGTGCATGGTGCGCTCGGTCATCGGCCGGAATTATGGGCCGGCCGACCGCCGAAGTGCAGCCCCTAGCTCGCCTTCTTCTTCTTGAACTTCAGGATCACCTTTTCCTTCATCGTCACCGGCTCGGCGAGCGGAATGCCGGCCAGCACCTGCGCGCAGAACGGATTGATGTTGGCACCGACGTAATCCGTGAAAATCGGCCAGTATTTGTTGTAGATGACATTGATGCCGATGAAGCGGCGCGGAGTCTGGCGGCCCTTGGGGCGCGTCTCGCCCTCGGTCGAGGCGGCGCGGCGGAACAGGCGTTCGACCGCCTTGAGCTGGCGGCGGTCGGCCAGCGACTCCTCACGGCCGACGCGCACGGGATCGTCGATCTTCTGGGTGGCGAGGCCGAACTCGAACATGAAGAGGTCGGCGCGCTTCAGCTGGTCGGCGAAGCGGCCGCGCCGGATCGCGGGATCGTCCACCGCCAGGCCCACTTCCTGCGGCACCAGAACCGGACCGGTGAAGCCCATGCCACGCCACGCCGTGGCGAAACGCTGGATGAAGTCGGCGCGGCAGCCCGCGACCAGGATCGCGGTGCTCTTCGGATAGGTCAGCACCTGGTCGCACACGAACGGCAGCGTGTGGCGCAGGTCGTAGGTCAGGTCGTCGAACAGGTGCCATTCGACGCTGGTGTTGGTGAATGGCACGGTCGCGGGCTCGATCGCCTGGCTGAGCCCCGCGATGTAGCGCTCATAGGAGGTGTCGCGGTCGAGCCGCACTTCCTCGATCGTCGCGTCGGGCCACCCCCAGGTCTCGGCCTGCTCGGGGATGTAGGGCGACGACACGTTCCAGATGTATTTGTCGTGGCTGTTCATCGTGGTCTTGCGGCCCTTGTTGTTGGCCGCCGCCACGCGGGTGTGGTCGCAGTGATAGCCGAACGCCTTGTCCATCAGCGTGTCGACCCGGCCACGATAGAGCGCGAGCCGCGCGGCCAAGTTGGAATCGCAGTGCCAGCCCAGGATCATCGATTCGTCGAAGCCGTGGATGGCGAACATGTCCTCGCGCAGCACCGCCTGGAAATCGCCCAGCGCGTCGTACTTCATCGGCATGAAGTTGTGGACCACCTGGTTCAGGTGGAAGCGCACCGACCAGTCGCGCAGCTTCGCGAGATTGCCGGCCGGGTCCTTGCGGTCGAACGCGGCCTCCCACAGCATCTCGGGAATCTCGAAGCGCGGGATCTGGTAGAAGCCGTCGGGCAGCGCGCCAAGGATGTCGCTCAGCGATTCGCCCTCGGTGCGCGGCACCAGCAACATGTCGGTGTTGGTGTAGAGGATCCACCGGTTCTTCGGATTGGACCGCCGCAGGGCCACGTTGCGCGACTGCGATTCGAGCGCCACCAGATGGGTCTTGGACTTGAGGTGCACGTGCTGCTCGGGACGGACCCGCAGAATCCGCATGTGCTGCTTGGCCTTGTCGGTCAGCGTGTCGGCGATCGCCTCGGGGAAGGTCGGATGGTCGTCCGGCGTGTTGTAGTCGACGAACAGGATCTCGTCGTCCGGATCGGACATCACCTCGGCCAGCGCGTTGAAGCTGATGGCGGCCCGCTTGTGCAGGTTGTAGCCGTGCTGGTCGTTGCGGCCGTAGATGATGACGGAGAACATCGGCTCTCTCCTGCCCAGTCCTTATCGGCCAAGCGCGTTGCGGGCGGCGGCATACTCGATCATGTGCGGTGGCGCGGTCTCGACCACGTCCTTGAACCGCTCGAGCTGGAACAGCGCCTCGATGCGACGGCCCTCGGTCGTGGCCGCGGCCAGCACCGTCTCCGGCGTCGCCTTGCCGGCATGCAGCGCGAACAATGGCGCCGGCCAGTCGCCCGGCGGCACGTCGACCGCTTCGGCCGGCCGGTCGAGCCGTTTCAGCGCCGTCAGGCGGTAGAGCCGCCAGTAGGGATCGTCGGGCGCCTTCTCGATCGCCCGGTCGAGCTCCGGCAGCGCCTCGGCCCAGGCGCCGAGCCGCAGCGCCACGCAGGCACGGGCGGCCGACTGGTGCTCGGGCAGCACCGCAAGCTGACGCCGCCAGTCGACATTGGCCTTGTCGATCCGGCCAAGCGCCGCGTATGCGATCGCGCGGCCGCTCAGCACCTCGGGCGCGCGCGGCACGGCCTTGAGCGACGCGCTGAAGGCGTCGACGGCCGAGCGGTGACGGCCCATTGCCGACAGCGCCTCGCCCTTCAGCGCCAGCAGCGCCGGATCCTTGTCCTTGATCTTCAGCGCGCGCTCGTAGGCCTTCAGCGCCTCGGCCGGCCGGCCGCGCGCCATCAGGGCATTGCCCACCGCCGAATGCGGATAGGAGCCGGTCTTGATGCGTTCGAGTGCCAGCTCGTAGGATTCGACCTCGAAGGTCAGGCGGCCCTGCTGGCGCCAGATATAGCTGCGGTCCGGCGCCCCGGTGCGCGTGGCCGCCCACAAGCGCCTCGCCGCGACATAGTCCGGTTGCGCCGCCTCGACCCGGCCCAGCATGTCCAGGCACTCAGCGCGCGAGACGTGCGCCTCGGCATAGTCGGGCAGCAGCTCGATCGCCCTGTCGAAGTCCTTCACCGCGTCCTCGACCTCGCCAGCGCGCATGCGATAGCGGCCGCGGCGGAACAGAGCCTGGCCCTGCCGTTCGGGGTCGGGATCGTCGATGCCGGGAAAGTCCGGAGCGCTCGCCTTTCGCAAAAAGCCAACGCCCGCGAGAGCGGATTTCAGGAAACCTTGCTTTGCCAATAAGTCCTCGGGCCTGG
>Ga0209062_1000905_pt1 | contig 66122 bp, 65 predicted proteins | sample Coa_R2_2_FD_187158 | JGI IMG/M metagenome (GOLD analysis project Ga0209062, IMG submission 187158) | Surface soil microbial communities from Centralia Pennsylvania, which are recovering from an underground coalmine fire - Coalmine... | ecosystem: Environmental > Terrestrial > Soil > Unclassified... | reverse complement strand
AATTGAAGCCGCGGAAATAGAGGTCGGGCGAGCCGTCCCGGAGACGACCGGCCTCGATCGGGTTCAGGTCATCGACCAGAAAGAGGAATACGTCTCTGTCCGACGCATAGAGCGTTGTCGTGTCCTTGGAGATGTCGACACGGGGATTGTAGATCCCGGTTGACCAATCGAGCACACCCGGGACCTTCCACCGCGTATCGCCTGTGCCGTTGCCGGCGATGCGCTGCACGGCCCCAACCAGCTCATGGTCGAAGATGCGCCCGTAATCGGGACCGGTGACGGCGCGAAGCTCGGTTCGGCCATCGTCGGTTTCGAGCGTTTTGATCTGTTCGGCCCTATTGGAGGTCAGGCCGTATTGCAGGTTGATGCCGGCGAGCGCCGCGGGGAGCTGGCGCAGGTAAGCGGCGGGAGCGCCGACCTGGCTTGCAAGCTGGCCGAAGCTCCAGTGCGTGGGCGCGACCGGCGTGTCCGACCCGGGCAGCACCAGCGCCAGGCGCTCGGGCTCGGCACGGCTTGCCTCCACGTGGATGAGCGCACTTTCAACCACGCGCGTCCGGCTGCGCTCGGTGCGATCACGCACCGTGCGAGCCAGGTCATCGAGCGACAGATAACGCTCATCCGCCGGACGGGAGAACCATTCCGAGGATACCCGGCCGACCCGCTTGCCGCGCGTCACATCCACCCTGTAGCCGCCGCTGGCGTCGCAGCCAGCATCAACAACCTGCATATTCATGGGAGCAATCTCCATGACGGGCGCCGGAAGACTCTCCTCCGGCCCTCAACCCGTCACGGCGAACACCGCTCCGCTCTTCCTCTTTGCCCCACCATCGATCGTCGGCGCCGGTGAAATTCCGCTGCCGCTGCATCTTCCGTCGGGGATGGAAGCCCGCAGGGTGAAAACCCCGCCAAGCCGTAACCCATAGCCCGGTCCCGTCAGGAAGACGCTCGCCGCCATCGCACAGGTAAAACCGAGTAATGACTTCTGACTTCTCGGTTGGCGTTTTGCACGCCTTAGCCACAGTACTCCCGTATCACGAGCTTGGGGTAGCCCACTCAACTCGCGGGTACTCGCCATGTCGATCGAAGCTCTCGAAGCGGCAGAGCCGCTGCGTGCCGTCGCATACGTTCGGATGTCCACCGACCGTCAGATTTATTCGACCGCAAACCAGTTGGACGCGATCGCAGCCTACGCGGCTCGCAAGAACATCGCAATCGTAAGGACTTACAAGGACGACGGCAAAAGCGGGCTCTTGCTGGATCGCCGGCCGGCGCTGAAGTCCCTGCTGGGCGACGTCATGCTCGGCAAGGCAGATTTCGACTGCATTCTTGTCTATGACGTCAGCCGCTGGGGCCGCTTTCAGAACAGCGACGAAAGCGCGCATTACGAGTTCATCTGCAAGGAAGCCGGTGTCCGGGTCGAATATTGTGCCGAGGAATTCTCAAACGACGGCAGCCTGCTCTCGAACGTGATGAAGAGCCTCAAGAGGGCAATGGCGGCGGAGTACAGCCGCGAGCTGTCGACCAAGGTCTTTGCGGCTCAATGTCGGCTCATCGAGAAGGGCTTCCGGCAAGGAGGCGCGGCAGGTTATGGGCTTCGTCGGCTGCTGCTCGACCAGAACGGACAACCGAAGGGCATGTTGGACCCCGGTCAGCGCAAGCACCTGCAATCCGATCGCGTGATTCTTCAGCCCGGCCCCGAGAGTGAGCTTGCAGTTGTCCGTGAAATCTTCCGCCAATTTGTCTTCGAACAGAAATCGGAATCGCTGATCGCCCGCGAGCTAAACCGGGAGGGCATTCTGAACAGGAGAGGGTACGCCTGGACGCACCAATCGGTCCGATATGTCCTCAATAATGAGAATTACATGGGGGTGAACGTTTACAACCGGAAGACCTGCCGGCTGGGAAGCAAGTTACGAAACAATTCCCCCAACCAGTGGGTCAGGGCTCCCTGCGCGTTTGAACCCATTATCGATCCGGAGATCTTCGACAGAGCGCAGCGGCACCGCAAGCAGCGTCGCATCAGGCTATCCAATCGCGAAATGCTCGCGCGCCTGGAATCCCTGTTGCGCGAAAAGGGCCGCCTCAGCGCCACGCTCATCGATGGCTCGGATTACCTGCCCGACAATTCCACCTATGCGCTGCGGTTCGGGAGTCTCAGGAACGCCTACAAGCTGATCAACTACCGGCCTCGGACGAATTTCAGATACGTCGATCGCGGCGTGTTCCTTGCGGCAAAAATCAAGGAGGCGACAAGCGATCTGATCAGACTTGTCGAGCAAGGCGGCGGATCTGCGGTGTTCGACGAAGCAGCGGAAATCCTTGCCATCAACGGCACCATCACCGTCTCAATCTATATCGCGCGTTGCACGCGCATTCCTGGCGGCGGCCTGATGTGGCGAGTCAATCGTCGACGATACCTCGCAGGGGATTGGATTGTTGCGCTTAGGCCGGACCTGCCCTGCCGGAACATCCTCGATTATCTCCTCTTGCCAGCTCCTGGCTTTCCCAAACAGAAAGCCGAGTTTTCAAACAGAAATCCGGCGCGGTTAGCGGCCTGTCGCCACGACAGCGTGGCATCCTTGCTGCCGGTCATACTTGCGCCTCCGAATAATCAGTACGTTCCGCTCGCGCCCCATAGCTCGACGAGGTGTGGCAGGGCCAAAGCCCTTCCGAAGCCGGGACGACGGCGGAGCTCGCTACACAGTAGCAACAGTCGGCGGGATATCACGACCAAACATTCAGTTCCCGCCATTGATAATGAGTTCGAGCCACCCGAAAAATAAGCCCTGAGTGCATGCGGATTGCGCGTGCGCCTCGCTCGTTCGAAGTCTCCGGACCACCGAAGCGTCAGCGAAGGTGGATCGCAACGAAGAGGCGCATCGCCTCACGACAATAGCGTACCAGGAGGAGCGCAAGCGACGGGACGTTCGCGGACGCCGAGACCGGTTAATAGCGGCACCCGCAGGAGCGTGAGCATAGCGACCTGTCACCGGCTGTCGGGTGACAGGGCACGCGGGACCGAGCGCCCCCGGCGAGGCGTTCATTGCCTCTTGCGCGATGGGATCGTCACGCGCATGGGCCGAGACCTAAGACTCGGTGAGCACAGCTCATAGAGCCCGGTCCGCATCAGCGGACGCGCCCAGCATCAGCCCAGACGGGGATCCTTGCAATTGTGCGACGGAGAAAATGCCGCAGGAACACGCTCCCTGCCCCAGATCTTCTTGCCGGCACGGCGCGGATTTGCCTGGAAGTGCTGGTTTCTCTCCAGAAAGTAGCGGTCAATGGCAGCCTTGGCTTCATCAACCGTCCTATAATTGCTGTTGTGAATGATGGCCCTTGCCATGCCGCTAAAGACGGACTCAATAACGTTCAGGAACTGAGCTCGCGCCGGCAGGGGCGCAAGCTCGACGGCCGGCGTTGCTCCGCTCTGATTGTGCTGCTCGATCGTTCGGTTCAGCTCCTTCGAGATGTGCCACGAGGCGGCATCCCAGGACAGATAAATCCGGCGCCGATCCCTATATTGCTCGATCAGCACGTTCATCATCCGCAGCATCTCGGCGGTGTTTTTCTTTTCGGAGTAGAAATGGGTGACCTGATTTGAGGCAAGCTCGATCGCTGCCGTCATGGTGATCGAGCCGCGCGAGCGCTGCCATTGTTGAACGAAGCGCTGCTCGCAGGGTGCGGTCAATGCTCGCCCCGGCTGATCCTTGACGGCAAACGGGCCGTACTCATCGATCGAGAAGAACGCCTCATCTTTTCCGAGACTACCCAGAATTTCTCTGATGCGGTCGACCTTGGTCGAAAATTCAGGATCGCTTGATGTGAGGACAATGCGCGCCTTGCGCCATCGATAGCCGGAGCCCCTGGTGATCTTGCGGATGACATCCTCACCGACCGGCTGACCCTTCTCTTTCAGAACACGACTGAGGTCGGCAATCTTCCAGGTCGTGCGGTTAATCCCGAAATTGCCGGGCGGCTGATGCAGCGTCTCGAAAAGCGCGGCTTTCACTTCTTCATTGTCCCACTTCCGATGCGGGTTCTTGCGGCGCGCGAAAAGAGCGGCGGCGCCACCTTCCGCAAACATCTGCAGACATCGCCGATAAGTCACCGGACTAAGCCGCAATGCCCGGCACAGGCGGCTTGGCCGCACACCGCGCCAGTGGGCGAGCATGACAATGGCGCGGCGCCTTTCGAGGATACGCGGGCTAAGCACGCGATCGAGAACCGTCTGCACATCGGGATTGTCTGCCGGGATGTCGAACTCAGGGCGGCCCTGACTTTCACCAGGTTGGGACGTAAGCCATTCGAGCCTGCCCAACTGGCTCTCGACGTCAAGCAGGCCATGCCGAGCAAGGATGTTGGTGATGGTCGAGGCGGCCGGCACATGGTCAACGCCTTGCGACCGAAGCTCTTTGGCAATCTTTCGGCCTCCCCACAAGGGGTGCGCGATCCTGGTCGATAGAACGATTTCCTCGACCGTTGCTGATGTCGCCCGCGGACTGTGGTGCGGCCGCCGCGACAGGTCCGTAAAGGCTTGTTCGCCAAAGCTCCGGTAGCGGCCGAGGAGCTTGTAGGCGGTATTCGGACTGACGTTGAACTGGCGGCAAAGCGCCCGGATATTTGCGGCCGGCGCGTTAGCCAGAGCGACGAATTCGCGTCTTGCTTCGGAAACTGTTTGGGAGACCCAGGGCATGTGTCGCCTCAATGTTTCAGCGGGAACTGGCCCCTTGTATGCCTGGATCGTGGCAGAGGCGGGATCAAGCCCAATTGGCCCGATGCCAAGCATGCTATAGCCCCTGTGGGCACGCTTCGCTTGCCGCACCCACTCGCTCCCTCTCAGGGCAGATCGCGCCGGCCTCGGATGACCGCAAAATGCAGGCACTCTTCTGCTTCACCTTAAGGCGGCGGCACTCGCCTCTTTTGTAGCAACCGTCGCCCATTCAGCCCGCACTCGGTGGAGCCCAGCGCGCGAGGAAACGATGCCACCGCTGAACTTTGACGACCGACGAGCTCTACGCTTCACGGCGCACGCAGCACTGGAGCCCGGTACGGAAATGACTCGCGCGATCACTCCCGACAAACTGCGATCGTGATGACTCATATCAGTAATGCGACCTGACGTACTCCGGAGCGGCCGATCAGGCGTGCGCCAACGGCGCATCGCCTCAACGTAAAATGGCACCCGCAGGAGCGTGAGCATAGCGACGCCGAAGGCGGCACGCGGGACCGAGTGCAGCGACGAGACCGGTTAAGAGGGTACCCGGGAACGGGGCAGTGATAGCGACGCCGGCGTACTCCATGACGGCGGGCCCCTTTCCCGAGTACCCCCGGCGAGGAGCTCCGCACTCTTCGCGCGAGGGATCGAAGCCGCAGGCCGAGACGCTGTGCGTCTCGGTTTACGAGAGCACGGTGCGGCGCCAGCCGCACGCGCCCAAACAAAATCTATGAAGACGAAGCTTAGGGGATCTGGATTTCCTCCCGAGTGTTGGTTTGCGCGTCATAGATTCTGATCTGAATCGCCGGAAAACGCCTCTTGAGCTCTTCTCCACCTGCCCTCGCGCCGTCGCGGGTCGCAAATTCGGCCTTCAGTCGGCCATCCACTTCAAGCGCGTAACCAGAAGCCGGTAGTTTACGGGTAGCTGCAACCATTTCAACCCTATTGTGCAGTGAGGCAATTGAGAACAACTGGTTAGCGTGAGTCGCCCGAACCGCGCCAGCGTCACCTCCACAACCGACCGGCTCGCCGTCTTTATCGATCAGGGATGGGAGTTTGCGTCATCCGAGCAGGCGGACGGCTTGCCGTTCGCCCGGATACAGGCGCGATACAGCCATGGCTCGACATAACTGCCCCTCCAGATTCCTCGACCGGCGCGTTCGGCATCCTGCTGAGCCCCGCCGTATCTACCTTTCGAGTATTGAGGCCAATCCAGCGCGAGGCCCCTGCGTACAGGCCATTCGCCGAGATCCGTGCCATCAACCGAACAGGTCGCGACCGTCCGGCCATATGGATCAAGGCTAAGTGGTGAGCAGTTAACCGGACGTCGGGCAATGAATGTGTCGAGGTCGTTTGCTGCCTGCGCGCCACAACGATATTTCAGACTGTCCTCGCCGCGGCATAGCTGACTGCTTTCCGGCGCGTCGATACCCCAGAGCCGGATACGGTTTCCATGAATTTCCAGCGTGTCGCCGTCAATGACGCTGGCTTGCCCAACAAAATCATCGGCCAGCGCCCCGCCCGACAGCAGCAGGAGCATCAATGCCAATGTTCGGCGTTTCATCATGATGTTGAATACCAGCGGCTATCGCACATTGCGCGGGTTGAATTTCGGCCAGTTCGCGAGCGGCTTTAGCGACGGTAAATTGTCGGGCCGCTCTGGGTAATGAAACTCGGTGCCGCGCAGCCAGCGTCCCTCGAAGCGATCCCAGAACAGGATCGCATCCATCTGCCAGGCAAATTCATAGACTCTCCAGATGCCGTCGTTCTCAATGACTTCACCAGTTGCGTTGAAAGGCAGGCTGTTGAGCTTGCAAAGTGCGTCAATTTCATCCCAATGCTCGCGGATATAGCGGTCCTCCAGGGCCACGTGATACGGCCGGTCGGCGCGCCAGCGTGGTCCGCCGCCGCGCGGATAAAAGCCCTGCCGCTGCATCATGAATTCGGGGATGCGCGCGATCGCGTTGCCTATCCGCCGCGCCTCATCTGATGAGAGTTTGCCAACGCCGAAGCTGTAGCGCTGCGCATCATCTTGGCAATAGAGCCACGCGAGGGCCATGCCATTGGCATCCCTGACCACGTAGCACTCCGAATTTTCCCGGACCAAGGTCCAAGGTGCTGTGAAACGGCGACTTGACTCCATAAGAACAAAATAAGAACATACATCATCGACGGTCAACCCGGAACAGCGCATGTCCTCGGTCTCAAAGCCGGACGAACAGGACGATGGGCTGGATGCGGCCGTCGAGCAGGCGATCGCCGTTTGCGACGGCGATATGCGCGCGGCTATTCGCGCGCTGGTCGTCGTTAACAACTTCTTGGAATCCGAGATCTCGGAGCTAAAGAAAGCCGTCTCGCACGCCTACACGCGTGGACGCTTTCGGACCTACACGGGATAAACGTGACGGCGTGGTGAGGTGGCGATGAGAGATCAGGCGACAAAAGTAAGAGCCGCCGCTGGCAAGGTTCTCGACGGGTCCATACCCTGTCGCTCGAACAAACCGCAGCCTCGAAGGTATCAAACGGCGGGACAGGCAGAGATCCTGCGCAGCCGCCACCAATGACCGAGAGCGAACGCTGAATGTGCAATCTCTATTCGATCACGACCAACCAGGCGGCGATTGCCGGCCTGTTTAGGCGCATGAATCGGTATGTCGGCAATCTGGCGCCCATGCCCGGCGTTTTTCCGGACTATCCGGCACCGGTGATCCGCAATGCCGGCGACGCCGAAGAGATGGTGCTGATGCGCTGGGGCATGCCGCCCCCACCCAGGACAGGCGGGCCGCCGGTCACCAACATCCGCAACACGTCGTCGCCGCATTGGCGAGGCTGGCTGAAGCCGGAGAACCGCTGCCTGGTCCCGGCGAACAGCTTCGCCGAGTACGCCCCCGAGCCAAATCCGGAGACGAAGAAGAAAGACGTCGTCTGGTTCGCGCGCGAGGAAAGCCGGCCGCTGTTCTGCTTTGCCGGCATCTGGACCGAGTTCAGGGGCGAGCGCGGCACCAAGTCGAAGCCGATCCCGGGCCCTCACCTCGTCTACGGGTTTCTCACAACGTCACCGAACGCCGTCGTCGAGCCAATCCACTCGAAGGCCATGCCGGTGATCCTGACCACCGAGGAGGAGCGCGACGTATGGATGCGCGCTCCCTGGGATGAGGCGAAGGCGCTGCAGCGCCCTCTGCCCGACGACGCGCTGAAGATCGTCACGCGCGGCGAGGACAAGGAGGACGTCGCTAGCGCCGCCTGACGCCTCCTTCCTCAGGCAGATCGGAACACGTGGAAAACGCTGAGGCTATCCACCGCGGAATCCCTGCTCTTGTGTTAGCAGCTGGAACGAACAAGCTAGCTCAGGGATTCGTGCCGCGCAGGATGGTTTCCATGCTGATGATGAAACAACGGCGACCGACGATCCGCACGCTGCGCGGATGGGCGATCTCCGTGCTGCAGGAAGCTGGCGCCATTCGCGAGTGCGAGGAGCACGGCTGGATGCAGGACCGCGCCGATCCACACGCCCGCGAGCGCGCCTTCGACGTCGCCCGCCAGGATCCGCCCGCGGGCGTCTCTTCGCAGGCTGCCGCCGTCGCAATCGCGGAGGTGCTCGACTCGATGGGAGACAGCTGTCCCGAGTGCCCGACCGAATAGACCACAGCACGACTTTGCCGGGCAAGTCTTAGTTTCTTCAAGAACATAGCCGAAGCCATTCCGGCAGAAATTGCCGGCCGGATGTACGCCGACAGCGACCGCGAGACCCCGGCCGAAACGCCGGGGTTTTTGCTCCCATCTGCTCGAACCTAGCAGCCGTTCTCCTGTTGCCGTAGTGTGACGTTTTCTTGGAGCAGGACGATGATTGAGCAAAAAAAGATTGCAAAGACGCCGCGCGAGCACTTCATGCAGACTGCCGCGGATGAACTAGCCAGGCTGATACGCAAGGAGATCGCCTTTCAAAAGGCCGACCGCGACGAGCGTGCGATGAAGCTTCGCCTTCCCATTTCACTCGCGAATCGGGAAACAGGCCCTAACCGAGCACGCAAGTAAGGCGGGTTACATTATGCCCGGCCGAGTTCCGGCCGGACGCCCAAAGCGGATGCGAGTATCATTGTTACATGAGCTCGCCGGATCAGGATCGGAACACCGCCGCAACGCGACAGCGCAAGATCATCCATATCGACATGGATGCCTTCTACGCATCAGTCGAGCAGCGGGACAATCCCGACTTGCGCGGCAAACCAGTCGCCGTCGGCGGGTCCAGGGAGCGCGGCGTCGTCGCCGCTGCGAGCTACGAGGCGCGCAAGTTCGGGGTTCGGTCGGCGATGCCGTCGATAACCGCCAAACGCCAATGCCCGGACTTGATCTTCGTTAAGCCGCGCTTCGAGGTTTACAAGGAGATCTCGCGACACATCCGGACGATTTTCGCCGAACACACGGAAATAATTGAGCCACTATCGCTCGACGAGGCTTACTTGGACGTCACTGAAAACATCCAAGGCATTGCGAGCGCGACGGAAATCGCAACCATGATCAGAGCGAAAATCCTGAACGAGACCGGCCTGACGGCTTCCGCCGGTATCTCCTACAACAAGTTCCTGGCGAAGCTCGCCTCGGACCACCGCAAGCCGAACGGACAGTTCGTCATCACGCCGAAAATGGGACCGGATTTCGTTCAGGATCTCCCCGTCGGCAAATTCCACGGAATCGGCCCGGCGACAAGCGCGAAAATGAATGGGCTCGGCATCTTCACAGGGCTCGATATGCGCAACCAGTCACTTGAGTTCATGACCACAAATTTCGGCAAAGCCGGCACGTACTATTACTGGATTTCGCGGGGCATCGACGAGCGCCCCGTCCGCGCCAACCGTATCCGCAAATCGATCGGCGCCGAGAACACCTTCTCGCAGGATCTGGCGGACTATGAAGCTCTGGCGGCGGAATTGCAGCCGCTGATCGAGAAGGTATGGCGCTACTGCGAGACAACGGGCGCACGGGGTCGAACCGCAACGCTCAAGGTGAAGTTTTCCGATTTCGAATTGATCACCCGCAGCAGATCAGTCGCCATCATCGACTCCGCCAGCGATCTCTCCAGCCTTGCTCTCGAGCTACTGAAGCAGCTGATGCCGCCAAAGAAGGCGATACGGCTGATCGGAATCTCCGTTTCAGGATTTGCCGACTACGAACCGGATGATCAATTGCCGCTCATGTTCGATGAATCTGACGTTCAGGGATGACGTCTTCGGCTCGTACTTCCCCAGCAACCATTAAAGAGTGTTGCTGCCTCATCGGATCGGGCAATGACCGGCCGAAGCGCAGCGGAGGCGCGAAGATGGCACCCGCTTTCGGGCAGTGATAACGACGCCGGGACGGCGGGACCCGACAGCGAGTGCAGTTGCGAGACCGGTTAACAAGGCACTCGCGCGAGGGGCAGTGATAGCGACGCCGCAAAGCGGCGGGCCCTTCGCGCGAGTGCCTCCGGCGAGCAACACAGAATGAGCGCGAGGATCCAAGCCGAAAGGCCGAGACCGCTTGGGCTCGGTTCACGAGAGCCGGTCCGCCTCGCCGGATGCGCCCTGAAAACCGTTTTCACTGCTTCCAAACGAGACCGCTCTCGGAGCGGAACAAAAGGAATATCAAGCATCGCCGCCGTCAGGCGTTGGACTCCATCCGTTAAATGCGGCGTCGACCCTGACAATCCTGAAGGGCGGATTTCGGCCGGCGAGCCAACGCGAAAGATCGCCCCAAAGCGGACCTGAGTTGCATGACTTGGCGGGGACGTAGGTTAACCTGATCGTGTTCTCGCCTAGCCGATCGCTCGCCACGAGGCGGAGCGACGCGCGGGGGCCGATGAAGAATGGCTTGCCGTGACCAAGCACGATGGGGCGAAGGTAGAGTCGATATTCATCAATGAGACCAAGCTCGGTCAGACTCCCCGCCAGCTCCGGTCCGGCGACTTCGATCTCCCCGTCGAGCCGGGCCTTCAGCCCGCGCACCGCCGCTTCGAGGTCGCCCTCGACGAGTGTAGCGTTGGATCATCGAGCGCGACACGACCCACTTTGCCTGGCTCCGCCACACTGCCGCATATTCGCGCTCCTCCGCATCCCAATCAGGAAGGTCGTTGTCCCAATAGCGCATCTCTTCGTACATGCAGCGGCCATACATCATGCCGGTCAGGCCGCGCACGTCCTCTATGAAATGACGAAAGAGCCCGGGCTCTGGCGGCATGACTTATGATCGACGTAGCCGTCGCCCGCCCATGCCAATCCAAGGCCGGAAGAGGGGCTGTCAATGGTGGGAAGATCGGCGGTTTCATGAGCAGCGTCGAAGCGCGCTCGTCGGCTGCATTGTCATCGCGCGAGCTCCTGCTGCACTCTCTTCACGCTTGCATCCACGTTCATCTTGAGTTTGTCTGCATCGAGCCCGATCTTGCGCACCTCATCCATAGCGACCGCCTCAAGATCCATCGCCAGCTCTTCGAAGAATGCCTGATCCGCTTGCAGGTCGGCGATTACTGCGTCGCGTCGCCTAACCGAGATCGCCTCTTGCCCGCGCTCCCGCCAGAAGTTGTGCGCGAGGTAATCCCGCCGCCGCTTCGCCTCATCGACGCGCTTTTCGAGTGCCGGATCGAGCTGAAGTAACTGCTTTATACCGCCTTTTCGGCTAATGAGCTGGCCGAACGTCTTAGCTTGCTGTTCGGCGAGATATTCCTCGAGTTTGTGAGCCATCGTGTACTGGTCGTAGATCGGCTTCCCGGCTTTCTTCGACCCCTCGTACATCCGCTTCACGAAATCCACCGTCAGGATCAGGTTGGCCAGGACGCCCTCGACATTGCAGCCATGAGAGAACGTCAGCCCGAAGTGGGCATACACGTCCTTCATATCGTCCTCGTCCCCCATGAGCCACCAAAGGAAGCGCCACAGCCAGCGCATTGTCTGATCCCGGAAAGCGTGAAAGCCGCGGAACCATACACCAGAACGCGAGAATCTAAAATGTCGCGTCCTCGACGCTTTTCATGGCCGGACTATTGGGGTTTTTGACCCTAATTCCTTTGACAGGTCTTTAGTCCACGACCATCGCGATACTTGCGAGGGCTTACTTTATATTTCTATTCCGCAGCTGCAGCGGGAATGAGCGCGCTTCGCAGGCTTGAAATGATCTCAAAGGCCAGTTCGCGCGCCATGACAGGTGGGACAGCATTTCCTATCTGCCGAAATGCGGGATTCATCGTTCCGGCAAAGACAAAACCGTCCGGAAACGATTGAAGTCGCGCGGCCTCGCGAACCGTGATCACCCGCGCCTGGTCACTGTCGTAATGAATGTGCGTATAGGTATCCTTGCCGATGTGCGCCGTGAGCGTTCGAACAGGACCATTCGCCCGCAACTTCCACCACCGATTCGGAAATTTGCTTGGGTCATACGGCGGCACCATCGAATCGCGAAGGGATCGCCACTCCGCGCTCTTGGGTGAAAGCTTGCGACGGCTCGCGGCAGCCATGAACAGCTTCATTGCCACGAGGTGGGCCTGCGGATATTCATCGCCAGGCGCCATCGCTTTGAAAATCCTGGAGTCTCGGGGCAGATACCGCAGCACATGATCATAGACGGCATCGCCAGCCCTGAAGCCGGGCCACGATCGCATGAGTTGGGCATAGGAAGAAAGGTTCTCCCAGGCCGTTCTGCGGTAGTACGCCGGCTCGGTAAAGCGCCTCGCCCCTCGCTTGAGCTTGCCTTCGAGGTGAGAAGTGACCGGCGGCAGGTCACCGATCGCTTCGCGGGCAGTCACCGCATGCGGAAGTCCTTTGTGGCCCGTATCCGGTTTCACGAACGCGTATCCTTCCGACGAGTTGATCAGTTTCAAGGAAACGGCGCGGGTACCCTCGTATCCTCGCGGAAGATCGCAGTGGTGCGTTGCCCGAGGAAATTGAACAACCGCTCCCAGCTCCTTGCGATACGCGATCATGTAGACGCGGTCTCGCATCTGCGGCACGCCGTGATGGGCAGCGTTGATCAGGGAATACGCAGCGTCATATCCCATAGCATCGAGCGCCTCCACGATCTCCTCAACGACGTTGTGACCGCCATAGTTGAGAACGTCAGGCACGTTCTCGAAGAGGATCGCGAGCGGTTTCAGGCGATCGACATAGTGGAGGTACCGCAGATACAGATTCCCCCTAGGATCAACTTTGAACGCGCGTGGGTGATCAGCTATCTCGCGTAGCTTCGCTCGGCCGACCCGGGCATACGCCTGGCAGGGCGGCCCTCCTATGATGATATCGATCGCCTGCGAGGTCGCACCCAGTTCAAATTCTTCGACGAGTTGTTCTGGTTCAAGCGACGCTACGTCGCGGGGCATCGCATGGAGATCGAGGATTTCCTTGGGCGCATCCTTGAAGAAATTGATCGCGTGCGAGCGGGCAGCCAACTTGTCGATTTCGAGCGACGCGGCAATGTCGCAACCGGCCGCATGGAAGCCGAGACTCAGGCCGCCACAGCCAGCGAATAGATCGAGGACCCGAGGGCGCGCCTGTGGATTGCTAAGACGAGCCAGTTTGGCGGCAACGCCGTCGAGTGATTTCATCGACGAGAAAGTCCATGGTAGGGAGTGGTGCGCCGGCGCAACTTACCAGGTTCGACGGACATTGCCAGGCCGCCTGAGCAAAAATAACCGGGGGAGAGTGCAGTGGGGGATGCGGGAAGGTCGATCTCGTTCGACGCGCTTGGAGGGGCCGATCTGCACGTCGACGCAGTATATGAAGGCGGTCGCTCGGGCAATGCTGGCGATGACCCGTTTCCTCGTCTTCTTCGAGTTTCCAACCAGGGCGGATTCCGGTACCGCGGTTCTCTTGCCGCCCTTGAAATGGTCGTCCTGACTTCCTCGATGTCCGACGCCAATTGGCCAGATGAGCTTGATCGGGAAACCGGCGCGTTCACGTATTACGGGGACAACAAACAGCCGGGCCGCGCTCTCCATGCGACGCCCCGCAACGGCAACGAACTCCTTCGCCGCATTTTTGCCGCCGCGCACGAAGGCGAGACCGGCCGGCGCACCGTTCCGCCGATTTTCGTATTCGGCAACACTGGTGATTGGCGGGGTGTGATGTTCCTCGGGCTCGCGGTGCCGGGCACTTCGGAGCAACAGGTCGCGGAGGACTTGGTCGCGATCTGGCGGACTGCGAACGGCATGCGCTTTCAGAATTATCGCGCACGCTTCACCATCCTGAATGCGCCCCTTATTGAACGGACCTGGATCGAAGAGGTAATTGCAGGGACGCCCCACACGCAACGCGCGCCGCAGGCGTGGACCGACTGGGTGGAGAGGGGCCGGTATCAACCGCTCAAATCCACCCGCTCCATCGAGTACAGGACCAAGATCGAGCAACTCCCCTCCGGTGCAGAAGACCTTGCCATCATTCGCGAGGTCCACCAGTTCTTTGCAGAGCGTCCGCACGATTTTGAGAAGTGCGCTGCCGCGCTTGCCAGACTGATGCTGCCTGACATCGCAGAACTCGACCTCACGCGTCCGTCACGGGATGGCGGTCGAGATGCGATCGGCAAGCTTCGCCTTGGTCACGGCATCGCGTCCATCCTCGTTGACTTCGCCCTGGAGGCAAAGTGCTACGCGCTCGACAACAGCGTTGGCGTGCGGGAAATGTCGCGCCTCATCTCTCGGTTGCGCCACCGGCAGTTTGGAATACTCGTGACGACGAGTTACGTCGATCTGCAGGCGTATCGCGAGATCAAGGAGGATCAGCATCCAATCATCGTGATCTCGGCGCGCGACATTGCCGGCCTCCTCAGGCGACACGGGCACGCTGACGCTTCCGCCGTGAGGACTTGGCTTGATCGCGAGTTTTCTGCGCCGACGGTCGCATCTTAGATGTCGCACCAGCGCGGCGATCTTGCTTCCCTGGCGGTCCAAGCTCCTTCGCGAGCCGTCCCGCCAGGGAAGCAAGATCGCCCAGCTGGCACTCCCAGACGGTGACCACTCGCCAACCCGCAACCTCTAGTTCATGTTCCGTTCTCCGGTCGCGCGCAACGTTGCCATCAAACTTGCGCTGCCAGAACTCCGCACGGGTCTTTGGGACGTACGCCAACCCGCAATCGTGCCGGTGCCAGAAGCAGCCATGCACGAAGAGGGCAACACGCCTGCTTCGAAAGACGATATCCGGCTTTCCCGGAAGGTCCCGGGCATGAAGCCGAAATCGGTACCCAATAGCGTGCAGGAGCCTCCGGACGGTCATTTCCGGTCCCGTGTCGCGGCCTCGGATGCGGCCCATCAGGGCGCTGCGCTTGGCCCGGCTCATGATGTCGAAGCGCGAACTTGGCTCGCCAGCGTCCGCAACCGCTGGTAAGTTGCCGTCTTTCCCTTCCCGTGGGGCTCTCATTGCCTTTGCCCGTGCCAACGCGCGCCGTACCGCCATCCGCTGCCGCCCTTGTTGGCTCCCTTCGGGGAGTCGGCTATTCGCTTGAGACAGCCATTGCCGACATTCTCGACAACAGCATAGCCGCCGGAGCCAAGAGTATCGAGATCCAATGGGAATGGAACGATGGTGAGCCGGTCGGGTGGATACTCGACGACGGGTCCGGCATGCATGCCGATCGCCTGGTCGAAGCCATGCGCTTCGGCGGCATCGGGCCGGAAGCCGAGAGGACGGCCGAGGACCTCGGTAGGTTCGGGCTGGGCCTCAAGACCGCGTCGCTGTCGCAGTGCCGACAGCTCACCGTGGTCTCAAAAACGTCTTCCGGCCTCGCGTCGTTCACGTGGGACCTGGACCAGCTTCGCAAGAGCGGCGGCGGGTGGGATTTGATCGAAGGCGACGCTGGCCTCTCTGGCGAAATCCGCGATCAGTTGAAATCGAAGAAGTCGGGCACGCTCGTTGTATGGCGTAAGGTCGACTTTGGACGAACGAACGATCGACCGAGCTACGAGACGTTTCTCGCCGATCTCCAGCGCGTCGATGCGCACCTTGCCATGGTATTCCATCGCTTTCTCGCAGGCGACGCCCGAGCGCTCAAGATCACGCTCAATGGTAGTCGGGTGAAAGCGTGGGACCCTTTCCTGGAAAGCGATGAATCGATCATCCGAAATCCAGAGCAGCACATAGATGGCCCGGGCGGCAGGGTTCGCGTCCGCGGCTTCGTCTTGCCGCACCGGGACCGGTTCCGTAACGAGATCGAATTCGAGAAGGCCGGCGGACCGGATGGATGGACGGCTCAGCAGGGCTTCTATGTCTACCGGCACAAGCGCCTGCTGTCGGCGGGAGGTTGGCTCGGACTTGGTGGAAGCCGCGCGTGGACCCGAGACGAAACGAGCCGGTTGGCCCGCATACGCATCGATATTCCCAATACGGCGGACCATGATTGGCGTATCGACGTTCGGAAGGCGATAGCTCGTCCACCGGATGCGATCCGTAAACCGCTCCAGAGGATAGCCGAAGACGTTCGCCGCAAGGCGCGGGAGGTTTTCGTCCACCGCGGACAGTACGGCAATCGGCAGAAGGCGACCGGCGTATCCCGAATATGGCAGGTAAATCCTGAGGGCGCGAAGCGCCGGTATACGGTGCGGCGCGACCACGAACTGATCCAGCTGCTCAAGGGGCGCATGGACAAGACGGGTTTCGATCTCCTTGACGGACTGCTCGATCTCATCGAGAGAACCGTTCCTGTCGATCGCGTTTGGCTCGACGTGACGGAACGCGGCGTACCTGACGAGGCAATCGACAGCTCGGAGCTCGTCAGCGCTGCGCTCTCCATGGCGAGAATGATGGAGCGAGCGGGCCTCACTCCTCACGAAGCGGCGGCGCGGCTGGCCACGATGGACCCGTTCGACAAGGTCGAGGATATCGAAGGAAAACTGATGCGGAAGCTGCAGGGGGCGAAGCGATGAGTTCAGTTGAGGATGCGATCGGCTCGATGGCCCTCATGATGCTTCGGCAACGCCATCCCGACACTGCGGTTGGCAGGGAGGAGATCGAGAAGGCGGTCGACGATTGTTCGAAGCTCCTTGCGCAGGAGATGTCGGCCAAGCAGCTCGCGGCGATCGTGCAGGAGCTGGAAACGAGGCTCATCGTCAAGGTTGGGCGGCCGACGCGACTCGTTGACGAGCGAGGCCACGTTCCCTGGTATTTCGGGGATCGAAAGGAGGGGCGCAGGTTCTTCAAGCGTTACAGCGATTTCCTGATGCAGGACCAGGGCTGGCCACCGGCGGCGATCGATGCGATCGACCTCTCCACCGATCTGATCATGGAGCAGATGGAAGACCCGAACCGTGACGGCCCCTGGGATCGTCGCGGGCTCGTCGTCGGGCACGTCCAGTTCGGAAAGACCGCCAACTACGCGGGATTGGCGAGCAAAGCGGCCGACGCAGGGTACAAGCTGATAATCATACTTGCCGGCATGCACAACGCGCTCAGACAGCAGACGCAGCGTCGCATGGATCGCGACTTTCTTGGCTACAATACGACTCCGGCAAGTGGCGGCGCCGGCTTCACCCGAATTGGTGTCGGCGAGCTTGATCGCAGCATCCATGCCGAGCACCTCACCACGCAGGCTGCGAACGGGGATTTCAATCGCGCGTTCGCGGATAATCTTGGGATCGGCGTGCAGCAACGGCCGGTTCTTCTCGTCATCAAGAAGAACGCTCGCATCCTCGAAAATCTGAACAATTGGGTCAGCGAGGTCCTGGCTCCGCGGGGCGACACGGAGGCCCGACCGCTTCTCCTCATCGACGACGAGGCCGATCAGGCTTCGGTCGACACGGGCGAGCAGCAATTTGACGAGAATGATGCTCCCGATCCAGATTACGAGCCCAAACGCATCAACGGTCAGATACGACGCCTGCTCTCGTCGTTCTCTCGCTCCGCATACGTCGCGTACACCGCGACTCCGTTCGCGAATGTGCTCATTCACGATGCCGCGGCAACGGAAGAGTACGGCGACGACGTGTTCCCGCGAAGCTTCATCATCAACCTTCCGTCGCCGTCAAACTACGTCGGACCCGGCCTGCTGTTCGGGATTGACGGGGCCGGGGCCGACACGGCGCAGGAGCCGCTCGACGTCACGCGGGACGTCGATCAGGACGATGAAGGGTGGATCAAGGTCGACCACAAAAAGGGGTTCGCGCCCAAGTACGACGGAGAGGACCACATTCCTCCCTCGCTTGAAGACGCCATCCTGAGTTTTGTGCTCGCATGCGCGGCCCGCGCGGCGCGTGGCCAGCGCAACGTGCACAACTCGATGCTGGTCCACGTCTCTCGCTACAAGGACGTGCATCAGGCTGTGTTTCGTCAGGTAGATGAATGGGTCGCCGATCTCAAACGCAGGCTCAAGTATCGATCGAAGAAGAAGGACCCGATCCTCGATCGACTGCGAGAACTCTGGGAGCAGGATTTCGTGCCGACGTCGGCGACGATCAGAGCAACGGAAATCGGAGGGACGCTCCCCATGACCGAATGGTCTGCGGTCGAGCGCGAACTTGCGACCGCCGCCGACAAGATCAGGCCGCAGGTCGTCAACAGTGAAATTCGCGATGCGCTCGACTATGACGGCAATGCCGCGCAGGGGCTGAACGTCATCGCGATCGGCGGCGACAAGCTCTCGCGCGGACTGACTCTGGAAGGATTGACGGTCAGCTATTTTCTGCGACCGTCAAGAATGTACGACAGTCTCATGCAGATGGGCCGTTGGTTCGGGTACCGGCCTGGCTACGTCGATCTGTGTAGGCTGTACATGACGCCTGACTTGCAGCTGTGGTTCCGCCATGTGGCGACCGCAGCAGAAGAGCTGCGCGAGCGCCTCGATCACATGGCCATGATCGGGGCAACTCCTGAGCAGTATGGTCTCAGGATTCAGTCCCATGACATCCTGCTCGTGACCGCTCCGAACAAGATGCGCCATTCGCGTGAATTCCAGGTTTCATTTCAGGGCGAGGCAAAGATACAGACGGTCCTCTTCAACGATCAATCGCGAAACCAACAAAACGCCGCAAGCATCACGAACTTTCTGGATCGGATCGGAACGCCAGCCGAGCCTGCGAACCAAGCGGATTTCAAATCGCTTGAGGAACGCCGCCTGTGGAAAGGCGTAGCTGGCACCGAAGTAGCGACCCTACTCGGCTCGTTGCTTTTTCCCGACGAGGCGCGTGACGTGAATGCAGCTCGCCTGAGCGCGTACATTCGCGAGCAGTTGGGTGCGGGGGAGCTGACCGACTGGACGATCGCAGTCCTAAGCGGGAGCGGCGAGCCCCTCACCGTGAATGGCTGGACCTTCAAGACGATCGAACGCGCTCCCTTGCCCCGTGGGGAAGCAGCCGGTCGGTATGTCGTGAAGACCATACTCTCGCCGCGGGATGAGGCGATCGATCTTGATCAAGCGGAGTTCGATCGTGCGCTTGCCGCGACGAACAGAAAGCGCGCGGCAGGGGCAGCCGGCAAGGACCCGGCAACCACTCCCGATGGGCCTGAGATACGGAGGGTCCGTGGTGAAAACCCCAAGCGAGCCCTTCTCCTGCTGTACCCCCTCTCACCGAAGAACGCTCAGCTGCCCGATGTTGAAGTACCGATCTTTGGGGTTGTTGTAAGTTTCCCTGATTCGAGCAGTGGGCGCTCAATCCGGTATCGGTTCAACACCGTCGAACAGCGGCTTGAACCGGTATGACCACTCTTCGGGACGAGCTCGTATCCAAATGGGCTGAGGCTGCCCGCGCGGGACCAAGTGACCGCGAATGGAGAGCGGTTGCGCTCTCGGTACCTGCAACGGTGCGGTTTCTGGCTGGCATACGAGAGCCGGACGGTCGTATCGCACTCCTTATTGAAGCCCCCCTTGGTGCCGCGCCGGCCACGCTATTGAGAATAGCCGCAGAAGGCGTGAGTCTCAGCGACCGACGGGACCCGGCTCAAGGCGTCGTTCGTGTCGCCGTCGCCCTGGAGCGAGAGCCGCTGCGCGATGTTTTTGAAGTCCTGGCAGCCGATCTTGTGGATGTCGTCCGACATGCTGCGAACCCGGCTCAGGCCCTCACGATCGGCGTTTCGCGGCTGGAGGCTTGGCAGGCCTTTCTGCGCTCCGGCCGACGGGGCCTCTCAAGAGAGGAGCAGATCGGACTGCTTGGGGAACTCACCGTGCTGGAGCTACTCTCTGGCGAAATCGGCCATGAAGCAGCTGTGGAGGCTTGGTTCGGTCCTCTGGACGGTATTCACGACTTCAGCAGATCGGGGATCGGGATCGAGGTCAAAGCGGTTGCCGGCGGGGGAAACCTCGTGCGCATATCGCGCCTGGACCAGCTTGATCGCCGGGGACTTTCATCCCTGATTATCGCTCGTGCACGATTCCAGGAAGCACCCGACGGACGTACCGTGCTCGCGGCCGTGCGCGATATTCGTGAGGCCATCGATCGATCCGCACCCGGCGTAAGGCGAGCGTTCGATGATCGGCTTCTCAGGGCAGGACTGCTTGAGGTCGAGCCACAAGCAGCTCCGGGATTCGCATTCATTCTCCAGGACCTTTACGGCTTTGAGGTGCGGGAAGACTTTCCGCGGCTGACCGGCCTTTCGGTACCGCCGGAAATTGTGGATGCGTCGTACTCTCTGGACGAAAGGCTACTTGGCGGCTTCCTGAGCGGGGCGGATGGTCTATTTCGATCTCTTAGAATGATGGCGGGGCCTCATGACTGACGAAGCAATGGAAGCGTTCGCCCGGGAACTTGCGAGTGAAGTTGACGAGGCGATCCAGTCAGGCGACGGCAGCATTTATAGCGAGGAAGAGTTCACCCGCATTGTTTTGGACCGGCTCGGCGACGAAGGCGCGATTGAGAACCCCACGCTCTTGTGGCAGGAGGGCAACTTTGCGCGAACAAAGTACAAGATAACCGGCTATTCCATTCCCGACGACGAGGAACGTCTCATCCTTGTGACGACGATACACACGGGAGAAGTGCCGCCGCGCGCGTTGACCCGAGACGAAATTCTGAGCGCCCTTCAGCAGGCGATGAAGTTCTACGAATGCAGCTGCAAAGGGCTGCATACGAAGATCGAACCGTCGAATACCGACGCGAGCGAGCTGGCTCGCCATATATATGAAGCTCGTGAACAGATCGGTGTCCTTCGAGTAGTCCTTCTATCAGACGGTCTCACCGGGCTCAGATCGATCGACCTCAAGAAGGCTTTTGATGGCACGCGCGTCATTGTCGATCTGTTCGGCATCGAGCGGCTTCAGCGACTCCTCGGACAGGGACTGCGCCGCGACGACATCGTCGTAGATTTCAGCGCCGACTTTGGCGGCTCCCTTCCGTGTCTCAAGGCTTCCTCAGGCAATGCTGACTATGAGGCTTATCTGGCTTCAATACCAGGCGCGTTGCTTGCCGATGTCTACGAGAAATACGGTACCCGACTGCTCGAATTGAACGTGCGAGCGTTTCTCGGGCTTCGTGGCCGAAAGAGCGTAAACGCGGGACTTCGAACGACAATTCGCGATCTCCCTCACCGCTTCCTCGCTTACAACAACGGCATTGTCGCAACCGTTGATTCGATGGAGGTCGAGGATAACGGAAACGGGCACTTCGGAATCAAATCGGTTCGCGGACTCCAGATCGTCAACGGTGGTCAGACCACGGCCAGCCTGCATCGTGCCAAACGGCAAGATGGGGCTAACCTGGACGCGATCTCAGTGCCGGCCAAGATCATCTGTGTGAGTGGCGCGGAACTCGACGAAATGGTGGCGGCAGTCTCGAAGTCCGCCAATAGCCAGAACACTGTCCAGCCCGCGGACTTCTCTGCGAACGACCCTTTCCACGTCATCGTGGAAAAACTCGCCAACAATACCTGGCTGCCGGATGGCAAGGGCCGTTGGTTCTATGAGCGCGCTCGTGGAAGCTACGGTGCAGCAGAGCTGAAGGCGTCGTTCGCCGCAGGTCAGAAGCGACGGTTCGCGCAGGAGACCCCGAAGGAACGCAGGTTCTCGAAGACCGATCTGGCGAAATACCTGAATGCCTGGGAGGGGCAGGCACATCAAGTGAGCTTTGGTAATCAGAAGAACTTTCAGTTCTTCATGCAGGCGCTGAAAGACGAGCATCCGGATGGATTTGAGCCGGATACGGCGTGGTTCAAGGCGTTCGTTGCGAAAGCGATTCTCTTCCGGGCCACTCTGTCGATCGTCCGGGCAAAGAAGTTCGCCGCGTTTCAGGCAAACATTGTCGCCTACACGATCGCGTGCCTTTCGTGGGCAACCAATGGGCGTGTCGACCTCGATATGATCTGGGCACAGCAGGCGATTTCACCGGAGCTACACGAGCTTCTTGAGAGCTGGGTCGGCAAGATCGACAAGGCGCTTCGAAAGACAGCAGGTAATCGCATGGTGAGCGAGTGGGCAAAGAAGGTGCAATGCCGGGATGCTCTTCGCGAACTGTTTTTCGACCTGCCGGACAGGCTTCCACCCGAGCTTACCTTCCAGAAGGGCGCAGGCCGCGGATCCAACCGCTCCAAAACGCCGGATGGCGAAATCAGACTTTGAAAGTAGCAGGCGAGAAAACGCTAACCGCAACACTTCCCTCCAAATGTTCTTGATTTGTTCCAAGACCGCGCGTATAGACTTTGCTCCTGTGTACAGTTGAGAAAACGGCCTATGCCAAGCCAGTGGTAGTTGTCTAAATGTCATCGTCGCGACTATGAGTTTAGCAGCCCGTGCAGATCAACCTTTCATTTTTAGGCTCTACGTACAAGGCGTTAGCGGCAGCAGTCAGCTCTATCCTCACTGCGAACAGGGTCGTCTATTCGGCGCCGCTGGGATTGAAAGGTCGGGCGCGCGTGGGTGTGATAACCGTGATCCCGGAGGAGTTTTCGGCGGCTCAGGAAGTGTTTGATTTGCGGAGGAACATTCCTGAGACCCCATATTTCGTCCAGACCGATCCGACACTGGGCGATTGGGACACCGTTCTCACGCAGGCCACCGATCGTACAAACGTTCCGCTCAGCGGTGATATCGCTGCCATGATTCAAGATCTCCGTCCTCAAGTCTTGATTTTGCTGGGCGTTGCCGGCGGCCTTTGCGACGATAACGGGAAGGGTCGCGACGGTATTGACCTAGGTCATGTCCTAATCGCGGAGTATGTCGGCTATGTTGAGTTCCTTAAGATCACAGATAAGGGAACCTTCCATCGCCACTATGCGATTGATCACCCATCCCTCCCCTTAAGACGAAGCGTTGCGCTACCGCTTTCAAAGGAATTTGATCTGACGGGCGCGCTGAAGCTTCAGCAGCCTGACAAGGTTACGCCGCAAAGACAGATCGTCCCTCGCATACATATTGGCCCTATTGTATCAGGCGAGAAGGTCATGGGGGACATTCACGATCCCGTGCAGATCAATCTATTGAAGCCTTTCGACAATTCGCTTGCGGTTGACATGGAATCGATCGGCATCGCGCGCCAAGTGTGTGAGAGAAGAAGTTCGTTTTGGTATAATCCACGTTACGCCGTTATTCGTGGAATATCAGACTTGGTGGGACCACCAGAGAACGCCGAGGTTCGCGCAGCCTGGAAGCCCTTTGCAGCCCACGCAGCAGCAATCGTCGCCCAGGAATTCATTCGTCGACTGCCGCGCGATCCCGCCCCTGGAGTAAGTCTATGAAGGTGTCTCCAGCGCAGCAGCTGCAAATTTTGTCGAAAGCCGCACGTTACGAGCTGGTCAATCTTCCGGACGAAAAGCCGACGTTTGCGCTCCGCCTAGGTTGGTCTCACAACTATGACGATTTGCTCACCGGCATCCATTCGGAGACTGATGAGAACGGGCTGCTGAACAAGCTATTGGAGAAGGGAAAGGTCGTAATCGCGGGTCGGGGCGGCGGAGGCAAAACGCATCTGTTGTATAGAACGATGAAGCGCGCAGCTGCCGCCGAGTTCATTCCGATTTTCATTGATTTGAAGAAATGGTCCGGGGCTGATTATGAACGGTGGAAGGATTGGACCGCCGCAGATTTGTCTGAGGGCGCCAGCTTCTTGATAGAACGATTTAGCATCCCAAAGGTATCTTCTCTCGAACTGGACTGGCTTCCGCCCACAGCAAAGAAGGTACTGGTGGTGGACGGTTTGAACGAGCTGTCCGCGAACGTCGGTCAACAGATTCTCTATGCCCTGAATGAGATTTCTACTGATCAGGTTCAGACCTACGTAATTGTGGCCGATCGATTAGTTCGACGACAACTTCCATCAGAAAGAAGCTGGGCGCTATCGACAATTCTACCGTTCTCCGAAGCGCAGATTCGGTCCTATTTCGGAGACAAATTCCGAATCCCGAATGACTCTCGCATGTTAGAAATTCCGTTCTTCCTCAACGCTGCGATCAAAGGAGACTTGGTACCTGGCGGGCGAGCGGCCATTAGCAGCTCGTTCTTACGAAAGCATTCCGGACTAACAGAGGATCAACTCGATCGGCTTGCGAGATTCGCGCTTGACGCCTACCTGGAAAATAAGGCGCGCACATTTGCATTCAGTAATCTGCTGCAATCAATGGGGCCAGAAATTGCACACAAGATCCTGGCTGCCAGAATAGTGGAGAAACTTGATGATGGGTTAGCCTACTTCTCCCATCACCTGGTTCATGATTACTTGGTCGCCAGACATCTAGCGCGACAAGAACCCACTGCCTGGACCCGACGAACGCTAAATGCAGTTAGCTTTGATCGAAGCTCGTTCGACGTTACCGCTCTAATTCTGGGACTACTGAAGGGACAACGGGCCAGTCTTTTCTTGCGAACTCTCTACGACTGGGATCTGTACGCGGCCGGCTACGCGATGGCGGAAGCGGACACGCAGGGAGATGGGCCGACCAAAGAAATGCGCGCTTTGATTTTCGCAATGCTGGCGGAGAAACGGTTCGATATAGTAATGGCGACGAGACAGCGAGCAAACGATGCGCTGCTGATCTATCAATCGCCGGATGCCGCTCCATACAGGGCGGCAACCGATTTGCCGCGGGTGTTTGACGCAGTCAGAGTGGTTGATTCAACAGAGGGCTGGTTCAACGAGTGGCGTAGACTCTTTCTAAAGCCGCTCGGATCTCCCTTGGATGACGAGTCGCTGAACTTGATATTGGACACCGACTCCGTCAGGGGTTGGACCATCGCAAACGTTGCAAAACGCACGCATCTATCTTCTGACCAACAATCGAGGCTTCGCGGCTTGCTGGCTCAGGATGAGGCGGTAGTTCGCTGGAGAGCCGCTCACGCTCTCGGCAGCTTCCCTGCGCATGCAAATTTTGACGCCTTGATCCGCGCCCTTGATCAGGATCCAGAAGCGGATGTGCGCTATGGAGCGATTCGGTCCCTTATTGAGATGGCGTGCTATAGTGACGTTGAGCTCAGAAGTGTCATTGCGACAGAGGTTGAAAGAAGAGCAGATAGAATTTCGGTCGACAACAGAGTCGCCACGGAGTTGGCCCGCGCTCTATTAATCGATCTCCAAAAAGCACCTCAAGACTGGCTACAGACGGTGAAGACTATATCGCGTTCGATGTTTCAATCAACAGAAGATCCTACAAACCGAGATCTCTGGCGTTCCGTTTCAAGCAAAGCAGAAGCGCTCTATGGCCACGAGAACATGACCTTTGGCGGGTAAGAATGACGGCAAATTGGGACAAGCGGTTCATGGATCTAGCCGTCCATATTGGAGACTGGAGCAAGGATTCAAGCCGCAAGGTTGGCTGTGTGATTGTAGGACCCCACAATGAGATCCGAGCCACTGGCTATAATGGGTTTCCGCGTGGAGCTGACGATGGCAAAATTGAGAGGCATGTGCGTCCGCAAAAATATCTCTGGACTGAACACGCCGAGCGCAATGCGATTTTCAATGCAGCAAGATCAGGAGTACCGCTCGATGGGTGTCGGATCTATGTTCCATGGTTTCCTTGCATGGATTGCGCCAGAGCAATTGTGCAAGTCGGAATCAAGCAACTGATCGCCGTACGTCCTGATGAAAACGATCCACAGTGGGGAGAGGCATTTAGTGCTGCCCTCGAACTCTTCAAAGAGACCAATGTGGAGATACGCTGGTTTGATTTTTCGGATCACGTCGACGATCCGAGCGCCAAGAATTAGCTGCTCGAGGCTTGTCATTCTCGGCAAGCCTGAACAAAGGATGGATGTTCGTTCACGAAGCACCAGGAATGGCCGTCTGTGAGATACAAATGGCTCATGCTTCAGCGAACGTAGCCCTAAGATATCTAGCAGTGTCGGCGCGATCGCCGGAGTTCCATTGGCCGCAGTAGGGGCAGCCCAATCTGGCTGAGAAAATTCGCTCTGCGCAGCGGGCTCTTTCACCTTGATAATTTATGAACTGCTTTGGCGCGCCCAATTCTGTGCAAGCAATCATAAACTCGGTTACTGCGAGCGACGCAATCACGCCGTTGATCGAAACCACGGACGGACCTGCCCGATTCAGGTGTGCTCGCTCTATGCCGTAGGCGGCGCGGCGGTTCAGTCTGTCGGCAGGACTTTCCAGAAATGTTTGTACCTCAGCTTGGTCAAGCTCCCCGAAACAAAAGAGGCAACCGGGGGCCTCCGTTTTGAATACGACTCTTCCACCGAACGAACCTTCCACGACGTCCGATGCCAAGTCGAGATACGGTTTAGCATAGGCGGTGCTCACATCGTTGAGCACAAACCGGGGACCGTCACTATCTAGACAACCGAACACATAGTCGGCATTTCGAACCGCTGAGAAGGCGCCTGCGCTAATTAGGCTATTTGGAATTGCGACGACTTTGATCGATGGATCGATGCTCAATGCCAAGCGTAAAGCGGCGTCAACCTTGTCTGTCCCGGGAACGGGATCGTCATCTCTAACTCCAACATATCTATTCTTGTTTGACGTCGAGATTTGTTCTCCATCGACTAAATAGAGGCCGCCGACGCCCAGAAGGGCCAATTGTTGGACGACGTGACTGCCGAGACCGCCAACGCCAACTACGGCCACTTTGGCTTCACGTAACTTTCTTTGACCTTCCTTTCCGAATAGTCGGACATTGCGATCAAACCGAGTCATTCTTGATTCCTTTCCATCTTCCGACTGAAAGATTTGTGGGGGCCAAGGTGCGTTCACCAACATTGATCGCGTGAAGCCCGGTCGGGTCGCGCGCTCCGACCGTCCATACTAACGCGTCGAAAGTTTTGCCAGCCACCACGATCGCCACATACGGCTGGCCGCGAAGTCGCCATTGCATATGAGGCACCGTTTCCTGAAGACCAAGAAAATCGAAGGTCGAGAAAACTGCGCGATGCGAGCCTGGATGGGAGTGAACTTCGATTAGACATGCACGCTGCATATGAGCACGCTTGATCAGAAGTGCTCGGGTCGTGTCCTGAAGCTCTAGGTAGTCGCCGCTCTGCGAGGCGAAGTCTTCGTCGATCATAAGTTGATGGTCAATTATCTGAATGGTGCTCAGGTCAGCTTCGTACCGGCCGAACAGAAACGCGGCCTGCTCCTTTTCCGAACGCGTCTGCAGCAGGAGGTGTCTGGAAACGATGTTCCAAATATTTAGATTGATGCTGATCGCGGTCATGGTCCCTCACGAAGGCGGGCGATAAAGCTGCGAGCCCAGCCCCAAAGATTTGAACCAGACGAGAGATCGTTGGTCGCGAACCATCCATCCGGCGCCCACGAGAAGAACGTCCATTGACCGGGAAACGGGGGAGCGACCGGCGGCGAGCCCGCTTGGTATGGCTGGCCTCCGAAGCGGAGTTCTGATGGAGCGAAAAAGCCGTAGGGCTCCGCACCGGGATAGCCCGGCCGAAGATTGAATGTGACTGACGTCGAGAGGCACTGGCACAGTTCGGGCGTCGGATAACGAGGCACAAGGAACCAATCGCCCTGTTCTCGATATTCGACGTCCTCTCCGTAATGACGGCGAAGCAACGCGAGTTCCTGCGCAATCCTCTCTCGCATCGTCAGCCCCTCTTCCATCGGATTCGCTTGCCGAAGCCAAGACCTGGCTTGATTTCGATCCGCTCACCGGGGTTCAGAGTGCGCTCCGTATTTTCTCGGTCGACCATGATGACGCCTTGAGCTGGGTCCCACCCCCCCAAGCGCGCAATCTCTTCTGTCGTGATGGTCGGATGCCCCCAAACGAGAGTTCGCCCTTCTATCTCCAATTCGAAGGTCTCCGCAGGGTCAGAACGATCGGGGATCGGAACATTCATGATCGGCTCCATTGTCGTCTACTACTGTAGTACGATTTTGTCTGAAATATCAGACAACGGAACTAATGTCAACCAATTCAGACCAAATTGTCTGATTGACTGTACAACGCGAGCGCGATAAGACGCCTTTTGCTAGGGGAGAAAAGCGTGAGCCTTGCAAGCAAGCTATTGAAACTCAGACAGGAATCCGAAGAGTCGCTTCAGGACGTGGCCGACGCAGTGGGCGCGTCGCGCGCGCACGTCTGGGAGGTCGAGACTGGCCGTACAAAGAATCCGTCTCTGGATCTCATTCGGCGGCTCGCAGATCATTTCAAAGTGAGCGTCGCCTGGCTGGTGGGTGAAATTCCCGAAGAAAAATCTGATAACAAAACGGCGACGCTGTATCGCACCTTACAGTCGCTCTCTCCGGAAAATCAGCAACACATTCAAGCTATTATCGACTCAATGCGAAAATCCGAGAGCGAGTAGACCCTCCAGGGCCGCGCGTTGACCCGCGCAGGTTCCTAAGGGTACTGTGATTCGCCTCGCCTTCTTAGCAAACTTTGCCATGGAAACCCTCTTAGCCCGGCGCGTTCTCGCCCAAGTGAATGCGCTTGCCGTAAGAGAGAGGAATCATGCCGAACCGATCGACGAGTCATAGTGATGCGGTTTCCCCAGTGACGATCGACGAGTTGGAGCAGCGGGTTGAAGCATGGGTATCCTCAACGGAGGGTACGGCTCAACTACTAGCAACAAAAGATGCGGCGCGAATCGCGGCAGAAAAGGTTACTACTGACGCTCAGGTTGAAATTGAGCAGCTGCGGCAGACCGTAACTCTATAATTGCGATCGCTTGCTGCGAAATTTCGCGGGAGGCAGCGCTATGACGACATACGAGGTGGAAGATTATTCCGTCTCGAATCTGGGCGCGCGACTAAATCGCCATAGCCATCAAGGTGAAGGCTATAGCGAGGCCAAATCCCATCTTTCATACTTCGACGAATATTTTTCGTCGGTCGGCGCCAAGACTATTCTAACCGAGCGTCCGTACACCGATCGCGACTATCTTGAGGATTACGCAGCGTATTATGCGCGATGTCACGCGGAGTATGGGAGACGATGCGCGCGTCTACACTTTTTCAGCCGCGGCTTCGATACAACTCTTATTTCCAAAGCTATCGAAGGTGATGCGGCTGCCGTAGACACGCTGAAGACTTCTTACCTGGGCTTCGTCGTGGTTAAACCGTTGCCATCAACCGTTATCGGTCGAACGTGCCTCGTTACCTATGGGAATGTTGGTCGCGATCGAGCCTTTCCGACGACTCGTACCTACACGGTCCATATTTTTGGTATTGAGCTCACGGTTCAATCCCTCCCATTCCAAGAACAAGATACGGACGTAGCGGCCTGTGCAACGAGTGCGCTGTGGTCAGTGTTCAACGCCACCGGTCATCTTTTCCAGCATCATATTCCGTCACCGGCTGAAATTACCAAGGCTGCTGCGTCATCTCAGCGGCTGGTAAATCGAACCCTTCCGGCTGGCGATGGACTAACCGCAGAACAAATGGCAGATGCAATTCGCAGTGTTAGCCTAGAGCCGCTCTATATCAATGCGAAAAATCTTGAGCTGCTTTTGATAAGCGCTTGCGCTTATCTACGCGCGAAGATTCCGTGTCTACTCATGGGAGCAATTTTTGAGTGCATACCGGGCACTCCGAGGCGCCGATTGGGACATCATGCAATAGCCCTCGCTGGATTTGGCGTCCCGAAAGGCCCCGCAGTGTCTTATGACACGGCCCTATTTTCTGCGCCTTCGACGACCCGCATCTATGCGCACGACGATCAAGTTGGGCCATTCTCCCGTCTCCAAATTGACAGAACGCAGCCATATCCGCTCCTGACATCTTGGATTGATCGGAATAAAAACAGAGGGAATGTTTTCTTCGAGCCCGAAATCCTGTTGGTTCCGCTCTATCACAAGATTCGCGTACCAATTACATCTGTCATTTCCACGATTGCCGCGCTGGATCGGTGGCTAGAGACCGCGCGAAAAGTCAAGGTCCTATCCCTGGCCGATCAAATCGAATGGGATATCGTGCTGACCGAAAACTCCGATTTCAAGAGTGATGTCTACCGAGACACCACGATTATATCCGGTTTTCGGAAAGCGATTTTAGAGGACGATCTTCCTCGATACCTGTGGCGCGTGAGCGCTTTGTCAGGCGGACAAAGACTATTCGACTTATTGTTTGACGCCACCGATCTACTGCAGGGCGGGCATATAACGCGAGGATTGCCTTATTCAAGAGCCGCTTGTCTCAGCATTGCGGTACTCGCCAAGAATCCCGCCGCTCAGAGTTATATCAAACTCACAGGCAATCGAGGCTTGGAAATGGCGTTGAGATGGTTCGCCAACAACGCGCTAGTCTTCTGAGGCCGCACAAGAATCTATCCCACTTGACGCTAATTGCTTGGGATTCGGGCGAAGGCGGACCGTGGGCGTCGTGCTCGCGCAACACTCAATGACTACACTGGGATCGGACAGACCGCAGAGGATGGGATTGACCACCATTTCTCGTGAGGCGCTTTACGATCTTGTTTCGACTGAGCCGGTGCGCACGATCGCTCAGCGCATGGGCGTCTCCGATGTGTGGCTGAAAAAGTGCTGCTCCAGGGCTGATATCCCTGTACCCGACCGTGGCTACTGGGCAAAACTCCGCGCAGAAAAAACGGCGTGCTACGAGCTTGCCAACAGCGCTTCCGGTCCGTCCGATTTGCACGCTACAGCGCGCCGGAGTTAGCCGCGCCATCGGAGAGCCCTTTGTTTGGCACCGTAGGCGATATAGATCAACGCATCCCGGGCAATTGGGCTACGCGCAGATGGCGTCAAAACAAGTCAGCAGGAACCTCGTCAGCAACCAAAAAAGCAGCGCCTTCCTGGTAAACCCGCTTCGACACCAAGGTCGCGGCATGGAAGTGCCTACTCGCTCAACAGGGCCTGATCCGATTGTGGCGGAGATCATCGAAGCACACGCAGGAACCATCGTTGACAATGATAATAACAAGCGGCGCAGGCTCGTCGAGTTCAAGGACGGTTGCCGCTATGGCAAATTCGGAAGGACTAAGGCTTATGAGCTGATCGCCCACGACAGGATCAGGGCCTACAAGATGGGAGGGAAGACCATGATCGACCTCGACAGCGTGGATGAATATCACGCTTCCCTTCCGAGGGTCGAAACGAGAGCAAGCTAGGCCGCCGATCTGCGCAGCGAGGCGGCGGGCACGTCGCGCAGGCTGTCGAGGCGATCAGACCAATGCTCCATTAAACGCACGCGTTCGGTCTAATAGGCGGCACGGCTATAGATACCCCGGATCTTGTGCTTGTCGCCCTTGCCAGGCTGGCGCCGCACCACCTCGTCGCGCCGCCGGCGATTTTTTCTCCGTGTCGTGGGCGAGTTGGGCTTCCACTATGTTGCTGTCGAACGCGCCCTCCTCGTTGAGCAAGGTCGACGCGGTCGAGCGTAAGCCGTGCGCGCAGTGGTCGCCGCCGGGGCCAGTATCGCAGCCCATGATCCGTAGCGCCTTGTTGAGTGTGTTGACGGACATTGGCACGCCATCGTCATTGGACGTCCAGCAGATTGCGGATCAGCGTCGCGCGATCGGCGCTTTCGGCGTCGATCTCGCGCCAAGCGCAACCGAGTCGACCCCCGAAGTCGTCAAGCACAAGGTAAGCGTCTCGCTCGGCATCGTGGGGCACCTGACAAGACCCTCCCTCAACCTCGCGATATTATGTGAGGTCGATCGCGACGGGATTTCGAGTCAGAGCCCGGTTCGATTCCGGTCGGGGCCATAGTGGAGACTGGAACGGCATGGGGCGTGCCTGCTGCTGTGGAGCCTCCGGTTTTATTTTTTTCCAGCTAATAGCGCGTCATGTTGTTGGTATTTCTGTTGGTATCCGCAGCTATCAACGATTAAAACTACTTCAAATTCAAAGTGTTATGGAACTAGGCGGTTACCGGCCAGGGGCAGCAGACCAAGATGGAGCAGGTCTATCGCTATCTGACCGGCATGAAGTTTCGGCAGAGAGTTGAGGCCGTGGTCGAGAAGTTCAACGACATGCGCAACGATCTCGATAAAGAGCGCATGTTCATGGGCCGGCAATGGGCAAAGCTCGAAACCCAAATATTGTCCGTCATCGAATCGATAGTCGGAGACCTGCAGGCGATCGCCGGCAAGGCAATGCCTGAAATTCGCAGCCTCGACATGCCGCTGTTGGAGAGTTCAGCGTTACCTAAGGCGTCATGACGTTAAGCAGCTTTGCTGGGTGAGATCGCGCGAACGCTCGCTTGCAAGACAGGTCCGTCGGCAAAAATCTGGCTGATCATCCTCTGTTAGAGCCGACGTCAACCTGTATCGAAACCGCCGTGCTCTCCGGACCTCACAGACAGCACCTGTCCGGCGATGTCACCAGCGGACGTCCCCACCGAATGCCTCGCGGGGGCGACTGGCGCGTGGCGCAGGTTGAATGACCCGATCTCGTGCGCCCGCAGTCACGCAATTGTTCGTGAAGCGCCGGGCCAACGCCCTTCAAAAACACCGTTTGAAAAACCGTTTTAGTTTGGCGTTCTCAAACGGTGAACATCGCTAAAGTATTGATTTGCTTGGTGGGCGCACCAGGGCTCGAACCTGGGACCCGCTGATTAAGAGTCAGCTGCTCTACCAACTGAGCTATGCGCCCGGCGCTTGGGACCGGAAAAGCCTTGCAAGCGGGCGTCGTTTAGCAAAGCGCCCCCCTAATGTCCAGCAAGGTTCGGCAACTTTTCCAAGCCTTGTTCAGGGGGTTAAGATGCGGAAAAGCCGCCGGAATCCGGCGGCCTCCTGGCCTCGCGATCCGGGGCCCGCCTCAGAGCCGATCCGAGCCGCCGTCATGGTCCGGACGCGGGCCGCCCTCGTGCTCCATCCAGCGATGCCGCCAGCCGCCCTCGCCGCCCATCCGGCCGTGATGGGTCAGCAGCGCGAGGCGCCGCTTCTGGCCATCGTCGAGCGTCTTGTAGAGCGGGTCGGCCGCATCGGCGATCTTCTTCAGCGCCTCCGAGGTCGCCGCCATGTCGTCGGCGCGCTGGCGCAGCCGCGCCACCGGATCATCCGGCGTGTCCTCGTCCCTGTTCTGCGCATCCTCGCGGGCCTTCATCCGCGCATTGGCCCGGTCCATCCGCAGCTTGGCGAAATCCCGTACCGCGGATTCAACCGGCGGCCACAGCTTCTCCTGGTCCGGCGTCAGCTTCAGCCCGGCATGCACCGCGGCGATCCGCGCGTCCAGCATCGCCGCGCGGTCCTCGGGGCTCATCCGCATATGCTGCATGTGCTCACGAAGCCAGCCCTGGTGCGCGTACACCGCGGTCGAGGCGGCGATGGCGAGCGCAGCCATGCCGGCGATTGCAAACTTTCTCATACGAACCTCCTCCGAAAGGCGTGCTTGCGCATCAGGATGGTCGGAACGTGGCATGCTTTCAACTTACAGTTTGGACAGACAGCTCCGGTTTACCAAGATGTAATTGACATGAATCAACGCGCGCCCGCTAGATCATGCCGAGCAGCCTTGGCAGCCACAGCGAAATCTCCGGCACATAGGTGATCAGCCCCAGGAACGCCAGCATCGCGCACAGCCAAGGCAGCACCGCTACGGTGATCTCGCTGATTCCCATCTTGGCGATGCTGGAAGCGATATAGAGATTCAACCCGACCGGCGGATGACACAACCCGACCTCGGTGTTGACGATCATCAGGATGCCGAGATGCACCGGATTGACGCCGAGCTTGGTCGCCAGCGGATAGAGGATCGGCGCCATGATCAGCAGAATCGATGACGGGTCCATCACATTGCCGGCCGCGAGCAGGATCAGGTTCACGACCAGCAGGAACATCCAGACCGAGAGATGCTGCTGGATGATCCAGGCCGCCATGGTCTGCGGAATCTGCTCATGCGTCATCAGGAACGAGAACAGCACGGCGTTGGTGATGATGTAGAGCAGCATCGAGCTCATGCTCGCCGCCTGCAGCAGCACCTTCGGCACCTCGGTGAGCTTCAGCTCCTTGTAGACGAATACCGTGATGAAGAAGGCGTAGACGGCGGCAACCGCAGCGGCTTCCGTCGGCGTGAAGATGCCGCCATAGATGCCGCCGAGCACGATGACGATCAGGAGCAGGCCCCAGAAGCTGTCCAGGAAGGCCTTGACCTGCTGGGCGAGGCTCGCCCGCTTCATCTTGGGATAGCCGTTGCGATAGGCGACGAACCAGGTGACGGCCGCCAGCATCAACGCCAGGATGACGCCCGGCACGATGCCCGCCATGAACAGCGCCCCGATCGAGGTGTTGGTGGAGACGCCATACAGCACCAGGATGATCGAGGGCGGCACCAGGATGCCGAGCGCGCCCGATGTCGAGATCACGCCGACGCCGAAGCGGCGCGGATAGCCGTAATCGACCATCGCCGGCATCATGATCGAGCCGATCGCAACCACGGTCGCGACGCTGGATCCCGAGATCGCCGCAAACATCGCGCAGGCCGCGACGCCGGCAAGCCCGAGGCCGCCGGGCAAATGCCCGACCAGCGATGTGGTGAAGGCGATCATCCTCCGCGCCACGCCGCCCCGGGTCAGGAAGGTGCCGGCGAGGATGAAGAAGGGAATGGCCATGATGCCGAAATTGTCGAGGCCCGAAAACAATTTCAGGCCGACGCTCTCGATCGGCACCTCGGTCATGGTGAACAGGAAGGTGAGCACGGTCAGGCCGAGCGAAATCGAGATCGGCATGCCCGTCAGCATCAGGGCGAACAGCAGTCCGAAGATCAGGGCTGCGCTCATCAGGCTTCTCCGAGCGCGATCGGCGCCTTCGGGCTGACCTCGATGTCGTCGACATGGGTCGCATCATGATGCGGCAGCTCGCCAGTCCAGAAATAGGCCCACATCACCTGCAGGAAGCGGAAGCACATCAGATAGGAGCCGAGCGGGATGCAGGCATAGACGATCCAGCTCGGAATCTCCATGTCGGGCGAGACCTGGTCGGTGCTCATCAATTCGATGACGAATTTGGCGCCCATGGTGCCGACGATCGCAGTGAACAGCGCGCCGCCGAACAGGCCGAACAGGATCACCCACTTCCGCCAGTTGTCGTTGAGGCGGTTGATCAGGACGTCGACGCCGACATGGATGCCGGTGCGCACGCCATAGGCCGCGCCGAACTTCGCCATCCAGATGAACATGTAGATGCAGAGTTCCTGCGACCAGGAGAGATTGATCCAGAACAGATAGGGATAGAGCAAGGGCACATCGACCAGGAAGCGATGCGCGACCGTGATGAAGGTCACCAGCGTCGCAGCGCCCATCAGGCTCGCGATGATGATCTCTTCCAGCCGGTCCAGAATGCGTAACAACATAGAGGTCCCTCGTAACAATCGGGCGGGCTGATGCCCGCCCGATCAATCAACCCAGCGACCGCGCCCGGACGCGATCAGCGCCTAGTTCATCGGGCCGCGGCCGGTCTCCTTGAGGAATTCGTCGATCAGCGGCTGGCCGACGCGGGAGGCGACGTCCTTGTAGACCGGCATCATCGCCTTGCGCATCGCCTCGTCCTGCTCGGGGGTGAGCGTGATGATCTCGGTCTTGCCGGCCTTCTTGATCTGCTCGAGCGCGTCCTCGTTCTCCTTGACCGACAGGTTGTTGCCGTATTCGGTGGCCTCCTTCATCGCCTTGGAGAGCTCGTCGCGGATATCGGCCGGCAGGCCGTCCCAGAACTTCTTGTTCACCACCACGACGTAGCCGATATAGCCGTGATTGGTCACGGTCGCGTATTTCTGCACCTCATGCATCTTCTGGGTGTAGATGTTGGACCAGGTGTTTTCCTGGCCGTCGACGACGCCGGTCTGCAGCGCCTGGTAGACGTCGGAGAACGCCATCACCTGCGGGATCGCGCCGAGCGCGCGGAACTGCGCTTCCAGCACCTTGGAGGACTGGATGCGGAATTTCAGGCCCTTGTAGTCCGCGGGCGCAACGAGCTTCTTGTTGGCGCTCATCTGCTTGAAGCCGTTGTCCCAGTAAGCGAGCCCGGTCATGCCCTTGTTGTCGAGCAGCTTGAGCAGCTTGGCGCCCAGCGGGCCGTCGGTGACTTTCCGCAGCGCCTTCAGGTCGGGCAGGATGTAGGGCAGGTCGAACACCTCGAATTCCTTGATCCCGATCGGACCGAACTTCGAGTTCGAGGGCGCCAGCATCTGCACGGCCCCCAACTGCAGCGCTTCCAGCTCTTCCTTGTCCTTGTAGAGGGTCGAGTTCGGATAGACTTCGACCTTCACCTTGCCGTCGGTGTATTTCTCGGCCAGTTCCTTGAACTTGTCGGCCGCCTTGCCCTTGGGCGTATCGGACGCCACCACATGGCTGAATTTGATGACGATCGGATTGTCGGCGGCTGAAGCCGGGCCGATCGCGACCAGCGCCGCCAATGATACGGCGGCCAACACAAGTTTACGCATCTGTCCTCCCATGCGGTCTCTTCCAGGAGGCGGCGCCACTTGCGCGCGCCCTGCCCTTCGAGTCAGGGGCACCATTACAGAGAAGAAAGCTCAAATGCCATTGCTCGTTAGCAGGGTGTCCGGCAAACCTTTGCTGCAATGCAAAACGCGGCGCGCGTGCGCCGCGCGAGCATTAGCCGTCATGCTTGCAAACTCGCGTTGGCCGTCTCGACTCTTACGGCGCTTGCAATGCAGAACCGTCACCCTGAGGCGCTCGCGACAGCGAGCCTCGAAGGGCGACGGCCCCGCTGCGGCAGCCGGGCCGTTCATCCTTCGAGGCCTTCGCTTTGCGAAGGCGCCTCAGGATGACGGCGCGGCTTCACGCACGCTTCAGCTTGCTGCCGCGGCGGCCGGCATGTCGCGCTGGCGCTTCATGACGATCTTGTTCAACGCGCCGAGATAGGCTTTTGCGCTGGCCACCAGCGTGTCGGGATCGGCGGCGCGGGCGGTCATTGAGCGGCCGTCCTGCGCCAGCCGCACCGAGACCTCGGCCTGTGCGTCGGTGCCCTCGGTCACCGCATGGACCTGGTACAGCTCCAGCTTGGCGTCATGCGGCACCAGCCGCTTGATGCAGTTGAACACCGCGTCCACCGGACCGTTGCCCTCGGCCTCCTCGATCTTGGTCTGGCCGTCGACGTCGAGCTTCATGGTGGCGCGCTGCGGACCATGGGTGCCGGCGATGACCGTCAGCGAGGTCAGCTTGATGCGGTCGTAGGCAGCCGCGATCTCCTCGTCGAGCAGCGCCTCAATGTCCTCGTCATAGATGTCCTTCTTGCGGTCGGCCAGCGCCTTCATCCGCACGAACGCATCCTCGATCTGGTTGGCGCCGAGCTTGTATCCCATCTCCTCCAGCTTATGGATGAAGGCATGGCGTCCGGAATGCTTGCCGAGCACCAGCGAGGACTGCTTCAGGCCGACCATCTCGGGCTTCATGATCTCGTAGGTCGAGGCATCCTTCAGCACGCCGTCCTGGTGGATGCCGCTCTCGTGCGCGAACGCATTGCGGCCGACGATCGCCTTGTTGTACTGCACGGGGAACGAGGTCGCGGCCGACACCAGCTTGGAGGCCGCGGTCAGGCGGGTGGTGTCGATCTTGTTCCAGTAGGGGAACTTGTCGTTGCGCACCCGCATCGCCATCACGATCTCTTCCAGCGCGGCGTTGCCGGCGCGCTCGCCGATGCCGTTGATGGTGCACTCGACCTGGCGCGCGCCGCCGACCACGCCGGCCAGCGAGTTGGCAACGGCCATGCCGAGGTCGTTATGGCAATGGACCGAGAAGATCGCCTTGTCGGAGTTGGGCACGCGCTCGATCAAAGTGCGCATGAAATGGGTGTATTCCTCCGGCACCGTATAGCCGACCGTGTCGGGAATGTTCACCGTGGTGGCACCGGCCTTGATCACGGCCTCGACGATGCGGCACAGGAAGTCCATCTCGGACCGGGTGCCGTCCTCGGCCGACCATTCGACGTCGTCGATCTGGTTGCGGGCGCGGGCGACCATGGCAACCGAGGTCTCCAGCACCTGCTCCGGCGTCTTGTTCAGCTTGACCTTCATGTGCAGGGGCGAGGTCGCAATCACCGTGTGCACGCGGCCGCGCTTGGCGAATTTCACCGCGGCCGCGCAGCGGTCGATGTCATCGGGATGGGCGCGGGACAGGCCGGCGATCACGGCGTTCTTGGAGCGGCGGGCGATCTCGGAGACCGCCTGGAAGTCGCCTTCGGAGGTGATGGGGAAACCCGCCTCGATCACGTCGACGCCCATGTCGTCCAGCATCGCCGCGACCTCGAGCTTCTCCTCGAAGGTCATGGTGGCGCCGGGGCACTGCTCGCCGTCGCGCAGGGTGGTGTCGAAAATGATGACACGGTCCTTCTCGGACTTGTTCACGGAGGTCATTTCAAAAATTCCTTTTGGGTGGTTTGGCGCTGTCGTTCGAAGCGCTGAAGGGTTCTGGTCCTCGAAAACCCCTGAGCGCCCAGGCGCATACCGCCCAGCCGGCCCTCAGGGGCAGGTAAGAAGGAGAAGCCCGATCAGGAGGGTGGGCAGGGACGCAGCCGGAATCACGTCGAAGGCAGCGGCGAGCGCTGCCTTCCCTTCGATCCCATCGATATCGCTGCGAATCAGCATTGCCAGACCCTTTGGAGCACAGGAATCGTCGGCCAAAAGCGTTGAAACTTCCTTGCCGGCGCCCGCTCCGCCACAATCTTCTAAACGAGAATTGCCCGTGGCCGCAATGCCAAAAGAGGGTCAAAATGACTGACCTGATTGCGACGCCACCTTCTCGGTCTGCCCGGGAGACGACCGGCGAAAGCCAGCACGACATCGCGTTGCACGCGCACGAGCTCTTGTTCTCGCGGCGAATGTCGCCCGAGCTTTGCATCGTCGATCGCCCTCGACGGGTGAAGAGGGCGCAGGGAAGGCCGGGCGGCCGCTGCACCCGGGGCTCTCGCGCAACACAGTTGCGCAAAGAGCGCGAAAACCACAGGTACAGGCGGTGACAACCGGCCTTCCCTGCGCGGTGGTTTACAGCTTATTCCGTGCTCTTCCCGGTGAACCAGCCTGTTGCCACCGTCATCCTCGCGAAGCCTTTCAGCTCCGCTGAGGACTTGGCGCCTGCATGGGCGCGCCAGAACCACACGGCTTCGCCGTCCGCTGATGTGCCGCTCGTCTCACGGCCCATTCCCGCGTCCACCGCGACCCGCTTCACGTTCGTGACGACGCGTACGTCCCTCTCGTCGAAGCGGGATGCACACACCATACGGCAAATCCGAATTATAATAAACAGAAATATTTTTATGCGCCGCTCTTGACAGGAATTCGCGGGCCGCACCCGGCGGGCAAATCGGCACCACAAATACACACGGCATGCGGCTCCAAGCGAGACGAAGGCCCTCGCTCTCGATGCGAGCCGCCGGCTTCGTGCAATTCGCCCGACCCAGGAAGCTGCCCCCGCCCCTTCGTCAGCCCCCCACTGCGGCAAGCGTCACGACCTCCGCTGCAAATTCCACGAACGCGCGTACCTTTGGCGCAAGCATGCGGCGCGACGGGTAGACGGCATGGATCGGCACCACGGACCGGACGTAGTCGGGCAATATGCGAACGATCTCTCCTCTATCGATGGCTTGGCGGGCATAAAGCAACGGCGCAGGCGCAACGCCCAGGCCCTGCCGCACAAGATCCAGGAGCAGGCCGGGATCGTGCACCGCAACCGCAGGTGCGACATTGACCGTCTGGGTGTTTCGATCGTCGCGGGTCAAGCTCCACAATTCCGGTTCGGCTTCCGGCCGAAGGTTCAGGATGTCATGGCCGACCAGATCGCCGGGCACGGCCGGAATCCCGCGCCGCGCGAGATAGCTCTTGGCCGCGACCAGAACAACCGGCGTGGTCGTCAGCCGCCGCGCGACAAGACTTGAAGGCGGCAGCTCACCGATCCGGATTGCAACATCGACGCCTTCGTCGACGAGATCGAGGACGCGGGACGACGCGTCGAACGACAGCCTAATATCGGGATAGCGGCTGCGGAACTCCGCGATCCGCGGCAGCAGGACAAACCGCAGGATTGAAAACGGCGCCGACACCTTGAGGTTGCCGCGCGGCGCCTCGCGCATCGCCTCGATCGCCGCTTGCGCATTCTCGGTCTCCTCGACGATGCGGCGCGCATGGGTCGCAAGCAGTTCGCCCGCCCCGGTGAGCGATGTCTTCCGGGTGGTGCGGTGGACCAGTCGTGTCCCGAGGCGCTCTTCCAGGGCCGCAAGCTCCCTGCTGACAAGCGACTTCGTCAGCCCCAGGTGACGCGCCGCGGCCGTGATGCCTCCCTTATCGGCGATGGCCGCGAAGAGCTGGAGATCGATCGTCGACAGCTTCATGAGGCGAGGCTAGCATTGTCGCACCAGCGAGACAATAAGTCCTGTCGAGAGCGACTAGCCTCCCTTTCAGGACAATGTAATTGTCGACAACACGCGACGGTGCAGGTCGGCATGTCGAGCACCGGCCCGACAGTTCAGCCTTTTCTCGACAGTGCGGGGGACGACGTGATGTTGATCGAGCGAGACGCGGGCCTCGGGCACAAGCTGTGCTCCGGCAATCGATAGGCGCGCCGGGATGAAGGCGCTCGCTTATGATCGTTTCGGCGGCCTCGACGTGCTTCATTTTGCGGAACTCGAAGAGCCCCGCGTCGGCCCCGGCCTGGTTCTCGTCTCCCTGCGCGCCAGCTCTGTGAACGTGATCGACAACCGGGTGCGGGCTGGGAAAATGGGCCTTCTGGCCGGCAAGCGCTTTCCGAGAATTCCGGGCGCCGATGTGGCTGGCGTGGTCGTCGAGACCGGAACCAGCGTTGCCGGTCTCAAAGTCGGAGACTCCGTCTTCGGAGCCCTTGATCCATTCAAGGGCGGAGCCTTCGCCGAGCGCGCCGCAATGCCTGCAAACCAGCTTGCCCTGAAACCGCCGGAGCTTGCCTTCGAGACGGCGGCTGCGCTGCCGCTCGCTGGCCTCGCCGCGCTCACCTCGATACGGGATCTCGGCAAGGTCGGCCGACGTGTCAAGGTTCTCATCCACGGCGCATCGGGGGCGGTCGGACTGTTCGCGGTCCAGATCGCCAGACGACTCGGTGCCGAAGTCACGGCGGTGGCCGGCACCGCGGGCATCGAGGCCGCGAAAGCGGCCGGCGCCGACATCGTCGTGGATTACCGCAAGCAGGACGCGTCGCATTTTCCGGTGAGCTTCGACGTCATTCTCAACGCCTCCGGCGCGCTGCCCTACGCGCAGGCCAAGGCTTCCCTCGCCGGCGGGGGGCGCTTCATCGAACCCTCTCCGACCATCCCCGGCGTCATCGGCGCGACGATCCTGAACGTCTTCCGACACCGGCAGCATCTGCCGCTGATGACAAAGGTGCGCCGCGCGGATCTCGAACTCCTGGCGACGTGGGCGATGGAGGGGAGCCTCAAGCCACTGATCGCGAAAAACTATCCCTTCGCCGATGCCCCCGAGGCCCTGCGGGCCATGGAGCAAGGCGGGGTCGTGGGCAAGGTTGTCGTGTCGATGGGCGGGGCGTAACAATCCTCACCGACCGGCGGAATCTCGCGACCGCCGTTCGGCCTTCGCCAAGGGTCGCAGCGCCTCAGCCCGTCACCGCGCGGCGCAGGCCGAAGCCGAGGCCGATCCAGCCCGTGCCTGCGAAGATCAGGTCGATGCCGAGGAAGATGCCGAGCGTGTAGACGCTGCTGACAGGCCAGTGCGCCAGGATGATGCCGCCGAGCAGCAGCGTGATGACGCCCGACAGCGCAACCCAGATCCACGGCGATTCACGCTTCATGCTGAAGGCCAGGAAGATCCGCACCAGCCCGGAGGCCACCAGCGAGGCGCCGAGCACGAGCGTCAGCAGGGCGGCGGCGAGCAGCGGATTTTCGAAGGCGAAAAAACCCGCGATGATGTAGAGCACCCCGAGCAGCGCCCAGACCAGGAACTTGCCCCAGCTCTTGATCTGGAAGGCGTTGAACACTTCGGCCACGCCGGCGATGATCATCATCACGCCGACGACAAAGACGCTTGCCACCGTCGCCATCATCACGCTGCCGAGCGCAATGAAGCCGGCAATGACATAGACGACACCGAGCGCGATGATCCAGCCCGAGCCGGCGCGCAGCGGCGCGGTGTCCGTGGCGTTCGGGCTTGGCATTGCATGGGAGAAATTCGTCATGGCAGTCCTCCGGTACGAAATCGATCCGACGCGAGGTCTTGCAGAAGACAGCCTAGGATAGCGGTATGGCGATGGGGTCGACAATAGCTAATGCGGCGCGCCGGCGGGATCGGGACGATTCAGGAAAAATTGTTCGCACTCATGGACGCTCACGGGTTTGCGCGGTCGGCGCGTCCCGGAATGACGGCTCACACGCTTTGAAACGTGGCGGGTTTCGCTGCCGTCCTGAGAAGGCAGTTCCTCAGAAGCACAGGCTCAGCAGCTTGATGTGGCACTGGGACGCGGCAGGGCTGGCGGCGGCTTCGCGCTTGGCGGCCACCTCGCGCTTCACCGCGACCACCGGCTCCTTGTCCTTGCGGCCCTTGATCGATTTCGGCTTCTTCTCCTCATAGTCGCCGGCAATCTCCATGGCCCAATAGGTGCGTTTTCCGCTGGCGTCCTTGGCGCTGGCGATGCCGATGCGGGAGGCGTTGTGGAGCAGGAGATTCTTGCGGTGCTCGCTGGAATTGATCCACTGTTGCAGCGTCTTGGGGAAGGTTTCGTAACCATAGGCGATGTTCTCGGCGGCACGACCGGCGCCCGAGGGCGCGATCCGCGCGGAGAACGAGCCGAGCACGCCGTGATCGAGCGTGTTCTTTGCCGCCATCGCCCGCGCCTGATCGAGCGCGATGCGGTTGAGCGTGGCATCGGTGGTCACGGCGCCTTCGCCGTGCTCATGGCGGAAATGCGAGATCAATTCGGCAGCCGTTCCCTCGGCCGCGCGAGCCGGATGCATCGCGAGCGCCAGCATGGACGCTGCGATCAACCCTGCAATGGCCCGACACTTCATCGCCCCGTCCCCGATTCGATCCGGCGTTTTTTTGCGGTCGCAATGCCGGCCTTTTGATGGCCGCGCGGCTGAGGGCATGTCGGGGAACCTGGACCTGCACAAGGCGCAGCCAGTTTGCCCATGGCCGCCAAAGCCGCCGACCCTGCCATCCCCAAACATGGGTTGTGCACTGCAGCATGGGGACTACATTGCTACAAATGCAACAATAAACGATGGAAATTCGACCCTCTTGGCCGACATCAATGCCAATGCCTCGCTCGAGGCCTCCGCGACAGAGGCTTCGAAACACCTCCCCATGGGTTTCACCGAATTCGTCGTCGTGATCGCAATGATCATGGCGCTGAACCCCCTTGCCATGGACATGATGCTGCCGGCGCTGCCGAACATCGGGTCCGCCTTCCACATCGACGTGGCGAACCGCCTGCAGGCGGTGCTGTCGGCGTTCCTGATCGGCTTCGGCGGCGGCCAGTTCGTGATCGGCCCGCTCTCGGACTCGTTTGGCCGTCGCCCGGTGCTGCTCGGCGGCATGGTGCTCTATGCCATCGCGAGCGTGCTGGCGATCGCCGCGCCCTCCTTCGAGACGCTGCTGCTCGCGCGCGCGCTGGAGGGGCTCGGCACCTCGGCGACGCGGGTGATCGCAACCTCCATCGTGCGCGACTGCTATGCCGGCCGCCGCATGGCGAGCGTGGTGTCGCTGGCGATGATGATCTTCATCGCAGTGCCGGTGGTGGCCCCGTCCTTCGGGCAGGCGGTGATGTCGCTCACCCATTGGCGCGGGATCTTCGTGGTGCTGATGGTCTATGGGCTGTTGGCGCTGGGCTGGACCTGGCTGCGGCTGCCGGAGACGCTGCCGGCGCCCGACCGCAAGCCGTTCTCGATCCCCGACGTGCTCGGTGCCTACAGGCAGACCGTGACCAACCGGCAAACCCTGGGCTACGCGCTCGCGGCCGGCGGGGTGATGGGATCGCTGTTCGCCTATGTGTTCTGCGCCCAGCAGGTATTCACCGGCATCTACAAGCTCGGACATTATTTCCCGCTCGCCTTCGCGGCCATTGCGTTCGGCGTCGCCGTGGCAGGGTTCCTCAATTCGAGGCTGGTGGGGCGTCTCGGCATGCGCGTGATCTCGCACAGCGCGCTGATCGGCTTTGTCGCGGTGTCGGCGATGCTGTTCGCGGTCGCAAGAACGGGCGCTGTGCCGTTTGCGGTGTTCATGGTGCTCTCGGCGCTGTTCAACTTCGGCTTCGGCCTGATGATCGCAAACTTCACTGCGCTCGCCATGGAGCCGCAGGGCAGGATCGCAGGCACGGCCTCCTCGCTCTACGGCTCGATCACCACGCTGCTCGGCATCGGCATCGGCACCACGATCGGCCAGGCCTATGACGGCACCCTGCTGCCGTTTGCGACCGGCTTCCTGATCTGCACGCTGGCGACGCTCATGGTGGTCGCGATCACGGAGCGAGGCCGGCTGTTCAAGCCGCATCATCAGGCGGTGGTTTGAGAGCGCGCTGTCGTCACCCGCGAAAGCGGGTGACCCAGTATTCCAGAGACCGGAGTTGGAGCCGAGAGGCCGCGGCGTACTGGATACCCCGCATGCGCGGGGTATGACGGCGGAAGCTAGCCCTGCTTGCGTGCCTGTTTCGCGATCCTCCGCGCCGACGCCTTGCCCCCGCGCTTCTCCTCCGCCTCCAGCGCCTTGCGCACGCTGGCAAACTCCTTCACCGAAGCCTTGTCGGCGCGCGGGAATCTGAGATCGAGCGTGTCCAGCGCCTTGACGATGGCCGAGCCGATCACGACCCGCGCGAACCATTTGTGATCGGCGGGCACGACGTGCCACGGCGCGATCGGCGTCGAGGTATGGCGCAGGATGTCCTGATAGACCGCCTGATAGCGATTCCAGCGGGCGCGCTCGGTGACATCGCTCATGGAGAACTTCCACAGCTTTGCCGGCACGTCCAGCCGGTCCAGGAAGCGCTGGCGCTGCTCCTGCTTGGAGATGTTGAGGAAGAACTTCAGGATCACCGTGCCGTTGCGGCAGAGATAGCGCTCGAAGGCGACGATGTCCTCGAAGCGCTCGCGCCAGATGTTCTTGGTGACGAGCTTGCCCGGCAGCTTCTCGGCCTTGAGCAGCTCGGGATGCACCCGCGTCACCAGGCATTCCTCGTAATAGGAGCGGTTGAAGATGCCGATGCGGCCGCGCTTGGGCAGCGCGATCATGCTGCGCCACATGAAATCATGTTCGAGCTCGTGCGAGGTCGGCTGCTTGAACGAGGTGACCTCGCAGCCCTGCGGATTGACGCCCTCGAAGATGTGCTTGATGGTCGAGTCCTTGCCCGCGGCGTCCATGCCCTGCAGGATCACCAGCACCGACCAGCGATCCTGCGCATAGAGCCGCTCCTGATAATCGGCGAGCCGCCGCCGGTTGGCCTCGAGAATCGCCGCCGCCTCGTCCTTGTCGAGACCGCCCTTCGCGTTGGTCTTCTGCGCGGCGAGATGAAAGCGCGCCGAGCCGTCAATGCGGTACGGCGCGACGAAGCGGTCGAGCTCGGCGAGACCGGAGCGGGAGGGAGGTTTGGTCATGCGGGAATTTCCGGAAGGTCATTCCGGGGCGATGCGAAGCATCGAACCCGGAATCTCGAGATTCCGGGTTCGCGTCTTCGACGCGGCCCGGAATGACGGAGGTTAAGACTCATCAAACTGCGTCTCCAGAAACGCGGTGACGAACAACGGCATGGTGCTCGTGAAATCGCGCCTGGAACGAACGAGATGCACGGCGGCAAGTTCCGGATGCGCCTGGGCAGCGAGATTGGCCTCGATCCTGGCGCGCACCGCCTCGCCGGGCAGGTCGATGTGAAGCGTCCGCATCAACGCGATCGCGCGGCCCGAGACGACGCAGTCCCAGTGCGGCGCGGCCCGATAGTCCGCCGGGATGAGCCCCGTCTCCTCCTCGATCTCGCGGGTGATGCTGCCGGCGAGATCGAGCCTGTCATCGGCGACATCGTCGAGATCGGGCGTGCCGGCGGGAAAATAGATGCGGCCGGCGTTGGAGGTGTCGGCGCCCATCTCGCCAAGCACGAAGGCGCCGTCCGAAGCGCGCAGCGCACCCATGCCGAAACCGTTGAAGATATCGGGATCGGGAAAGCCCCAGTCGCGCCAAGCCAGAAAGCTGGCGAAACCGGCCTCGAAATAGCGGGCGGAGAAATGCGTGCCCTCGAACGAGGGGCTGCGGCCGAGCAGGACGCGGCCGTTCCACAGCTTCGGCTTCTCGCGCTGCTTCCCGGCAAAATACGCCGCGATCTCCTCAGCGCGCGCCTGCTCGAACGGCCAGGCGAAGGGCGTGACGGTCAAGTCCAGCGTCTCGACGCGGTGAATGCGCGGTGGCGTCATGCTACTTCGCGTTCAGTCCCGTCGTCTTCTTGGCCTGCTCGACGAAAGAGTTGGTGAAGGTCTTGCTGACGTCGATATTGGCTTTCGCCACCTCCGGCGAGCTCTCGCTGAACACGGCGAGCACGGCGTCCGCACCCTTCGGATCCATCCTGCCCGTCTCCGAATACATCGGGATGGTGTTCTTCAGCGCGGCGAGATACAGCGCCTTGTCCTTGCCGACCATCTCCTCGGGCATCTTCGCCATGATGTCCTCGGGCGTATGCGAATGGATCCAGGCCAGCGTCGCGAGCATCGCATTGGTCAGCGCCTGCGTCTCCTTCTCATGCGAAGCGACCCAGCTTGCGGTGGCGTAGAGCGCGCCGCCGGGATATTCGCCGCCGAAGGTCGCAAGCGTATCCTTTTGCGTGCGGGTGTCGGCGAGGATCTTGAGATCGGGATGCGCGCCCTGCAGAACGGTGACGGAGGGATCGAGCATGACCGCCGCATCGATCTGGCCCTGCTCCATGGCGGCAACGGCCGTGGCCCCGAGGCCGACGCCGATCACGGCGGCGCTGGTCGGATCAAGCCCGTTCTTCTTCAGCAGGTATTTCAGGAAGAAGTCGGTCGAGGAGCCCGGCGCGCTGACGCCGACCTTCTTGCCGGCGAGATCCTTGACCGAGCTGATCTCCTTCGCATGCGACGGCGAGACCACCAGCACCAGGCCCGGATAGCGGTCATAGACCACGAAGGCCTTCAGCTCCTGCTTCTTGGCGGCGAGGTTGACGCAATGATCGAAATATCCGGAGACGACATCGGCGCTGCCGCCGAGCACGGCCTTGAGCGCATCCGAGCCGCCCTTGAGGTCGACCAGATCGACATCGAGCCCGGCCTTGTCGTACTCGCCGAGCTGTTTTGCGAGCACGGTCGGCAGATAGCACAGGCACGCGCCGCCGCCGACGGCGATGGTGATCTTGGTTTCGCTGGCTGCCAGCGGCGCCGCCAGTACCAGCGCGACCAGCGCGGCGGCGATGCGGCCGAAGATGTTTGTCATTGTTTCCTCCATTCGGGCTGGCGCGGAAGATAGAGCAGTGAATGGGGCTTGCAAAGGGCGCCTTCCGTCGTGCTCTCTCCGTCGTCGATTCTTCACTCCGTCATTCCGGGGCGGTCCGAAGGACCGAGCCCGGAATCTCGAGATTCCGGGTTCGATGCTACGCATCGCCCCGGAATGACGGTGCCAAACAACGCCCCCTACCCCCGCCCGTCCGCGGGCGCAGGGCGCCAGACCAGGAGCCTGCGCTCCACCAGCGTCACGCCCATGTCGATCAGGATGACGAAGGCCGACAGCACGAACATGCCGGCAAACACGCCGGCGACGTCGAACACGCCTTCGGCCTGCTGGATCAGATAGCCGAGCCCGGCGGCCGAGCCGAGATATTCGCCGACGACGGCGCCGACCACGGCAAAGCCGACGGAGGTGTGCAGCGAGGAGAACATCCAGGACAGCGCCGAGGGCCAATAGACATGCCGCATCAACTGCCGCTCGCTCATGCCGAGCATGCGGCCATTGTTGAGCACGGTGTGGCTGACCTCCTTGACGCCCTGATAGACGTTGAAGAAGACGATGAAGAAGACCAGCGTCACCCCGAGCGCGACCTTGGACCAGATGCCCAAGCCCAGCCACAGTGTGAAGATCGGCGCCAGCACCACCCGCGGCAGCGCGTTGACCATCTTGACATAGGGGTCGAACACGGCGGCGATGATCGGCTGGCGCGCGAACCAGAAGCCGACCGCGACGCCGGCGGCGGAACCGATCACGAAGGCCAGGATCGATTCCCACAGCGTGATCGCCAGGTGCTTCCAGATCACCCCGCTCGCAAACCAGCTTGCGATCTGCGCGAACACGTCGACCGGGTTGGAGAAGAAGAACGGCGGCAGAATGATTTTCCCGAACACCGGCACGGTGGCAAACAGCTGCCACAGCGCCAGCACCACCACGGCGACCAGCATTTGCAGCGCGAACAGCGACAGTTTCGACATCACACCGCCTCGGCCTGCGCGGATTGCGCATAGGTCTTCATCACCTCGCCCTTGAGCACGCTCCAGATCTCCTTGTGGAGGTCGTGAAACTCCGGCTTCAGCCGTGTCTCGAAAATATCGCGCGGGCGGGCCAGCGCGACCTTCCAGTCCCCGATGATGCGCGCGCTAGGGCCGGCCGACATGATCACCACGCGGTCGGCGAGCGCGATCGCCTCCTCGAGGTCGTGGGTGACGAACAGCACCGCCTTGCGGTCGGCGTTCCACAGTTCGAGCAGGAGATTGCCCATCACCTGGCGCGTCTGCGCATCGAGCGGGCCGAACGGCTCGTCCATCAGCAGAATTTTCGGGTTGCGGATCAGCACCTGCGCCAGCCCGACGCGCTTGCGCTGGCCGCCGGACAGCATGTGCGGATAGCGATTGCCGAAATGGGCGAGCCCCACCGACGCCAGCCATTGATGGGCGCGCTCCAGCGCCTGCTCGCGCGGTGTACCCGCGATCTCGAGCCCGATCGCGACATTGTCGAGCGCGGTCTTCCAGGGGAAGAGCGCATCGGCCTGGAACAGATAGCCGGCGTCGCGGTTGAGGCCGTTGAGCGGGCGGTCGAAAATCCGCACGCCGCCCGAGGCCGGCTTGAGCAGGCCCGCGGCGACGTTGAGCAGGGTCGACTTGCCGCAGCCGGTGGGGCCGACGATGGCCACGAACTCGCCGGGCGCGACCGCAAGATCGGCCTTTTCCACGGCGGTGTAGACGCGGCCGTCACCCAGACGGAAAGCCACCGTGGCGTCATCCAGCGCCACCGCCGTCGGCGTTGTCTCGTTCACCATAAGCCTCCCAAGTCAGGAAGATGCCTTAGCGTCTGTTTCGGACAAGTTCAATCAAGCGGCGCGGCATGCTAGCAAGGGCCGGTCCCCGTCCCCCTCCAACCCTGGACAAGCCCCGAGCCCGAATGACCGCAGCGGTGATCAGTTATGCCCAAGTCAGCAAGCGCTTCGTCAGCAAGCGCTTCGGCGTCGGGACGGTGACGGCCGTCGACGACGTCTCGCTCGATGTCGGGACGGGCGAATTCATGGCCGTGGTCGGCAGCTCCGGCTCGGGCAAGACCACGCTGCTGCGGCTCGCCAACCGGCTGATCGATGCCGACCGGGGCACGGTCACGATCGAAGGCGAAGACGTGCGCGCCGTCGATCCGGTCAGCCTGCGCCGCCGCATCGGCTATGTGTTCCAGAGCGGCGGGCTGTTTCCGCATATGAGTGTCGGCAGCAATATCGGCATCACGCCCAAGCTGCTCGGCACGCCAGCCAGCGAGATCACGGCGCGCGTCGACGAGCTGCTGGCCCTGGTGCGGCTGGATGATGGCGCCTACCGCGACCGCCTGCCGCACGAGCTCTCCGGCGGCCAGCGCCAGCGCATCGGCGTGGCGCGGGCGCTCGCGGCGCGTCCACGCATCGTGCTGATGGACGAGCCGTTCGGCGCGCTCGATCCGCTGACCCGCGATGGGCTGGCCGAGGACTATCGCGCGCTGCATCACAAGCTCGGACTGACCACGGTCATGATCACCCACGACATGACCGAGGCGCTCCTGCTCGCCGACCGCATCGCGGTGATGTGTGCAGGCCGGCTGCTGGCGCTGGGTACGCCTGCGGAGCTGTCGGCAAGCCGCGAGCCTTACGTCATGGAGCTCATGCGCACGCCGCGGCGGCAGGCCGAGCGGCTGAATGCGCTGCTGCCGGGAGCAACGGCGCGATGAGCCTGCTCTCCGATCCGCGGCTTGCCGAAGCCGCCGGGCACCTGCCCGATTATCTCGGCAACCATCTGCGCGTCAGCCTCGCCGCCCTCGCGCTCGGGCTCGCGGTCAGCCTGCCGCTGGCGCTTCTCGCCCGCAACCGACCGGTGCTGCGCGGCGCGCTGCTTGCGGTCGCGAGCATCGTCCAGACGGTGCCCGGGCTTGCACTGCTCGCCTTGTTCTATCCGCTGCTGCTGGCGCTGGCGTCGCTGACGCTTGACTGGTTCGGCTTCGACTTTTCCGCCTTCGGCTTCCTGCCGGCGATGTTGGCGCTCGCGCTCTATTCCATGCTGCCGGTGCTGCGCAACACCATCACCGGGCTGAACGGCATCGATCCCGCGCTGCGCGAGGCGGCCCAGGGCGTCGGCATGACGGAGCGGCAGTCGCTGTTCACGGTGGAATTGCCGCTGGCGCTGCCGGTGATCATGGCCGGCATCCGCACCGCCTCGGTGTGGGTGATCGGCACGGCGACGCTGTCGACGCCGATCGGGCAGACCTCGCTCGGCAATTACATCTTTGCGGGGCTGCAGACCCAGAACTGGGTGTTCGTGCTGTTCGGCTGCTTTGCCGCGGCCGCGCTCGCGCTGATCGTCGACCAGCTGCTGGCGCTGCTCGAAAATGGCCTCGCCTCGCGCAGACGGCTGCGCACCGCACTCGGCGGCGCCGGCATCGCCGCGCTCGTCGCGGCGGCGCTGATGCCGGCAATCGCCCGCAACGCCTCGAGCTACGTCGTCGGCGCCAAGACCTTCGCCGAGCAATATGTGCTGGCCGCGCTGATCAGCGAGCGGCTCGAGGCCGCGGGCCTGCAGGCGACCACGCGTGCCGGCCTCGGCTCCAGCGTGATCTATGAGGCGCTCGCGGCAGACGATATCGACGTCTATGTCGATTACTCCGGCACGCTGTGGCTCAACCAGTTTCACCAGAGCGGCGTCAAGCCGCGTGCCGAGCTGCTGGCCGATCTGAAGACACGGCTGGCCACGCAGAACATCACCCTGTTCGGCACCCTCGGCTTCGAGAATGCCTATGCCCTGGTGATGCCGAAACAGCGCGCCGATGCGCTCGGCATTCATTCCATCGCCGATCTCGCGGCCCATGCGCCGACGCTGACGATCGCGGGCGACTACGAGTTCTTCTCGCGGCCCGAATGGGCGGCGCTGCGCAAGGCCTATGGCCTCGCCTTCCGCACCCAGCGGCAGATGCAGCCGGATTTCATGTATGCGGCGGTGGCCGCGGGCGATGTCGACGTGATCGCGGGCTACACCAGCGACGGGCTGATCGCCAAATACGACCTCGTCGTGCTCGACGATCCCAAGGGCGCGATCCCGCCCTATGACGCGCTGCTGCTGCTGGCGCCGAAGCGCGCACAGGACGAGAAGCTGAAGGCGGCTCTCGCCCCGCTGCTCGGCCGCATCGACATCGCCGACATGCGCGCGGCCAATTTGCGAGCCAGCGGCAACGATGCGGACTCCTCGCCCACATCGGTTGCGCGCTGGCTCTGGCAGAAAATCGGGGGACGCTAGGACGGAGATCGGGCACGGGCGGCGCGGCCTGGGCATCCGCCGTTAGTCGTCACGCGTGCCGATCCTCTGGGTAAAGCGGACCTGGATAGCCCGGACTAGCCATGTCCGTTAATGGCCAAAACTGCTGACCGGGTATATCCGCAGGATTTCCGCTCTTGGGGGCTCAACCGGAGTTCTTCCGGGTGTGACCCATTTGAGACATGGGCGGCCGGTTCACGTTACAAGCGCGAAGCTAAGATGCTGGTCGTGATGATAGGTCCCTTTCCAATCCTTCAAGTCGTTGGTGGGCTGTCGGTGACGATCCCGCTGTTGGAATCGGCGGCAGGCTTCGCCGGCGACATCGGCAACGGTGCTGACAAAGCAAGACATATCGACTAACCTTCAATGCCGGCCAGCAGGGCTGGGCAGGACAAGGCCCACGGGAGGAGATCGATGAGCACAGTAAAAGGCGCTCTCGCCCAGAAGAGTGGCGCCCTGATCCATGTTCGTTCCGGCGACATGGTCGTCGAAGCCTTGCGCCAGATGCGCGAACACCGGGTCCGGTCGGTGCTGGTCATCGACGACGACGTGCTGGTCGGTATCGTGACTCAGGGTGACTGCGCGATCAAAGTGCTGCTGCCCGGGCTCGATGCGAAGCAGACGCCGGTGAGCCAGGTGATGACGGGCAACCCGGTGACGGTCAAGCCGGACGATCGGCTGAAAGACTGCATGGCAATGATGGCTGAGCGCGGTTTTCGCCATCTGCCAGTGCTGGATGCGGGCAAGGTCGTAGGCGTGATCTCGATCGGAGATGTCGTAAAAAACATCATCCGGGATTTGGAGCACAACGTGGGCGACCTTATGGGCTACATCATGACGGACGGCCCCGGGGGCTGACAGACGAACCGCGGTGTTGTCGCCCCTGTCACCGATTTTGCGGTAGGCCTGAATTTTGTGCGATTGAGAACCGCCCGCCGAGGTGGTCTAGCCACCACAGGTTTCCCCTCGCGCAACAGACTTTGGTTCAGCCCGGCCCCTGCGGCCGGCTTTTTTTTACGTCCGCAATGAGTCAGACGGTCGCGCCCCCCGCTTCACCGTCATCGGATGCCACCGCTTAGTTAAGTGAACTGCTGAGAAATGACCGCTTCTAGCCTATGGCGGCCACCGCGACACGCATGCCTGACGTCCGCCTTCGATGCAATGCCGACACAAGGCCGAACCAGCGTCCACGTGGAACCGTTTGCGCCCGCCTCGGCGAGAACGGCTCACGCCGCTGCTCGGCCGCCTCGACATCGCCGACATTCGCAGCAAATTTGCGAGCCAGCGGCAACGATGCGGGCTCCTCGCCCGCATCGTTGCGCGCTGGCTCTGGCAGAAAATCGGAGGCCCCTAGGACGAGGACCGGATAACCGCGGCCCGAGCATCCGCCGTTAGCTATCACGCGCGCCGATCCTCCGCGTAAGTCGACCTGGATAGCCCGGACCAGCCATGCACGTTAATGGCCCGAACTGCTGACCGGTTATATCCGCTGGATTTCCGCTCTCGGGAGAGAGGACTCGATATGTTCTACCGGAGTTCTTCCGGCTGTGACCCGGAACGCATTTCGGCGATTGATATTCAGTGCGCTATCTTTGCAAAGAGGGAATGGCGTCGAGCTCTGTTTGAGGGTGTCCTGATTAGATTTCTTCGACCCTGAGAGGAACAACCACGTCCAGCGACCGTCCTTCATTTCGACCCGGCCAGTTCCCCCATAAAACTCTCGCGTCGAATGTACGGCCGCGGCAAGCAACCCTCAATACGTCGCCCCACTACCCGCGGAGGACCTTGGAATAAATTTTCGTCCTTCCGAAGTTCGCGTTCGGTCACCACTTCGCCGGTCTTTAGACCAATGCGCTTTACCCAGTATGCCATCGGATCGGCTCCAGCCCTTTAGGCCGCGTCAGTATCGCGTCCATCATATTAGGCCAAGCCCACGATATCGCCTGATGGCCCATCAGCGACACGCCGTAAGGTCCCCATCAGGTCCGGTTGATGGACTAAAGCGGACTGGATTTGCTCACGGTGAGCTTTACCGATTTTGACCCAAACTGGAAGTCGCATCGGATTAAGAGTTGATCAACAGCACGTTTAAAACCCGGATCGAGTACACGTCGATAGAGCGGCATTTGGTGAGCCCCGAAGCCGAGCCGACCGCCGACAAACGCAGCTCATCTCTTCGAAAAAATGCGGTGGCCGCCCATTTTCACCATATTCACGGAGGCACAACCTATGCATGCTGAGAGTCGTTTAAACGCCTTTGATCAAAGGAAGATATATGAAAGCAATTCTTCCTCTATTTTTTCTGTTTGCCGGTTGGGCTTCGTTCGCGGACGCTGTTCGGCTTGACCCGGCCTATCTCGATGACCGCGTCTACACTCGGGAGATGGATGAGGATGCTCTCAGCGAAGGTGTCTACAGCGGCGAGATCGATGAGCCTTCCCTCATTCAAGTCCAGGCAATGGGGGCGAACATGGGGACTTGCACGCTGTCCACTCCTCCCGGTGTTTCCTGTTTTTGCAATCACAAGGTGTTCAGAAGTCGAGATCACGTTGAGCTAGGCTGGCATTTCGACGGACGGCACGCCGTCAGGGATGGCTGGAGCGCAACCTATTACAAGGGTACCCACACCGCCTTTTGCCACCGAGATTAGAGAGCCGGTTGCCGAGCGTAGGGTGATCTCGCTCGTCGATTGCCGCTAATGGCGCATAGCGGCCACGGCGGCACGCACGCCTGGCGTCCGCCCTTCCGATGCAATGCCGACAGAACGCCGAAGCAGCGTCCCCCGCGGGACCTTTTGCGCACGCCTCGGCGAGAACGGCTGACGCCGCTGCTCGGCCGCATCGAAATCGCCGACATGCGCGCGGCCAATTTGCGAGCCAGCGGCAACGACGCGGGCTCCTCGCCCGCATCGGTTGCGCGCTGGCTCTGGCAGAAAATCGGAGGACGCTGGCAGAGCCTGGGGGACGCAGACTGCCTAAGCCCTCACCTCCTGCCGTTGGAATAGGATATAGCCGGCGACGAACAGCGCGATGGTCGCCGCGATCAGGCCGACGGTCTGCGGCCAGGCGATCATGATGCTTTCGCCGAGCGGCAGCGGTGCGCCCATCACCGCGCCGCGCAGCTGATCGAGGAACACCGCGCCCAGCGTGCGGGTGGTCGGCGACAGGATCGCCAGCATCGCCTCGCCGAACAGGTCGTTCGGCGAGAAGCGCAGCAGGAACTGCGACCACAGGCCGGTGTCGGGCGTCTCGAGCCCAAGCGCGGCATAGCGCGGATCGGGCGGCGCGATCACCTGCGCAAAGGCCGGCGCCAGCATCGGCCACAGCACGGCAAGGAACAGCCAGATGCCGAGCGCAACCAGCGCAGCGGTCGCCGGCGAGCGGAACACGATCGACAGCAGCATGGAGAGCGAGAGCCAGACGCCGGCATAGAAGATCGCGATCACCAGGAACACCAGCGAGCGGCCGATCTCCTCCGTTCCCGGCGGCACGCCGAGGAAGATCAGCCCGAGCCCGATCACCATCAGCCACAGCGCGGTGAGGTTGACGGCCAGCGTCGCGAGGCCTGCGAGGAATTTCCCCATCAGGAGCGCGTCGCGGTAGATCGGCTGCGCGAGCAGCCGCGACAGCGTGCGCCGGTTGAACTCGCTGTTGACGGAGTCGAAGCCGAGCCCGATCGCCATCAGCGGAATCAGGAAGCCGAGGATGGCGACAAAGGACGGCAGCGGCGCGCTCGACAGCGTGAACAGGCGCAGCAGCAGGAACGGATCCTCCGCGGTGTTCTGACGCAGATTGTCGATCGCGCCATAGAGCGCGGCGAGCGCCGTCAGCACGATCAGCAATTCGAGCACAAGCATGCGCACGCTGGAGATGTTGTCGGTCAATTCCTTGGCGAACACCGCGCCAAGGCCCTGGAACGGTGAACCCTCACGCCGCATGACGCACGTCTCCCGGAGCCTTGCCCTGGAAATAACGGGCATAGATCGCCTCCAGACTCGGCTCGTCGACCGAGAGCCGCCGCAAGGCGCCGTCGACCGCGACCACCGCGCGCGCGGCATCGGGGCGAACGTCGCGCTCCGCCGTCATGCGGAAGCGATCTTTCGACAGCGTCTCGACATTGGAGACGCCGGGGATGGTCGCAAGCCGCCGCGCGATGCCGGCGCCTTCGGCCTCGACCTCGACCACGAAGCCCGCCCCTAACACCTGCACCGAGAGCTCGGCGACCGAGCCCATCAGCACGATCTTGCCGGACTGGAACAGCGCGACGCGATCGCAGATGCGCTGCACCTGGTCGAGCAGATGCGAGGACAACAGCACCGTGACGCCTTCGGCCTTGAGCTCGCGGATCAGGTCGAGAAACTCCAGCGTCGCCTGCGGATCGAGGCCCGACGTCGGCTCGTCGAGAATGGCGATCTCGGCCTTCTTGACGATGATCTCGGCGAGCCCCAGCCGCTGGCGCATGCCCCGCGAGAAGGTCGCGACGCGCTTGTGCGCGACATCGTCCAGGCGCACGCGCTTGAGCGCATCGGCAATGCGCTGCGTGCGCTCCTTGAAGGGCAGCCCCATCAGCTTGGCGGTGTAGGCGAGGTTCTCGACCGCGGTGAGCCCGTCGTAGAAGCCGACGGAGTCAGGCAGATAGCCGACGCGCCGCTTCACCTGCAGCGGCTGGCGCGCCGGATCGTAGCCGAGCACGCTGACGCTCCCTGCCGATATTTCGGTGAGCCCGAGCATCATCAGGATGGTGGTGGTCTTGCCGGCCCCGTTCGGACCGAGCAGGCCGAACACCTCGCCCTTTCTAATGTTGAAGCTGATATTGTCGACGGCGCTGGCGCTGCCGTAGCGCTTGCTCAGGGACTCCGCGACGATGACGGTGTTATCAGGAGCAAGCGGAGCTTCGTTGGTTTGATTGCTGCTCATCGGCGTCCGAACCTCGCGACAGCACCCAGCATCAAAAGCAGCGCCACGCCGATCACGCCGGCGCCCACCATGCCCCACACCGTGGAGGTGTTGACGGTGATGCGGAACTGGCTGGAAGCGCTTTCGCCGCGCGAATTGGCATTGACCGAGACCATGTAATCGCCGGCCAGCGACTTGTCCGACGGCGTCACCAGCGCCTGCACCTCGGTATCCTTGCCGGGCACCAGGCGATCGATGGTCTCGGGATTGAACGTCACCTTCCAGCCGCTCGGCGAGCTCGCCGACAGCTTGACGTTCTCGGCCGGCGCGCTGCCGGTATTGGTCACGACGACGGGAATCGAGGTCTGCCTGGCGGCGACCGCGCGCGCGCTCAACAGCCCGTCACGTCCGGCGACCTGCAGCTGCGGCTGTCCGACGACTTCGAGCGCGAGATCGGTCTTCGCGGTGGCATCCTCCGCCTTCACGGTGACGCTGACCGGGAAATGGCCGGCATCGATCGTGCTCGGCGGCCGCACCTTCAGCTTGATGTCCTTGGATTGCCCCGCCGGTATCGGAATCGACGACAGCTCCTGCGTGCCATAGGCTTCGGTGAACGAGGTCTCGAAATTCTCCGGCGCCTGCGCCTCGAAGCTTGCGGTGACGTCGCGGCCGGAGTCGTTCTTGATAGACAGCGTATATTCGAAATTCGATTTCGGGCTGCCGCGGAGCGACGGCAGCTGCGCCTTCACCGAGAGCTTGGCCGGCAGCTCCTTGGCGAGCGCCACCTGGATCGGCAGGCTCGCCTGGCCGGTTTGCCCTTGTCCTTGCCCTTCGGCCTTCACCGTCAGCGTCTGCGTCTGCCCGTCGAGCTTGCTGTTGGCGGGCACGTCGAGGCGCAGCTGCAGCGGGACATCCTTGTCCGGTGCGGGCATCGCGGCCGCGACCGGCTGGCCGCCGCCGAGGATGGTGGCCGTCCAGCCGCTCGGCACGCCCGTGACCGAGAGCTGATAGCGATCCGGCGCAAGGCCGTAATTCTGCAGCCGCAGCGGGATGGTCGAGGTCGTCCCCGGCCGCATCGTGACCGCGGGATAGTCGGTCATCAGATAGAGACCCTTGATATTGGAATCGTGCTCGTCGGCGGCCTGCGCGGCAGGCGCGATCAACAAGGTGGAAATGACGAGAGCAACAGGGGCGAGAGCAGACGCTCGCATGACAACACTCCTGCAAATGTGCAAGTCGAATGGTGTGTGCCGCGCCGCCACCGCCGTGGCAGCAAGCGCGAGGGAGATCGCGACCATCCTGCCAAACTTGTGAAAAATTTTGGCGCGCCAATTACAAGTGAGTAATGTCCGGCGTTTTGCGATCAGACTTTGGTTTTTCGACTTTAGTTTTTAGACTTTAGTCGGCGGGATTTGCGCGCGCCAACGCGCGATACGTCCGGCCAGCCCATCGTCACACAGCCCAATCTTCTCCGGGAAAATCGCCTAGCGATCTCCGGGAGAAATGCCGTTGACGCGTCCTTGTATGCTGCGGAGACTGATCGAGCTTCCCTGAAAGATCGACCGGTCGTTTTTCCTGCGAAGCTCCGCTGCAGCCGCGGCTAGCCCTATGACAACACGGAGGGTGTTATGACGCAATGGACGCTCACCGGCACCTATTTCGAGACCTGCAATTGCAAGGTCGCCTGTCCCTGTGCGTTCGGAAGCGAGCCGAGCGAGGGCTTTTGCAACGCGATCGTGGCGTGGCACATCAATCACGGCGCGTTTGGCGGCCTCGCGCTCGATGGCCTGAACGTCGTCCTGCTGGTGGACACGACCGGCAACATGGCTGACGGCAAATGGAAGGTGGCGGCCTATATCGACCAGGCCGCGAGCGAGGCCCAAAAGCGCGCACTGCTGAAAATCTTTTCCGGCGAGGCCGGCGGTCACCCTGCCGTGCTGGCGTCCTTTGTCGGCGAGTTCCTGGGCACCAAGACCGTCCCGATGCGGTACGAAGGTATCGGCAGAAACACGACCCTGAAGATTCCCGGCATCGTCGACGCCGAGCTCGAGACGCTGGAAGGCCAGGACGGCAAGCCGATCACGATTGAAAATCACCCGCTTTGCGTGGCCCCCGGCGTGCCCGCGACCGTCGCGCGCTCCAGGCATTTCCAATTGTCGGATTACGGATACGATTGGAAGCTATCCGGCCGCAACGGCTACCTGTCGACATTCTCCTATAGCAACGCCTGAACATGGCCGCGTGGGGGCGCGACCGCGTGCTCGCAATGGGCGGCCTCATTGCGGTCGTCGCGCTGAGCTGGCTCTATCTGGCGCGCATGACGATGTCGCGCGACGAAGGGGGCATCATTTGCACGGCGACGCCGGGAATGGCGGGCACGCCACTGGAGCAGTTTGCCACCGCTTTCCTGATATGGACCGTCATGATGGTGGCGATGATGCTGCCCACGGCGGCCCAGTCGATCGACGTCTTCGGCAGCCTTGCGCGCAGGCGCAGGTCGGCGATCGGCTCGGCGCCGGCGACGTCCCTGTTCGTCTTGGGCTATGTCGCCGTATGGACCGCCTATGCCGTGTTTGCGGCAGCGGGCCAGGTGGTACTGTCCCGCGCGTCTCTCCTTGCTCCTGCTACGCAAAGCACCAGCCTTGTACTGAGCATCGCGCTTCTGCTGCTGGCCGGCACGTTCCAGTTCACCTCCTTCAAGGATGCGTGCCTGGCGCAATGCCGGTCGCCCTTCCCGTTCTTTCTTGCCAGATGGCGCGACGGCGACCTCGCCGCCTTCGTGCTCGGACTGGAGCACGGCAGCTATTGCGTCGGCTGTTGCTGGGCCCTGATGGGGCTGATGTTCGTGTTCGGCGCCATGAACCTGTTGTGGATGGGCGTGCTTTCATTGTTCATGCTTGGCGAGAAGATCGCCCCGGCGAGCTGGCACCTCAACCGCGGCGCCGGAGCCGTGCTGATCCTGTGGGGCATCCTCCTCGCTGCGCGCCTCGTTCATTGAGCCCCGGCACGCGACGCTAACGGACGGTTAGCCAAGTCTTCCTTCGATGGCGAATTGTCACACATTATCAACCCGAGGCGCTCTAAGGGAGGATGCGCGTCATGCATTAGACCGCCGCAACGAGCGAGTGCCAGAAGGCTTAACGCTGAGATTGACCCAGCCAAGCCCCGGACCACCCGCAGATGAGACCCCGACTATTCGTGATTATCGGCAACCTGGTCGTTGCAGGCTGGGGTGCGCTCCTTGTCGACGTATTTGGACAGCCGATCTATCATTGGTATCTCACGGGTGAGCTCTGGATTACGTTGAGGGCGGACTTCGGCGTATTCGCAACCTTCGACAGATCGCCGGTCGCGTTCATCATCGAGTTTGGACTCTATGCGCTTTGCGTCGGACTGGGCATTTTTTGCCTTGCTGCGGGATTGATCCAGCTGGCTTACTATCGGCGCCATCCGAAACCAGAGGATTGATCGATCGGCGCATCAGGAAGGACGCCTCAAATCCGATCGCAGGGACAACATGAACCGACGCGGATTTATCCTGGGATTGAGCGTCAGCGCCGCGCTGACGGGCCTCGCGGCCGTGCCGGCATCGGCCGACGGCAGGCGCGTGGCGCTGGTGATCGGCAACGGTGCCTACAAGACTGTGCCGGCGCTGCCCAATCCGGCCAACGACGCCGCCGACATCGCCGCCGTTCTCAGGCGGCTCGGCTTTGCGGTGACGCTCCTCACCAATGCCTCCTTCGAGGAGATGCGTCGCGGCCTGATCGCGCTCGGGCGCGACGCGGCGGACGCCGACATGGCGGCGGTGTTCTTCGCCGGGCACGGCATGGAGATCAATGGCGAGAACTGGCTGATCCCGGTCGACGCGGAATTGCAGAAGGACACCGATGCTGCGAACGAGGCCATCGGCCTCGGCAGCGTGATGCTGCAGGTGTCGAATACCAGGAGCCTCGGGCTCGTCATTCTCGACGCCTGCCGCAACAATCCGTTTGCCGCCAAGATGCGGCGCTCGCTTTCGCTGCGGGCGGCAGATCGCGGCGGCCTCGGCCGGATCGAGCCGGTCGGCAATGTGCTGGTCGCCTATGCCGCGCGCGACGGCACGACCGCGCTCGACGGCGACGGGCGCAACAGCCCGTTCACCACGGCGCTGCTGCACAACATCGAGACGCCGGGGGTCGAGGTCACCTTCATGTTTCGCAGCGTGCGCGACGACGTCATGGAGGCGACCGCGAACGAGCAGCAGCCCTTCGTCTACGGCTCGCTCTCGCGCAAGGCGATCTATCTTGCGGGCCAGCCGCCGCAAGAGGGGCAGGCGGGCGCGCAGCAGGCCAATGCCGCGCCGGCGGCCGCGGCTGCGCCATCGGTATCGGCGCCGCCACCGGCCATCGATCCCATGCTGGTCGGGACCTGGCAAATCATGGTGCCGAGCGATCGCGGACAGTCGCGCTGGGTCTGGAACATTTTGGGCGACGGCACCTACAACTTCCATGCCGAAGGGGGACGCGCGATACGCCCCCACGAGGGCAAAATGACTGCCGTGAACGGTCACTGGACGCTGCACGCGACCAGGGGCATTGCGGGCTGGGCCGACGGCGGCTCGTATGAAGTGCGCGACACCACTGCGGTGATCACAGGCAAGCTCGGCACCGGCTATTGGACGCGGAGCCTGCAGTGATGCTCCGCGGCTGCGAAGGCCGGCAGCGGCGCGCGCCGGCCTTCGGGGGCCGTCTGTTCGCACTCGATGTCGGCACGTTCAAGGAACGTGGTAGGCGGACGGCTGCGACCCAGGCGAGACAAATCGCGCCTGCTCGAGCGCGGTTCAATCGATCGAACCGCAAACTCCCACCTTCTCCGGGAGTTGGAAGGTGGCCCGCGACGTCGATGCGACGCATGGTCGTGGCGGATGGGGTGACAGTCCATCCGCGTCGCCGGTGCTTCAGCGGCGAGACAGTGCGGGTTCGCGTGACCCTACTCGCTCAACTCACTTCTCCACCGGCCCGCCGGCATCGACCCAATCCTTGAAGCCGCCGGCGTTGTAGACCTGGTCGTAGCCCATGTCCTTGAGCAGCTTGCCGGCCAGAGCGGCGCGGCCGCCTGAGCCGCAATAGAGCACGACGGTCTTGTCCCTGGCGAAATTCTTGTCATGGGTGGGCGCCTCGGGGTCGGCGCGAAACTCCAGCATGCCGCGCGAGACATGCACGGCGCCCTTGACCTTGCCGCTTTGCGCGACCTCCGTGCCGTCACGGACGTCGACGATGAGGGTATTGCCTTTGGCCATCAGCTCCTGAACCTGTTGCGGGGTGATCTTCGGCACCACGGCATTCGCCGCGTCCATCATCTGTTTGACACTCGAGGCCATCGGGCAACTCCTCATCATGCTGCCCTGCCTGCACCGGCGCCGCAGGGCTTGCCGCGAGAGATAGCAGTGCGGCCGGCCTCACGCAAAGGCAGTGGCGAGGAACCTCGCGGATATCGGCGATTTCGGCCGGCCTATGCCCTGACGAGGCCGCCGACGAACAGATCCAGCACCGCCTCGGCGGTGCGCTCGACGTCCGCTTCGGCGACACCCCAGCGCGGGAAGTGGCCGTCGATGTGCATCCGCGCAAAGCCATAGACCAGAGCGCGGGCGGCGATCCTGGCGGTGACCAGATCGAGCGGACGCAGCTGGCCCTTGGCTGCGGCTTCCGCAAGCAGGTCCCCGGCCAGCGCAATCAGCTCGGCATTGTCGCGCGAGACCTCGACCGAAGCATCGTGATCGAAATGGGCGCGGCTTGAGATGATAGCGAAATGCGCGGGGTTGCGCATCGCCCAGCGCAGATAGGCGAGGCCGAGCTTGCGAAAGCGCGCCAGCGGATCGTCGGCCGGCGCATCCTCCATGGCGCGCGCGATCTCGGCGCGGAAACGCCGCTGCGCCTCCTCGGCGACAGCCGACATCAGCGCCTCGCGGCTTTCGAAATGCCGGAACGGCGCCGCCGGCGAGACGCCGGCGCGGCGCGCCGCCTCCCGCACGCTGACCTCCTCCGGCCCGCCCTCCGCCGCAAGCACGAGCGCAGCATCGACCAGCACCCGCTTGAGGTCGCCGTGATGGTACGGCTTCGGCGCGGACGCCGGGCGGGCGGCTGAACGTTTCGGGCGGGCGGATCGCGGCATGGGCGCAACCCTAGCATCAAGCGAACGTGAATGTAAACGTCGATTACATCATTGACCTGCGGGCGCCGCCTGCATGTAACTGGTGATTACATTACCCCCTGGAGGAGCCCCATGCTGTCAGCCCAACGCCGGACCTGGTTCGAAGGTTTTCGCCTGCTTGCCCTGCTCACGATCGTGCTCGCGGCCTTGTGCGTCTGGATTGCCGGGATGCGGCAGTTCGAGGTCGACGGCGTGCGGATGGTGATCCGCTTCACCGCGCGGACCTCACTGTTGATGTTCTGCCTGGCGTTCTCGGCCTCGGCGCTGGCGCGGCTCGTGCCCAATGCCTTCACGCGCTGGCAGAAGCGCAACCGCCGCTATCTCGGCCTGACCTTTGCGGCCTCGCATGCGCTGCATGCCCTGGCGATCATCGCCTTTGCGAAGATGGACCCGGCCGGCTTTGCCATCGCCACCAACCTCGCCTCCTATGTCTTCGGCGGCATCGGCTATGCCGTCATCATCGCCATGGCTGCGACCTCGTTCGACCGCACGGCGGCGGCGATCGGCCCGCACGCCTGGCAGCTCCTGCATCGCGTCGGCGGCTACTACCTGCTGCTGCAGTTCATGGTGTCCTTCGGCAAGCGCATCCCGGCCATGCCGCTCTACAGCCTGTTCCTGATCCCGCTGTTTGCGGTGCTGGCGCTGCGGCTGATTGCAATGGCGGCTGCGAAGCACAGGCAGACGGTCAGCGCGGGCTGACCGTCCGCATCAGCCTCAGTTCTGCGGCATCAGCCCGAGCCGCTTGGCGATGATCCTGTCGACCATGCGCTTGGGCAGATAGGCGGTCATGATGTGGCGCATCGGATCCGGGGTGACCTGGTAGCGCACCTTGGGATGCGGGCTGGTCAGCGCCTCGTAGACGGTCTCGGCGATCCGCTCCGCCGGCAGGCCGATCGAACCGAGCTTCAGCATGAAGGCGCGCACCTTCTGCAATGCCGGGAAATAGGGCGAGTTCTGGTAGGCGGAGATGTCGACCTCCTCGGCCTTGCTCCAGATCGGCGTCTTCACCGGGCCCGGCGCCACGATGACGACGTCGATGCCGAACAGCATCAATTCACGGCGCAGGCTTTCGGACAGGCCCTCGAGCGCATGCTTGGAGGCCGAATAGGCTGATGTCAGCGGGTTGCCGTTCTTGCCCGCGACCGAGGAGATCATCACGATCCGCCCCTTCGGCCCCTTCATCGACGGATCGGAGCCGAGCAGCGGGCCGAAAGCCTGGGTCGCGATGATGGGCCCGATCACATTGACGTCCATCTGACGGCGGAACTCGTCCGCCGCCAGCCCGAGCACGGGGCCGGCCACCGCAATGCCGGCATTGTTGACGAGCCCAGCCAGCGTCTCGCCGTTGAGCGCCGCCCGCACCTCGCGTGCCCCCGCAAGCACCGCGGCCTCGTCGGTGATGTCGAATATCAGGGGCGTGAAGTTGTTCCCGAACTCGGCCTTGAGCCGTTCCGCATCGGCCTGTTTGCGGACGCTGCCGAACACGCGAAAGCCTTTGTCGAGCAAAAGCTTGACGCTGGCCCATCCGATTCCCGTGGATGCTCCGGTGACGACGACTGAACGCATGTCTTGCTTCCCATTCCTGCTGTGCGAAGTTGATGTAGTACCGCAAGGGGCTGGCGCAATCCATGAGCTCGGGCCCGGGAAAGCGAGATGCGGCAAGCGACGACCTCCACCATCGTTCTAATCGTGACAGGCTTTCTCATCGGAAGCGCCTATCGCGCCGTCTTCGACACGGGCGATGTGCAGAGCGTCGCCATGTTCGTCCGCAGCGGCATCCATGGCGCGGGCCTCACCCTCACCATCTGGGCCGCACATCTCTATTTCACCTCCCGCTCCAGCGTCTGGCTGACCCGCTGGCCGCTGGCGCTCGAGCTTGCCTTCCGGTCGGTGGTGATGGCCGTGCTTGTGGCCGGTGTCGCCTCCCTCCTGCAGCTCGTGCTCTACGACGAGCGCTTCCCGCGCGCCTGGTTCAGGGACGACCTTCCTCGGATCATGGCCGTCTCCTTCGTCATGTCACTCGTGATCGTCGGCGCCTACGAGCTGACCCGGCTGATCGGCGGCAAGGTGCTGTTTAATTTCCTGATCGGCCGCTACCGGCGGCCGGTCCGGGAGGACCGTGTGCTGCTGTTCCTGGATCTGGCCGGCTCGACCACGCTTGCGGAAGAGATGGGCGAAGTGCGGCTGCAGGATCTGCTCACCCGCTTCTTCTATGACATCGACGCGGCGATCACCGACCATGGCGGCGAGGTGCACGCCTATGTCGGAGACGAGGTCATCGTCACGTGGCGGCTCAAGGGGAACAAGCCGCAGAGCCGCTATCTGGACTGCTTCTTCGCCATCCGGGACCGGATCGCAGCCCGCGCCGAGCAGTACCGGAACGAGTTCGGCCTGGTCCCGGACTTCCGCGCCGGCATGCATGCGGGTCCGGTGGTGATCAGCGAATGCGGCAATTCCCATCGCCAGGTCGCCTATATCGGCGACACCATGAATGTCGCCGCGCGGCTGCAAGGGCTTTGCAAGGACGGGGATCGCGACTTGCTGGTCTCGGGCGAGCTGTTGCGCCTGTCGAATCCGGCGCCGGATCTCATCGTCGAAGCGCTGGGCCCGACGCAGCTGCGCGGCCGCAAGGCGCCGGTCGAGGTATTCGCAGTCGAGCGGCGGCCGGCCGAGACGGCGCATGAGCTCGCTTCAAGTCGTGGTGCACGCACTTCAAGCAAAGCAGGCGAGACATGAGAGAGAGGATGAAAAGCCGAGTCTTTGCACTTGATATGAATAGAGTTTCGATGCGCGAGCGCCTCTCCGGATGCTTGCATCCCGGCTTCTGCAGCTTCGGATGAGCTGGCGGAAGCGGCGTGGCAGCGGCTGGAAGCGGCGGATGAGGTCCTTATCGCCCACTGCAATCCCGCCCGAACATGCCGCGCAGGACTTAACATTTCGTATGCGGCAATGCGGGAGCACCACGCACGTCATTCCGGGATGCGCCGAAGGCGCAGACCCGGAATCTGGATGTTGTGGCGCGAGATTCCGGGTTCGCGCTGACGCGCCCCGGAATGACGGCAAGCTTCGTCTCAGTTCTTCGACGTGTCCCCAAGGCGCCCTTCTTGATCATCGAGATCGCCGTTGGGCGATCTCGCAAACAAGAAGGTGGATCTCGCCCTAGTTCTTGCTCTTGTCGACCAGCGCGCCCTTCTTGATCCACGGCATCATGTCGCGGAGCTTGGCGCCGACCTCCTCGATCGGATGGGCGGCGAGCTTGGCGCGGGTGGCCTTGAACGAGGTCTGGTTGACCTTGTTCTCCAGCATCCAGTCGCGGGCGAACTTGCCGCCCTGGATGTCGGCCAGCACCTTCTTCATCTCCTTCTTGGTCTC
>Ga0209062_1000903_pt1 | contig 66341 bp, 56 predicted proteins | sample Coa_R2_2_FD_187158 | JGI IMG/M metagenome (GOLD analysis project Ga0209062, IMG submission 187158) | Surface soil microbial communities from Centralia Pennsylvania, which are recovering from an underground coalmine fire - Coalmine... | ecosystem: Environmental > Terrestrial > Soil > Unclassified... | reverse complement strand
GCCGCTCTATGACTGGTCGGGAGCGGATTGGAAGACCAAGGGCGCGCGCCCGGGCGACAACCTCTACACCACCTCGGTGATCGCGCTCGATCCCGATACCGGCAAGCTCAAATTCTATCACCAGGAGCTGCCGCATGACGCCTGGGACTTCGATAGCGCGGTGGGCGAGTTCATCATGCTCGACCGCAACGGCAGGAAGCTCGTCGTCCACCCCAACAAGAGCGGCTACATCTTCGCCTATAACCGGGCCGATGCCAGCGTCGCCAATGTCTGGCGCATCACCTACAACAGCAACTTCGTCCAGAACATCGACCCGCATACCGGCGAGCTGATCGGCCGTCGCGACTTCACGGCGGGGAAAGTCGCCGAGCCGCTCTGCCCGGCGATCTCCGGCGGCGTGAGCTGGAATGCCGGCTCCTACAGCCCGAAGACCGGTCTTTATTACAAGATCGGCTATGAGTGGTGCATGGATCTCGAAGTGGTGAAGACGACGCCGATCGTGCAGCCGCAGGCACAGCTCGATATCGGCGCCAACTTCACGATGCGCGCACCGCCCGGCAGCGACAAGCCCTGGGCGCATCTGGACGCGCGCGACCCGGTGACCGGCGAGAAGAAGTGGGAAGTCAAATTCGCCATCCCGCCGCTCGCCAGCGTGCTCTCGACCGGCGGCGATCTCGTCTTCGTGCCGGGCGCCGATGGCGTGCTTCACGCCTATGACAACCGCAACGGCCAGGAGCTGTGGCAGCATTCCGACGGCGTCGGCCATGATGGCGGCATCATGACCTATAGCGCCAATGGCAAGCAGTATATCGCCGTCGTCGCCGGCTGGGGCGGCATGGCGACCGATGATTACGGCAAGATGTTCGGCGAGCCCTTCACCAGCATGTCGAAGGACGCTGGCGCGCTTATCGTCTATGCGCTGAAATAGGCATTGGAGCGTTGGAGAGGGCGGGGCGACCAAGCCCCGCCCTTTTCGAATCGGAGCAGGGAATGCCGCGACATCTTTCCATGATAGAAGCCGCCACCGCCCTGGCCGCAGCGATGGCGGCGGTGCTGGGCCTGGCGGAATTTTCGGCGACGGCCGCCGCCAAGCCGATCAGCAACGCTCAGGCCGAGCAGCTCTTCGCCACGACCTGCGGCTGGTGCCACCAGAATGGCGGCCGCGAGGCCGGCAAGGGGCCGAAGCTCGCCGGCACGAAGCGCAGCGACGCCTTCATCGTCAACCGCATCAAGAACGGCAAGGAAGGCCAGATGCCGGCCTTCGAGGGCGCGCTGACCGATGATCAGATCAAGGGCATCATTCACTATATCCACAGCCTCAAGGGCAGTTAGGGCCATGCGGCGGAAAGCCATCGTTGCGGCGGCGCTCGTCACGGCGGCGATCGCGCTGCCGGGTGCGGCGAGCGCGCGGACGCTTGCCATGATCAAGGACAGCGGCGCGATCGCGCTCTGCGCGCACCCCAACGCGCTGCCTTTCGCGAGCAAGGACGGCAAGCGCCACGGCTTCCAGGTCGAGATGGCTGAGGCGCTGGCGCGTCAGCTCGGCGTCGGCCTCACCGAGGATTGGGTCATCACCCGCTACGACGTCTTCCGCACCGATTGCGACCTCGTGATGGATGCGATCGACGACAAGGAGGCGCAGGGCGAAACGGGCTTGCGCCTTTCCAAACCCTATGGCCGCAGCGGCATCGTGCTGGCCGTGCGCGAGGGGGAGAAGGGCATCGCCTCGCTCAAGGATCTGAGCGCGCGCAACAAGGTCGGCGTTCTCGTCAGCTCGGTCGCGGCGATGACGCTCGAGGAGCGCGGCATCGATACCGTGCCCGACCTCTTCGAGGACGAGCTCCTGACGATGGTCGGCAAGCGCGAGATCGACGCCGCCGCGGTGACGCCGATCGCGGTCGGCTATTACAACCTGACGCATCCCAAGCAGAAGCTGCGAATCATCCGCGCCTTCGACGGCGAGCCCAATTTCACCTGGAACATCGCCGTGGGGCTGCGCCGCCCCGACCCCGAGCTGCGCCAGGCGATCGACGCCGCCCTCGACAAGCTCCTCGCCAACGGCACGGCCAAGCGCATCTATGCGCGCTATGGCGTGGAGTTGAGGCCGCCGAAGTGAGGGACTGCACGACCTTTATGCGACGAAGATAATGGCGAAAGTGGGCAAGCGAGTCGTGCCGACCGACGCCGCGATTTTCTGTGACATGGAACGCCTTTACCGCTCGATCGCCGGCCGCGCCGCGCCGGCCGACGGGGTTTAAGCCTTCACCTCGACGCCGGCCCACTGCTCCACCGGCTGAAGGATGGTGGTGAGATCGGCCTCGGCGCCGTTCCGCGCCTTGGCGATGGCGAGGAGCTGGCGGACCGCGCTGCCGACGATGGTGGGCACGCCGAGCGCTTCGGCCTCCTCGAGGCAAAGCCGCACATCCTTGTAGGAAAGGCCGATCGCGAAGCCCATATCGAAACGGCGCGGCAGGATGTTGCGCGGGAATTTGTCCTGCGTCGCGCTGTTGCGGCCGCTGCCGGCATTGATGACATCGAGCATGATCCGCGGATCGAGCCCCGCCTTCACGCCCATCGCCATGCCCTCCGAGGTGATCGCGAGCGCCGTGACCGAGAGCAGATTGTTGACGAGCTTCAAGACTTGCGCCTGCCCCGGACGCTCGCCGACGATGAAGACCTTACCGATGATCTCGAGCGCCGGCCTCAGGCGCTCGATCGCCTCGGCGGGACCGGCGACCATCACGGCGAGCGTGCCCTTCTCGGCGCCGGCGACGCCGCCGCTTACCGGACAGTCGATCGCGGTGATGTCCGATCCTGCCAGACGCTCGGCGACTTGCGCGGCCATTCTCGGCCCAGTGGTCGAGAGATCGACGAAGGTCTCGATGCGATTGCCGCTCGCGGCCTCGGCCGCGACGGCATCGACGACCTCGGGGGTGGGCAGGCTCGCGAACACGGTTTGCGCCGCGGAAGCCACTTGCGCGACCGAGGCGGCGCGCTCCGCGCCCAGCGCCGCAAAGGGCGCCATCGCCGCCTCGTTCTTGTCGTAGATGGTGAGCGCGTAGCCCGCCTCGATGAGCCGCCGCGCCATCGGCGATCCCATGCGGCCGACGCCGATGAAGCCGAAGCGTCCCTTCGCCATGATGTCCCCCTGTCGCTCGCGCCGTCAGGCCGGCAGTATAGAGCCGATTCCTCCTCGGCAAAGCCGATGGAGAGAAAACGAAGGCGGAGAAGGGCATGGATTGTTGCAGTCACGCCGGCGCGCTCACGCGGCGGCAATGGATGTGGAGCACGGCGGTGGGGTCGGTCGCGGCGATGCTCGCGGGCGGCGCCGCACCCAGCGGCTCGACCGCCGCGGCGGAGACGGCCGAGAACACCGCGGCGGCGCTCGCTATCCTCAAGAAATCCATCTCCGTCGATGTCCATACGCATGGCGGGGCGACCGGCATCACCTCGCAGGCGCCGCCCAATGGCGATCTCGCCAGAGGCATGCGCGCGGGATCGCTGGCGGTCGCCTGCCTCGCCGACGTGCCCGACGGACCCGTCCTCGGCCGCAACAGAGAAGGCGTCCTCGCCGCGATACGCACCCCCGCGCCGGGCCAGCTCTATCGCCATCATCTCGAACGGCTCGACTGGATCGACGAGCTCGTCGCCAAGCACGGCCTCGCCCGCGGGCTCGCCGCGGCCGATCTCGAAGCGGCGCACCGGGCGGGACAGCCGGCCATCATTGGCGATGTGGAGGGGCTCGACTTCCTCGAGGGCAAGCTCGAGCGGCTCGAGGAGGCGCATCGCCGCGGCATCCGACACGTGCAGCTCGTGCATTACACGCCCAACGATATCGGCGATTTCCAGACGGGCGCGATCACGCATAAGGGCCTCACCGCCTTCGGCGCCGAGGTGATCCGCGCCTGTCACCGCTTGGGCTTCGTCTGTGACTTGGCGCATGCGAGCGAGGATACGGTGAAGCAGGCGGTCAAGGTGGCAACCAAGCCTCTGCTGCTCTCGCACACCGCGCTTCAGGGATCGCGGGCCATGGGTCCCACACCGCTCGCCGCCCGGCAGATCAGCCGCGACCACGCCCGCGCGATTGCCGAGACCGGCGGCTCGATCGGCATCTGGCACTTCTTCCCCGACCTCGACCGCTATATCGACGGGCTCAAGGAGATGGCGGATGTGGTCGGCGTCGATCATGTCAGCATCGGCACCGACCAGCAGGTCCGCGCCGGGAGCCTCCAGGATTACGCGCAGTGGGTAAATCTCATCGCGGCAATGCTGCGCGGCGGTTTCACGCCGGAAGAAATCGGCAAAGTTGCTGGAGACAACTATTTGCGAATCTTTCGTGCCGCGATCGGTTGATCTGAATTTCCTCGCCCTTTCGGGTCAAATATTTGACGTTTTATTTGGGCAGTACCGCTCTGCCGCAAATGAGCATAGACTTTCATGGTTAACGTCGAATAAGGGGAGGATCGACCATGTCAAGTTGGCTCAGTGAACGGGAGCAGCGTCTCGTCGCAGGTGCCGAGACCGCTTCCGCCCCGACACCGGTTCCGACGCAGATCGTTTCGAATGGCGAGTACTTGCCGCCGCCGCAGAGCGAGACCCAGAAGCGGGTCGAGCGGCGCATCTATGAGCTCGCCGATACCTATGGCAAGAAGCTCGGCCTCAGCCGGCGTCAATTCCTGGCGACGAGCTGCGGCATGGCGGCGGCGTTCATCGCGATGCGTGACGTCTATGGCGCCACCGTCTTCCAGGTCCATGACAACGAAGCGCGCGATCCCGAGATGATGCTGGCGCGCCAGCAAAGCCTGACCGGTCAGTTCATCTTCGACGACCAGACGCATTTCGTGCGCGACGACTTCGCACACAAGGAGCTTCTGGGCCTCGGCGAGTTCGCGGCCGAGCATTGGAACCCGAAGCTCAAGGAGGAGGGCGTCACCCTCGGCCGCTACAAGTTCCAGAACTACATCAAGGAGCTCTATTACGACAGCGACACCAGCATGACGCTGCTCTCGGGCGCGCCCTTCGACGATCCGAGCTGGTGGCTCCTCTCCAACGAGCAGATCGTGCGGGCGCGCGACGTCATCAACGACTTCGCGGGTTCGCGGCGCATGCTCGCGCATACCGTCATCACGCCGAAGCAGCCGGGCTGGATGGAGGAGGTCGACAAGGCGATCGAGGTCTACAAGCCCGATAGCTGGAAGTCCTACACCATCGGCGACCCGCTCTCGCCCTCCAAATATCCCTGGCGGCTCGATGACGAGAAGCTGATGTATCCCTTCTATGAGAAGGCGGTGAAGGCGGGCATCACCACCATCTGCATCCACAAGGGTCTGCTGCCGCCCGACTACGAGAAATCCTATGCCGGCGTGTGGGAGTACGCGACCACATGGGATATCGGCAAGGCCGCGAAGGATTGGCCGCAGATGAATTTCGTCATCTATCACGCGGCGCTCAGGCCCTTCCTCGAACTGCCCGACCAGGCGCTGGCCGAGTTCGAGGCGTCGGGCCGCATCAAATGGGCGACCGATTTGGCCGAGATCCCGCAGAAATTCGGCGTCAACAATGTCTATGCCGAGCTCGGCACGTCCTTTGCCAACTCGGCGGTCGCCAATCCCAAATTCTCGGCCGCGTTCGTGGGAACGCTGATCAAGGGCATGGGCGCGGACCATGTCGTCTGGGGCACCGACACGCTGTGGTACGGCTCGCCGCAATGGCAGATCGAGGCGATGCGCCGCCTCGAGATCCCCGAGGACATGCAGAAGAAATACGGCTTCCCCGCGCTGGGCGGTCCCAACAGCGCGACGAAGCAGATGATCTTCGGCACGAACTCGATCCGGCTCTACAAGCTCAACATGAAGGCCGCCCTGAACAAGGCGATGCCGAGCTATTCCGAGGATCGGCTCGCCAAGCTCAAGGCCGATTACGAGCTCGCGGCCAAGGAGCCGACCAACCTGCGCTACGGCTACGTCCGCACCGGCTGAACGCCGGCCCGCAATAAGGGGAAGGAGAGGTCATGTTCCCAGGGACATGACCTCTCGCCCAAGCGCCGGGTCTGGCCTTTGACGGTGCGTGAAGCGCCCTTCTGGAAGCGTGCCGCCGTTCTCGCCGGAGCGGTGGTGCTGAGCCTCATGCTCGGCCAGCGTCCGGCTTGGGGGCTGGGCGAGGAGCCGAAAGGTGCCGAAACCGTCACGCAATACCTGACGCCCGAGCTGGAAGCCGCGCTCTTTCCCGAAGCCGATCGCGTGGGCGCCGTCGAGGGCACGCCGCCCGCGGCGCCGGTCTACAAGCAGGATCGCCTCCTCGGCTACATCTTCTCGACCTGGGACGTCACGCAATCCAAGGGCTTCTCGAACCGGCCGATCGTCCTGCTGGTCGGCCTCGACCTCACCGGTCACATCACCGCGGCGAGGCTCGTCCATCACACCGAGCCGATCGGCATTCTCGGCCTCAAGGACGAGGCGTTTCACAGCCTCGCCGCGAAATATGCCGGGCACGAAATCAACAACGGCGTCGATGTCGTGATCGAGCTGTCCTCCTCGGTGCTGAGCCAAGGCAGCTTCTCCCAGCGGGCGGCGCCCAACACCACGGAGGTCGTCAAGATCGATGCCGTCTCACGGGCGACGACGAGCTCGGTGCTGATGAGCGACGCGATCGTGCGTGGTGCTCGCATCGTCGCGCGGAGCCGCGGTCTGCTCCGCCCCGCCGAAGCCGCCGCGCGCCTCGATGTCGACCGCTTCGCGCCGGCGACCTGGCCGCAGCTCGAGGCCGCGGGCGCCGTCGCCCATCTTAAGGTCAGCAATGGCGAGATCGCGGCGGCGATGAAGGAGAAGGGCGTGAAGAGCATCGCGGCGTTCGATCGCTTCGCGGCGCCCGATGCGCCTTTCCTCGATCTCTACGCCGCGCTCGCGACGCCCGCGGGCATCGGCGTCAACATCCTCGGCGATACCTGGTACGCGCAATATACCGCCGGGCGCGGCATCGGCGATCAGATCATCCTCATCGCCGCGAAAACGCCCGCTTCGCTCTTGGGGAGCGATTGGGAACATGCCGAGCGCATCGACCGGCTCGAACTCGTGCAGGGCGAGCGGACGATCCATCTCTCGGGCAAAGAAATCAAATCGCTGCCCTTCCTTCATGCCAAAGGCGGGCCGGAGCTTTCGGAGCGCGCGCTCGTCTTTCTCCGCGCCGGGGACATCGATCCGACCCGCGATTGGGAATTGCGGTTTCTGCTCCCGGGCAAAGAGGGCGGCTTTCTCGCATGGTCGCTCCCCTATCGCGTGCCGGCGATCTATGTGAAGAGCCCGCCGCCGGCCGCGGCAAAGAGCGAAGCGGCGGCGGACCGGGGCATGCCCTGGCAGCAGATCTGGCGCGGTCATGCCGGGAAGATCGGCATCCTCGCCATCGGCCTTGCGGCGTTGACGGCGATCCTCACCTGGCAGGCGCGGCTGAGCCGCCATCGCCGGCTTCATCGCTGGCTCAGGATCGGCTTTCTCGCCTGGACGCTCATCTGGCTCGGCTGGTATGCGGGCGCGCAGCTCACCGTGCTCAATCTCATCACCGACATTCACAGCGCGGTCAGCGATTTCCGCTGGGATCATCTGCTCGCCGATCCGCTCATCGCGGTCCTCTCGCTCTTCACGCTCATCGGCGTGTTCTTCTGGGGCCGCGCCGTCTATTGCGGCTGGCTCTGTCCCTATGGCGCGTTGCAGGAGCTCGCCGGCAGGCTCGCGCAGGCGCTTCGGCTGCCGCAGCTCGCCATTCCCGCCGCTTGGCAGGAGCGCCTCGTCTGGGTGAAGTATCTCTTGTTCCTCGGACTCGTCGCGGCGTCCTTCATCTCCTGGGATCTCGCCAATGCGGGCGCGGAGATCGAGCCCTTCAAGGCAGCGATCATCCTGCGCTTCATGACGGAATGGCCGATGGTCGTCTATGCGCTGCTGCTCACCGGCGCGAGCCTTTTCATCGAGCGCTTCTATTGCCGCTTCGCCTGCCCGCTCGGCGGCGGCTTGGCCATTCTGGGCCGCGTCCGCCTCTTCGACTTTCTGAAGCGCCGCCCCGAATGCGGCTCGCCCTGCCATCTCTGCGAGACCCTGTGCCCGGTGGGCGCGATCCGGCGAAGCGGCAAGATCGATATGAATGAGTGCTTCTTCTGCCTCGATTGCCAGGTGACCTATTACGACGAGCATGTCTGCCCGCCGCTCGTCTGGGCGCGCAAGGCAGCCGCGCGCGAAGGAGGAGCGCGATGACGGAAGGACCCTCGCGCCGGCGCGTGCTGACGATGATCGGCGCCGTGGCCGGCCTGCCGATGCTCGCGGGATCGACGGCCGCTGAGCGGGGCGTGGCGCTCTATCAATGGCGCGGCAGCTCGCTCGGCTCGCCATCGCGGCTGCTCCTCTATCACCACGACCACCGCGCCGCGATGCGGATCATCGCGCGCTGCGCCGCGGAGATCGAACGGCTCGAGCGGATCTTCGCGCTCTTCCGCGCCGAGAGCGAGATCGCGCGGCTCAATCGCGACGGCGTCCTCGACGGACCGTCGCATGATCTTCTGCTGGTGCTGGGGCAAGCTCAGCGCCTGTCGATGCTCACGGGCGGCGCCTTCGATGTGACGGTGCAGCCGCTCTGGGAGCTTTACGCGGCTCACTTCTTCGGCCAAGCTGCGCCCGCGCCCGAAGGACCCTCAGATGCGGCAATCGAGAAGGCGCTGATGCACGTCGATTGGCGGGAGATCGATGTTGCGCCCGGACGCGTCGCGCTGGCGCGGACGGGCATGGGGCTCACGCTCAACGGCATCGCGCAAGGCTATCTCACCGATCGCGTGGCCCGAATCCTGCGCGACCATGGCTGCGACCGCATCCTCTGCGATATGGGGCGCAGCGAGATGCGCGCGCTGGGCCGCCACGCCGATGGCAAGGCGTGGCAGGTCGGCCTCGCCGATCCGCGACGGCCCGAGACGATCGCCGTCACGCTGGCGCTCCAAGACCGCGCCCTCTGCACCTCGGGCGGCTACGGCACGCCCTTCGAGGCGACGGGCCGGCACCATCACCTCTTCGATCCCCGCACCGGGCGAAGCGCGCATCATCATCTCGCCGTCTCCGTCCTCGCGCCGAGCGCCATGACCGCCGACGCGCTCTCGACGGCGCTCTACATCCTGCCGGGCGAGCGCGGACAGCAATTGCTGGGCGCGTTTCCCGGCACCGAAGCGCTGGTGACATCGGCGGACGGCGCGATCTGGCGCTTGGCGAGCTGAGCCGGGGTCGCTGCAAGGGGGGAGGCATGGACAAGCTCCTCGGAGCCATCATGCTGGTAGCCTTGTGCCTCGCGACGGCGCCGAGCGCGGCGCAGAAGGCCTATGGCCCGGGCGTCACGGATCGCGAGATCAAGATCGGGCAGACCATGCCCTATAGCGGCGCGGCATCGGCCTATGGCGCCATCGGCAAGGCGGAGTTGGCGTATTTCGCGATGCTGAACGACCAGGGCGGGATCAACGGGCGCAAGATCAAGCTGATCTCGCTCGATGACGGCTACAGCCCGCCGAAGACGGTCGAGCAGGTGCGCAAGCTCGTCGAGCAGGAGCAGGTTCTGCTGCTGTTTCAGACCATGGGGACGGCGACCAACAACGCGATCCACAAATACGTCAACGACCGCAAGGTGCCGCATCTCTTCCTCGCCACCGGCGCCTCGCTCTGGGCCGATCCCGAACATTTCCCCTGGACCATGGGCTGGCAGCCCGATCTTCAGACGGAAGGCGCGATCTTCGCGAGAGACGTTCTCGCCACCAACCCGCTGGCGCGGGTCGCCTTGCTTTATCAGAACGACGACTATGGCAAGGATTACCGCAAGGGTTTCCGCGACGCGCTGGGCGATCGGGCCGCCCAGATGATCGTCGCGGAGATGTCCTACGAATCGACCGACGCGACCGTCGATTCTCAGATCGTGAGCCTTGAGGCTTCCGGCGCCGACACCTTCTTCAATGTGAGCTCGCCGAAATTCGCGGCACAGGCGATCCGCCGCGCCTACGACATTGGCTGGCGGCCGCGGCAATATCTCACCAGCGGATCGAGCTCCGTCGCCGCCGTGCTGCAACCCGCGGGGCGCGAGAAATCGGTCGGCATCATCTCGGCCGGGTATATCAAGGATCCCACCGACAGCCAGTGGCACGGCGATCAGAGTTATCGCGATTGGCTGGCCTGGATGAAGAAATACAACCCCGACGCCGATATCGCCGACCGCTTCAATGTCTATGGTTACAGCGCGGCGCAAACCTTGGTTCAGGTGCTCCGACAATGCGGCGATGACCTGTCGCGCGAGAATGTGATGAAGCAGGCGGCGCATCTCGTCGATCTCGAGCTGCCGATGCTGCTTCCCGGCATACGCATCAATACGAGTGCGACGAATTTCCACCCGATCCGCCAGATGCAGCTCGAGCGCTTCGACGGCGAACGCTGGGTGCTTTTCGGCGCCGTTCTCGGCGATTGACGCCGAGAGGCGCGTCGGTCAGCGGAGAGTGGCGTAGCGAACGGGCGGCATCTTGCCCGCGACCTCGAGCGACAGCTTCATACGCATCGCGTCGGAGAAATTATCGTGCCCCGTGGCGACGATCATGAAGGCGCCGGCGCCGCCGACGACATGCGCCCTGTACCAGCCATCGACATCCGGCTCCTCGCCGGAGGTGATCGGCAAGCCGTTGATGGTGATGTCTCCGGCCACCGCCTCGTCGCGCGCATGCGCGGCGGCGAGCTTTCCCGAATTCTGCTGGCCGTCGCCGCTCACATCGATGACCCGGCGATCGGCCTTGAGCGGCGCGCTGTCGAAGAGCGCGGCGGCCTTGGCGATCGCATCGCCGACGCTCGTCTTCCAGCCGACGCGCGGCCGATTGCCGGTGCGCAAGGCTTCGACGACGGGGCGAAGATCGTCGCGGCTGCGGATCACCGTCCAACCGACGAGGATGTTCTGCTCCTCGCTCCATTCGATGATGGCGAGCTCGATGGTCCGGTGCGCGCCCGCGGCGATGGCATCGAAGACCGCTTGGCTTTCGAGGCCCTTGGCGACGCCGTCGCGCTGCAAGGCGAAGCGCTCGTCATTGACCGAGGCCGAGACATCGACGGCCATGACCAAGGCGAGATCGGCCTGAGCCGAAGCCGGAGGGCTTGCCAGAAAGGCGCTGGCGACGAGGAGAACGACGCCCAGCCATCGCCTGCGCATGAAAGGCCCTTTTGCGGGTCGCTCCCGCCAAGGCGAGCATCGGACAAGCACGGTAAAGATCTCATGAACGGAACAGCCGCCCGGAGAGCGCTGCATGAAGCCAGGCTCGCGGCGGGCGGCTATCGGCCTTCCCCCTACCTATGGGGGGTGGCGCCTAAATGAAATTTAACTCCCCGAGAGGCGGCCGGCTGCCCTAGGCTCATTTTCTCGCAGGTTGCAAGAGCTGCCGGCGCCGCAGGGCGTTTGCAGCATGTGGTCATGGTTGCACGCCGCCTTGCCTCTTCAAAAAGCCGGACCCGGGAGGAGAACCACATGCCGAACAGAATGTCGCTCATCCGCCCGCTTTACCCGATCGCGCTGATCCTGGCGGCGTCGGGGCTCGCTTCCGCTCCGGCGTCAGCCGCAGGCCCGATCGTCATCGGCGCGTCGGTATCGGAGACCGGACCGCTTGCCGTCGATGCCGGCTATCACCTGCGCGGCCTGGAACTCGGGGTGGCCGAGGCCAATGCCCATGGCGGCTGGCTCGGCCGCCAGCTCGAGCTCAAATATTACGACGACAAGAGCGAGCCGGGGACGGCCGTTCGGCTCTACACGCGGCTTCTCACCGACGACAAGGTCGATCTCCTGATCGGCCCCTATTCGAGCGGCATCACCCAGGCGGTGGCGCCGCTCGCCAACAAGTACCAGCGGCTGATGATCGATCCCGGCGCGTCGCTGCCCGACATTTTCAGCGAGGGCAATCACTGGAACATCCAGGGCGTCGCCACCTCGACCGGCTATCTCGAAGGCATGCTGCCGCTGGCGAAGGAGCATGGCGCCCATAACGTCGCGATCCTCTCGCTGCAATCCGCCTATTCGCTCGCCTGCGGCAAGGCGCGGCAGGCGCAGGCGGACCAGCTCGGCATGCATGTGGTCTACACCACGACCTATGCGCTGCCGCAGCCCGATTTCTCGGCGATGGCGCTTGCCGTCAAGAACGCCAATCCCGATGTGGTGATCGCGTGCAGCTACTATCCCGATTCGGTCGGCCTCACCCAGGCGTTGCAGCGCATCGGCTTCGCGCCGAAATTCCTCTCCGAGACGATCGGCCCGGCCGAGGCGCAGTTCACCAGCGCGCTTGGGCCGCTTTCCGACCGGGTCATCTCCAACACGACATGGTGGAGCTCGCTCAAGACGCCGGGCAATGCCGAGTTCATCGCCGCCTACAAGGCGAAATACCACGAGGACCCGGATTATCATTCCGCGGCGACCTATTCCGCCATCGAAGCGCTGGGTGCCGCGGTCAAGGCCACCAACTCGCTCGATCAGGCGAAGCTGCGCGACTGGCTCTTCAAGAACACCGTGCCGACGGTGCAGGGCACCTTCAAGGCAGGGGCCCAACGGGGTCGGGACGGAGTTCAAGCAATATATGTTCCAGATCCAGGGGAGCGACCGTAAGCTCATCTGGCCAACCGAGCTGGCGCAGGCGAAGCCCGAGATACCCTATACGGGGCAGTGAGGTCGGCGGAAAGGCCGCTTCGTGCTGCTGCTGCAGCTTCTGGTCAACGGTATCTTGCTCGGCGGGATGTATCTCCTTCTCGCCCAGGGGCTCAATCTCGTCTTCGGCGTCATGGGCGTCGTCAATCTCGCCCATGGCGCGATCGTCACGCTGGCCGGGCTCTTCACCTTCTGGTTCGCGACCACGCTGCACGAGAACCCGCTGATCGTCCTCCCGGTGGTCCTCGTGCTGGTGCTGATCGTCGGCGCCTTCGTGCAGCGCCTGCTGCTCGAGCCGCTCGCCGGCGCGGGACGCAAGGCCGAGCTCTTGAGCCTGATGGTCACCTTCGGCCTTTCCTATGTGCTGGTCGAAGGCGCGCTCAATCTCTTCGGCTCGCAATATGTGTCGCTGCCGGATTTGCAGACGACCTGGCGGATCGGCGGGCTCGCGGTGAACGAGGCGCTCGTCGCCTCGGGCCTTCTCGGCGCCGCACTCTCGGGCGCGCTTCAGCTCTGGCTCAACCGCACCGCGTCCGGGAAGGCGCTGCTTGCGACGTCGCAGAACCAGATCGGCGCCTTGAGCTGCGGCATCGATGTGCGGCGCATGCGCGCCGTCGCCTTCGCCATCGGCGCGGCACTCGCCGCGGCGGCGGGCGTGCTGCTCATCCTGGTGATCCCGCTCGCCGCACCCACCGCCGACACGCTCACCATCCTCGCCTTCGTCATCGTCGCGCTGGGCGGGCTCGGCGACTATCAGGGCGCCGCGCTCGCGGCACTGCTCCTCGGCGTCGTGCAGTCCTTCGTCGGGTATTATCTCGGCGGCGACGCCGAATATGTCGTGCCCTATCTCCTGCTCATCGTGTTCATGATCCTGCGTCCGCAGGGCTTGGGCAAATCCGGGCGGCCGGTCTGGAGCGAGCGGCGATGAGCCTCGAGGAACGGCGCATCGAGACCGTGTTCCAGCCGCCGCTCGCGGCCGATCGGAGCAGCGCCGCCCGCAAGCGGCGCGCGCTCACCGCAGGCGCGACCGCGATCGTCATCGCCGCGGCCGCCACGGTGCCGCTCTTCTCCTCGGCTTATCTGCTCCAGCTTGCAACCGACATCGTCGCATCGATCGCGCTCGCTTATTCCTGGAACCTCATCAGCGGCTTCACCGGCTATCTCTCCTTCGGCCAGGTCGCGTTCTTCGGCATCGGCGCCTATGCGACGGCCGCTCTCGTGCTCAGGACGCCGATCCCCTGGTATTTCGCGGTCATCGCCGCCGCCGTGCTGAGCGGCGCCATCGCCCTGGCGCTCGGCACGGTGATGCTGCGGCTGCGCGGCATCATGTTCGCGTTGGGCATGCTGGGCCTGGCGCGCATCCTCGGCGTCGTCGCGCAGAACTTGACCTTTCTCGGCGGCGCGGTGGGCCTGACGCTCCCGGCCGAGCTCACGCCCGTCCCGGTCTATCTCGCCATGATCGGCGCGGCGCTCTTCGCCTTCGCCCTCAATGCCTTCTTCGCCCATTCGCGCTGGGGGCTCGCCGCCATGGGCGTGCGCGACGATGAGGGCGCGGCGGTGGCGCTCGGCGTGCCGACGGTGCGCGTCAAGGTGGCAAGCTTCGCCTTGAGCGCGCTGGCGCCGGCGGTCGTCGGCGGGTTGGTTGCGTGGAACCGCAGCTTCCTCGACCCGCCCAGCGCCTTCGACCCGACGCTCGATCTCCAGGTCGTGGTCTTCACGCTCTTCGGCGGCATCGGCACGCTTTGGGGGCCGGGGCTCGGCGCGCTGGTGCTGATGCTGGTGGGGGAGCAGCTCTGGGCCTTTCTCCCTGAGCTTCAGCTCGCGCTTTACGGCATCCTCGTCATCGCCGTGGTGCTGGCGTTTCCCGGCGGCTGCGTCGGCGTCTTGAACCGCTTCGGCTGGCTGCGCCGCAGACCCATTCTCGCACCGGCCGTGCTGCCGCGCATCGACCGCCCGCCGAGCGAGGCGCGCGAGGGCGGCGCGGTGCTCGAGGTGCGCGACCTCACCGTGCGCTTCGGCGGGGTCGTGGCGCTCGACCGCGTCTCGCTCAAGGTCGAGCGCGGCGAGACCGTCAGCATCATCGGCGCCAATGGCGCGGGGAAGACGACGCTCTTCAATGCCATCACCGGCTTCGTCGCGCCGAGCGAGGGGAGCGTGCTCTTTGAGGGCATGGCCGTCGCCCCCATTCCCGCCTTCGAGCGCGCGCGCCGCGGCATCGGCCGCACCTTCCAGATCCCGCGGCTCATGGAGTCGATGACCGTCTGGGAGAATGTGCTGCTCGCCGCGAGCAACGGCCGGCGCGCCGATCGGGCGGTCGAGCAGGCGGCCTGGGCGCTTGAGATGGCGGGCCTCGCGGCGCTTTGGCTCGAGACGGCGGAGAAGCTGACGCCGGGGCGGCAGCGGCGGCTCGAGCTCGCCCGCGTCTTGGCGCTCGACCCGAAGCTCGTCCTCCTCGACGAGGTGATGGCCGGCATGACGCGCGAGGAGCAGGACGAGATCCGCGCCGTGCTGCGCCGCCTCAAGCATTTCGGCGTCGCCGCGGTGGCCGGGGTCGAGCATGTGATCTCGGCGATCGCCGATCTCTCCGACCGGATGATCGTGCTCGATCAGGGCCGCAAGATCGCCGAAGGCACACCCGAGACGGTGCTGCGCGATCCCCAGGTGATCCAATCCTATCTGGGCGAGCTCCAATGAGCGCCGAGCCTCTCGCCCAGGAGGCCCAGCACCCGGCGCTCGCGGTCGCGGACGTGGTCGCCGGCTTCGGCCCGCTCACCATTTTGCATGGCGTCTCGCTCGATGTTGCGAGCGGCAGCGTGACCGTGCTGCTCGGCGCCAATGGTGCGGGCAAGACGACGCTTCTGCGCACGGTGGCGGGGCTCATTGCCCCGCGCGCGGGCGAGATCCGCCTCTTCGGCGAGGCGATCGGCGGCCGTGCCGCGCATCTCGTCGCGCGCGCCGGCGTGGGACACGTGCCGAGCGGGCGCGAGCTTTTCCCGCGGCTGTCCGTTGCCGATCATCTGGAGCTCGGCGCGCGGCTCGCGCAGCCCGCGCGCCGTCCGGAGCTGCGCGAGCGCGTGCTGGGCCTCTTTCCCGAGATCGCGACGCGGCTGCGCCAGGCCGCGGGAACGCTCTCCGGCGGCGAGCAGATGATGGTGGCGATCGCCCGCGCGCTGATGACCGATCCGCGGCTCCTGCTGCTCGACGAGCCCTCGGCGGGCCTGGCGCCCAAAGTCGTGCTGTCGATCTTCCGCATGCTGCCGCGCTTGTTGAGCCAGGGCGTGAGCGTGCTCCTGGCCGAGCAGAGCCTGCGCTCGGCGCTTTCGGTCGCCAGCCGCGCCTATATCCTTCGCGACGGGCGTATCGTGCTCTCCGGCACGCCCGCGGCGCTCGCCGCCGACGCGGCGGTGGTGAAGGCCTATCTAGGTGCGTGAGCGAGTCCGTCAGCGCGGTTGGCGGATCGCGGCGCTGGATTTAAGATTTGACGAGCCGCAGGGAGGTCAGGATGCCCGACACCCCGCCCCAAGGTGAGGCCGCGCCGCTCGCCGAGCAGCGGAAGAGCGAGGAGCGCTTTCGCTCGCTCGTGCTCGCAAGCTCGTACGTCGTATACCGCATGAGCCCGGATTGGAGCGAGATGTGGCAGCTCGAAGGCCGCGGCTTCATCGCCGATACGGAAGAGCCGAGCCGGAACTGGCTTGAGACCTACATCCACCCGGACGATCAGGAGCACTTTCTCCGCGCCATCAACGAGGCCGTCCGGACCAAGAGCATCTTCGAGCTTGAGCATCGCGTCCGCCGCGTCGATGGCAGCTTGGGCTGGACGCTCTCGCGCGCGGTGCCGCTGCTGGACGATGCCGGCAACATCCTCGAGTGGTTCGGCACGGCAAGCGATGTCACCGAGCGCAAGCAGGCCGAGGCGCTGACCGAATGCCAGAGGCACGCGCTCCAGATGCTGGCCGAAGGCGCGGCACTCGACGATGTGCTCGCCTATCTCTTGGGCGTGGCCGAGCGTCACGACGATGGCGGGATGCTCGGCTCGATCCTGTTGCTCAACGAGGCCGGCACGCATTTCGAGCGCGGCATCGGCCCGCGCCTGCCCGACGCCTTCAACAAGGCGGTCGAAGGCGTCGCCGTCGCCTCGGCGATCGGCGTCTGCTGCCATGCGGTCACCCGCCGCGAGGCGGTCAGCGTGCCCGATTTCAGCGCCGATCCGCAATGGAGCCGCTTCGTCGAGTTCGTCGCGCCCTACGATCTCCGCGCCGGCTGGTCCACGCCGATCTTCGGCTCGGGCGGCAAGGTGCTCGGCACCTTCGCCAATTACTATCGCCAGCCCTGCGATCCCGCGCCTCGGGAACCGGCCTGGGTCGATGTCGTGACGCGCACCGCCGCCATCGCCATCGAGCGCGCCCATGCGGACAGGGCGCTCCGCAACAGCGAGGAGCAGTTCCGCACGCTCGCCGATTCGATCCCGCAACTCGCCTGGATGGCCAATCCGGACGGCTGGATCTTCTGGTACAATCGCGGCTGGTACGATTACACCGGCACGACGGCCCAGCAGATGGAAGGGTGGGGCTGGCAGTCGGTCCATGATCCCGACATGTTGCCCACCGTGCTGGAGCGCTGGCGCGCCTCGATCGCCACCGGCACGCCGTTCGAGATGGTGTTTCCGCTCAAGGGCGCCGATGGCGTCTTCCGTCCGTTCCTGACGCGCGTCGCGCCGTTGCGCGGCAGCGACGGACGCATCACGCGCTGGTTCGGCACCAACACGGACATTTCCCGCCAGCGCGAAATCCAGGACACGCTGCGGCGCTTGACCGAAACGCTCGAACGCGAGCTCGAGACGCGTTCGCGCGCGCTTGAAGCCGAGATGGCCGAGCGCCGCCGGGCGGAAGCGGCGCTGCAGCAATCGCAACGCCTCGAAGCCATCGGCCAGCTCACCGGCGGCGTGGCGCATGATTTCAACAATCTCCTGACCGTGATCGTCGGCCACGCCGAGGGCATCGCCGCGACCGCCCAGGGCAATCCGCCGCTGCTGCGCATGGCCGCCGCCATCCTGCGCGCCGCCGAGCGGGGAGCGCGTCTGACCAGCCAATTGCTGGCCTTCTCGCGCCGCCAGAAGCTCCGTCCCATCACCGTGACGGTCGATCGCCTCCTCGCCAATTTCGACGATCTGGTTCGCCGCGCGGTGGGCGAGGCGATCGATCTCGAGCTTCGTGGCGATGAGGCGCTCTGGCCGGTGCTGGTCGATGCGGCGCAATTCGAATCGGCGATCCTCAATCTCGTCATCAACGCGCGGGACGCCATGCCCGATGGCGGGCGGATCGTCATCGCCGCGCGCAACAGCCGTGTCTTCGGCGCGGATGCGACGCGGCTCGACCTGGCGCCCGGCGACTACGTGACCGTAAGCGTGACGGATACGGGAACGGGCATGCAGCCCCATGTTCGCGAGCATGCTTTCGAGCCTTTCTTCACGACGAAGGATGTGGGGAAGGGGACGGGGCTCGGCCTTGCGCAGATCTATGGCTTCGCGAAGCAGTCGGGCGGCGCCGCGACCATCGAAAGCACGATCGGCAGCGGCACGACCGTGTCGCTCTATCTGCCGCGCGCCGAGGCTCAGCCCGCCCAGGAGGGGTCGCCGGCCGGCAAGACGGTGCCGATGGCGGGCCGCGGAAAATCCGTTCTCCTCGTTGAGGATCAACCGGAAGTCCGCGACGTGATCGAAGCCTCTCTTCAGGGCATGGGCTATCGGGTTCTGGCGGCACCCGATGGCGTCGCGGCCCAGAAGATCCTGGAGGGGGACGATCCGATCGACCTGTTGTTGACCGATGTCGTGATGCCCAACGGCGTGAGCGGCATCGGTCTCGCCGAGGCGGCCCGGCGCCTCCGCCAGGATCTCAAGATCGTGCTCGTCTCGGGCTATGCCCGCGATGAAGGCCGCGCGGGAAGCGTGCCGGAAGAATTCGTCTTCCTGGAGAAACCCTTCCGACAAGACGAGCTCGCGAATGCCGTGGCAGCGGCCTTCAATGGCGGAACCGAGGCGGCGGAGTAGCGGCCGGCCTTCGGGCAGCCAAGCAGCGGCACGATGGCAAGGACCGCCCGGCGCGGCGCCTCAGCCGAGCGAGCTGATGATCTCGCGGTAGGCGCGCTCCGGAAACGCCTTCAGCGTCACCGTTCGCACATTGCCGAGCATGCCGAGAATCAAGGTGAAGCGGGCGGAGACGGCGTCGTCCGGCGCATCATAGACCGCGACCAGATCGTACGGGCCCATCGTCATGTAGAAGGCCTTGAACTCGCCTCCCATCTGCTTCAGCGCCTCCTTGGCCTTGTCGAGGCGCTTGGGCGAGTCCTTCACCTGCCGCATGCCCTGTTCGGTCCAATTGGCGAGCATGACATAGGTCGTCATCGTCTTCCTCCGGCGAGAAGAGACGCATCTCCTCCCCGTCCGAGCGACGCTTGCTTGCCGGTTGCCGAAGGCGAATGATCGCGGCCGGCGCAGAGCCGGCGGCGAGCGACGCCAAAGTCATCCCTCGGGCGGGATGATGCCGCGCTATTCTAGCACGGCCCGGCCGCCGCGCGGCGGATTGGAGCATCGCCGGCGCGCAACCCTGGCAGCCGCGCGATCCGGAGCCGCCGCCCGGTTCACACCTTTATTGGAAATTTTAGATAGCAATTTAGGCGATGAGGCATCGGCTCCCTCGAAGTCTGGTATAAGCATTCATTCGCAGGGGCGCGGCAATGTGTTACTTCGGCAACGACGAACCATCGATCGACGATCTCATTGACGATCACGTCGGGCGCCTCGTCATAAGCCGCTCCGGAATGACGCCGGAGACGGTTCGAGCGCTCATTCTCGATGCCTGGCGCAAGCGGGGCAACCCCTCGGCACAAGCGAGATCGCAGGGATCATTTAACGATTCCGGACGATGATCTCGTCCGCCCTGGTGGCGGACAGGAGATCGGAGATGGGCCTCTTCCTTACATTTTCAGCCAGCGAGCTCGACGCGTTCGAGAAATGGCGGCGCAAGAATGCGCGGGACGGTCAGGTGATCGTCATCGAAGGACTGTCGCAGCGACGGCCCGACAGCTTCAAGGTCTGGTTCGAAAAGCCGGTCGCGGACCGCGACACGCTTTCCTGGTACAAGCCCATCGCCGAAGCGGATGCCGGAAAGTCCGAGCGCGACGCCAAGTAAGCGCATTCCTCGCCGCGGTCGCCGGCGCCGGAGAAATGGCCTGCTCGATCTATCCGATAACGCGCTAAAGCGTGATGAGATTAGACCGATGCGCCTTGCCGAATTTATTCCTCTCCGCCCTCGGGGCGGAGAGGCCAGGTGAGGTGGGGGATTCCAGGGCGCTCAACGCGCAAGCTGCACCACCCACCTCATCCTAACCTTCTCCGCCCTGAAGGGCGGAGAAGGAACTTTTAGGCTTCACGGACCGAGCTAATCTCATCACCATTAGACTAGGCCGGCAGCAGCGTGACCAGCGTGGTGCCGGGAAGGGCGCCGATCTTGGCGCGGTCGAGATTGGCGTGGCGCAGATTGGCATCGAGGAGATCGGCGCCCCGCAAATCCGCACCGGTGAGATCGGCACCTTGCAGATTGGCCCCGGAGAGCTTGGCGGCGACGAGCAGCGCGCCGCGCAGTTGCGCTTTCACCAGCAGCGAAAGTTCGAGATTGGCGGCGGCGAGGTTCGCCTCCGACAGATCGACCCCGCTCAGATCGCGGCTGGCGAGATCCGCCCGCGATCCCTGAAGGCCGCTGCTGCCGATCCAGCGGGCATGCTCGCCGAGGCAAGTCTCCAGCGCCTTCTCCGACAGGGGCGGCTTGCCGACATGGGCGCCGCTCATCTCCAGGCTCTTCAAGATGTCGCCGCTGACGATGGCGCCGCGCAGATCGGCGCCGGCGAGCTGCGCGCCGGCGAGATTGAGATTGATGAGCTCGGCGCCGCGAAAGCTGACCTCGCGCAGATCGGCCGCCGCGAAATTGGCGTCTGAGACGATGGCGCCGTGGAATTCCGCCGCCCTGAGCCTGGCATTCGCCAGGTTCGTGCCGCGCAGCACGGCGAAATTGAATTTGCTGCCCTGCTGATCGTCGATCACCGCCTTTTCGCCGATGACGGCGCCGCGGCGCAGATCGGCCCCCAAGAGCTGAGCGTCGGTGAGATCGGCGCGCTCGAACCGGGCCCCGCGCAGATCGGCCCGCGCCAGATCGGCTCCGGAGAGATTGGCGTTGTCGAAATTGGCGGTGAAGATATTGGCACGATTGAACACGGCGCCGCGCAGATCGGCGCCTTTGAAATTGCAGGCGATCATCTCGGCATCGCTGAAATTCATGCCGCGGAAATTGAGCCCGCTCAGATCGCATTGCCGGAGGATCGCGCGGATGGCGCCGCGCTGCGCCATCACATAGCGCCGGTGATTCTCGTGCAGACGCGCCAGCATCGCTTGCTCGAACCGCGTCTTCGTCAAGACGGAAGCGCCATTAGTCGGGCCGAGAGTCATCCGCATTCGTCCACGAGGTGAGGAAACGGCAAGGTTCGTCAACGCGCCAAGAAGGGTACCGGTCCCCCGGCTAACCGTTGGCTAATGCCGTTCCTTTTCGCCGACAAATCGCGCAAAATTCGCGGGATCGTGGCCGATGCCGCGATCGGTGCGCAAGAACTGTGCTGTATTGCGCGCCGCGTCGAGAGGATGAGCTGATCGTCGATCAGCGGGCACATCCAAGCGTCGCGCTTCCCGGCGAATTCAGGAGCTTTCCGCATCGCTCGCAATGCGGTCCGAGCATCCTTGCGCGGCAGCGCGATCCCGAGGAATCGTTGGCAGCGCCGCGAGGGCCATCAACGCCAAAAGGCTGAGCACGGCCGACACCACGAGCGCTGCCGATCCCTCGGCGTCGAGCAGCAGGCCGAACAGCAGTGGCGCCAGCGCCTGCGTTCCGCGTGCGGGCGCCGAGATGATCCCCGTTCTCAGCCCATATCCCGCGGCACCGAAGATCGCGAGAGGAAGTGTCCCGCGGGCGATCGTGAGCATGCCGTTGCCGGCGCCGTGCAGCAGCGCGAAGGCAATGCCGGCGGGCGCACCCCACAAACCAAGACAGGCAGCTCCGAGGGGATGAAGCAGCGTTGCGATGCGCGCGGAGACAACAGGATGGATGCGGCGCATCAGGCTATATTCGACGAGGCGCGCGCCCACCTGTGCCGGCCCCACCAGCGCGGCGGCGGCGATGGCCTCGGCCGGCGTGGCGCCCGCCGTCTCGAGGAGGCGTGGCAGATGCGCCGCCATGGCTCCCGTGACAAACCATACCGCTGCGAAGACAAACGCGAGAATCGCCACAGCAAAACGTGGAGCGTCCGTCATCCCTTCCTCTGTCGGAGGCCCTGAGCGCTCCGGCGGGCGTGCGGCAGGAATGAGCAGGCGGTTGATCGGCAACGCGATAAGGATATTGATGGCAGCCCAGGCAAGACAGGCGCCGCGCCAGCCGAGCACGTCATCGAAGAGCGAAGTCAGCGGCCAGCCGACCGTGCTCGCGAATCCCGCCAACAGCGTGATCCCGGTCATGGGACCGCGGGCCGTCCGCCCGTAAAGCCCGGCCAAGGTGGCAAATGCCGTGTCGTAGAGGCCGAAGGCCATGCCGACGCCGAGGACCGCCCACGCGACGCCAAGGACCACAGCATCATGCGACAGCGCCAGAAGGGTGAGCCCGACGGCGAAAATCACGTTGGAGAGAACCAGGATTCCGCGGCCCCCGCGATTGTCGATCGCGCGCCCGACCGCCGGTCCGAGAAAGGCCGATAGCAATAAGGCGGCCGAGAAGGCGCCGAAGACCAGGCTGCGCGAGACACGCAAATCTGCTGCCATCGGGTCTGCGATGATGGCCGGCAGATAGTAGCTCGACGCCCAGGCCAGGGTCTGCGTCGTGCCGAGCGCCGCGACGACCACGGCGCGCCGCGGCCGCTCCGCCGCGGGACTCACGCTCCCCCATCGCGCCGCATGACGGCGGCGCTGGCGGGGCAAAGCGAAGAACATTCCGTGGTGGAAGCGATCATCGCCGGCGCCTCAGACACCGATCCGACGGAAGCCCAGCCTGGCAAGGTCGAGGCAGGCCTCGAAGCGAGATCTCCGCGAGAATGCTCCGTGCCGAATTGCGGTGCAGAGAAAGAGGACATTGTGGGCGCGCTCGGACATGAATCAGCCGGCGGCCGCCGCAGGGCCGCAGCATGAAGCCTTCGCCGCAGGAAGCGCGGTCGTTCCTGTCGGCCCGCAGCAGCTCATGATCATTTCGGCATCGCGCGCTACAGGTCCGGGATTGCTGCCGAGGGCCGGGCCGCTGCCGCCGTAGACGGTGCTTTCGCCCGTCGTCAGGAAGGTCTCCCAGGCGAGGCCCTGCGGATCGGTGATCCAAGCCTTCTCCGATCGGGCATAGCAGCAGACCGTCGTTCCTTCCTCGAGGACCGGCGCGTCGGCCGCCCTCAAGCGGTCGTAGATCTCGGCCAGCTCGGCATCATCTTCCACCTGGATGCCGAGATGATGAATCCCGACCGCGCCGCGGCCCTGCGAGATGGCGAAGTCGAGGCGCGGGTTCTCCAGCATCCATTTGGCGTAATCGCTCTTGCGCACGGTCGGCGCGGCTGCGAAGAGCGTCGAATAGAAGCGGATCGATGCCGAGAGATCGTCTACTCCCAGATGGACATGCATGCGCTTCATGGCTTCCCTCCTTTCAGGGGAATTGGTGTCAAATCGCGGGGCAGCGGCCGATAGGCGATGCGGTTCATCTTGGTCTCGACATCGTCGCGGACCTTTGGCGGAAGCCGCAGCCCCTTGATCGCGCCTGCCGAGCGCGGCAGAGGCAAAGCGGGCAATGTTCGAACAGGTGGGGCTTCATGCCGAGCGCCTTCGGCGTGCATCCGCCTTGGTGGCCTTCGCGGGACGACAGGCCGGAGCACAGGCGCCGCTGCTGCAGCAGTTCTCGGTCAGGTAGTTCATGACCTCGTTCATGGCCGCGTAGTTCGTGGCATAGATGATCTGGCGGCTGACGCGGCGCTGCGTGATGAGGCCGGCGTGAGTGAGCTGTTGCAGGTGAAAGGTGAGAGAGGATGGCGGCAGATCGAGCATCTTCGCAATCGTGCCGGCCGACAGCCCGTCAGGGCCGCGCTGCACCAACCGGCGGAAAGCTTCAAGGCGGGTCTCATGGGCCAGCGCACCCAGCGCGGCGATCACTTTATCGGCGTTCATGCGTACCTACGATATTTCGACGAACATCAAAATAATGGATGCGCCGCCGCTCGTCTAGGTGCAATTGACCCGTCGCAATCGCGGCCATGTCTTGCCGCACGGATGGCCGCTCAAGCCGTCGCGCTTCAAATCTCGTCTGCCGGACGTCCCGGGAGGCCACTACCGCTCGCGACGCTCTCCCGCCTGAAACGCGGCGCTCAGAACGGCAGGATGAAATCGCCGCCGATGGTGACTTGATGACCCTTGGTGCCGACGCCCGCGGCGTTGACGTCGAAGGGATGCGCGTTGTTGAGCGTTGTGTCGTAGCGGATCTCCGGGCGGAACACCGCGCCCGTGAAGCGCTCGGGCACGGGCGGCTTGATGTTGAGGCCGAGGGTGAGCTCGGCATAGGTCGTGCTGACGCCGGGGATCACCGTGTTGGGGCGGCCTTCGAGCGCGTTGACGGCGTCGAGATTGCCGGGAAATGCCGAGACGAAGAAGCCCTGCGCGTCGCGCCACACCTCGCCGCGAAGCTGGAGCGTGACCATCGGGTTGAGCACATAGCTTGCATATTGCGCGATGCCATAGGCATCGGCCTTGAAGCCGTTGTCGCGGACCCAGTTGAGATCGGTGGTGAGGGTGAGATCGTCATTCCATTTCACGACGGTGGTGATCGTGTCGTAAAAGCGGAAGGCGCTGTTGACGTTGAAAGCCTCATGCGCGTTGCGCGGATTCTCAGGGCCCATGTGGTTGAGCCAGAGGATCGTGACCTTGCCGTCGAGCAGATTGAGGCCGAGGCCGGTCAGGCCGGCGAGCGCGCCGTTGTTGTCGCCGGGGCCGAGCGTCGTCTGATTGCCGGTGTCGATGCCGAGATAGACATCGATGAGCGGATTGACATGCGTGATCGTCCAGATGCCGGTATGCGAGAAGGGCGCGCCGAAATTGAAGATGTAGGAATGCGAGTAGAGCGGGTTCGCCGTGGCCGGCGTCTGCTCCGCCGTGAGCAGCGTCGGGAACTGGCCGATCTTCGCATCGATGCCGGCCTCGGTGAGCCAGGGGAGATGGAGGAGGATGTCCGCCTCGACCGGGGTGAACTGATAGCGTCCCTTGAGCGCGCGGTCGAACTCGCCGTCGAAATGCGTGTAGCGCGCATCGCTGCCGAACATGGCGCTCAGCGTGAAGCCTAGATCATAGCCGGTGGCGTTGGGATCGGTCGCGCGCGCGAGGCTCAGGAAAGCCTGGTTGAGCTGGGGCGTGTTGGCGCGGTCATCGAAGAGCCGGCCCCAATTGATGCCGCTCTTGGGGCTGTCGGGATTGCCCATGATGCCGGCATCGAGAAAGCCCGAGAATTTGACCGTGTCGCCCCACGCGGCGGGCGGCTTGTCCTCGGCTCGTGCGAGGGGCGCCGCGACGGCGCCTCCGAGAATGACGGCGATCATCAGCGTCTTCCTGGCGAATATGCGGCGCATGCCTCTTTCCTTTTCCGCGGCGACCCGCCCAGCGGAAGCAAGCGGCATGCCAGCGCGGGGAGCGGGAGGCGGCAGGAAAGATCCCATCTTTGGGCAGCGGCGGCGCCCAATTCCTGGGCGGTCGCGGCGCCGGATGCCCGATTTATCGGCAGAGCCTCGCCGGCCCCGCGGCGCGATGGCGGTCGTTGTTGAGCTCTTTGTTCCCGGGAATGGAGCGCGACCGCTTCCGCTTTTGCCCGGAAATCCTAGCGTTTTCCCGTCGGCAATTGGTTGAAGGGGAGGTCCTTGTCCACCCGCACATCGGCCGGCAGTCCCAGCACCCGCTCGGCGATGATGTTGCGCAGGATCTCGTCGCTGCCGCCCGCGATGCGGAGCGCCGGCGAATAGAGCAGCGCCTGCTGGAACAAGCCGTTGGCCGGCAGCGCCGCCTCGTCGGTCATGACGCCGCCCATGCCCAGGAGGTCCATGCCGAAAGAGGCGATCTCCTGGAGCTTCGTGGCGCTCACCAGCTTGCCGATCGAGGCTTCGGGGCCCGGCGTCTCGCCGCGCGACAGCGCCGTCATCGTGCGGAACTTGGTGTATTTGAGTCCCTGTGCCCGCACGAACCAATCGGCGAGCTTGTCCCTCACCGCCGGGTTCTTGATCGCCGGCCCGTCCTCCAGCTCGAGCCCGCGCGCCAGCTCGAAGATCTCCGTGAAGTCCGGCCCCGGCGCGTCCCCCACGGCCAGGCGCTCGTTCATCAAGGTCGTGAGCGACACCTGCCAGCCGGCACCCACTGGACCCAGGCGCTGGCTGTCGGGAATGCGCACATCGGTGAAGAACACCTCGTTGAAATGCGACTGCCCCGAGATCTGCTTGATCGGCCGGATCTCGACGCCCGGCGATTTCATGCTCAAGAAAAAGAAAGTCAGCCCCTTGTGCTTCGGGACATTGGGATCGCTGCGCGTGACGAGAATGCCGTAATCGGAATAATGCGCGCCCGAGGTCCAGATCTTCTGGCCGTTGATGATCCACTCATCGCCCTTCTTCTCCGCGCGGGTGCGCAGACCGGCGAGGTCGGAGCCAGCTGCCGGCTCCGAGAAGAGCTGGCACCAGATCTCCTCGCCTTTGAGCGCGGGCGGCGCGTAGCGCTGGCGCTGCTCGGGCGTGCCCCAGGTGCAGAGCGTCGGAATGCACATGCCGAGGCCGATCTCGAAGAAGCCGCGCGGCACGACGTAATGGGCTTCCTCCTGGTTGTAGATCACCTGCTCGATCGGCGTACCGCCGCGTCCGCCCCATTCCTTGGGCCAGGTGATGCCGGCGTAACCGTTGGCCGCTTTCTTCGCCTGCCAGGCCTTGGCGCGCTCGAGTGCGCCCGGTGCGCTTTGGCTGGTGCGGTAGCCTTCGGCCATGCCGGGCTTGCGCCGCTCGGCATTGGCTTCGAGGAAGGCGCGGACCGCTGCGCGGAATTGGGCTTCTTGCGGTGTGTCTTCGAAATCCATGGCTGCCTCGCTCCTCAGGGTGCCGCGCCGAGCGCGCCGCCCAATCCCGTTTCATTGCGCGCCTCGAGCCGCCCGATAAGACGGTCCTTCCATTCGCGCGTGCTGCCGAGCGCCAGCGACAGGAGCTTGGCGCGGCGGTAGTAGAGATGGCAATCGAAGGCCCAGGTGAAGCCCATGCCGCCATGCGTCTGGATATTCTCCTTGGCCGCGAGATAGAAGGCGGCGCTGGCGGAGACCCGTGCCGCCGCAGCGGCGACCGGCAGCTCGGCCGCATCCTGCGACAGCGCCCAGGCGCCGTAATAGGCGTTCGAGCGCGCCAATTCGGTGGCGACATAGACATCGGCGAGCTTGTGCTTGATCGCCTGGAAGGAGCCGATCGGCCGGCCGAAGGCGTAGCGTTCGAGCGCATAGGCTTTCGCCATGTCGAGCGATGCCTGCGCGCCGCCGACCTGCTCGAAGGCCATCAGCACGGCGGCGCGGTCGAAAATCCGCTCCAGCAGCGCCGCGCCCTCGCCCGGCGCGCCGAGCGGCTCCGCGGGTGCGCGGTCGAAGATGAGCCGGGCGTGAGAGCGGCTCGGGTCGATGGTCTCGACGGGCTCGCGCGCGACGCCGGAGCCGCGAAGATCGACAACGAACAGCGACACCGCGCGCTCGCCGCTGCGCGCAGCGACCACGGCGAGATCCGCGACATCGCCATCCGGCACCGGCAGCTTGGTGCCGCTGAGCTTGCCGTCGCCGACCGTGCTGCGCAGCTTCTTGGGATCGACTGCACCGGGGCCTTCGGCCAGCGCGATTGTCCCGATCGTCTCGCCGCTCGCGAGCTTCGGCAGGTATTTCGCCTTCTGTGCGCTCGTCCCCGCCAGGAGCAGCGCCTCGCTGGCGAGATAGACCGAGGATGAGAACGGCACCGGCGCCAAGGCTTGGCCCAGCTCCTCCGCGAGCACGCACAGCGCAAGATGCCCCAGCCCGGCCCCGCCGAATTCCTCGGGAATGGCGGCGCCGATCCAGCCCATCTCCGCCATCTCGCGCCACAGCGCCTTGTCGAAGGGCTCCGGACCTTCGAGGACGCGCCGCGCCGACGCGACCGAGGCGCGGTCGCGCAGGAATTTCCGCGCCTGGTCGCGCAGCATTTTGAGATCGTCGGAAAAATCGAAATTCATGAGCCGCGCCTCAGAATTGGATGCGTTGCGTCAGAGCGCCATCGACAATGAGATTGGCGCCGCTGATGAAGCTCGCCCGCGGGCTTGCCAGAAACACCGCGGCATTCGCCACTTCTTCGGGCGTGCCCATGCGGCCCATCGGGTTGCGCGCCAGCGCCGCCTTGAAGAAATCGGGATTGCGCTGCTCGGTCACGTCCCACACGCCGCCTTTGAAATAGATCGTGCCGGGCGAGACCATGTTGGCGCGGACCTTCTTTGCCGCGAGATTGCGCGCCAGCCCTTTGACGTAAGGCACGAGCGCCGCCTTCACCGAGGCATAGGGCCGCGTCGGACCGGCGATCTCGACCAGCCCCGTGGTGCCGATGACGACGACCGAGCCGTCGCCCGATTTCTCGAGGAAGGGCAAGGCGGCCTCGATGCCGAAGACCGTGCCCATCACGTCGATCTCGAGGCTGCGGCGCCAGGATTCCTCGTCCATGCCCATGGCGAGCGCGCTGACATTGGCGATGAAGATGTCGAGCCGGCCGAGCGCCTTCGCGGCGTCCTCGACCCAGGCGCGCAGCGCCTTCGTATCCGCGACATCGACGGCGCCGCCGATCGCCTTGGTGCCCTTCCCGCGGAGCTGCGCTGCCGCCTCGTCCACTTGCGCCTTGTTGCGGGCGCAAAACGCGACCTCGCAACCCTCCGCGGCGAGCAGCTCGACGATGGCGCGGCCGATGCCACGCGTGCCGCCGGTGACGATCGCCTTCCTGCCTTTCAGTCCGAGGTCCACGGCTTTCTCCTTCTAGCGGCCTTTCCAGTTGGGCTTGCGCTTCTCGGCGAAGGCCTTGGGACCCTCGACTCTGTCTTCGCTGGTATAGAGCGCCGCCACCGCAGGAAAGTCGCGCTGAGCTCTGAACGCGGCCTCGAAGCTCATCTCGAGCCCGCGATAGACGGTCTCCTTCGAGGCGCGGAGGGAGACGGGCGAGCATTCGAGGATCTGCTCCGCCCAGCGTTTGGCCGCTGCCAGCGCCTCGCCTTGCGGCACCACCTCGTTGACGAAACCGAGCTTCTGCCCCTCCGCCGCGCTGACCCGCCGGCCGGTGAGGATCATGCCCATCGCCTGCTTCCACGGGATCTGCCGCGGCAGCCGATGCAGCCCGCCGGCGAGCGCCGCGAGGCCCACGCGCGGCTCGGGCAGAGCGAAGACGGCGTTCTCCGCGGCGATGATGAGGTCGCAGGCGAGCGCGATCTCGAAGCCGCCGCCCATGGCGATGCCATTGACGGCGGCAATCACCGGCTTCAGCAGATCGAAGCGCATGGTGAGCCCGGCAAAGCCGCTGGGCGCTTGTCCTACCTGATTGCCGGCCGCCTGGTATTTGAGATCGTTGCCGGCGGAAAATGCCTTGTCCCCCGCACCGGTGATGATGGCGACCCACAACTCCGGATCGGCGGCGAAATCGTTGAAGACCTGGTCGAGCTCGAAATGGGCAGGGCGATGAAGCGCGTTCATCACCTCGGGCCGATTGAGGGTTACGATGAGAAGACGGCCCTCTCGCGCCACGCGGCAAAACTGGTAATCGGCCACAAGATCCTCCCTGACCGGCCGTTCTGTCACGGCTCCCTTGCCGGCAGTTTGCACGCCCGAACGCCCCGGTGCAAACCGCAAAAGCGGATTGGGTTTCCCCCGCTCCAGCCGAGCCGGTAGACTGACGGAAAATCTGCCGAGAGGACTCATGCGACCGACGGAGCCGCGGATCGCGCCGCTCGATGAGGCGGAGTGGAGCGAGGAGCAGCGCGAAATTCTGGCGCCGATGAACCGTGATGGCCGGGTCTACAATATCTTCAAGACCTTGATTCGCCATCCCAAGTTGCTGAAGCGTTGGCTTCCTTTCGCCAACCACATTCTGAACAAATCGACCCTCGCGCCGCGCGAGCGCGAGATGGCGATCCTGCGCATTGGTTGGCTCTGCCGCGCCGAATATGAGTGGGGCCAGCATGTCCTGATCGGCAAGCGCGCAGGGCTGAGCGATGCCGAGATCGCCCGCATCGCCGAGGGCCCGGAGGCGCCGGGCTGGACGCCGTTCGAGGCGGCCTTGCTGCGCGCTGTCGACGAGCTCCACGAAGACGCCTGCATCACCGACGCCACCTGGGCGGCGCTGAAGACGCGATACGACACGGCGCAGCTCATGGACCTGGTCTTCACCATCGGCAACTACACCGTGGTCTCGATGGCGCTCAATACCCTTGGGGTGCGGCTCGATGCGGGCATCAAGGGCTTCACCCCCTGAGCCGCGCCTCGATACGACGTCGCCAAGCCATTGACTTCCGGCGATTTCGCATAGCTGGCATACGGCAGCTCTGCCTTAATTAGGACCGAATCGGTCCTTGAAATGATGGGGTCGTCGCCCCATTTCTCAGGAGCCGCCAATGGGATACGCGGCCTTTCTGCGAGACCTCCCTCAAGCGCCCGCTGTCAAGCCGCCTCCCCACGGGAGCCGCAACGAGCCAGCGCCGTCGGAAGGAGCGGAGAGACGGATTTCCCGGCCAGACAGAATGAAAGCCATGAACCACAAGATCGATACCGCTCTCGTCCGCTTCGTCGAAGAGGCGAAACGCTTTCCGATGCTCAGCCCCGAGCGCGAGCAGGAGCTGGCGCGCGCTTGGCGCGATCGCGGGGACCGGGAGGCGCTGAAGCAGATCGTCGGCAGCCACTTGCGGCTCGTCGTCAAGATCGCGCGCGGCTTTAACGGCTATGGTCTGCCGCTCGCCGATCTCGTCGCCGAAGGCAATGTCGGTCTGATGCAGGCGGCCGAGAAATTCGATCCCGATCGTGGCTTCCGCTTTGCGACTTACGCGATGTGGTGGATCCGCGCGGCGATCCAGGAATACATCCTCCATTCCTGGTCGCTCGTGAAGATGGGCACCACGGCAGCGCAGAAGAAGCTCTTCTTCAACCTGCGCCGGATGAAGGGGGAGATGGCCGAGTTCGAGCAGGGCGATCTCCCACCCGAAGTCGTCCACAAGATCGCGACGGAGCTGGATGTTCCCGAAGGCGAGGTCGTCGAGATGAATCGCCGCCTGGCGGGTGCCGACAACTCGCTCAACGCGCTGATGGGCGGCGCCGGCTCGGACAGCGAAAGCGAATGGCTCGACATCTTGCCCGATGAGGGACCGAGCCAGGAGACGACAGTCGTCGAGCGGGACGAGTTGCAGCAGCGGCGCGAGCTCCTCGATGTCGCGCTCCGGAAGCTCAACCCGCGCGAACGCGATATCATCTTCGAGCGGCGATTGAAGGACGAGCCCTCGACGCTCGAAGAGCTGAGCCACCGTTATGCCGTCTCACGCGAGCGCATCCGGCAGATCGAGGTGCGCGCTTTCGAAAAGCTGCAGCGCGCCATGCGCGAGCAGACACGCCTGACTCGCCAAGACAATATGGCTCGCGCCGTCGCCTAAGTGCGTCTTCTCATCCGGGCGTCGCTCGGATCGACAATAACACGACGCCGATGATGATCGTGACGATCGTCATCGGCGCACCTATTTTGAAGTAGGACCAGAAGCCGATCTCGATGCCATGGCGCCGCGCGCGCTGCACCACGATCAAATTGGCGACCGAGCCGAGGATCGTGAAATTGCCGGCAAGGGTCGAGGCCATGGCCAAGGTGAGCCAGGCGAGACGCGGCTCAACGAGCGCCTGGACGAAGGGTTTCAACACCAGCACGGCCGGCACGTTGCTGACGAGATTCGACAGCACCGCCGCGACGATCGCCATCGCCCCGACGTGATCGAGCCGAAGCCGCGCGGCCCAGGCGAGGAGGTCGGGCCCGAGCGCCACCTTCTCGAACCCCGCCACGACGATGAAGAGGCCCGCGAACAGCAGGAGCAGCGACCAGTCGATCTCGCGATAGACGCGGTCCGGCTTGACCCGCCGGGTGAGCAGCAAGAGTGCGCCGGCGACGATCGCCACCTTGGCCGGAGGCTGACCCAAAAAGAAGAACACCACCATTCCCAGCGTGACGCCGAGGGACTCCACGAGAAGCCCGCGGTTCCACCGCGTTCTGGCCTGGACGGCGCTCAGTTTTTCGCCTGACAGAAGCTCGCCGCGGAAGGCGATGGCGAGAAAGGCGAACATCACCACGAGCCCCGCGGCCGCGACGGGCGCCAGCGCTTCGGCAAAAGCGCCATAGGGAATATGCGAGAAGCTGCCGATCATGATGTTCTGCGGATTGCCGGTGATCGTCGCGGTGCTGCCGATATTGGAAGCCATGGCAACGGCCAGCAGATAAGGCACGGGATTGCGCCGCATCGTCAATGCCACCTCGGCGACGAGCGGGGTCAGCACCAGGCACACCGTGTCATTGACGAGAAAGGCCGACAGGACGCCCGACACCAGGACTACGCCAGCGAGCAGAACCGCGGGGTGGCGCGCGTAGCGCACGATGCCGGCATTGGCCAACCGGAAGAAACCGGCGAAGCGCAAATTGGCGACAACGATCATCATGCCGAGCAAGAGCGTGAGCGTGTCGAGATCGATCGCGCGGTAGGCCTCGTCGAGGCTCAGCGTGCCGCTCGCCACCATGAGGCTCGCGCCGACCAGCGCGGCGCCGGTGCGGTCGAGCCGCAGCCCCGGGAAACGCCCCAAGGCCACAACGAAATAAGTGGCGATGAAAATCAGAGTGGCGGCGACCACGCCTGTCCTCGACGGCGGGAGAGCGCGGCAGCATGCCGCAGCGCTCCATGCACAACAACCGGAAAAGATTGAAAAGGGAGCCGGGTTCTTTTTTGCGACGCGTCGGGCGCGCTCTCGGCAGGGTTCGCCGTCTGTGCTAAAACGCGAGCGTGCCGGAGCGGAAAGCGACGGCTTCCGGATACGACAGGACGTTGTGGCACATTATGGCGAACCGACGAAGCGGCGGGTTGCACATCGATCCCGAAGACCGGCCGCTGCGCGCAAGCGACGACCAGAGGGAAAGCGCGACCGCACGCCGCGCCGCGCCTCCACGGGAGAAAAGCCGGAGCGGAGGAGGTCGCTGGCGGTGGCGCCTCTTGCGCTGGGGTCTTTTGGCCGCCCTTTGGGGCGTGATCGTCTCCGCCGGCGTGCTCGCTTACTTCGCGCTCACCTTGCCGCATATCGGCGATCTCACCGTCGCCGAACGGAGACCGAGCGTCACTTTGCTCGGCGCCGATGGCGGCCTCATCGCAACGTTCGGCGATCTCTTCGGCGAGCCGCTTCGGCTCAAGGACCTGCCGCCCTATTTGCCGGAGGCGGTGATCGCGACGGAAGATCGACGGTTCTATCATCATTTCGGCATCGACCCGATCGGGCTCGCCCGCGCGCTCTATGTCAATTTTCGCGCCGGCCATGTGGTGCAGGGCGGCAGCACCATCACCCAGCAGCTCGCAAAGAACTTGTTCCTCGAACCGGACCGCACGCTGGCGCGCAAGATCCAGGAAGCGATGCTGGCGATTTGGCTCGAGCGCCAATTCTCCAAGGATCAGCTTCTCGAGATCTATCTCAACCGCGTCTATCTCGGCGCCGGTACCTACGGCATCGATGCCGCCGCCCATCGCTATTTCGACAAATCGGCGCGCCATCTGACGCTTTACGAGGCCGCGGCGATCGCCGGATTGCTCAAGGCGCCGACGCGCTTCAGCCCCGCGCGCGACCGCGAGCGGGCTGCGCAGCGCACCGCACAAGTCCTCGCCAACATGGTCGATGCCGGCTATCTCACAGAGGCGCAAGCGGCCGCCGCGACGCGGCAGGAGGCGCAACTCGCCGTCGCCGGACGGACGCGGCCCGGCAGCCGCTATTTCGCCGACTGGATCTATGAGCAGATTTCGGGCTTCGCCGGCACCAAGGGCCGCGACGTCGTCGTGGTGACCACGCTCGATTCGAAGCTCCAAGCGGCCGCGGAGGCAGCGGTCACGGAAACGCTCAACCATGATGGCGAGAAATCCAATATCGAGCAGGCCGCGCTCGTCGCCATGTCGCCCGATGGCGCCATCCGCGCCATGGTCGGCGGCCGCGACTATGGCGAAAGCCAGTTCAACCGCGCAACGCAAGCGCTGCGTCAGCCCGGCTCGGCATTCAAGCCCTTCGTCTATCTCGCCGCGATCGAGCATGGCTTGTCGCCCAATGACCGCTTCATCGATCAGCCCATTCGCATCGGCAACTGGCAGCCCCATAATTACGAGGGGACCTATCGCGGCTCGATCACGGCGGCGGAGGCCTTGGCCCAATCGGTCAACACCGTCGCCGCGCAGGTGCTGGAGCGCGCCGGCATCGACAATGTCATCGCCACCGCCCATCGCCTGGGCATTACCAGCGATCTCGGCCGCGATGCGAGCTTGGCGCTCGGGACCAGCGAGGTTTCGCTCGTCGAGCTGACGACGGCTTATGCAGCCTTCGCAAGCGGCGGCATCGGCGCGTGGCCCTACGGCATCCGCGAAATTCGCAGCAATGATGGCGAGGTCATCTACAAGCGCGGCGGCGATGGCGCCGGGCGCGTCATCTCGGCAGAAGATGCGGGCCTCATGAACGAGATGCTCGCCGGCGTCATCGGTCATGGCACGGGCCGCAGCGCCGCGCTTGGCCGCCCGGCGGCGGGCAAGACCGGCACGACGCAGGATTTCCATGATGCCTGGTTCATCGGCTACACGGCGGATCTGGTGGCCGGCGTCTGGCTCGGCAATGACGATAACTCGCCGATGAAGCATGTCACCGGCGGCACATTGCCGGCGCGCACATGGCGGGCCTTCATGCTCGCCGCGACCGAAGGCATGCCGGTCCGTCCCTTGCCTTCGGCGCCGTTGCCGCCGCCATCATCGCAGATCGCCTCGGCGAAATCCTCCTCGACAAGCTGGCTCGGCAATATGATCCGCGGCATCTTCGGAAGCGATGACCGGCCTGCATCCGTTGAGCAACGGCCGATCTACAAGCCAGCCGCGCGGTGACGATGCGTCAGCCGACGGGCGGCGTCTTGTGCCGCTACCGCGGGAGCGTCCCGCTCACACGACGCAGGACGATGCGCCGATAGAATTCAGAGAGGATGGACGCGACAAGCGCAACGAAAAGGAAGTCCAGCACGACTTCGACGACCCCGCTCAACAAGAACAGGCCGAGCGGCGGTTGCGCCGGCAATCCCTCGGCGCTGTCGAGGTGAACGGCCGCCAGGAGATGCTTCAGGAGAAGGCCGACGGCGATCACGATCGGCATGAGCACGAGGAAGGTCGTGGCGGCCGCACGCCAAGTGTTGCCGCGCATGAGCCGCCATGCGTCGAGCCAGTGCAGCGGGCGGCCGCTCGCTGCCGCCGGAAAAAGCAGCGAGCTGCGCAGCAGCAGCAGCGAAACGGCGATGCCGAGCGCGACCACGACCGTGGCCAGCGCTTCCGTCGCCGCGTTGGCGCCGCCGGCCAGGAGAGCTCGGCTCGCGAAGAAGACGACCGCCCAATAGCCGATGGCGACGAGGTAGATCACCACGGCATAGGCGAGAAACCGCAGCCAACCGGCCAGGAAAAGACGGCGCGGCACGGTGCGCGCATTGGCGAACAGCATGACATGGTGCCAGCGCACGGCGAAAGCGTTGAGGCAGAGCAGGCTCAGAGCCGCCTGACCAAGGCTGACGACGTCGAGGCCGTCTTTCGCTCCGATCACGCTCGGCCGCGAAAAGACGTGGTCCATAATGAGATCGGGCGCCAGGCGCGCAGCCAACAGCACCAGAACCGGCACCCATCCCAGTTCCAGAACGAGTCCGAGACGGCCGAAGACCGCCTGATAGGCGGCGACCGCCACTTCGCCCACCGGCACCTTGACCCCTGGCGTTTCGCCGTCAAACGCGGCCATCGCTTCCCCTGGAGCTGGACCGCGGACCTTGCCCCCCGGAACCGGCGGGCGCAAGTGGTGGCCGCCCGGTTCAGGTCCCGGCCGAATCCAGGGCGTAGCCGGCGGCCCGCACCGTGCGGACGACGTCCGGGCGTCCGCCATCATTGAGCGCCTTGCGCAGGCGGCGAATATGCACGTCGACCGTCCTGAGCTCGACCTCGGCATCGCGGCCCCAGACGCCATCCAGGAGCTGCTCGCGCGAGAAGACGCGGCCGGGACGCTCGAGGAAGAAGCGCAGCAAGCGGAACTCGGTGGGACCGAGATGCACCGTATCGCTGCCGCGCAGAACGCGATGCGCCGAAAGATCCATGGCGATGTCGCCGAAGCGCAGCGTCTCGGCCGAGGCGGTAGGGCGCACGCGGCGTATGACCGCGCGCAGCCGCGCGATCAACTCTCCCGGACTGAAAGGCTTCACGACGTAATCGTCGGCGCCGCTGTCGAGCCCGCGCACGCGGTCGCCTTCTTCGCCGCGTGCCGTGAGCATGATGACCGGTAGATCGCGCCAGGCCGGGGCGCGGCGAATTTGGCGGCACACTTCGAGACCGGAGATTCGCGGCAGCATCCAATCGAGCAGGATGGCATCGGGCTTGCTCTCGCGAAGCTGGAGCAATGCTTCCTCGCCGTCATGCGCCTGGCTGACCGCGAAACCTTCGCGCTCGAGATTGTAGCGCAGCAGCGTGACAAGCGACGGCTCATCCTCGACCACGAGCACCAGCGGGCGCATCAGGCATTCTCCTCGTGGCTGTCGTCGCCGGGCGCGGCAGGGAAGACGGCGAGGCTGCTGCGATCGCCTTTCGGCCGCGACTGAGCCAAAGGCGTGCCATGTACCAGAAAGTAGAGCGTCTCGGCGATATTGGTCGTGTGATCGCCGATCCGCTCGAGATTCTTGGCGATGAAAAGAAGATGCGTACAGGCGGTTATATTGCGCGGATCTTCGATCATGTAGGTGAGCAGCTCGCGGAAGAGGCTCGTATACATCTCGTCGAGCTCTTCATCGCGCAGCCATACGGCGAGCGCCTTCTCGGCGTCCCGTTCGACATAGGCGTCAAGGATGTCCTTGATCATCGCCTGTCCCAGCCGGCCCATGCGCGGGATCGAGTAGACGGGCTTCACCGCCGGAGTTTGGTTCAGGGCAATCGAACGCTTGGCGACATTGGCAGCATAGTCGCCGATCCGTTCGAGATCGCTCGCGATCTTGAGCGCCGCGATGCTCTGCCGGAGATCGCGCGCCATCGGCTGGCGGAGCGCGAGGAGCCGCACGACCAAGCTCTCGATCTCGCGCTCGAGCTGATCGACCTGCACGTCGCCCTCGATCACTTCCGAGGCGAGATCGCTGTCGCGCTTCATGACGGCGTCGATCGCCGCGGCAAGCTGGCTTTCGGCCAGTCCGCCCATCTGCGTGATGGCGTTGTCCAGCCGTTGCAGCTCTTCGTCGTAGCTCTTGATGATGTGTTCGGAAACCATGATGCCCCGCGTCAGCCGAAGCGGCCGGTGATGTAATCCTCGGTCCGTCGCTCCCGAGGATGGGTGAAGATGGTCTCGGTCACGTTGAATTCGATGAGCTCGCCGAGATACATGAAGGCGGTGAAATCGGAACTGCGTGCCGCCTGCTGCATATTGTGGGTGACGATCGCGATGCAGTAGTCGGATTTGAGCTCGGCGATGAGCTCCTCGATGCGTTGCGTCGAGATGGGATCAAGAGCGGAAGCGGGCTCGTCGAGAAGAAGAATTTCCGGCTTCACCGCGACGGCGCGCGCAATGCAGAGGCGTTGCTGCTGACCGCCCGAAAGAGACAGGCCGCTTTGGCGCAGCTTGTCTTTGACCTCGTCCCAGAGCGCGGCGCGGCGCAGCGCATGCTCGACGCGCTCGTCGACCTCGCTCGCGGAGAGGCGCTCGTAGAGCCGGATGCCGAAGGCGATATTGTCATAGATCGACATCGGAAACGGCGTCGGCTTCTGAAATACCATGCCGACCTTGGCGCGCAGCAGGTTCAGATCCTGCCCGGGCTCGAGAATATTGCGTCCGTCGATCAGCACCTCGCCCGTGGCGCGTTGACCCGGATAGAGTTCGTAGATGCGGTTCAGGACGCGCAGCAGGGTCGATTTTCCGCAGCCGGAGGGCCCGACGAAGGCGGTCACGCGCTTGTCGTAGAGCGTGAGATTGATGCCCTTCAACGCCTCGAACTTCTTGTAGTAGAAGCGCAGATCCTTGACGACGACCTTCGGCTCGGTCTGCTCGATCGCCGCGGGCTCGCGCGACCGCCGGGTCGGCGCGGTGAGCGGCCGAACGCGGATCGATTCCGAAAGGGTCGAGAGATCGGCGCTCATGGGTTGCGGTCGCTCCCGCTCGTGAGAATGCGTGCCAGGATATTGAGAGCGAGAATGGTGAAGGTGATGACCATCGCGCCTCCCCAGGCCAGCACCTGCCAATCCGCGTAGGGGCTGAGCGCGAATTGGAAGATGACATAGGGCAAATTGGCCATCGGCGCATTCATGTCCGTCGACCAGAATTGATTGTTGAGAGCGGTGAAGAGCAGCGGCGCGGTCTCGCCGGCGATGCGCGCGATCGCCAACATGACGCCGGTGAGCATGCCCTGGAGCGCGGCACGATAGATCACATCGACCACGACTTTCCAGCGCGGCGCACCCAGGGCAATGGCGGCCTCGCGCAGGCTCGCTGGCACCAGCAGCATCATGTTCTCCGTGGTCCGCACCACCACCGGTATGACGATGATGGCCAGCGCGACCGATCCTGCCCAGGCGGAGAAATGGCCCATGCGCACCACCATCAGCTCGTAGACGAAAAGCCCGATGATGATGGATGGCGCGCTCAACAGAATGTCGTTCACGAAGCGCACGACCGGCGCAAGCCAGCTTTCCCGGCCGTATTCCGCGAGATATGTCCCCGTGAGTATGCCGATCGGCGTGCCCACCAGCGTCGCCACCGCCGTCATGACGACGCTGCCATAGATGGCGTTGGCGAGTCCGCCACGGCTGCCGGGGGGAGGCGTGACGGTGGTGAAGAGTTCGGGGCTGAGCGCCGGAATGCCGTTGCGCAGCAGCGTCCACAAGATGAGGAAGAGGACAGCAAGGCCCACGCCCGTCGCCGCCCAGGAGAGCGCGAGATAGGCGAGGTTGATGGCGCGGCGGCGGGCGTAAAGCGTCATGGCTCCCTCATGTGGCCGCGCGCTGTTGGAGCCGGATCAGCATCAATTTGGCGGCCGCGAGCACGATGAACGTGATGGCGAAGAGGATGAATCCCAGTGCGAAGAGCGATGAGGTATAGAGATCGCCCACCGCCTCGGTGAACTCGTTGGCGAGTGTTGCCGAGATGGTGGTGCCCGGCGCCAGCAGCGATGGCTTGATGCGGTGCGTATTGCCGATCACGAAAGTGACGGCCATCGTCTCTCCAAGAGCGCGGCCGAGACCCAGCATGATGGCGCCGACAACGCCCACGCGGGTGAAAGGGAGCACCACGTGCCGCACCACCTCGGCGGTCGTGGCGCCGACGCCGTAGGCGCTTTCGCGCAGCATTGGCGGCACCGTCAGGAAGATGTCCCGCATCACCGACGCGATGAAAGGCAGCACCATGAACCCCAGAATGATGCCGGCCGTGAGCACGCCCAGACCCAAGGGCGGACCGGCGAACAGCGCGCCGATAACCGGCAATTCGCCGAGCGTCGAGACGAGCAATGGCTGAACGGTCAATTGCAGGAAGGGCGCCAGCACGAAAAGTCCCCAGATGCCATAGATGATGCTGGGCACCGCGGCCAGAAGCTCGATCAGCACGCCGATCGGGCGTCGCAAGGGCGGGGGGCAGAGTTCGGTCAAGAAGACCGCAATACCGAAAGCCAGCGGTATGCCGATCACCATTGCGATCGCGGATGTCACGAGGGTGCCGTAGATCGCTGGCAGCGCCCCGAAATTCTTCTTTACGGGATTCCAGGCATCGCTGACCAGGAACCCCCAACCATATGTCGAGAAGGCCGGCACCGCCTCGACGGCGAGCGCCACGATGATCCCGCCCAAGAGGACGAGCACACCGGCCGCGAAGAGCCGCGTGGTCGCACGAAATGCCGCGTCTTGGAGGCGTTGCCGGCCGAGCCGCCGGCCCGTCCTCAGGGTTAGCGCGCCGTCCATATCGGTTTGTTGTCCGGGTTTTTGATGTTCGCCGACCAGGAGGCTTCGACGAGCTTGACGACATTTTCCGGCAGCGGGACGTAATCGAGCGCCTCTGCCATCTTGTTGCCGTTCTGGAAGGCCCAGGCGAAGAAATCGAGAACCTGCTTTGCCGCTTCGGGCTTTTCCTGCTTCTTGTGCATGAGGATGAAGCTGGCGCCGGTAATCGGCCAGCTATCCTTGCCCGGCTGATCGGTGAGCAGCAGGTAGAACCCCGGCGCTTTTGCCCAATCGGCATTGGCAGCGGCGGCCTGGAAGGCCTTGCTGTCAGGCGCCACGATGCTGCCTTCCCGGTTCTTGAGCTTGGCGTAGATGAGCTTGTTCTGTAGCGCGTAGGCATATTCGACATAGCCGATGGCGCCGGCGGTGCGGGAAGACAAGGCGGCGACGCCTTCATTGCCCTTGCCGCCGATGCCTACGGGCCACTCGACGGAAGTGTCGTTGCCCACCTTGTCCTTCCACTCTGGGCTGACCTTGGCGAGATAATTCGTGTAGATGAAAGTCGTGCCCGAGCCGTCCGAGCGATAGATCGGCGCGATCGCCAAATTCGGCAGTTTGACGCCAGGGTTGAGCTTGGCGATGGCGGGATCATTCCATTTGGCGAGCTTGCCGAGATAGATGTCGGCGAGGGTCGGGCCGTCAAGCTGAAGCTCGCCGGGCGCGATGCCTTGGAGATTTACCACGGGCACGACGCCGCCCATGATCATCGGCCATTGGATGAGCCCGCTCTTGTCGAGATCCTCGGGTTTCAACGGCATGTCCGACGCACCGAAATCGACCGTCTTGGCGTTGATCTGCTTGATTCCGCCGCCGGAGCCGATCGATTGGTAGTTCATGCTCACGCCGGTCTTCGCTTTATAGGCTTCCGCCCATTTGGCGTAGACTGGGTAGGGGAAGGTGGCGCCGGCGCCGGAGATCTCGGCAGCGGCGGCGCCATGAGCGATCGATCCCAGGACGGCGAGCGCGCCGAGCCAACTCCTTATCCTGCCGCGAGACTGCACGGTTGTTCTCCCTCGGTAGTCTGTCGATCAAAGCCGGGCCGACCCCGCCTTCATCCCCATTGGCTACCGATGTCTCGTTGCAAGAATAAGTCGGTAAGGTTGCAGTTTGATGACATCCATTCAAGCCGTTGGCAGAGGCAGATGGACGGTAAACACCGATCCCTCGCCAAGCTCGCTGTCGATGTCGAGAGCACCGCGGTGATGATTGACGATGTGCTTGACGATGGCGAGGCCCAAACCGGTGCCGCCCAATTCGCGTGAACGCGCCGCATCGACGCGATAGAAGCGCTCGGTCAGCCGCGGCAAGTGTTCGCGGGCGATGCCGTCACCGTGGTCGCGGACGGCGACGGCGATGGCTCCCGGCCGCTCGCCCGGCCTAGTCCCGGAGAGCAGGCGCGGCGAGGGTCCGGCCGACACCTCGATGGGCGTCCCCGGCCGGCCATACTTGATGGCATTGTCGAAGAGATTCTGGAAGACCTGGGCGAGTTCGTCCGAATCTCCCAGGACCTCCGGCAGATCGGCGGGAAGGTCGAGAACGATCCGCATGTCGCGCGCCGCCGCGCGCTGCTCCAGCAAATCGGCGACGGTCTGCAGCACGCCGCTCAAATTCAGCCGCTCCGTCGGCGGGCGATGCTCATTCATCTCGATTCGCGACAGCGACAGGAGATCATCGACCAGGCGCGCCATGCGCTGCGACTGCTCCGCCATGATCGTGAGGAAATGCTCGCGCGCCGCGGTATCCTCGCGCGCCGGCCCGCGCAGGGTCTCGATGAAGCCGATGAGCGATGCGAGAGGGGTGCGCAGCTCGTGACTGGCATTGGCGACGAAATCGGCGCGCAATCGCTCGCTGCGCTTGGAGGCGGTGAGATCGTGCAGCGTCAAGACCGCCGCGGCACCTTCCGAAGTGTGCGGCCGAATGGCGGCGAGCCGGGCACTCAAATGCCGCTCCACGGGCGTCGTGATGTCGAATTCGACGACACGCGAGATCTCGCCGCTGAGCACCGCATCGGCCGCAGCAAGCACCGCCGGGTGGCGCAGCGCCACGGCAAGATCGCGCTCCATGAGCCGCATCCCGAGAAGCTCGTTGGCGGCCATATTGGCCCGGACGATGCGACGGCGCTCGTCGAGCAGGATCAACGGGTCCGGCAAAGCGCTCAGAATCGCCTGTGCCGCGCCGAGCTCGGCTTCACGAGCGGCGAGTCTCTGCCGCGAAGCACGCGCCCAGCGCCCGACGGCAAGCCAGAGCTCGCGCACCGAAGGGCTCAATGTGACGACCTCGTGCGCCGTCGGCTCGCCGGATGCCAGAGCGTCGACCGCTGCGCGCATCGCGGCGATGCCCATCGCAAGCGGCCGGAACAGCATGAGGATGCCGCCATAGATGGCGATGGCCGCGATAAAGAACGACCACCCGGCGCTCTCCCGCATATTCGCCAACACCGCCAGTGCGATGAAAGCAGGGGCCGACAAGACCAGGGCACCGAGCAGCCAACGCGCGACGGGCCTCATCGGCGCGAGCCGCTATCGTCGCGGCGCGGCGTCGCGCGGCGAGTTCACCCGATGGCCTCGTGAGCCGCCAGTGCCGCGAGATTGACGAGATCGGAAACAGTGGCGCCCATCTCGACGATCTGAGCGGGCTTTTCCAATCCCATCAGCAACGGACCCACCCGCTTGCCGCCGCCCAGTTGCTCGAGGAGCTGCGAAGAGATATTCGCGCTGTAGAGACCGGGCATGATCAGCACATTGGCCGGGCCGGTGAGGCGGCAAAAGGGGTAGCGGTCCCGCATCAGCGAGAAGTTGAGCGCGACCTCGGCGCTCATCTCGCCGTCATACTCGAAATCGACATGGCGCGCGTCGAGGATCGCCACGGCATCGCGCACACGATCGCCCTCGCCGCGCGTCGGATTGCCGAAGGTCGAGTAGGAGAGCAGGGCGACGCGCGGCTCCTGCCCCATCATTTGGCGCGCGCGCCGCACCGATTGCACGGCGATATTGGCAAGCTGCTCCGCCGTCGGCGACGGATGCGCCGTAGTGTCGGCGATGAATACCGATCGTCCGCGCGAGAGAAGCAGGGTGCAGCCGAAGACTTGGCTCGCGTCCTTGGGACCGAGGACGCGCATCACTTCCTCGAACGCCGTGAAGTAGTTGCGCGTGGCGCCGGTAATCATGGCATCGGCGTCGCCGCAAGCCACCATGCAGGCGGCAAAGATGTTCCGGTCCTGATTCACCATGCGCTGGCAGTCGCGGTAAAGGGCGCCGCGGCGCTGTAGGCGGCGATAAAGGAAATCGGTGTAGGTTCGATTCGCCTGCGACAGCCGCGCATTGTGAATCTCGAGGTCGGAGGGCGGCTTGAGACCCATAGTCCGCAGCGTTTCGCGAATGCGCTCTTCGCGGCCGATCAATACCGGCGTGCCATAGCCGCTGTCGCGGAAGGAAAGAGCGGCGCGAATGGTCTTGTCCTCCTCGCCTTCGGCGAAGACGACGCGCTTCGGCGCTGCCCGCACCTCTTCGAAGGCGCGCTGAAGGCTTGCGGCCGTCGGGTCGAGCCGACCCTTGAGGCTCGCACGATAGGCATCCATGTTGGTGATCGGCCGGCGCGCGACGCCCGAATCCATCGCTGCTTTCGCGACCGCCGAGGGCACCGCCCAGATGAGACGCGGATCAAAAGGCGTCGGCACGATATAGTCCGGCCCGTATTGCAGACGCTGACCGGAATAGGCGGCCGCCACCTCGTCGGGCACGTCCTCGCGCGCGAGCTTGGCAAGGGCATGCGCCGCCGCGATTTTCATCGCATCGTTTATCGTCGATGCGCGCACGTCGAGCGCGCCGCGGAAAATATAGGGGAAGCCGAGCACATTGTTGATCTGGTTCGGGTAATCGGAGCGGCCGGTGCAAATGATCGCATCCGGCCGCACCGCGCGCACATCTTCGGGCGTGATCTCCGGATCGGGATTGGCCATTGCCGCCACCATCGGCTTCTCGGCCATCGACTTCACCATCGCCTGCGTCACGGCTCCCTTGACGGAAAGCCCGAAGAACACATCCGCACCTTCGAGCGCCTCGGCAAGCGTCCGGCGCTTGGTCTTGACGGCATGCGCGGATTTCCACTGGTTCATGCCGTCGGTGCGGCCCTGATAGATGACGCCCTTCGTGTCGCAGAGCAGGACATTGTCATGGGCAAGGCCCATCGATTTCAGAAGCTCGACGCAGGCGATCGATGCGGCACCGGCACCGTTCACCACCATCTTGATCGATTTGAGGTCGCGCCCGGTGAGATCGAGCGCATTGAGGAGCGCCGCCGTGGCGATGATCGCGGTGCCGTGCTGATCGTCGTGGAAGACGGGAATGTCCAAGAGCTCGCGCAGCCGCTGCTCGATGACGAAGCATTCGGGCGCCTTGATATCCTCGAGATTGATGCCGCCGAAGGCCGGATGCAGATAGCGTACGCAATTGACAAAAGCATCGACATCGCGCGTATCGATCTCGAGATCGACGCCGTCGATCCCGGCGAAGCGCTTGAAGAGTACGGCCTTGCCCTCCATCACCGGTTTGGCCGCGAGCGCACCGAGATCGCCGAGGCCGAGCACGGCCGTGCCGTTCGAGATGACCGCCACCAGATTGCCCTTTGCCGTCAGATCGTAGGCGACCGCCGGATCGCGCTCGATGCTGAGGCAGGGAAAGGCCACGCCCGGCGAATAGGCGAGCGACAGATCATGCTGGGTCGTCAGCGGCTTGGTCGCGGCGATTTCAAGCTTTCCGGGACGGCCCTTGGAGTGGAACTCGAGGGCTTCTTCCTCGGTGACGCGGCGTTCGGGCTTTTCGGTAGACGGCAATGGTGTTCCTCTGACTGGATTGGAGAACCGTCGCGGTTCTCGCATTTTCTGATGTGGAAAGCGAGTGTAGAGGAGTAGCGCGCGGCGCGTCAAAGCCGGGAGAGAATAACGCGCAGGTTCGGCGGGTCCGAGGCGCGACGCAATGCGCCTCGACGGGTTCACGCCGCCGGTTTTTCGGCCCGCCCGTGGATGTGAACGTGGCGCCCTCCCGCCTCTTCGAGGAGACGGACCGCCATCGCCTCGAGATCCGGGTCCGCGGCGCGCACCCAAAGCAGCACGGCTCCTGCCTCCAGGGCGGCCGCAAATTCCGCGCTGTGCTTGTTGGCCGCGTAATAGTCGAGCACCTCCTTGATGGCGGCGCCTCCGAGCCCGGCGCCGACGAGCGCCGCCAGGGCGACGGCGACCGGCCCACCGGAGATGAGAGCGATCCCGGCCACGGTCAGCGGCGCGAGATAGCGCACTTCATCGGTCAATCCGGCGGTGAGCGACCCGTCGGGGGCAGCGGGATATCCGGGAAGGCCTCCCGCCACCTCGAGCGAATCATGACTCGCCAATACGGAAAGATCCGTCGGCTTGAACCCTGCCGCCAATAGGCGCGCCACCGCATCGCGGAACTGGGCCTTGGTGGCGAAAGACGCGACCGCTTCGCGGATGACGGGAAAAGTCGGTTTTGCGGTCTCGTCCTTCATGATCCCTTCCGTTCCCGATATTCCCCCGGTGCCGACGAACGTGCTAGTTTGAGTCGATTCCCGCGCCGCGGCGTGTCCCGCCACTCCCCGTGTGATGAACGATTCGGTCTTGCGCGCTGCTCCCGACGATCGTCCCGCCGCCTCGTCCATTTCGCCCGTCGGGCCCGAGACGGCCACACCTGCCATGGCGCAGTACCTCGCGCTGAAGCGCCAGCATGCCGATTGTCTCCTCTTTTATCGGATGGGCGATTTCTACGAGCTGTTCTTTGAGGACGCGGCAAAAGCGGCCGCCGCACTCGACATTCAGCTCACCAAACGCGGGCGGTACGAGGGCGAGGATATCCCGATGTGCGGCGTCCCCGTCCATGCCGCCGAGACCTATCTCGCGCGCCTCATCCGGCAGGGGTTCCGCGTTGCCGTCTGCGAACAGATGGAGGAGGCGGCCGACGCCAAGAAGCGCGGCAGCAAGGCGGGGATCCGGCGGGCGGTGGTCCGTATCGTCACGCCGGGCACGATAACCGAGGAGAACCTGCTCGATGCGCGCCGCAACAATTATCTCGCGGCGTTGGCGGATGCCGGCGGCGAGTTGGCCCTTGCCTGGCTCGAGCTTTCGACCGGCGCGTTTCGGCTCCAGCCGGTCGCCGCCGCCGGACTCGGTGCGGCGCTCGCGCGGCTGGAGCCAGGCGAAGTACTCCTTCCCGAACGGCTGATCCAGCGCCGCGAACTGTTCGAGCAGCTTGGTGAGTGGAAGAATGTCCTGACGCCGCTGCCCAACAGCCGCTTCGACAGCGAGAACGGACGCAAGCGCCTCGAAGGCGTGTTTGCCACGCGCGCATTGGACGGTTTCGGCAGCTTCGCCCGTGCGGAGCTCGCTGCGGGCGGTGCGCTCGTCGATTACGTGACGTTGACGCAACAGGGCAGGATGCCGCCGCTCCAGCCGCCGCGTCGCCTCGGCGTCGGTGCGATTATGGAGATCGACGCGGCCACGCGTCGCAATCTGGAACTCACTCAGACGCTGACGGGCGAACGCAAGGGGAGCCTGCTCGCCACCATCGACCGCACGGTGACCGGCGCGGGCGCGCGCCTCCTGGCGGAGCATTTGGCATCGCCGCTCACCGATCCCCGCGCCATCGAGCAGCGGCTCGACGCCGTCGCCTTCTTTGTCGCGGACGAGCGGCTGCGCCAATCGCTGCGCGACACCTTGCGCCGCTGTCCGGATATCGAGCGCGCCATGGCACGGCTCGCGCTGGGACGCGGCGGACCGCGAGACCTCGCGGCCTTGCGCGACACGCTCGGCGAGACGGCCGCGCTGCGCAGGATGGTGGCCCAAACACCTCTTGCCGGAAAGCCTGCGCTCATCGCACGCGCCGAGCGCGATCTGGGCGAGCACGCGGTCTTTGTCGATCATCTGAGGCGCATGCTTGCCGCGGAGTTGCCGGTAATCACGCGGGATGGCGGTTTCGTCGCGTCGGGCTATGCGCCCGAGCTCGACGAGCTGCGCATGCTGCGCGACGAAAGCCGGCGGATGGTCGCAGCGTTGCAGGCGCGCTATGCCGCCGCGACCGGCGTTGCGTCCCTCAAGATCCGGCACAACAACGTGCTGGGATATTTCATCGAGGTCACGGCAACCCATGGCGAGAAGTTGCGCGACGGCTTTATCCATCGCCAGACATTGGCCAACGCCATGCGGTATTCGACGGTCGAGCTGGGCGAGCTTGAGAGCAAGATATCCTCGGCGGCAGAACGCGCCGTCGCTTTGGAGCAGAAGCTCTTCGAGGATGCCGTCGCCGAGGCGCAAGCACGCGCCGGCGAAATCGCGCGTGCGGCGACTGCGCTCGCGCGTCTCGATGTCGCCGCCGCCTTCGCCGAATTGGCCGTCACCGAGCGCTATTGCCGGCCGGTGGTGGATGACAGCCTCGCCTTTGCCGTGATCGGCGGACGACATCCCGTGGTGGAGGCGGCACTCAAGGCGGGACACGCGACGGGCTTCGTCGGCAATGACTGCGAGCTCAGGGAAGGTCAACGGCTCTGGCTGCTCACCGGACCCAACATGGCGGGAAAGAGCACTTTTCTGCGCCAGAACGCGCTTATCGCCATCCTCGCGCAAGCGGGATCCTATGTCCCCGCCGAGGCGGCGCGGCTCGGCACGGTCGATCGGCTGTTCAGCCGCGTCGGCGCCGCCGACGACCTTGCGCGCGGGCGATCGACCTTCATGGTCGAGATGGTCGAGACCGCTGCGATCCTCAACCAAGCCGGCGAACGTGCGCTCGTCATTCTCGACGAGATCGGTCGCGGCACGGCCACCTTCGACGGGCTGTCGATCGCTTGGGCGACGATCGAGCATCTCCACGACGTCAATCGCTGCCGAGCGCTTTTCGCGACGCATTATCACGAGCTGACGGCGCTCGACGCAAAGCTGCCGCATCTCGCTTGCTACGCCATGCGCGTCAAGGAATGGCAGGGTTCCGTCGTTTTTCTGCATGAGGTGACGCGAGGCGCCGCCGACCGTTCCTACGGCATCCATGTGGCGAAGCTGGCGGGATTGCCGGCCGGCGTGGTGGAGCGGGCGGAGGAGGTGCTGGCGATCATAGAGACCAGCGAGCAGAGCGGCGCGCTCGCCAAGCTCGCCGAAGACCTGCCGCTTTTCAACGTGGCACGCGGCACGAGATCCGCCGAAGCCAAGCCGTCGGCCGTCGAGCAGATGCTCGCCGATATCAACCCCGATGAGCTTGCTCCGCGCCAGGCGTTGGAGCTGCTCTATAAGCTCAAGGAGCTTACCGGCGGCAAATGAGGCCGCAATGGCGGTTCGCCGGCGCCATGGTGTAGAATGACCGGCCGATGAGCCAGATTCAGCGTCAGCGCGAAATCATTGACCGCCGGGCGGTATTGGCCGCGCTCGACACCCTTGCCGAGGGCACGGCCGGCGAGCCCCCGCGCGGCAAGGTCGTCGAGATCCTGCGCGACGCGGTTCAGAAGGGCCGCGCCGAGATCCGCCAGCGCTTCGAGCATGGCGCGACGGGCACCGAGGCGGTGCGCGAGCTGAGCTTCCTGATGGACCAGTTGCTTCGCGTGCTCTACGATTTCGTGGGATCGCATGTCTATCCGCTTGCCAATCCCACGGAAGGCGAGCGCTTGTCGATGGTGGCGGTAGGCGGCTACGGGCGTGGCGAACTCGCGCCTTATTCCGATGTCGATCTTCTCTTCCTCCTGCCCTACAAGCCGACGCCGCATACCGAGCAGGTGGTCGAGTATATCCTTTACACGCTGTGGGATCTGGGGCTCAAGGTCGGACAGGCGACACGCTCCATCGAAGAGACGCTGCGCCAATCCAAAGCCGATATGACGATCCGCACGGCGGTCCTCGAATCCCGCTATATCTGGGGTGACCAACAGCTCTCTCTCGATTTGAAGCGCCGCTTTGAGAACGAGATCATCAAGAACAGCGCCGCGGAATTCGTCCGGGCAAAGCTCGCCGAGCGCGATCAGCGTCATGCGCGGATGGGCGACAGCCGCTATGTGGTCGAGCCCAACATCAAAGAAGGCAAAGGCGGGCTCCGCGATCTCCATACTCTGTTCTGGATCGCCAAGTACAGCTATCGCGTCGACGATGTCGAGAAACTGGTCGCGCTCAACGTTCTCTCCTCCAAGGAGGCACTCCGCTTCGCGCGTGCGCAGAATTTCCTGTGGACCGTGCGCTGCCATCTGCATTTCCTCGCGGAACGTGCCGAGGACAGGCTGACCTTCGATCGACAGACCGAAGTGGGGCGCCGCATGGGCTACACGGACCATGCCGGCTCGCGCGGCGTCGAGCGCTTCATGAAGCACTATTTCCTCGTGGCCAAGGATGTCGGCGATTTGACGCGCATCTTCTGCGCCGTGCTCGAGGTCGAGCAGGAACCGCGGCCGCGCTTCTCCTGGCGCCGCTGGGGACTGAAAAAGCGTCTCCTCGAAGGCTTCGCCGTCGATGCCGGGCGCCTCGACGTGATCAATGAGAACGCGTTTCGCGACGATCCCAAGAACCTGATCCGCATCTTTCATGTGGCGCAGGAGAGCGGCCTTGACATTCATCCGCGCGCGCTGCGCCTCGTTACCCAATCTCTGAGGCTCGTCGATGCGAATTTGCGTGCCGATCCCGAGGCCAATCGGCTTTTCATGGAGATCCTGACCTCCCCCAAGGAGCCGGAGATTACGCTGCGGCGCTTGAACGAGGCCGGTGTCTTCGGCCGTTTCGTGCCGGATTTCGGCCGTGTCGTCGCGCAGATGCAATATGACATGTATCACGTGCACACGGTGGACGAGCACACGCTGTTCGCGATCGGCGTGTTGCACAAGATCGAGCTGGGCGAACTCAAGGAGGAGCTGCCCCTCGCCTCCGAGATCGTCCACACCATCGTGTCACGCCGCGCGCTTTACCTGGCGGTGCTGTTGCACGACATCGCCAAAGGCCGCGGTGGCGATCATTCGGAGCTGGGCGCGGTCGTGGCGGAGAAGTTGGGTCCGCGCGTCGGCCTCACCGCGGAGGAGACCGAGACCGTGGCTTGGCTCGTGCGCTTCCATCTGCTCATGAGCAACACGGCCTTCAAGCGCGACATCGACGACCCCCAGACGATCCGAGACTTCGCGGAACGCGTGCAATCGCCGGAGCGCCTCAAGCTGCTGCTCGTGCTGACCGTCGCCGATATCCGAGCCGTGGGACCCAAAGTATGGAACGGCTGGAAGGCCGCGCTGTTGCGCGAGCTCTATCATCGCGCCATCGAGGTGATGTCAGGCGGGCTCGCCGCCGATCGCCGCGACGCGCGGATCGCGGCGGCTCAGAATGCGGTGCGTCAATTGCTGGCCGATTTCACCGCTGCCGATATGGATGCCTTCATCGCCAAAGGATATCCGTCCTATTGGCTTTCCTTCGATGCCGCGACTCATGCCCGTCACGCGCGCCTGATGCGCGAGGCGGAACGCAGCGGCGCACCGCTTAGCGTCGACACGCGCGTCGACACGGCGCGCGCCGTCACCGAGGTCACGCTCTATACGGCGGACCATGCGGGACTCTTTTCGCGCATCGCCGGCGCCTTGGCGCTTGCCGGTGCCAACATCGTCGATGCCAAGATTCTCACCATGTCGAACGGCATGGCGCTCGATACCTTCTGGGTGCAAGACCAGAGCGGCGGCGCCTTCGATCGCCCCGACAAGCTCGCCAAGCTCGCCGTGCTGTTCGAGAATGTATTGTCCGGGCGCATCCGGCCGCAGGTAGAGCTCGCCAAGCCCGGCGCCATCACCAGCCGGACACGCGTTTTCACCGTGCCGCCACGCGTGCTCATCGACAACAAGGCCAGCCAGACCCACACCGTGATCGAGGTGAATGGGCGTGACCGTCCCGGTTTGCTCTTCGAGCTGACGCGCGCTCTGACGACTCTCAACCTGCAAATCTCAAGCGCGAAGATCTCGACCTACGGCGAGAAGGTTGTCGATGTCTTCTATGTGAAGGACCTGTTCGGTCACAAGGTCGATCACGAACGCAAGCTGCGGGATATCCGTGATCACCTCGTCCGCATCCTGACACCGGAAGCGGAAGGGGCGAGGACGCCGCCGTCGGGCGGCAGCCCGCGCCGCTCGCGTCAAGTGGCGGCGGAATGATGCGGCAGGCCGGCGACCCTTGCGGGAAGCCGGCCCAGATTATTCGCGCAGATCTTCGAAGAACTCGCGGACCCGGGCGAAGAAGCCTTCGCTTTCCGGACTGGTATGCTGGCTGTCGCCGGCCTTCTCGAATTCCCGCAGCAATTCCTGCTGCCGCTTGGTGAGATTGACCGGCGTCTCGACGACGACCTGGACATACATGTCGCCGCGCGCCGGCGAGCGCAGAACCGACATGCCCTTGCCCTTGAGGCGGAATTGATGTCCGCCTTGCGTGCCTGCGGGCACGTTGAGCCGGGCCCTGCCGCCATCGATCGTCGGCACCTCGATCGTGCCGCCCAGCGCCGCCGTCGGCATCGAGATCGGCACACGGCACTGGATGTTCGCACCTTCGCGTTGGAAGAAGCGATGCGGCTTGACGGCAAGGAAGATATAGAGATCGCCCGGCGCGCCGCCGCGCATTCCCGCTTCGCCCTCGCCCGCCAAGCGGATGCGCGTGCCGTCCTCGACACCGGCGGGAATGGTGACCGCGAGGGTCTTCTCCCGGCGCGCACGGCCCTGGCCGCCACATTGCCGGCAGGGATTCTCGATGACGCGCCCCGCGCCATTGCAACTCGGACAGGTCCGCTCGATGGTGAAGAAGCCCTGCTGCGCCCGCACCCGGCCGTGGCCCTGGCAGGTCGGGCAGTTCACCGGGCGCGAGCCGGCTTCCGCACCGCTTCCGCCGCATGCCTCGCAGGCCGCGAGCGTCGGGACGCGCACGCTCGTCTGTTTGCCTTTGAACGCTTCCTCGAGCGTGATCTCGAGGTTATAGCGCAGGTCATTGCCGCGGTTATTGGTGCCCTGGCCACGCCGTCCGCCCATGAACTCGCCGAACATCTCGTCGAAGATGTCGGCAAATCCCGTAGCGAACCCGAAATCGCCGGTGCCCCCGGCCCGTCCGCCATTCTCGAAAGCCGCATGACCGCAGCGATCATAGGCGGCACGCCGCTGCTCATCCTTGAGGACGTCGTAGGCCTCGTTGACGTCCTTGAACTTCTGCTCTGCCGCCTTGTCCCCGGCATTGCGGTCCGGATGGTATTGCATCGCCAATTTGCGATAGGCCTTCTTGATTTCCTCGGCCGAGGCGTTGCGCTGCACGCCGAGAAGCTCATAAAAGTCCTTTTTCGCCATGGCCCGCTAACCCCAACCCAACTCCACCGACAGGCAAACCGCCCCGACCCGGGGGATCCCCCGAGCCGGAGCGGCTGATCCGAGCAATCGGCCGGCCTTAGGCCGAGCCGCGCTTTTTCTGTTCGTCGACCTCCTCGAAATCGGCATCGACGACCTTCTCGCCTCCTGCGGCAGCGCCCGCGCCACCGGCAGCGCCACCATCCGCGCCGGGCTGCCCACCGCCCGCTGCCTGCGCCTTGTACATCGCCTCGCCGATCCGCATCGAGGCTTGGCCGAGAGCCTGCGTCTTGGCCTTGATGCGCTCGACATCGCTGCTCTCGAGCGCCGATTTCACCTCGCGGATCGCGGCTTCCACCGCCTCGCGCTCGCCCGCCGGGACTTTGTCGCCGGCCTCGCTCAGCGTGCGTTCGGTCGTGTGGACAAGCCCCTCGGCCTGGTTCTTGGCCTCGACGAGTTCCCGCCGCTTCTTGTCCTCCTCGGCGTGAGCTTCGGCATCCTTGACCATCTTCTCGATATCCGCCTCGGAAAGACCACCCGAGGCCTGGATGCGGATCTGCTGCTCCTTGCCGGTGGCCTTGTCCTTGGCCGAGACCGAGACGATGCCGTTGGCATCGATATCGAAGGTCACCTCGATCTGCGGCACGCCACGCGGCGCCGAGGGAATACCGACGAGATCGAACTGGCCCAGCAGCTTGTTGTCCGCCGCCATCTCGCGCTCACCTTGGAAGACGCGAATGGTGACCGCGGTCTGGTTGTCCTCGGCCGTGGAGAAGGTCTGGCTCTTCTTCGTGGGGATCGTCGTGTTGCGATCGATGAGACGCGTGAAGACGCCGCCCAGCGTCTCGATGCCGAGCGACAGCGGCGTCACGTCGAGCAGCAGGACATCCTTCACCTCGCCCTTGAGCACGCCGGCCTGAATGGCGGCGCCGACGGCGACCACTTCGTCCGGGTTGACACTGCGATTGGGCTCCTTGCCGAAGAATTGCTTCACGACCTCGATGACCTTGGGCATGCGGGTCATGCCGCCCACCAGGATCACGTCATCGATCTCGGACGCCTTGAGCCCCGCATCCTTGAGTGCGTTCCGGCAAGGCTCCATCGTCTTCTGGATGAGATCGTCGACCAGCGCCTCGAGCTTGGCGCGGGTGAGCTTGATGTTGAGATGCTTCGGCCCGGTCTGGTCAGCCGTGATGAACGGGAGGTTGACCTCGGTCTGCATCGACGAAGAGAGCTCGATCTTGGCCTTCTCGGCGGCTTCCTTGAGCCGCTGCAAAGCGAGGCGGTCATTGCGCAGGTCGATGCCCTGCTCCTTCTTGAATTCGTCTGCGAGATAATCGATGACGCGCTTGTCGAAATCCTCGCCGCCCAGGAAGGTGTCGCCATTCGTCGATTTCACCTCGAAGACGCCGTCGCCGATCTCGAGGACCGAGATGTCGAACGTGCCGCCGCCGAGGTCATAGACGGCGATCGTGCCCGTACCCTTCTTTTCCAGCCCGTAGGCGAGCGCGGCGGCCGTCGGCTCATTGATGATGCGGAGCACCTCGAGGCCGGCGATCTTGCCGGCATCCTTCGTCGCCTGACGCTGGCTGTCGTTGAAGTAAGCCGGCACCGTGATCACCGCCTCGGTGACGGGCTCGCCGAGATAGGCCTCGGCCGTCTCCTTCATCTTTTGCAGGACGAAGGCGCTGATCTGCGAGGGCGCATAGCGCGTGCCGCGGCTCTGCACCCACGCGTCGCCATTGTCGCCGGAGATGATCTTGAAGGGGACCAGCTCGATCTCCTTCTTGACCATCGGGTCCGAGAAGCGCCGGCCGATCAGCCGCTTGATTCCGTAGAACGTGTTCTCGGGGTTCGTTACCCCCTGGCGCTTTGCCGGTTGGCCGACCAGACGCTCGCCTGACTCGGTGAACGCCACCATCGAGGGCGTCGTACGCATCCCCTCGGCGTTCTCGATCACCTTGGCGGTCTTGCCTTCCATCACGGCGACGCACGAATTCGTCGTCCCGAGATCGATTCCGATTACCTTTGCCATGGCCACCTCTTCTTTGCAGCAGGGTTCCGCAGCCCCCGGAGGCACTGCGCGATCCCCCTGGAATGGTCCGTCACGTGATTTCCCTGTGTCGGGCAGGGTTTATATATGGATGGCCGGTCTGCCATACAACGGCCACGACCCGTCATCCGGGAAATGTCACACCAGCCGGAGATATGGGGAGAGAGGGGGCGCCACTGCAAGACGTTGCCGGTTTATCGTCCGGCAGGAATCAGGTGACGATATCGACGCGCCGCGCGGTCACGGAGAGCCGCAACCCCTCCGCCATCGGCGTTGCCAAGGTCGGCAGGAGCCGATCGACCCCGTGATAGGCCATGCGGCTGCGCCCCCCCATGACCACGACATCGCCGCTTCCGACAATCACCCGCTCGACAGGGTCCCGGCGCGTCAGCCCGCCGGCGAGAAAAACCGCGTCCGCGCCGAGCGAGAGCGTGACGATGGGCTGCGAGCGGTCGCGCTCGTCCTCGTCGCGATGAAGGCCGAGCCGACCCCGCCGCTCGGCGCTATAGCGGTTGATGAGAAAACATTGCGGGCCGAACGCCTCGGCAACCGCAAGACCTGACGTCTCGGCAAGCGCACACCGCATGCTGGTGAGCAGGAGCGGCGGCAGTGGCGGCCATGCGCGGCCGGTGAGCGGGTGATGGCGCGCGTAACGGTAGCCCGTGCGGTCGGAAAGCCAGCCCCATTCTCCGGCATTGGTCATCTCGATCCGGAAGGGCCGCCCGTCCCCCATGGTCGGCGTGAAGAAGGGTGCGTCGCGCGCGACGTCGAGGCAGGCGGCGACAAGGGCCTCCTGCGTCTGCCGGTCGAAAAAGCCGCGCAGCACGAGAAAGCCATTGACATCTTCCACTGCCGGGCGACGCGGCAAACCGGACCTCTCCGGTGGCCTTTCGCTCAAACCACCGTGTCGAAATGCTGGGGCTCTGGCGGCGCGGGCTTGGCCTCGCCCTTCGCGACACCCACCATCGCCGGGCGCAAGAGCCGGTCATGCATCACGTAGCCGGGCTGCAACACCTGAACGATCGTGCCCGCGGGCTGCCCGGTATTCTCCTGCTCGAAGATCGCCTGATGGAAATTGTGGTCGAAGCGCTGACCCGAGGGATCGATGCGCCGGATTCCGTGCCGCTCGAAGGCGGCGAGCAGCTCGCGCTCCGTGGCGGCGACGCCTTGCAGAAGCGTGCGGGTCAATTCGTCCGTGGCTTGCGCCTCGGGCACGCTCTCGATGGCGCGGCGCAGATTGTCGGCGACGCTCAAGAGATCCCTGGCAAAGTTGGCGGCACCATATTTCGACGCATCCTCGCGCTCGCGCTGAGCGCGACGGCGAACATTCTCCGTTTCCGCCAAGGCCCGCAACAGCTTGTCCTTGGCGTCGGCGACCTCCGCCTCCGCCGTGGCAAGGCGCTCCTCGAGGCCCGACCCCTCTCGCAATTGGCCGCCATCACCGGGCGAAGCCCCATCCGGCGGCGTCTCTACACCGTTTCTCTCATTGCTCATTTCGCTGATCCCACCTTGGAAATTCTCACCCCAACATCTTGCCGATCACTTTCGCCGTGTAGTCGACGAGCGGTATGATGCGGGCATAGTTGATGCGGGTCGGCCCAATCACGCCAATGGCGCCCACCACTTGCTCCCGGCTATCGGCATAGGGCGCGACGATCGCGGAGCAACCGGCAACACCGAACAGAGGGTTGTCGGCACCAATGAAGATCTGCACGCCCTCGCCTTCGCGCGTCGCATCGAGCAGACGGATCATCGATTCCTTGGTTTCCAGCATGTCGAACAGGCTGCGGAGCCGCTCGAGATCCGCGAGCGCCGTCACGTCTTCGAGCAGGTTCGCCTGGCCGCGGACGATGAGCGCATTGCCTTCGCCGCCGCCGGCCCAAGAGGCAAGCCCCGCCTCGACCAGCTTTGCCGTGAGCTCATCGAGCTGCGCACGTTTCGTCTCGATGTCGAGCGCGATCGCGGCTTTCGCCTCGTCGAGCGTATGGCCGACCAGACGCGCATTGAGATAATTGGCGGCCGCTACCAGCGTCGATGGCGGCGTGCCCAGCGCCACGTCGATGAGGCGGTTCTCGACCAAGCCGTCTTCCGTGACCATCACGACCAGAGCGCGCTGCGGCCCCAGCGGCACGAACTCGATATGCTTGAGCGGTCGTCTTTCGGTCTTGGGCGCCACGACCAACCCGGCGCAGCGCGAAAGCCCGGACAGCGCCGTGGTAGCCTCCTCCAGAGCCTGGGCCAGCGTCTTGCCCGAAGCGACGAGGCGTCCATCGATGCTGCGCCGTTCGTCCTCGCTCACGCCTCCCACTTCCAGCAGGCCGTTGACGAAGAGCCGCAAACCGGCATCGGTCGGCAACCGGCCCGCGGAGGTATGCGGCGCAAAGAGCAGACCGGCATCCTCCAGATCGGCCATCACGTTGCGGATGGTCGCGGGCGACAGATCGAGACCGCCGCGGCGCGACAGGGTGCGCGATCCCACGGGCTCACCGGTTTCGACGTAAGTATCGACGATCAAACGGAAAATCTCTCGGCTACGCTCGTTGAGTTCCGTAACGATCGGTTTGGGGACAAGCGGCGACATCTGTTCCGTTGCCATGGGCGCTGGAAGCATCCTCGCGTGGGGCCGAATGTAGGAAGAGGGTGCAATAGCGTCAACCGCGATGGGCCGGCGCCCCTGGACGCGGGCGGCGCGGCGCACTAGCTTTTCGGCGATTTCGCACGACGAGAAGGGATCAGAGACCTGCCATGACACGTCCTTCCGGTCGTGCCTTCGACGAGTTGCGCCCGGTACGCTTGGAGCCGGGTTTTGCCAAATATGCCGAGGGCTCCTGCCTCGCCCGGTTCGGCGACACCCACGTCCTCTGCACCGCAAGCGTGGAGGAGAAGGTGCCGCCCTTCCTGCGCAACACGGGACGGGGCTGGGTTACCGCCGAATACGGCATGTTGCCCCGCTCCACGCATACCCGCACCGACCGGGAAGCCGCACGCGGCAAGCAAAGCGGCCGCACCCAGGAGATCCAGCGGCTCATCGGGCGCAGCTTGCGGGCGGTAACCGACCTCGCCGCGCTGGGTGAGCGCCAGATCCGCATCGATTGCGACGTGCTCCAGGCCGATGGCGGTACGCGCACCGCGGCGATCACCGGCAGCTACGTGGCGCTTTACGGGGCGCTGCGAAAGCTCGTCGCCGCCGGCGCGCTTCCGGCCCTGCCGCTCTTGGACGCGGTGGCGGCGGTCTCTTGCGGAATCCGCGAGGGCACCGCCATGCTCGACCTCGACTATGCCGAGGACTCGACGGCAGAGGCCGACGCGAATTTTGTCCTGACCGGACGGGGCGGCATCGTCGAGATCCAAGCGACCGCCGAGGCCATGCCCTTCGCCGAGAGCCGCTTCGCCGAGATGCTGGCCCTGGCGCGGCATGGCATCGATCAACTGGTGGCGTTGCAACGGGCGGCGCTCGAGCAGCAAGAGGAGTGACGCCGTGGCCCGCAAATTTACCGGCGGCCGGCTCGTCATCGCCACGCACAACCCGGGAAAGCTGAAGGAGATCAGCGCGTTACTGACGCCTTTTGCGGTCACGCCCAGCGGCGCCGGCGCGCTCGGACTGCCCGAGCCCGAGGAGACCGGGGACAGTTTCGAGGCGAATGCGGCACTGAAAGCGCTCGCCGCCGCGACGGCGAGCCGGCTGCCCGCGCTCGCCGATGATTCGGGATTGGTTGTACCGGCATTGGGCGGCGCTCCGGGGGTCTATTCCGCTCGATGGGCGGGTCCTGACCGGAATTTCGGCCGCGCTATGGCGCTGGTCGAGGAGCGGCTTGGCGGCAATCCGGATCGGCGCGCGCATTTCGTCGCGGTGCTGACGCTCGCTTGGCCCGATGGTCATGTCGACACGTTTCGCGGCGAGGTGCAGGGCCGATTGGTGTGGCCGCCCCGCGGGACGCGCGGCTTCGGTTACGACCCGATGTTTCTGCCGGCCGGGGGGACGCTCACCTTCGGCGAGATGGAGCCGGCGGCGAAGCACGCGATAAGCCACCGCGCGGATGCATTCCAGAAGCTCGTCGCCGCATGCTTTGCCGGATGATGAAGGGCGCCGATGTCAGAGCGGGACCTCGCGATCTATATCCACTGGCCGTTCTGCAAATCGAAATGCCCTTATTGTGATTTCAACAGCCATGTGCGTGAGCGCATCGAGCAGGAACGCTGGCGCGCCGCGCTTCTGGCAGAGCTCGATCATGCCGCTCAAGAGACGGCCGCACGCCGCGTGACGTCGGTCTTCTTCGGCGGCGGCACACCCTCCCTCATGGCGCCGGCGACGGTGGCGGCGCTGCTCGATCGCCTCTCATCACGCTGGGAAGTCGCGAGCGATGCGGAGATCACTCTCGAGGCAAATCCGACTTCCGTCGAGGCCTCGCGCTTTCGCGAGCTCCGCCTCGCGGGCGTCAACCGATTGTCGCTCGGCGTTCAGGCCCTCGATGACAAGGCGCTCCGTTTGCTCGGTCGCGGTCATGATCGGAGCGAGGCGGTGGGCGCCATTGAGCTCGCCGAGCGTCATTTCGATCGCTATTCCTTCGATCTCATCTATGCACGGCCGGGGCAGGCGCTGGCGGATTGGCAGACCGAGCTCGACCAGGCGATAGCGCTCGCGGGCGACCATCTCTCGGTCTATCAGCTCACGATCGAGCCCGGCACCGCCTTTGCCGCCGCTGCGGGGCGCGGCGATCTCGTCCTGCCCGATGACGAACTCGCCGGCGCATTTTATGAGGCGACACAGGAGAAGCTGACCGCGGCGGGTCTTCCTGCTTATGAGATCTCGAACCATGCGCGCCCCGGCTGCGAGAGCCGGCATAATCTCACCTATTGGCGCTATGGCGATTATGTCGGCGTCGGTCCGGGGGCGCATGGCCGGCTGACGCTTGGCGGCTCGAAGCTCGCCTCTCGGCAGTTGCGCGCGCCGGAGACGTGGCTCGCGGCCGTCGAACGCGACGGTCACGGCACGCAGGAACGCCTGCCGCTTTCGCCAGCGGAGCGGCGAGAGGAGATACTGATGATGGGGCTGAGGCTCGCCGAGGGCATCGACCGCGCGCGGTTCCACGCCGAACTCGGCGAGGAGATCGAACAGGCGCTTGACTCGGCGCGCCTGGCGCGTCTCGCGGCTGGCGGCTTTCTTGTGCTCGATGACAGAGGATTGCGCGCCACCCCGGCCGGGCGACAGCGCTTGAACGCCGTGCTCGCCAGCCTCCTCGCTTAGCGGCGCAATGCGGCGAGCTCCCGCAGCGCGCGATCGATGCGCTCCGTCAGCGTCGCCATATCGGCCAGCGGCAGATCGAGCCGGAGGGTCGCCGATTCCGTCAGCATCAGATTGTAGGGTGCCTTGAAGCTCTCATCGGCCATGCGGAAGTCGGTGCGGAACAGGATCGTCGGCTTTCCCTGGTGATAGGCATAGCCGCATTCCCAGCAGGTACCAGAATCGGGATCGGCTCCATCCATGTTCGCGACGAGCACCTCGGCCCAGTCGATACTCTTCACATCCTCGTCGAAGATCTCTTTCGCGGTCTTGTCACGCTGCTCATGCTCCTGCGGCAGCCACACCTCGTGTCCCTTGTCGCGGAGCCCTTGGGCGAGACGCGTATTGAAGTCCCATTCGGCAGCGGTAAAGAGCGGTCCGGCGAGATAGATCTTCATGTCGCTCGGCTAGAAGCCCTGCGCCTGGAAGGTGTTGGGCGCGGGATCGATGACGGTGTTGCCGCCGCGATGGACTTCGAGCACCGCCAGACCGCGCTGTACCAGGCCGCTCGGAAGCAGGCGGAAGATGCCGTCGATGCCGGCGAAGCCGCTCGGATTGGTGAGCGCCGTTGTCGAGAAATCGGCGCCGTTCTCGCCATGCGCCAGCACGGCAGCCAGCGCCGTCGCATCATAGGCAAGCGTCGCCAGACGCGGCGGCGGGCGTCGATAGAGATCCTGGAAATGCCGCTCGAATTCCGCCCGGGCGGCGGGCGGCGGGGCGGCATACCAGCCGCCGGACAGCGCGGGCTCCGTCGCCGTGCCGGGCTCGTCCCAGAGCCCGGTGCCGAGAAAATGCACCTTGTCGGGGTCGACGTCATAGTAGGGCAGAAGCGGCGCCACCGCGCGCAACTTGGCGCCGCCCTCGGGCAAGAGCACGGCGTCATAGTTTCGTCCCGCCGCGAAGCGCTTCACCATCGGGGTCAAATCCTGGGTCGTCGGATCGTAATAGTCGATGCGGTCGAGCGTCGAGGCATTTGCTTGCGTCGCGGCGCGCAGCGCCTCGACCGCGATCTCGCCGTAAGCCGTACGCGGTGCGAGAACGGCGAAGCGGGTGACGCCCTTGGCATGAGCGAAAGCGGTGACGCGCTCGATCTCCTGGCGCGGCAAGAAGCCGATGAGATATGTCCCGTCGCCCGCGAGCTGCGTCGCCGTCGAGAAGGCGATCACCGGCACGTCCGCGGCATGCGCGACCGGCTTCACGGCCTCCACTTCTGCCGCCAGCAGCGGGCCGATGATGAGGCGGGCGCCATCGGCGAGGGCGGCACGCGCCGCTTCTGCCGCCGCCTGCGGCGTACCCTGCGTGTCGCGTGGCCGCAATTCCAGCTTCTCATCCGCCACCTCATAGAGCGCCATCTGTGCGGCATCGAGCATGGCATTGCCGAGCACGCTGTTTGCGCCGGTAAGCGGCAGCAAAATGGCGACGCGCACCTTGCCGACCGTCGCACTTGATGGCGGCGAAGCGGCCGGCGGCCCCTCGGGCGGCGGCGTGACGGGAGCCGGCGGCGCCGTCGCAGCGGCCGGCGGCAGTGCTGTGGCGTCCGCTTGCGGGGTCGACGACATCCCCGGTAAGGTCGCGTTGCAAGCCGAGAGCGCCAGCGCGGAGAGGAGCAGCCATGCCGCGGCAGCGAGGCGGCGTGGGCAGGAAAATCGCCGCAGAGAGGGGCGGACCACGCGCTACCTCCATGGAACCGTCAGGAGACAGCGGGCAGCCTAACCACACCCCTTCCGGATGTAAACGGCAGGCAGCACCGGGCCTCCATATCGTCGCCACGCCGATCGGCAACGCCGAAGACATCACGCTGCGCGCGCTGGCGACGCTGCGCGGTGTCGATCTTGTCCTGTGCGAGGACACGCGGGTCACGTCGAAGCTCTTGGCGCGCCACCGCATAGCGGCGCCCTTGTCGCCCTATCACGATCACAATGCCGAGCGTGTCCGCCCTCTCATACTCGAGCGGCTGCGGCGAGGAGAAGCGATCGCTCTCGTCTCCGATGCCGGCACGCCGCTCATCTCCGATCCCGGCTTCAAGCTCGTTCGTGCGGCGATTGCCGAAGACCTGCCCGTCACGACACTTCCGGGACCATCGGCGCCGCTTGCCGCCCTGATACTCTCCGGCTTGCCCAGCGATCGCTTTCTGTTCGGCGGTTTCCTGCCGACAAAGAGCGCAGCCCGGCAGCGCGCGCTCGTCGAACTCGGGTCCGTCCGCGCGACGCTCGTCTTCTTCGAGGGCGCACCGCGGCTCGCAGCCACGCTTTCCGATATGGCGCAGGTATTGGGCGATCGGCCGGCGGCGGTGGTGCGAGAGATCACGAAGCTTTATGAGGAAGCCCGGCGCGGATCGCTATCCGCGCTCGCCGCGCAGTATGAAGCGGCCCCGGCGCCGCGCGGCGAAATCGTCATCGTGGTCGGTCCGGCGCCAGAGACGACGGACGCGCCAGCCGGCGCGGCGCTCGATGCCGAAATCATGGCGGCACTGCGCGGCTTGAGCCTCAAGGACGCCAGCGCCGCGGTCGCCGCCGCGACGGGCGTTCCCCGGCGGGAGGTCTATGCGCGAGCCCTGGCGCTGACCGGCAGGGCGAAGTGACGCCCACGGCCAAGCGACAGGCATTTCGTTTGGGCCATCTCGCGGAGACGCTGTGCCTCTGGTATCTCCGGCTGAAGGGCTATCGCATTCTCGCGCAACGCTTTCGTGTTCCCGCCGGCGAGATCGACCTCATTGCCCGGCGCGGCGCCCTCCTTGTCGCGATCGAGGTGAAGGCGCGCGCCGATCTCGCGAGCGCCGCCGAGGCCATCTCGCATCGCCAGCGGCGGCGCGTCGCCCGCGCGCTCGACTATTTTCTCGCGACCCGACCAGATCTTGCCGGGTTGTCCCGACGTTTCGATGTGATGCTCGTGGTGCCGCGCCGGCTGCCGCGACATTTGATCGATGCCTGGCAGAGCGAGCTTCATTAGCGGCAACTGCCTTGGTTTCGTCACAAAGCAGCGCTTGCGTCGCCGCGATCCTGCGTGACAATAGGCCAGCTTTCCTCACAGGAGACTTGCCGCCGTGTCCCAGCCTTTTGATCGTCTTCGCATCTTTCTTCTGAGCGCTACGATGCTTGCGGTTCTTCCTGCGCTTTCCGGCTGCATCGTCGCGGCCGCGGGCGCCGGCGCCGCAGGCGGCTATTCCGTTCTGGGGCAGGAGGAATCGGCGGGCGACCAGCTCAAGGACAAGACCATCGCCGCGCAGGTGAGCCAGTCCTGGGACCAGTACAGCCACGACCTCGCGCATGATCTCGCGGTTACCGTTTACCAGAGCCGGGTACTGATCACCGGCCGCGTGCCGAATGAACAGATGCGCCAGGAGGCGGTGCAACGCACCTGGAAAGTGGACGGGGTGAAAGAGGTTTATGACGAGGTCGAAGTGGGCCCCGACACGCATTTTGCCGATCAGGCCCGCGACACGGTGATTTCGACGCGTCTGCGTACCGATTTGCTGGCCGACAGCCACATCAAATCGATCAACTATACGGTCAAGACGGAAAGCGGCGTCGTCTACATCATCGGCTCTGCGCGCAGCCAGGCCGAGCTCAATCGGGTCACCGATTATGCCCGCAATATCCCCAATGTACGGCGCGTCGTGTCTTATGTCCGCATCCGCTCCGGCGAGCCGCCCGCGGCGGAGCCGGCGGCGGCCGCGACACCCGCATCGGCGACGCCTCCCAGCGTGCAGGACACGCCGGCGAACGCTCCGACCCCGCGCGCAACGATCGAGGTAACGCCGCTGAAGTAACCCCGACGGAGACGATGAAGCAGGAGCGAGCCGGCGCAAATTTCCACGACCGCCCGACGGCCGAGAGTTTTCTCCGCGGCATCGGACAGCGACGGGATGACCTGTTGCCGCTTGCCGAAGCGGCGCTGGCGCTGGCCGCTCTCGACCGCCCGCGCGTCGACCTCGCCCGCTATCACCACCATCTCGCCTCCCTGGCGCGCGAGGTCGGCGAGGCCGCCTGCGACGCCATGGACGCGCCGGAGCGCATCGCGGCGCTCACCGCCGTCCTTCACGGAAGATACGATTACGAGGGCGATACGCTCACCTACGAGGATCTACAAAACGCCAATCTCATGCGGGTGATCGACCGCCGAAAGGGCCTGCCGGTCGCGCTCGGCATCCTTTACATCCATGCCGGGCGCGCCCAAGGCTGGAACATGGCGGGTCTATCCTTTCCCGGCCATTTTCTGGTGCGATTCGAGCAAGAGGGTGCGCGCGCCATCCTCGATCCTTTCCACGGCGGGAGAATATGCGAGGCCGCCGAGCTGCGGGATCTCTTGAAGGCGACCAGCGGCACCGAGGCCGAGCTCACGCCGCAGCATTATGCGCCCGTCAGCGACAGAGAGATCCTGATTCGGCTCCAGAACAATTTGAAGCTTCGGCTGATCGAGAGCCGACATATGGAAAGAGCTCTCGGCGTCGTCGAAAGCATGATGCTGTTCGCGCCGCATTATGCAGTGCTGTGGCGCGAGGCGGGGCTCATCAACGCACAGCTCGGCAATCTGCGTGCGGCGATCGGCGCGCTCGAGCATTTTCTGGAGATCGCCGGAGACGACAAGGCGCGGCACCAGACCGCTTCGCTCCTGCAGCAGCTTAAAGCGCGCCTCCAATAACCGCAGCGCAAAAGGAGCGGGGTTCGGCCGCTCGTGCCGAGCCCCGCCATCGCTCTCGTCGAGGTCGAAGCTTATCCCGCGAAACTCCTCTCCGCCCCTCGGGGGCGGAGAGGTACGGAGAGGTGGGGGATTCCAGAGCGCTCAACGCGCAAGCTGCGCCACCCACCTCATCCTAATCCTTCTCCGCCCCGAAGGGCGGAGAAGGACTTCCTCCGTGTTTGCATCACGCACTAAGCGCCGGCGCCTTCGATGATGTCGCCGAAACGCTTCCAACCCTTGCCGGTCCATTTCTGCAATTGCATCTGACGGATCGGATGGTAGTTGGTCGGGCTGGTATTGATCTTGATGCCGGGCAGCAGGGTCGGCAGCTCGAGATCCTTGATATTCGTGGCTTGCTTCATGATGTTCTCGCGCGAGAAGTCGCCGTTGCACTGCTTCAGGACCTGCAGCATGGTCAGGCTCGCGCCGTAGCCGTAAACCGTGTTGAGATCGGTGAGATCGGCGCCGGGCATGTATTTGTCCATGAAGGCGCGCCACTGCTTGATGCCGGGATCGTCCTTCCAGGCGGGATCGCTCGGATCCTTGCCGTAGTTGGAGCTGATGATGCCGACGGCCTTCTCAGGTCCGGCCGGCGTCAGAACGGCGGCTTCGGAGATCGAGACATTGGTCAGGAAGTGCTCGGGTTTCCAGCCGATGTCGTAGATCTTGCGGATCGCTTGCGCGGCAAATTTCGGAATGGCCGCCGTGAGCAGCGTGTCGACCCCCGCGCCTTGCAGCGTCACGATCTGCGAGTCGATGGTCGGATCCGTCGTCTCGTAGGAAGCCTCCTTGACCACCATCTTCTGGTATTTGTCGCCAAGGACATCCTTCATGCCGAGGACGTAGTCTTTGCCGAAATCGTCATTCTGATAGAGGATGCCGATCTTGGCGTTCGGCTTGGTCTTCAGAATGTATTTGGCATAGATCTGCGCTTCCGTCCGGTAGCTCGGCTGGAAGCCGATGGTCCAGGGGAATTCCTTGTAGTTGCCCCATTTGTCCGCGCCCGTGGCGACGAAGAGTTGAGGGATCTTCTTCTGATTGAGATATTTCTGAATCGCCGTGTTGGTCGGCGTGCCCAGCGTGTTGAAGGTGAAGGCGACTCCATCCTGCTCGACGAGACGGCGCACCTGCTCCACCGTCTTGGGCGGCGAGTAGCCGTCGTCATAGGAGATGAAGTTGATCTTGTGCCCGGCGACGCCGCCTTGCTCATTGACCATCTGGAAAAACGCGGCTTCGACCTTTCCGATAATGCCGTAAGCGGAGGCGGGGCCGCTATAAGCCTCGGTGTTGCCGATCTTGATCTCGGTGGCGGTCACGCCTGGCAAATCCGCGGCCGCAACCGGGCCCGAGACTCCCGCGAGCGCGAAGAGCGCGACCGCGGCTAGCAACCATCTTTTTTGTCCTTGCATGTTTCCTCTCCCGTCCTCTGCCAATCCTAGCTTCTTTCCGCCGGCCCCACCAACCGCTTGAGCCGCGCGCCGACGACGCGGATCAGCCCGGCGACGCCGAGCGGCATGGCATACATGAAGGCGATGAGAAATATGCCATAGATCGCCCAAGGCGCCGCTTTGGAAATCTGATCAGCGATGTTGGGCACGAATTCGATGAAGACCGCGCCGAAGACAGCACCGGAGATCGAGGCAATGCCGCCGATGACGATGCCGACCAGAAAGCTGATCGATAGGAACAGTTGAAAACTGTCAGGCGAAACGAATTGAGCGACCAGCGCACCGAGCGCGCCGGCAATCCCGGTATACATGGCGCTCACGCCAAAGGTCAGCGATTTGTAGAGCGCGGTGTCGATGCCCATCGTGGCAGCCGCGATGGGATGCTCGCGGATCGCCACCAAGGCGCGGCCGGTGCGGCCGCGCAACAGGTTCCAGCCCATGACGAAGAGCGGGACCGTGCAGAGAAGGCAGAAGAAATAGAGCCATTGGTCGCTGTCGAGCGGCAGGCCCGGCGGCGGATCCGGCTTGTTG